>Ga0307929_1000188_pt1 | contig 65498 bp, 59 predicted proteins | sample AceLakmetage1330_FD_203160 | JGI IMG/M metagenome (GOLD analysis project Ga0307929, IMG submission 203160) | Saline water microbial communities from Ace Lake, Antarctica - #1330 | ecosystem: Environmental > Aquatic > Non-marine Saline and Alkaline > Saline | place: Antarctica: Ace Lake... | reverse complement strand
CAACCATACGAAAGTTTCTTTAAAAAATTAAGTTCAGATAGTAAAGTCTTTAGTTGGATTCATGATGATGAACTAAAAAAAATGAGTTATCATAAACTTATTGAAGAAATAGAATATAGTGATTTTGAAAACATAAACTGGGAAGAACTAACTGGAATTATAAAAGCATTTCTTAGAATTACAGAAAATGAGATTGATTCCCTTTCAATTACAGAAAGAAGAAAACTTCATGAGTTAAAAGAAATTAAAAGAATGTTAATTAGTTCAAATAAAGTCAAACACTTCCCGTTTGTAAAAAATGCAGTTCAACAAATTGAAGAATTAGAACAAGAATTTGGAATTGAATTATCAGAAGGAATTCTAAAAAATAAACACCTTAATGAAATTGAACACATATTAATTGATTATAAACCAAAACATAAACAAAAACCAGAAATCGCATACCATACAGTATTCACAGTATTTATTCAATATGCAATTTTAAATAAGTATCTTCTTGGGAAGAAAGGGAAAAATATAGATATGGCAGATAAACCAGTAGGACCATTTTTTGATAATTTAGTATTGCCATTAAAAAAACTATTAATAAAAAACAATGTTAAACCTATTGAAGGTGCCACAGTCTTAGAATTTGATTTAAAAACTATGATGACTGGACCTATTTCAAATTACGAAGTTGATGAATATAGACATAAAAATAACATAACAGATAATTGGTATAGATTTAAAGGACCTGTAAACTTGAAGAGATGTTTGACAAGTAAAAGTTTAAAAGAAGTTCGTAGAATTGAAAAAAAAATGTTTTCTTAAATTATTTTTCTAAAAGAGCATCATATATTGGCGTAATAATTTCTTTATAATTCGCAAAATCAGAATTAACTATTCTATCAACCAATTGATCAGCACTTACATCCGATTCGTCTGTTGACATAATCTTAGCAACATGTTTAAGAGAATCGTCATCAATTAATATTCTACCATCATATTTTACTACTACAGTTGGTAGATTATTTTTTTGAGCATCGTAGAAATCAACCCCATCAACCACACCTTTAGTTGTACATAAAAAATATGGTCCGTTAGAAGTATCGCCTGTTCGTAAAATTTCACCAACATAAGCTGAAACAAATGGAATATTATTTTCACTTTGATTTACAGGTAAATAAAATACGCCTTTATTTTCTAAATTTTGAATAAGGTTTTCATCCGATAAACCTTCATAAGAATCATCATCTAAAGCTTTAGAAACACCTTCTTTAACATCAAGATAGTCTAATGCGGACATTTCACCATCTACATAAAGATATCCTTCAGCTATTGCTTTGGATATTTTATTAGTTAAACTAAGGGTTTTTTCATTCATTAATCAGATAAACAAGCACTTATTTATAAACTTTTTCATTTATAACCACTATTAAGTGACAAATGATTAAATGAGTGGTTGAATTTTAAACATTAAAGAAGTTTATTAAACATTTTCATAACTCCAAATAATTTCTCCGGCCAAAAATCAGTTCTATCTTGACTAACTAACTTTGATAAATATTCTCGTGCTTCATCATCCATTTCAAACTCTTCACCTTCCAAGAATCTCATTACCCCGTTAAATAATTTATCAGGCATGAAAAGAAGTGAATTCATTTTCCGAAGTTCATTTTTTATTTCTCGCTGTTCATCTTCTTTATATGAAGTACCGATTTTAATTTTCTTTGAAACTTCTGTTGGTTTTAATATTGACCATCGACCAGGATTCTCAACAGCCAGTCGTTCAATAGTTAATCGGTGTGCATTAAAGAAATTCATATCCAGTTGTTCAGCTCTACATGCAAAATCCAATCGTTTAATTATCCATTCTTCATAATCATCGCCGTTTTCTAAAAACTTCTTAAACTCTTTTTTGAAATTATCATCCTCTACAAATTGATTATCATAAAATAACCACATACCATCGTTTGCTATATCAGTCATATTTGTTTTTCTTGTAATCCCAAAAAACTTTTCTTCTTCTACGGCTTCAATAACTAAAGTATATCTCCTAACAAAATCTTTTCGCCTCAAAACACGACCATCTCTTTGTATCATTTGCCTTGGAGAACGAGTAAAACTTGCAACTATTGCAACTGTAGCATCAGGAACATCATAACCTTCATCTATCATACGTGGTGCAATTAATATTCCAGACTTAATATCTCTAAAGTCTTCAAGTCGTTTCAATACTTCTTTTTTTCCAAGTTTACTATGCACAACTATCGCATCCAACTCAACACCTAATGTTTCAGAAAACTCAATGGACTCAGAAAATATTATTATTTTTTGATCAGCTTCATTCTTCTTTATAGCTTTTATTGCCCTAATCTTAGATTCACATTTATGCCTTATTTTTGCTTGCTCAGTCCAAATTTTTAATATTCGAAGAGCAAATTTATTTCCTCGTTTAGCAGCACTTTCAACCATTCGTGGATCAAGTGCAGCCATTGCAAGTATTTTGTAATATTCATTTTGAAAATCCATATATCGCGTATATTCATTCAATGAAAGAGGAACTCGCACAGTAAACATCTTAAATCTCTCTCGTAATTCATCTATATTGTGCAAATAATAAACTATTTTCCCAGCACCATATCGTATTGCAAGGTCTCCTTCATCTTCTCGTTCAGGTGTTGCAGATAAACCTATAGTGTGTTTTGTTTTAATAGAAAATATTCCTTGATAAAGTTCAGCCCCATAATGATGTATTTCATCCAATACTTTTATTTCAAAAGAGTTTACAAATCCAAGTTTACTAGCAGTATTAATTACAGATATAATTATATCCCCTGATTCACTTTTTTCAGCCCCATAATTAAAACTTATTTTCTTTCCAGGCATAAATTTCTCAATTTCTTTTGCCCATTGATGCATTAAGTTTATTGTTGGAACCACCACCAATGCTTTTCCAGGATTTTCATCTAATACTTCTTTTATTGCAGCGATTGCTAAAACAGTTTTTCCTTTTCCACTTGCAACTTTAATAACACCATTAAAATCATGTTCTCGCAAAGCATCTAAAGCTTCAGACTGCCAATCATATAATTCCATTTAAATTAAGAAAGAGTAGTTCTTTTTATAATTAATCAAGAACATAATTATTACAATACGAATATTTTTAAATCGAACTTTATTCCAGATATACATGGATCAGTTCGAAATTACAGATGTTAAAAATATTAGGAAGAAATTAAACATAACACAAGCAGACCTTGCTAAATTTGCAAATGTTTCTCAATCTTTAATCGCTAAAATTGAATCTAAGAAGATTGATCCAACTTATTCCAATATAAAAAAGATATTTGCAGCACTTAATTCTCTTCAAAAGAAAGAATCACTTAAAGCAAAAGATTTCATACATGAAAAAGTATTTTCTTGTCAAGAAACAGATTATTTAAAAGAAATTATTCAAAAAATGAAAAAATATGAGATTTCTCAACTCCCAGTCGTTAATAATAAAACAGTTGTCGGTGTTGTCTCAGAATCAGGCATTATAGACTACTTATTAGAAACAGGCAATACAGGTGCTAAAGTTAAAGAAGTCATGAAAGAAGCACCTCCAATGATTGCTCCCGAAACAGATAGCATAATCATATCAAGCTTACTAAGATATTTCTCAATAGTAATTGTTCAAGAAAAAGGAATATTAAAAGGAGTAATTACACGATCAGACATTCTTAGAAAAATATATCATCAATAAATAAAAATTAAAAAGAAAATAAAAAAAGAATACGTAATAAATTTTAAGAATTTATTTCTTTTAATTCTTTCAATCTATTTGTTAAGAATTCTATTGTTCTAACATTATCTTGTTCGTTCTGAATTTCCCCACATTCAGGACATTTAAAGTTATATTCAATAGAGTTGTCAAAATTCATTCTGACACACGCATTCTTACACATATAAAATGTGTTTTCTTCTTCCCTAGACAGCCTCTCCTCTATCTGTTGAATCTTATTTGCAATGATTTTCTTTGATAATTCAGGAATCATATGATCGTTTAAGTCCCAGTAACAAATATACCAGCCCTTAATTTTATCTTTCTTCCTTAAGAATTGTACTATGTTGTGTTCATATAGTCTATAAAGGATATTACGAGTTCTGTGAATTTCAAGATCTAATTCTTCAGCTATGATGAATTCAGAAATCCTCTTTTTTCCTTTCAAATAGAATACTATAGGTAAAGCTTCCTCTCCTACAAGTTCCCTGACTACCTCTTCTATTATTTTTTTTGTAAGTGTCATTTTTCCAGTTTTAAGCATACACGTTTGTTCCATTTTCAGCCTCGTTTTGCATGAAAAGGTCTATCTTTTAATTAAGTAAGACCCCCAAAAGTCTTTTGCGGTAATAGTATTCTTTGATTCTAGTCTTTATAAACTTTCCGGTCAAAAAAATCAGATTTATCCATACTTAGAAGTTTTCTCGACGAGAAAATATACTAATTACCACACTATTAGCTACATAAGTATATTAACTACTTATAAGTGTTGACGCAGTATTTTAAATAAAATATTGAAAAAATGCAAAAACGAGTAAATTCTAAAAAGTGTATGATGAATAAGTTAAAATTGTAAAATAAACAATAAAATAAGACTAATTAAACAATTAAAACGAACATAATTAACCCTTATAAACAATGTATACTATGAAAATTAACATAGCTAACGCTAGATTGGCTTTTATTACAAATAATTCTTAAGAATTCATAAATTAAAAAAAGAAAATAAATCTAATAAAAACACCTAGCTAACGCTAGAAATGACTTTCATTATAATAATTCAAATAATTCTATTAATTTAAACAAAGAAATAAACAAAATAAGATCATCCTGTAATAAAAACACCTAGCTAAAACTAGATTAACTTTTATTACAAATAATTCTTAAGAATTCATAAGTTAAAAAAAGAAAATAAATCTAATAAAAACACATAGCTAACGCTAATTTAGCTTTTATTATTAAATATTTTAGAATTAAAAAAAAAATAAATAATGAAAGCCATACATAAACGAGTAAACAATACATCTAAAGGTTTGAACGATTAGTTACAGCTGGCTTAATACCTCGTTGCCTCGGTACTTATACCACTGTTCTATCGACCCCATCTTCTATGGGAGTTCTAAGTCTCTTTTCGCGGGGGGTTTCGTGCTTAGATGCTTTCAGCACTTATCCCGTAACGCGTAGCTGCTCAGCCTACCTTATCAGGTAACTGATACACCAGAGGCGTCGAAATTCCGTTCCTCTCGTACTAGGAATTCCTTCCACTCAGACTCTGAACACTTCCAGTAGATATCAAACAAACTGCCTCACAGCGTTCTGAACCCAGCTCACGAATCCTTTTGATGGGTGAACACCCCCACCCTTAGCTGCTGCTGCACAGCTAGGATAGGATGAGCCGACATCGATGTAGCAAGCCGCGCCGTCGATTTGAGCTCTCGGGCGCGACAACTCTGTTATCCCCGGAGTAACTTTTCGGTCAATGCTAGATCCCAATCAAGGGATACTAACAGATCGCTAGACCAACATTTCTGTACTGAGATTGGTCATGATTGAATCCCAGTTAGGCTGACTTTTGCTCTTGCACTCTACAGCGGATTTCTGACCCGCCTGAGTCAACCTTTGGGCTCTATCGATATATTTTCGACAGAGTGCCACCCCAGCCAAACTGTCTACCAATCGCTGTCCTCATAAAGAGTAAGTAGCGTAAATTGCAAAAAGTGGTGTTACATTGTCGCCTAAAACTTGAACTGACGTCCAAGCTATCAAACAGCTCCCACTTACGCTGTATAATGCAACCAACGATACAACGACAGGCTACAGTAAAGTTTCACGGGGTCTTCGCTTCCCACTGGAAGTCTCTGGCCTTTGCACCAGAATGGAGTATTCAGAGGATTCTAGTTAGGGACAGTGGGGATCTCGTTACGCCATTCATGCAGGCCGTCAATCAAACGGCAAGGCATTTCGCTACCTTAAGAGAGTTATAGTTACCCCCGCCGTTTACCAGCCCTTGGCTCCCTTGAAAAGGAGTTTTGGGTACTGACACTGGGCAGACGTCACCAACTATACGCACCTTTACAGGCTAGCAGTTGGTTAAGTTTTTGTTAAACAGTCGGACCCCCCTTGTTATTGAACCTTGCAATCGCATTCTTGGAATACGAATGCAGGGACCCCTTATACCTAAGAAACGGGGCTAATTCGCCGAATTCCCTTAACTAGATTAAACCTTCACACCTTAAGCTTCTCACCCAGGGGCACCTGTGCCGGTTCTGGGTATGGCTACAATTGATCTTTCCATATTCCCTTTTCAGGGCGTCCAGGCATCAGTAGAACGATTCTTAAGAACCGCTGTTCAAGAATTTACTCGAGTTCTCATCATAACAATACTCCCTCGACTTATTTCCTTTAACAACTTAGATAAAAGTTGTCTACTTAGCCAAAACGGTCAGAAATATGGCTTGTGTTGCCACGCATACAATTGTAGTACTGGAATATTAACCAGTTTCCCTTTCTCAATCGCTTCAATTTATGAAGTTGATTAGGACCAACTAACCCTTGGCTGATATGCATTGCCAAGGAACCCTTGCCCTTTCGGTGACAGAGATTCTCACTCTGCTTAGATCCTACTACCACCAGGATTCTCATTTCCACAAAGTCCATATATCCTCTCGGATATACTTCTACCCTTGCAGAACGCCTGCCTATCACAATCATTGCTGATGTCCACAGTATCGGTAACTAACTTAGCCCCGTCCATTTTAGGCGCCTATGACCTTGACAAGTAAGCTGTTACGCACTTATTATAGGGTGGCTGCTTCTAAGCCAACCTCCTTGCTGTCTTCGGCCATAAACATCCTTCACCCTTTAACACTTAGTTAGTATTTAGGGACCTTAACTGTGGTCTGGGTTGTTCCCCTCTCGGGACACAGGCTTACCCCGCGCCCCCGTCTCCCAGAGTCTACAACGCTGAGACATTCGGAGTTGGACAAAAGACCGAGGAATTTCTCCCCCTAAATCCTTAATCCGTGTCTCTACAATCCCAGCAATCTCGTCTGAGGCTTGACTACGGCCAACTTTGGCAGGAACCAGCTATCGCCGATCTCGATTGGCTTTTCACCCCTAAACCCAGGTTAGAAGAACGCTTGTCCGCAGAACCTCTTCAGGCCTCCACCGCTTTTGAAGGCGGCTTCACCTTACCCAGGCCTAGTTCGACCGGCTTCGGGTCTGACCTATGTGACTTGAGGCACTTTCATACCTCGCCCCTCGTAAAACTGCGGGCTATTGGTTTCCCTGTGGATGCTCTCCTTAAGAGATTATCCTTGCCACATAGATTAACTCCCTGGCACGTTATTCAAAACGGACGATACACATCCTAAGATGCGTATCCCTCGATAACTATTAGGTTTCAAGATCTTTTAACTCCCTGTCAAGGGTACTTTTCAGCTTTCCCTCACGGTACTTGTTCGCTATCGGACTCGAGGAATATTTAAGGTTAGAAGTTGTTGTCTCCTAGCTTCTTGCCACATATCAAAGTGACAATACTCAGGATACTGCCAAACCCTTTCAACTTACTCTTACGGGGCTATCACCCTCTTTGGCTTTTCTTTCCAGAAAAATTCAGATCAGTTGAGGAGAGTCGAAAGGCAGTCCTGCAACACCACATCTCTACTCCCTTTCGAGAGCAGATTCAGTTTGCCTTTTGCCGCTTTCTCTCGCCGATAATCACGGCATCCCTATTGGTTTCTTTTCCTGCAGGTACTAAGACGTTTCAATTCCCTGCGTTTGCTATCCTTTCGGATTCAAGATGAAGTCATATTCGGAAATCTGTGGTTCAACGGTTACATTCACCTCGCCACAGCATAATGGAGCTTGTCCCATCCTTCCTCGCTTCTCGAGCCAAGCTATCCACCTAATAGCGTAGTAGATCTTTAGATGCTTAATTTTGGTTTACTCGTTTATGCATGGCTTCATTAACATGATATATGCCAACTAGATATCTAAAGTCTGTTGGGGATCAAAGCAAAAGCAATTAAGCTTTCGAATATATGTTTAAGCCTAGGATTAAAATCATTATTGATAAAAATCCATGAAATTTTGTGAATGTAAATGTGAATGTTATATGAATGATATTTAGGAATGCTTGATTGTAGGCACGAGTAAATGGACTCGCCGGGATTCGAACCCGGAGCCTCCTGGTTGCAAACCAGACGCTCTACCAGATTGAGCTACAAGCCCAAGCATGAAAATATAAGATTGGTAGGAATGTATGAAAAGAATGTAAACATGTAGATTTGCTTTCTTAGATTATAATAAAATTATAAAATAAAAAAAGGAGGTGATCCAGCCGCAGGTTCCCCTACGGCTACCTTGTGACGACTTAGCCCACCTCACTGAGCTTAGATTCAATCCAGTCAATAAAACTGAATTTCACCAAAACCCTGCTCGGTTGGCTTGACGGGCGGTGTGTGCAAGGAGCAGGGACATATTCACCAGAAGTTAATGACTTCTGATTACTAGGGATTCCGTCGTCATGAGGCTGAGTTACAAGCCTCAATCTGAACTAAGATAAGGTTTAGAGGTTTAGCTTCTCCTTTCGGAGTTGCATCCCATTGTCCTCACCATTGTTGCGCGCGTGTAGCCTAGGAGATTCGGAGCATACAGACCTACCGTAGCCTGCACCTTCCTCCCTGTTTCCAGGGCAGTCTCTACAATGTGCTCGATCCTGCAAGCAGTCGCTAGCAATTGTAGATACAGGTCTCGCTCGTTGCCTCACTTAAGAGGACACTTTACAGCACGAGCTGACGATGGCCATGCACTACCTCTCGGCTCGTCAGGTAAGCTCTTCAAGCTGACCTTCATCCTGCCGTCGCCCCTAGTGAGATTTTCTGTGTTGAGTTAGATTAAACCGCACGCCGCACCCCTTGTGGTGCTCCCCCGCCAATTCCTTAAAGTTTCAGCCTTGCGACCGTACTTCCCAGGCGGCGAGTTTAACAGCTTCCTTTCGACACTGCACAAACCCGTAGTTTGTGCAACACCTAACTCGCAGAGTTTACGGCTAGGACTACTCGGGTATCTAATCCGGTTCGCTCCCCTAGCTTTCGTCCCTCACAGTCGGATCCGTTCTGGTCAGATGCCTTCGCCATCGGTAGTCCTCTGGGGATTATACCATTTTACCGGTCCCCCCAGAATACTTCTGACCCCTCCCGGTCCCTAGTTCAACAGTGTCTTCTGCAATCCGTCAAGTTAAGCTTGACGATTTCACAAAAGATTTATCGAACCTGCTACGGACGCTTTAGGCCCAATAATCGCGATTGCCACTTGGGGCGCTGGTGTTACCGCGGCGGCTGGCACCAGTCTTGCCCACCCCTTATTCGCCAAGAGATCTAGTCTTGGCAAAAGCCCATGCTAAGCATGAGCACTCAGAATCCCCCTATCACACTTGCGTGCATTGTAGAGGTTACGCGCCTGCTGCACCCCGTAGGGCTGGGACCAGTATCTCAGTGTCCCTCTCCGGGCTACCCCTCTCAGGGCCCGTACGGATCTATGGTTTGGTGGGCCATTACCCCGCCAACAGCCTAATCCGCCGCCGTCTCATCCTTAGGCTCGAATTTGGAGAATTAATCATTCCAGATTTAATTCCTTATCAGGTATTAACCTCAGTTTTCCGAGGGTATCCCTGACCTAAGGGCAGATTAACGACGTGTTACTGAGCATTTCGCCTCTATTACTAGAAGACTTGCATGGCTAAATCGAATTCTGATAGCAGCAATCTCCCGCAGGATCAACGGGAAATGTTTCTAATCCCGTATTTGATTACTTAGGTCGCAATTTGTTATTTAAAACGCTGTTTTCGCTGAATTTATGGATTCACAAGAAAATTATTTTGTTATTTATGAATCTACATTTTTTTACTTTAAGTTCTTTTCAGAGTTTACATTCCTACCAATACTTGAAGTTTTAATCAAGTACCATAAATTTATTGTTTTTCGTCATACAGTCGACCTTTATAGGGTCTCTGACAGAATGGAGTTGATGAGTAGAAAATTCGGTTTTGAACTTTCGCATACCACACCTATGATTGGGTGTGATTTTTTGTTTTACACGATGCTTTTGTGTGAATTCTAAGGAAAAGTAGCTCCTTTATAAATCTTACGTTTCAAAATGAAAAAAACGTATGATGATTTTCATAATCATCTTAAGGTATATTAGAATATATTATATAGGTAACGATTCAAGATCATTTCAAAACAAAAAAAATTGATTAAAAAATCAGAAAATAGTGATAAAAATTTAAGTGATATTAACAAATAAAACTAAATAAATCAATTATTTAGGAAAAATAAAACTTTGAAAATTTACAAAATAATCTATATCAAACTAAAATAGTTATAATTAGTAATTAAATTGTACCAGAATTAAAATTTATACTTATTAATAATACAAGTAAAATTGTATAAAAAAATATAGAAATTATTAAAAAAAGTTTTTCTAAGAGTCAGACTTATTTATTTTGTCTCTTTCTCTTTTCTTTTTTCATCTTTTTTCTTTGCCACTTCCAACGCATCTGACCTTTTTTCTTCCAACGTCTTGAACTTCTTTTCATCTTTTACTTACTTCACGACTTGAGTTGCCGTTAATAGACCTCCGTTACATTTATGTTTTAAATTTGATAGTTTATGGAAATAGAATCGCTTTAAAAACTTATGGAATAGAATAATTAGATAATTAATAAAAAAAAATTAAAAAAAATTATAATACATAACTTCCTAATTCTTTCTTGAAAGTTTCAATTTATTGAAAGACTCAAAAAAAACTATAAAACATAACTTCCCAATTCTTTTTTGAAGGTTTCTATCTCCTCTACTGGTGTTGGATCAGTCTTATATCTTAATGCTAAATAATATGATACCCAGTCACCTATGTGTATTCCTAAGAACATTTTTGTTAAGAAATTTTCTCCTTTAATTAGAAGGTCAGTTACATCTATATCTGCTTTTTTGAAGTGTTCTTTTGTGATATCCATTCTTTTCACTATTCTATGGCCTTCCATATCACTTCTTAATATTATACAATAGAACCTTCCTTCTTTTCCTGCATTCTTTGTTGCACCAAGTTCATTATGGTTTAATTCTGAAAATACATTTGAAAACGCCATTGTTTTTGCATTTTCATTTATTTGTGTTTTCCACCTGTATGCTACTGGTTCAAATAAATCTGATGAATATATTAGTGGAATTTTACCAACTAGTTTTTCTGATAGTGCCATTCCTGTTTCTCTGTATGCTTGTTTATCAATATTCTTTGCAAGTCTTAACACATCGGCTTTCTGATCAGGAAGTATTTCTGCTTTTTCAGCTATTTTTAACATTGGGAAAAATCCGTAAGCTAGTGCTGCTCTTGGTTGTATTCCTACAGGTAATTTTATGACTTGAGTTCTATTGGTTATACTTAATTCATATATTCTACCACCTGAAACCATACTTACTATTTGACATCCTCTTCTATTTGCATCTTTATATGCTGAAACTGTCTCTTCTGTATTTCCTGAATAACTACTTACAATTACTAAAGTATCTTTATCTGCATGTTCAGGTAAAATATATCCTCTATTTACTATAACTGGTACTTGTGCAAATTGATGTAAATATACTTTCAATAAATCTCCTGCGATTGCACTTCCACCCATACCTGCAACTATGATTTTATTTATTGGATCTTTAAATTCAATTTTATCCCCTAGTCTATATGCTTGTAATATTTGTTGTGAGAACCCTTGTATTAAACTTCTCATATCATCTTTATCATAAGTATAATAATCATCAGGAAATTTTAATTCTTCTTCCTCATTTATTTGTTCGTTAGATTTAATTTCTTCATCAGCCATTTTGTTGCCACCCTTTTCTTGTTTTTTATTAAATTAAATTTATTGTTATTGTATTTGTTAATTTATATCCAAAAATAATAATTAGTGATTTATTAAGTTATTCATTATAAGCTTTTATCCAAACATCTTTCAATCATATTTTTATAAGATTTCAGTTTCTCTTTTAAGATGGATAAAATTTTCATTAAGACCTATGGTTGTGCTCATAACCAAGCAGATTCAGAGTTCATGGCAGGTTTATTATCACAAGCAAAGTATCAAATTACAAACTCAATCGAAGATTCGAATTTAGTTATAATCAATACTTGCACTGTTAAAGATCCTAGTGAAAAAAAGTTTTTTACTCAGCTTGAAAGAATTAAAAAACCAATTGTTATTGCAGGTTGTATTCCTCAAGCAGATAAAGAGAATCCTAAACTAAAAGAATTCTCTCTTTTAGGAGTTAAACAAATACATCGCGTCCTTGAAGCAGTTGATAAAACTCTTAATGGTGAAAAAATCAAATTTCTTGATACAAAAGGTCTTACTCTCAATCTTCCGAAAATTAGAAGAAATCCGGTTGTTGAAATAGTTCCAATCTCAAATGGTTGTCTTGGTGCTTGCACTTTTTGCAAAACCAAACAAGCTAGAGGAGTATTAGATTCATTCCCACTAGCAGATATTATTACTCAAATTAGAGTTTCTCTTGATGAAGGTGTTAAAGAAATTTGGCTTACTTCTGAAGATTTGGGAGCTTATGGCTTGGATATTAAATCATCTTTACCAGAACTTCTAACTCAAATCCTAAAAATCCAAAAAGATTTCAAACTTCGCCTCGGTATGATGAATCCTGAATATGTTAAAAAATATGCTGATCAATTAATTGAAATTCTTAAAGATGATAGAATTTTCAAATTCATCCATTGCCCTGTTCAATCAGGAAATAATAAAGTCTTAAAAAATATGAAACGAAAATACTTAATTGAAGATTACAAAACAAGCATAAATAAACTTAAATCTGCAATTCCAAACTTAACAGTTTCAACCGATATCATTTGTGGTTTCCCGCAAGAAACTGATGAAGAATTCAATGATACTTTAGAATTAGTTAAAGAATTTAAGTTTCCTGTTTTAAACATTTCCAAGTTTTATCCTAGGCCAAATACTCCTGCTATAAAGATGGGCATCTTACCTACTCATATAGTTAAAGAACGATCTTTAAAGCTGACAAAACTTAAAGAAAAAGTTGTTTCAAATGACTCTTGGATTGACTGGGAAGGTAATATTCTCGTTGATGAATTTGGAAAAGAAGGAGTTTTAATAGGTAGAAACTTTGCTTACAAACACATCGTTGTTTCTAACTCAAAAGATAAATCTCTCCTCGGCAAAATAATAAAAATTAAAATAATAAGTGCAACTACAGACTACCTTATTTCTGAAACAATTTAAACAAGTAATATAAAGTATAATATCCTCACACAATATCATACAGGGAACCGCAAAGTTTAAATATATGACATAATCATACGCACTTATGAAAGAAAGAATAACATTAACTTTGGAACGTGGACTTGTAGAAAAAATCGATAAAACAGTTGATCAACATCGAATAAAAAACAGAAGTCATGCTATCGAACTTTTATTAAGACAAGCTATCGGTTTAGACAAACCAACTAAAGCATTAATTCTTGCAGGTGGCGCAAATTATAAAACAAACAAACTAAAAATATTAGGTACAAATACACCTAAATCATTAATGGAAATAAAAGGAAAAACAATCATCCAATACAATATTGAACTTCTAAAAAAATACGGGATTATAGACATTCTAATATCAATAAGTAACAAATCAGATGATATAAAAAAAATATTAGGCGATGGTAAGAAATTTGGTGTAACAATAACTTATATTGAAGAAAAAGATCCTTTAGGAACAGCAGGCCCAGTTAAACTTGCAAAACAATTCTTAAAAGAAACATTCATTCTTTGTAATGCAGATGAATTAAAAGATATTGATTTAAATGATATGTTTGCATTCCATGCGCAAAACAAGAGCTTAGCAACAGTTGCTTTAACCACAACACAAGATCCTTGCAAATATGGAGTTGCATTACTTAATGGAAATAAAATTATGACTTTCATTGAGAAACCAGCAAAAGATCATGCACCTTCAAATCTAATTAATGCAGGACTATATATTTTAGAACCAGAAGTAATAAACTATATTCCTGATGGTTTTGCAAGAATTGAAACAGATGTATTTCCAAAATTAGCTTCAGAAGATAGACTTTGCGGATACCCATTTAGTGGGCAGTGGTTTGATACTGCAACACCTGAAAACTTAAAAGAAGCAAATAGTAAATGGAGAGGATTCCTCCAATAAATTATTTTAAATTTTCTTTATCTTTAAACTGATTCTAAAATCTAAGAATTTCCATTAATAACTAAAGAAGCCACAATTTCAGCAATCTTATTTGAATCATGTCTTAAAAGATATAATTTTTCCCATAAAAGCTTTTTTTCTTTTAAATCTTCTAAAATATCTTCAACTAACACTTTTGCTTTAAAGTTTTCTTTAATGAAATCAACATCATTTTCTACAACAAAAGAATTATCTTCCTTATATTGGGATATTAATTTTTCAGAAGGAATTTCTTTATTTAAAATAAGATAATCAATTGAGTCTTTCCCTAAATGTTTTTCAACAACTGCCAAATGATCAGATGCTTTATATCCATCAGATTGACCTGGTTGAGTTACAATATTACAAACATATACTCTCTTTGCTTTTGATTCTCTAATAGCTTTTGCCATTTCAGGAATTAATAAGTTTGGCATAACACTTGTATGAAGTGATCCTGGACCTATGACTATTATATCAGCAGTTCTTATTTGCTCTATTGCGGCTTCATTTGCCTTCGCATTTTCAGGTAAAATATAAGTATTTTTTATTCTAACAGGAATATAATTCTTTGTTTTATCTCCTTTAACAATTATATTTACTTCCCCTTCTAATTTAGTTCCATCAACTAATTCAACACAAATTCTTGTATCATCTAATGTTGAAGGATAAACGCTCCCTTTTAAATCCAAAATTTTACTAGTTTCACGAATTGCAGATTGAAAATTTCCAGTTATTTTTGTTAGTGCAGCCAAGAAAAGATTTCCAAATGACACTCCTTCAAGCGAACCTTCATCAAATCTATATTGAAATAAATCATGCATTAATTTTTCTGAATCTGAAAGTGCAATTAAATTGTTTCTAATATCTCCAGGAGGTAAGATTCCTAACTCTCGTCTCAGTCTTCCTGAATGTCTTCCTTCATCTGTGATTGTTACAATTGCAGCTAAATTATGAGAATATTTTTTTAGTCCTTCAAGTAAAGTTGGAAGCCCAGTTCCACCACCAATTACAACTATGCGCGGACCTTTTGAAAGTTTATCTTCAGTAAACTTTATATCATCTAACACAGCCAATAATTCACTAACAGTATTTATAGAGTAATCAGCATATTCAAAATCAGTCGTTGGCTCTAGATGCGCGTGTCTTCCGTGAAGCATTCTAACAGTTGTCATTCCAAGCTTGTTTGCAATTTTTATCTCTGAATCAATTCTATCACCAACACAAAGAGTTCTATTTTGCTTTATTCCAAGTTCATCTATTACTTCTAAGAATGCTTCTTCCTTATCTGCGTTCTGTGTTATAACTACATGATCAAATTTATCTTTAAGTCCTAATAATTCTATTTTCTTTTCTTGTGTTTCTTTATTTCCAAAAGTAACCAAAGCCAAAGAATAATGTTGATGTAATTTTCTAAGCGTGTCTAAAACGTCAGGAAATAAAACTAAAAATTCAGATTCATATTCTAAATATGCGTCTTGTCCTATTTGAACAAGTTTTTCATCTCCTGAATAGGTTTTCACTAAGTCTCTAAAAACTTTATCAGAAGGATTATTTTTTAAAATTGAATCAAGTCTTTCTAGACAATCTTCAACAGTGCATGAAAGTCCACTTGCAACTAATTTCTCAAATGCATACTTCATTGCAGGTTTGAATCTTTGTTCAAAACAACTATATAATGTATCATCAAGGTCTAAAACTATTGTTTTTATTTTTGTCAAACTTTCACCTTACCATAATAATTAATTTAATTTTAAGTATTCTAAAATGCCGATAGTATGTTTTTCTTTAAATGCGTTGTTAATTTTTAGTATTGGATTTGATCCTAAAAACAAAAGCAAGGAATCTAATTTCTTCTGCCTTAAAGCATCATCAAACTCGGACTTTAATGCTTCAATTCCTGGTTCAATTTCAAAATATTTCATTTTATCAAATAAAGGTAATTGCCAAAATAATAAGAATCCTCTATCAGGAAAATCAACACCCATGGATTTATAACTTAATTTTAACATTGCTTTTTCTAATTCTTTTACGATTATCTCAATTAAATTTTGTTCTTGTTTAATATTTTCAAGATTAAAACTAGGACCTATTATTTCAAAATAAAACTTAACTTTTGGTTCTGTTCCTGAAGGCCTAATTGTAACTTTGATAAATTCAGTTTTATCTAATGATTTATATTTGAAAACTAAAATATTCTTAGATACTTCATCAGTTTTTGAAACATAAGGCGAGTCATCTAAATGATCTTTTTTTGACTCAATCTCAAAATTCCCAAATTTGCTTAAAGAAGAATTTAATTCTACAATATTGGTTGTTCTTAGATAAGTCATAATTTCTGCTATTTGATCAACACCTTTTGCACCTAGTAATCTAATTTCTGTAAGATAATTTCTACAATAACCATACTTCGCATAGATTTCATTCAAGTAATCAACTATAGTCTTCCCACTCAACTTTAAATCAGCCGCAAGTTCACAAAGCCACATAGCTGCAAGTGAAGAATCTTTTTCTCGAATATAATCTCCTGCATTAAATCCGTGACTTTCTTCAGTTCCCATAATAAAATCATTAATTTTTCCTTCTCGTTCTAACTTATTCATTTCTTCGCCAATGTATTTATATCCTACAAGCAAATCACCAACACAAGTTACTGAATTTGTTTTTGCAATATTTGCAATTAAAGATGATGTAACTAAAGTCTTAATTATGACTCCGCCACTTAGACTGTTTTCTTTTCTTTTTGAGATTGCATATTCACTCAAGACTATGCCAATTTCGTTTCCGTTTAGATATACCCATTCACCTTTATGTAAAACCATAACTCCAACTCTATCTGCATCAGGATCAGAATTCACAAGTAAATCATAAGAATTTGTTTCTGCCTCTGCTTTTAATGTGTTAAATGATTCTACAACTTCAGGATTTGGAATATTAAAAATTACGTTTTCAAATTTGCCACTAATGTTTGAAGTTTTTGGATCAAGAGTTACATCAAAACCCATGTCTTTCAAAACTAAATAAGTGGAAGTAATTCCAGTTCCATGTAATGGAGAATATAATACTTTCAAATCCCTATTCTTAGACAATGACAGTTCACTAACTGCTTGCACATAAGCTATATCAACTTTAGCGCCAATAATTTCAATTAAACCTTTTTCTTTTGCAACTGCATAATCTAGTTTTTTAATTTCAGAAACATTGTTTACTACTTCATCAACTAAGTTTTGATCATGAGGTGGAATTAATTGTCCTCCATGCTCATCAAATACTTTTTTCCCATTATCAGATGGAGGATTATGACTTGCACTAAACATATCTCCTGAAACTGCATTTAAATGTCTAATTGCAAATGATAATTCAGGCGTACTTCGTATTCCATCAAATAAATATACTTTAATTCCATTTGCTGCATAAACTTGGGCAGCTGAATCAGCTAAGTTTTTACAATTTAATCCCCATACAGGATTTGGTAAATTTTTATCATAAATTCCTTCTTGTAAATATTCTCTAACATCAAAGCTTAAAACTATACCTCTTGTTTTTGCTTCTTCACCATATTGTTTGATTAAATATTGAGAATGACCTTGTGCAGATGCTTCTATTGTCCAAGTATTTATCCTATTAGTTCCAACACCAACAAGACCTCGTCTTCCACCAGTTCCAAAAGGTATAACTTGGTAAAATGAGTCTAGTAAGAAATCCCATTTTTCAGAATTTATTAAATGTGATATTTGTGGTAAGTAATCTTTGAAATCATCGTTAAATAACCATTCTTTCAGATTCTCCAAAGCTGATTGTTTATACTTATTATTTATATCTAAAGAATTAAATCCTTGTTCTGCATTTTTAAGAAGCACATCTATATCCATAGTTCACACCCTGATCATCTTTTCAGACTAAAAAATTATTACAACAAATTAGTTTTTAAATATTCCTAATTTTAAGCCCTTATTATATAATACTATCTATAAAGGGTATCAAAAGCTTTATAAACTTTTGAGCAGTTCTTTGAATAGCAGAAAAGAGATAGGCATAGGCTATACCATTACAGACCAAGTGTAATGTTTCTCTTTGGAAAATTTAAAATGGCTATTAAGATAAAACCATTACTTCCAACTTTAAAGGAAAATAAAAGATATTTAATCTACGAGATTATTAGTTCTAAAAAGATTAAAATCGATTTATCTAAAGCAGTTATTCAAGAAATTAACAAGACATTCGGATTATTTGATTCTGCAGATGCAGGAATTCAAAATGTCGAATATGATATTAACAAACAGAAAGGTGTAATAAGGGTGGCTACAAAGTATTTAGACAAATTAAGAACTAGTTTAGCGCTAGTGCAAGAATTGAATGATGAGGACGTTACATTAAACACAGTTGGTGTTAGTGGAATCCTAAAAAAAGCAAGAAACAAATACATAGCAGGATGAGGTGAAAATAGATGGAACCAGTTCAACATCAAATGATGGGATATGACAGAGCAATTACGATGTTCAGCCCAGACGGTAGACTTCTACAAGTAGAGTACGCAAAGAAAACTGTTAAACTAGGAAACACAGCAATCGGAATGGTTTGCAAAGATGGTGTTTTACTTGTCGCAGACAAAAGAATAGTTGATAAATTAGTTGTACTTGAGGCAATTGAAAAAATATTTCAAATTGATGATCATGTAATGGCAACTGCTTCAGGAATTATTTCTGATGCAAGAGTTCTTGTTGAAAGAGAACAGCTTAAAGCTCAACAACACAGAGTTACTTACGACACACCTATTGATGTTCTAAGTATAATTAAAGATATTTGTAATCTTAAACAAATGTGCACTCAATCAGGCGGACTTAGACCTTTTGGAGTTTCACTATTAGTTGCAGGAATCAAAGATGGAAAACCTGAACTTTACGAAACAGATCCTACAGGCATCTATAACCAATACATGGCAACAGCTATTGGAGAAGGTGAAACTGAAGTTAAGGAAGTTTTATACAAAGATTACAAAGAAAATATGACAATCGAAGAAGGTTTAAAATTATGTGTTGACGCACTTAAAAAAGTTTTAAATCATGATTTCAACGAAAAAAGAATCGATGCATCAGTTATTAGAATAGAAAATGGCTCAATGCAGAAGATTCCTAGAGAACAAATTAAAAAACTTTTAAAATAAATTTTCAAGAATAAACACTAAAGAAAAATTATGAAACATCAAAAAGCAAATCGCTTTTTGTGCGACATGGTTTTTCTGGAGGAAAAACTATGAAGGGACAGCAATTATTTGATCATCAAAAAATCAACATTAATTTAGCTAGACTTAAAACTCACGGAACTAACTTTGAACTTGTCGTTGATCCAGATATGGCAATTAGTTTTAAAGAAGGTAAAGAAGTGGACATAGTTGATATTCTTAAAGCTCAAGAGATTTTCTCTGATGCTAATAAAGGTTTATTGTCATCGGAAGATGAAGTAGAAAAAGTTTTTGGAACAAAAAATGTTCTTGAAGTTGCAAAGAAAATTCTTAATGATGGAGACATACAACTAACTGCTGATCATAGAGAAAAAGTTCGTAATAAAAAGAAAAAAAGAATTATTAACATAATTCACATCAATGCTATTGAACCAAAAACAGGCATGCCACATCCAATTCAACGGATTGAAGCTGCTATGAATGAAGTAAATGTTCATATTGATGAATTTAAACGAGCTGAAGATCAAATTAGTGATATTGTCAAGAAATTAATTGTTGTTCTTCCAATTAGATTTGCTAAAAAAGAAATTCAAGTAAGTATTCCTGCAGAATACGCACAGAAAACTTACGGAAAAATTCAGAAATTTGGCATCATCAAAAAAGAAGAATGGCTCAATGATGGTTCATGGCTTGCAGTAATTGAAATACCTGCAGGTCTTCAAAACGAGTTCTTTGATGAACTAAATAAAGAAACGCATGGAAATGTGGACACAAAAATAGTAAATGAAAGGTGAAATTTAGAATGGGAAAACTTTTATTACAAGATAAAGATGTAATTGTTCCTGGGGAAGTCATTGCTGAAGGCATGGATTACTTACCTAGTTTTGGAACTTACAGAGAAGGAGATAAAATCCTGGCAAATAAAATTGGCTTATTGTCAATTGATGGAAAAGTACTAAAAATAATTTCTTTAGCAGGAAGATATCTTCCTAAAAGAAACGATGTTGTTATTGGAAAAGTTATTGACATCCTTATTAGCGGATGGAGAATAGACCTTAATACTGCTTACAGTGCAGTTCTTCCATTACAAGAAGCATCATTTGATTACATCCAAAAGGGTGCTGACTTATCAAAGATTTTTGCTTTAGATGAATACATTGTTGGAAAAATAACAAGAGTAACATCACAAAATCTTATTGATTTTTCAACAAAAGGTCCTGGTCTTAGAAAACTAAGTAGCGGAAGAATAATCAAAGTTAGTTCTACTAAAGTTCCTAGAATTATTGGAAAACAAGGTTCAATGGTTTCCATGATTAAAGAAACTACTGGCTGTAAAGTTACAGTTGGTCAAAACGGTATTATTTGGATCGAAGGAGAACCAGCACAAGAAATTCTTACAATCAAAACAATTAGAATGATTGAAGAAAATGCTCACAAAGTTGGTTTAACTGATCAAGTTAAAAAATTCCTTGATAAGAACAAAATTCCTTTTACAGAATCTACATTCAAAAAGAATGAAGAGAGAAGAGCTCCAGCTCCAAAAGACAAACCTTTTGTTAGAACAGAATCCAAAAATGATTCTGAACCTCAAAAAGAAAAACCTTTTGCTGCTTCTAAAAAACCTGTAGAAAAAAAGGAAGATAGTAAAACAGAAGAAAAAGGTGAACAATAATGGCTTACACTAAAAGATTAGATGGAAGAAAATTTGATGAAACTAGAAAAATCGAAGCTAAAACAGGCGTTATAAAAAATGCTGATGGTTCTGCTTTTTTCAAAATTGGAAAAACAACTGCTTATGCTGCAGTTTATGGTCCAAAAGAACACTTCCCAAGATCACAACAAGATCCTACAAAAGGAGTTCTTAGATGTAATTACAATATGATGCCTTTCTCAGGTACAGGCGAAAGAGTTAGACCTGGTCCAAATAGAAGAGCAAAAGAAATCTCAATGGTTACAACAAATTCTCTTAAAGCAGTTGTTGATTTAAGTGATTGTCCAAACGCAGTTGTTGATGTCTTCATTGAATTACCAGAAACTGATGCAGGTAGTAGATGTGCAGGAATTTGCGCAGCTTCAATGGCACTTGCAGATGCAGGTATTAAAATGAAAGATGTTGTTTCAGCAATCGCATGCGGAATTGTTGATGGCAGTGTTGTAGTAGATCTAGATTACTTAGAAGAAGCACACGAAGGAGATGTAGCAGATATCCCTCTTGCAATGATTCCTAGTACTGGAGAAATTACTCTTTTACAAATGGATGGTAAAATTTCAAGAGATGAACTTGATGAAGCTCTTAAAATGACTCTAGAACCATTAAGAAAGATTGCAGAAATCCAAAGAAAAGCATTAAAGGAGAGATTCAAATGAAGAACAAGCAAATGAACAAAGAGTTCAAAAATCACATCCTAAAAGCTCTAAAACAAAACATTAGAGTTGACGGTAGAAAAAATGACGAATTTCGAAAAATCACAATCGAAACAGGTGTTATTGCAACTGCAGAAGGTTCTGCAAAAGTAACTTGTGGAGATGCAATTCTTCTAGCAGGTGTTAAACTTAGCTTAGGAACTCCTTACTCTGACAAACCAGATGAAGGTGTTTTAATGACTGGTGCAGAATTGTACCCTATGTCTAGTCCTGATTTTGAAGTTGGCCCACCAAGTAATGTAGCAATTGAAATTGCAAGAGTTATTGATAGAGGAATCCGAGAATCTGGAACTATTAATACTAAAGATCTTTGCATTGAAGCTGGCGAAAAAGTTTGGATGGTTAGCGTAGATATCGCACCAATTAACACTGATGGAAATTTAATTGATCTTGGAGCGATTGCAGTTATGGCAGCTCTTAGAAATACTAGATTCCCGGAACTAGTAGATGGAAAACCAGATTATAAACATTTATCTGATAAAAAACTTCCAATCTCAAAAGTACCTATTGAGCTTACAGTTCATAAAATCGGTGATAGCTTAATTGTTGATGCTACTAGTGATGAAGAAAAAATCTCAGATGCAAGACTTACTGTTGCAGTTTTAGAAGATGGTTCCCTTTGCGCTATGCAAAAAGGCGGAAATTGTCCTCTAATGCATGATGAAGTCATGAAGATCGTTGATTTAGCAATCAAAAAAACAGGAGAATTAAGGAAACTCTTATAAGCGAGTTAAATTCCCTAAAAAAAATAAAATGGTTGAATTAATACTTAATGAGGAAAAATTCACTAAATACGAGATGGCTCGTATGATTGGTAGTAGAGCACTTCAGATTTCAATGGGCGCACCGTTTTTAGTCAAACTTGGAGACAAAAAACTTGCAGAATTAAACTATAATCCTGTTGAAATTGCAAAGCTTGAGTTTAAAGAAGGAGTTCTTCCAATCACAGTTAAAAGAAATCTTCCTCACGAAAAAGCTCAAAGATCTGCAGCTGAATAAATTTTTTATTCTTTTTTTTTTATTATTTTAATTAATATTTCTTAACTTTTCTATAAATTTATATAATATATCTATATATAGTATTATTATGATTATTCGAAAAGCAACCCCTAAAGATTCTAAAGAAGCTCTAGTTTTAGTTCAAGAACCTTCTTTAACTATTGATGCAGAAGAATATCCTGATGATGAGTTATATTTTATTGAATCTTGTGAGAGTGGAGTTTTCTTTGTTGCTGAAGAAAATGATAAAGTCATCGGATTTATCCTAGGATTTAAACTTACTAGATCAACTTATGTTTTAGAACTTATTGTTGTCAATAATAATATCAGAGGCAAAGGTGTTGGTTCAAAACTATTAAACAAATTTCGTGAAGAAATCTCAAAACTTGGAGCTACTAGTTATTTCTTATTTTCTCCTGATGAAAGCAAACAAACACATCAATTCTATCTTAAAAATGGTCTTAAAGGTGGAAAGAAAAAAATGACTATGTTCTTTGAGAATATCTAAATTTCTTCCAAAACCATTAAAAAGTCAAGCTCTTTTTCTAATCTTACAATGGATGCGGACGAAAAATTCGAAATTATAACAAGAAATCTACAGGAAGTAGTAGATGAAGATAGGCTCAATGAAGTTTTAAAAACACGAGACCTAAAAGTTTATTGGGGTACAGCTCCTACTGGTCGACCGCATCTTGGATATTTTGTACCTATGATGAAAATTGCTGACTTGCTTAAAGCAGGTTGTCATGTAACTATTCTTTTTGCAAATATTCACGCTTACTTAGATAGCATGAAGTCTTCGTGGGAATTACTTGATAAAAGAACTAACTATTATGAATTTTTAATTAAAGAAATGCTAACTTTAGTTGGTGTTCCTCTTGAAAAACTTAAATTCGTGAAGGGAACTGAGTTTCAACTTCAAGACAAATATACTCTTGATATGTATAAAATGAGTGCTCTTGCTAGTACTCGTGATACTAAAAAAGCTGGAGCTGATGTTGTTAAACAATCTGAAACTCCTAAAATGAGCGGTTTACTTTATCCAATCCTTCAAGCACTTGATGAAGTTTACTTGGATGTTGATGCTCAATTTGGTGGTGTTGACCAGCGTAAAATCTTCATGTTTGCTAGAGAATTCTTGCCAAAAATTGGTTATGAAAAAAGAGTTCACTTAATGAACTTTTTAATTCCAGGCCTTGGTCAAAGTGGTAAAATGAGTTCATCAGAACCTAATTCAAAAGTTGACTTTGACGATGATGATGACACTATTAAACGTAAACTAAAAAAAGCTCATAGTGTAGATGGAGAAGTTGAAGGTAATGGTGTTTTAGCAATCTTAAAATTTATCATTTATCCAAAACTTAAAAACGAAGACAGAAAATTCATTGTTGATAGGCCAGAACAATATGGTGGAAAAGTTGAATTTGATGACTTTGAAAAAGTTGAATACGCGTTTAGTCAAAAAGAACTTTCATCTTTTGATTTAAAAATGGCTGTTGCAGATGAAATAATCAAACTTATTTCACCTTTAAGAAATGCTATTTCAAAAAACGAAAAACTCTACAAGGAATCTTATCCTGAAGAATAATTTATTTTTCTTTATTTTTTTATCTCCATATAATATATCTATATATGGCTTAAAACTTTCTAAACAATTAATCATTTAAACTTCTCATCGTATAATATCAGTTATGCCTACAGATTTTCAAGAAAAAATATATATTTTTCTTCGTCAAGTGCCAAAAGGTAAGATTACAACTTACAAAGCACTTGCAAAAGCTGCAAACACACAAGCTTTTAGAGCTGTTGGAACTGCTTTAAATAAGAATCCATACGCACCTCAAACCCCTTGCCACAGAGTTATTAACAGCGACGGTAAACTCGGCGGTTTTGCTCATGGACCAAAAGCTAAGATTAAACTTCTAAAATCAGAAGGAGTAGAAGTAAAAGAAGGCAAAATTATCAACTTCAAAAAAGTTCTTTTCACTAATTTTTCTAGAAAAAAATAAAAGATAAATTTAAATAATATGTCGACCAGTAATAGTTCTATGAAGCGACTGCCATATTATTTTATTGCATTATTTAATGTAGCTTTAGTCTCGGCTCAGAGTTCTAACTTTGGTCTTGGCGAAGGAATGTTTGATGGAATCGGCGGAGCTATTAGAATGATTGCATCAGGCGCAGGAGAATTAGTTGCAGGCGGACCTGTTAGTCAAAATGAAGCAATTAATATTGGACTTATTTGGATTGCAGGCGCAGTTATGCTTCATGATATGTTAATTACCCGTATAGGCAAACTTGGAAATAAAGCTCAATGGGGCTTATCATTCATGTTTGCATATCTTATAATTAACACAGCAATAATTAAAACAATCATGATGGGATTTCAAATTGGATCATTGATGATTATTATTCTCATCATAGTTTTACTTTCTAAATTTATCAAGAAAACCACTATTCCTGAAAGCACCAAACAAACTCATGCAAAACACATGAATAAAGTTGATTCTGATCGTGAAAAAGGTAGAACTAAATCCAACATTAGACTTCAAAATATTGTTGAAATGTTAGATAGAGGAGAAAAAGAATTAATAACTAAAGAAGAGCATTTAAGAGAAATTGAAAAAAATGAGAGTAAAGATGAATTATCTCTTCTTCAATCAATCATTCCAGATCTTCAACTTGAAGAAAAAATTAAAGCGCAATTAAATTGGATGACTAAACAAATGATGAAAGTTCGAGAACCTGGAGCTTTAAAAAATATTGAAAGCAGAATTCAAGATTATAATAGAAGATTAAGCGAATTAGAATCGAAAATTAAAATTCTCTTTGATAAATTTAATACTGATCTAAATAAAGATATTCAAGCGGCAACACAAGAAGAAGCAGATGTTGAACAAGAAATAGGAGAAGATAGAGAAGCTAAAAAAACAGATTTGAAAATTATCCACAATGATAAGAAAAATAAACATCTAGAAGATCATGATGCTAAAAATCATCACTTAGATATTGCAGACAAACAACTAGATTTTACTAAAGAAACTCAAACAAATACAGAAATTAGTATGGAAGAAAGAAAAATTCAGATTGAGAATAATATTTTTGACGTACTAATCAAAAAAGAATCTAATGAAAAAACAGTCATAAAGATTATTGAAAAAATAGAACAAATTGAAAATTCTGAAGGTGAAAATGTTCATCTTGATGATATGGTAAAATTAGAACAATTAGTCATTAAGAAAAATAAACTATTACAAGAAAATGATTCTATCGATCAAAAAGAAAAAAAACTTAATGAAGAACTTGAAACTATGAGTGAAAGTGTTAAAAATGTGGAATCTGAAGAACTTAAACCTGCAGCTTAGATTCTAGTTTTCTTTATCTCTTAAACTCACTATCCACTTCTTTTAGATATTCTTTTACTCTAGAAACAATTGATTTCATATAATAACGCTCAATATTCTCTTCAAACAAATCAATTAACTTAGACCCTTCTTTTATTTTATAATCATTTGCTACTTTCTCAACTATAAATAGATCTCTTAATCTTAGAAGTTGTCGTCTTATATTTGATGGCGCAATTCCTAATAACGCTTGATTATTATCTTTTCTATTAGCTATAACTCTAGCTTCTACTTCTTTACTTGTCAAGTCTTTTTCCGCAAGTAACATTACCATCAAGACATCTACCACTACATCTCTTGAATCTCCTGGTTGTAAAAGACCTAAAGATAAGCATAGTTTTCTTACTAAATCTCGTTTCTCTTTTCCTTTTGGACTTTCATATTTTCTTAATGTAAGTTCTGCTAATGCCGTATCTTTAGAAATTTTTGCCATTGAAAACTTTTAGGCAGAATAGAGTATATATAGTTTTTGATTGAAAGAATTTCAACTAAAACTTCCAAAAATAAAGTTTTTGACTAGTTTTTGATTGAAAGAATTTCAACTAAAACTTCCAAAAATAAAGTTTTTGACTAGTTTTTGATTGAAAGAGTCTCAACTGAAAATTCCAAAAACAAAAATTTCAGACTAATTCTTAATTAAAAAAAAAGTTATCCAATAGACAAGCAAAACTATTTAAACATAGAATTCATCTTTTCACTATGGATTATGCAGAACTTTCTAGAGTTTATGAAAAAATTGAGTCTACTTCTAAAAGACTTGAAAAGACCCACCATATTTCAGAGCTTCTTAAGAAAACACCTGCAAATGAAATTCCTACAATTCTTCTTCTTATTAGAGGACGAATATATCCTGATTGGGACAAATCTAAGCTTGGAGTCGCATCTAAACTTGTTATTAAAGCAATCAATGTAGCATCTGGAATGAGCATATCTGAAATTGAAAATCGTTGGAGAGAAATTGGTGATTTAGGTCTTGTTGCAGAAGAATTTATAGGTAAAAAATCTCAAGTAACTTTATTCTCTGAAGATTTATCTGTTGAAAAAGTATTCTCTAATCTTAGAAAACTTAGTAGTATGGAAGGTTCAGGCAGTACAGATAGAAAAATCAAACTAATCTCAGAATTATTATCCAGCGCTAAAGGTGTTGAAGCAAGATATATTGTTAGAACAGCTCTTGAAGATCTTCGCGTGGGAATTGGAGATGGAACTATTAGAGACTCAGTAGTCTGGGCATTTATGCCTATAGATATTAAATATGATCCTGAAAAGATTGCAATTAACGTTAACAGAGAAGAGTATATCAAAATATCAGGAATTGTTCAATCTGCTTATGATAAAGCTAATGACTTTGGAGTTGTAGCCTTAGCAGCTAAAGAAGGAATTCCCGCTCTTGAAAAAATAGACTTAGTTCCTGGAAATCCTGTTAAAGTTATGCTTGCTCAAAAAGTTACCACCATCAAAGATGGTTTTAAAAAAGTTGGAGTTCCTGCAGATATTGAATATAAATATGATGGATTTAGAATGCAAATCCACAAATTTGATAATAAAATCAAAATTTATACTCGTCGTCTTGAAGAAGTCACCAACCAATTTCCTGAAGTCAAAGCTTATGTTGAAAACAATATCCAAGGAAATAACTTCATTATTGATTGTGAAGCAGTTGGTTATGATGCAAAACTTGGCAAATATATGGTTTTTCAACACATTTCTCAACGTATTAGACGTAAATATAATATTCATGAACTCGCAAAAAAGCTGCCTGTTGAACTAAATATATTCGATATTCTATATCATAATGGTAAAACTCTTCTTAATGAAACATTTGAAAATAGAAGAAAACTCTTAGAATCAATTGTTAAAGAGGAAAAATTTAAAATTATTTTATCTAAAAGACTTATCACTTCTAATGAAGAGGAAACTATGAACTTCTTTAATGAGTCCTTGGCTATGGGTAATGAAGGAATTATGCTTAAAAGTATGGATAGTCCTTACAAACCAGGTTCAAGAGTCGGCTTTATGGTCAAATTCAAGCCAGTTATGGATACTCTCGACTTAGTTGTTGTCGGAGCTGAATGGGGCGAAGGCAAAAGAAGTGGTTGGTTAACTTCATTCACTCTTGCTTGCGTAGATGATGATGGTAATTTCTTAGAAATAGGCAAAGTTGGAACCGGTGTTAAAGAAAAACCTGAAGAAGGTCTGTCTTTTGGAGAACTAACTGACTTACTTAAACCACATATCATCCAGGAAAAAGGTAGAGAAGTTAAGATTAAACCAGAAATTGTTCTTGAAATTCAATTTGAAGAAATTCAAAAAAGCACTAATTATTCTAGTAATTTTGCCCTAAGATTTCCTAGAGTTAAAACTTTAAGAGATGATAGAGCACCTGAAGAATGTTCAAATATCGAACAGATTAAAGACGCGTTTTATGATCAAACAAAACAATAAAACTTCGATTTCTATCCAAAATAAGAACTTATAACTTATTTTATTAGCAATAAATAACATGACAATATCAAATAAAAAACACTAATTCTAACTCTAAATTAAAACCAATATGAATCAGAAACACAACAAACAAAATAAGAAGAAGTACTAACCAGGTCAAAAATATTCTAGCACTATCTCAAAAAATAAAATTTCTAAATAAAATTTACAGTTCCATAAACGGAACAACGTTCCACAAATGGAAACATTTATATATTATATTTATCTTTATCGTCGACAATGGACTCAAAAGAACTTCTAGAAAAACTCTTCGATGAGAAAAAACTTAAGCTTATGAACTTCTTTTTTGACAATCCAGAGGACCAATTTTACCTACGAGAAATTGCCAAAAGAACCAAAATTCCACTCACAACCATCTTCAGATTGATGGGACTTCTAAAAGAATTAGAGATTGTTAAAGAGATCAAAATGAAGAAATTCAAACTCTACGAACTTAACCAGAATAAAAACACGAAATTACTTCAAGATATTGTAGCTCACAAGAAATCAGCATTGATGGAATTCGTTGAAGCAGCATCGCTTGTCGACGAGGTAGAGAAAATAATACTCCACGGCAAAGAAGAAAAAGGTAAAGCAAATGTCCTCTTAATGGGCGAACATCTTGACACAACAAACATTAAAAACATAGTACTGGACATCAAAGAAAGATTCAATTTCTCCATTATAGATTTAGTATTAGATCAGGAACAATTTAATAAAATGTCGGAGATGGGGCTATTCCCAGGCAAGAGAACCATACTATTTCAAAAATAGCTATTTTAAAAAATATATACTGAATCACAATAGTATTTATATATCAGTATAGGAATAGATATATTAAACGGGACTTTGACCGAGGGAGACAAGTAACTCGTTAACAAAATCGTGTTTGGCGACACGGAAAAATTTCATAATAATTTGGCGAAACAGTAATTGAAAAAGAAAAGATTTTGGTTTTCTAAGACAGTGTACATAGCGACACAAGCAATCACTAAATTATACTCTAGACTATAGTATATTCCGATATACTCTTATCAACGAGGGGAAAAACGAACGAAATAAAAAATAAAAAGACCAAAAAGGGGGCTTTAGAAAAAAAATGGATTACATGGTGGATAAAAAACAACCAGAGCAAGACTATGAAGTTGGGCAGGCAACAATAAAGGTTATCGGTGTCGGTGGCGCAGGTAACAATATGGTAAATTGGCTTTACAAGAAAGGAATCAAAGGAGCAGAAATCCTAGCTTGTAACACAGACCAACAACACCTAAATATTATTGAATCTGACAGAAAATTCTTGATTGGGAGAGATGTTACAAAGGGACTTGGTTGCGGTGGATTTCCAGAAAAAGGAAGCGAAGCAGCACAAGAAAGCATGCAAGAAATCAAAGAAGTTCTAAAAGGATCAGATATGACTTTTGTATGTGCAGGAATGGGCGGTGGAACAGGAACCGGAGCAGCACCAATTATTGCAAGCGTTGCAAAAGACGCAGGAGCAATTGTAATTGGAACTGTAACTATGCCATTCAATATTGAAAGAGCAAGAGTCGATAAAGCAGAATTTGGACTTCAGCAACTAAGAAGACAAACAGATACTGTAATCGTTATTGATAACAATAGATTAGTACAAATCGCAGGAAACCTACCAGTTCAACAAGCATTTGCAGTAGCAAACGAACTAATTGCAACAATGATTAAAGGAATCGTAGAAACAATCGCAATACCTTCTTTAGTTAACTTAGACTATGCAGACGTAAAAACAATTATGACTGACGGTGGAGTTGCAGCAATTGGAGTAGGAGCAAGTGACACTAACAACAGAGTAGATGAAGCAGTAAAAGGCGCACTAAGCAATCCATTATTGGATATCAGCTACGAAGGTGCAACTGGAGCAATCATCCACATCTCAGGTGGACCAGACATGACACTGGATGAAATCAGCAAAATCGGTGAATTAGTAACTGAAAGCATGGACGATGACGCAAATGTTATCTGGGGAGCTAGAGTTATTGAAAACATGAAAGGTAAACTAACCGTTATGACAATCATAACTGGTGTAAAAAGTCCTTGGATATTAGGAAAAATTAACAACAAGGAACAAGTCGCACAACAAAAAGCTATGTCAGAAGAATTAGGAATTGAAATAGTAAGATAAATATCTTATTATCGAATGCTCACTTCTTTCTTGGCCTTCACCTTTGCATCACCCCCAAACCCCCAAGAGTGTGAAGGCCTTTTTTTTTATAAGTGAATTTCAAACAACATAGTTAACAAACAAAAAATCATAATAAACAATAATTTTTTGAGGGAGGTAGAAACAAAATGAGAAGAGTTTCAACAATTATATTAGTAGGTCTTCTGCTAATAAGCCTAGTGGCGATCTCAGTAATGGGTCAACCAACAGGTGGAACTTTGGCTACCGGTACTACAGAATCATGGAGTGGAACAACTTCGACAAGTACAGGAATTCAAGGCGGAAATATTACAGAAGCAAACATAACAGGATATGCTCAAACAGATAGATGGGCAGGATTCTGGGGAGAAATCACTGGCGGAGTAAGATTAGCAGATTCATCAGCTAATGTATTCTATGAATGGACTGTGAGCGATGTTACAGATTCAGTTATTTATGCAGCAAATGGCACAGTTTCAAACTGGGGCACAGTTGCAGCAGCAGGAGTTGGAGACATGCCAGCTTTCTTGACTACAGCAGCTACAGATAACTATACCAACACATTTGGAAGTACAGAAGCATTTAACAGTTCAAGTTTGAACATTGCAAGTACACCATACACTTCAACTTGGCAAACAGGGTCCCAAGGCGCATTAAAAACATACGCATTGAAAGACGCTGATGACACAGATCTAATCTGGGCAGGTAAAGCAATTGCTGATACAGCATCATTTGCATCAGGAACACTTGACTACCAAGTTTTAGTACCAGCATATACTAGTTCAATATCTTACAACTTTTACTTAGAGTTGCCTTAAGTTATAGAACAATTTTTTTATTTCTTTTTTTTTTATTTTCACTAATTCTTAACAAATAATAAAAAAATAAAAATAAATTTATCCAGATATATTTAGAAAATTAGGCCCCCCTAAGAACGATTCTCGCTTTAAATCTTCAATTATGTAATATACATCTTGTTGCTTCACGACAAATTTCTTTTCAAAAATTTCCATGAAATCTTCCATTTCCTTCACATGATGAAATATTCCCTCAATCATAAAGTCATATCCATTATTAATTTTGTAAAGGGAGTTCACACAAGGTTGTAAATTTAAATAATCCATCGCCTCAGTTCTCTGATCAATATTAACTTTCAAAACAATATTTGCCCTACATTGATACCCTAATTTTCCAAAGTCAATAAGTGTTGTATGTTTCCTTATAATATTTCCTTCATGGACCTTTAATCGATCAAATAACGTCGATATAGGTATATTGGTCTGTTTGCTTATGGCAGTTAAAGTTTGTCTTGAATTCTGTCTTAAATGACTTAAAAAAATCAAATCTTTTTGTTTCATAGTTTGCACCTCAGTGTTTCTCAAAAATATTTATTTCGAAACTATTTACAAGATTAAACTCAGAAAACTATATAATTTATCTTAATAACTTATATAACACTATATAATTATATAGATTAGAAATATTTATATAATAATAGACTTAAAACAATAAAATGGAAAGAAAAGCAATTGAACTTGCAAAAAAGACATTAGTTGTATCAATGCCTGCAAAATGGGTTAAAGAAAATAATGTTTTGAAAGGACAAACTCTAGAAGTTTTAGAGGACAAAAATAAATTAACTATAAGCACAAACAAAAACATTTCTTTTAACAAAATAACAATTGATCTAAGAAATAAGCAAACTTTTGATCAATATACCTTAGCATATTTGTATCAAGCAGGAATTGATGAAATTAAAGTTCAATTTAATTCAAACAAACAATTTGAATTAATAACAAAAAAAATTCCAGAACTAATGGGTTATGAAATAATCAATCAAAGTCAAGATTTTTTCGAAATAAAAAATGTATCCTCACCTTTAGAAAAGGAATTTGACAATATGTTTAGAAGAACGTTCCACATATTACAAGAATTTGCAGATATGAGTTTAAGTTATATCAAGGAAAAGAACTATGAAAAATTAAATTCACTCTTGCTACTCGAAACCAGCATAGATAAATTTACTGATTTTTGCAAACGAATACTAAACAAAAAAGGATATAAAGAGCATGAAAAAACAGTATTTCTATACACGATTGTTCGAGATCTAGAAAAAATAGCCGATTTCTATGAAAGCATTATTCGTGAAATATTAACATCAAAACAAGAATTAGATGATAAAACTGAGAAATTATTCTCTAGAACAAATCAATTCATTAAACAATTTCATGAATTAGTATTCAAATTTAATGAAGAAAAACAAACACGATTCATTGAAGAAAAACAAGAAATAAAAATCTTCTACAAAAAAATTCTTGAAACTAAAAATCTCAAAAACAATTATTTAGCATTCAACTTAATAAGCATAATTAAAAATATTTCAAACTTATATGGGCCATTATATTTGACTAAACAAGAACTTAATAACTAAACTAAATACATTTAAAAAATAGTTATTAATGTCTTTTTCTTCTCTTAAACAACCTTATTTAGTCTAGAAATAATAATTCATTAACCAACAAGTTTAGTAACTTCTTGCATCTTATCGACTAAATAATCTTTAACTATTTCATTAGCAGAATAAATAGAATTAGGCCTTCCTGCAGTGATTAAACTTTTCCCAAGGTCATTCCCATCAAAATCAGTAATAAATCCGCCTGCATTAGTAAAAATAGCATAAGGAGGAATCGCATTAGCTAAATGATCATTCATTCTAATTGCAGCAACACCTTGTGCCTCTAAACCTTTTTCACCATACCAAAGCATACCTCTCATAATTTCACACAAAGTTCCATAAGATCTCCAAACATCAAAAGCACCACCCTCATTTCTGTTTGAAATTGTTTTGTAAATAGCATAGTTTAACTCTTCAGCATTTGAAGAAGCAGTATTCCTGTCAAAACCTTGAAAACCGTCAAATAAAATTGCACCTTGACCAATATTAGTTTGTGAAGAAGTAGTAAGTCTTATTAATGAACCAATTTCATGCTGAATACAATTATAATCTTCTAATAATTCAAAAGTCTCCTTATTATTTGTTGATATGGAAAATGCATTAGTTGGCGAGTGATGATATTTAGAAGGATTACCATCTGTTATGATTGAATTAGTAAAATCTCCAATTGTAAGTTCTTCAAGCTTTTTTTCAGTCAAAGTAGTAAATGCAAAGCCAGAACCCCACAGACCATCATTTCCAATCCGGTAAATATTATTCTCAGAGCCTAAGCCTGCAACTTTAATAGTTCCATCGACAACATCAAGATAAGACCAAATAACTCTATTTTTAGAAACATCACCAATATCAACAATCGTAGGAGTATTAGGATTAACAATAATTCTAATAGGTAAATCATTATTTTTTTGAGAAAACTTAGTTAATTTTTCAACAGCAAATTCTTCAGCAATATTATCTGCATTTCTAGAATAAGCATCTTTAAGCACTGAAGGAACACTCATACCACGTTCAGAATAAGGCACACCATGGATTAAATCACGAATCAAGAAGCCAGTTTTACCCATATCAGTTATAAGATTACGATATAAGTCTTGTTCTTTTTTCATTTTATTCAGTTGTTTTGCTCGTAGTACGTAGTAATCATTTATAAATCTTATTGAATTAATTACTTATAAGTAGTAAATAGTGACTTTCACTTCTGACCATTATTTTGAAAATTCTTAAATGAAGAATGTTTCTCAATTTCAGGCATTAAAAGTTCTGTTACGAGTTTGTTCCCATTATAATTATAATGAGCTACTTCATTATCAATTATAGTGTTTGAATCTATATTTGACATTTCATATAAGTTTAAAGTTGTTAAATTTGCATCTTTAGAAACTTTTTCAACAAGTTTGTAAATATTTGCTAATTTATCATATCGATTCACATTTCGAAATTCACCTGGTAAAATAATAGTTATAACAGGAATTTTTTGTTCTGAAAACTCACCAATTTTATTAAATGCTTCGATAGTACATTTCCAACCAGGATAAGTTGGTTGGTATAATGAAAAATAATAATTTTCTTGATAATCTTCTTTTCCAATTCCTTTAATTAACAAACCTTTCCTATAAAGTTCATTCAATTCCTCAATTATTTCCTTATAGGGATTGTATTCTTTTAATTTCGCAGTATTATCTGATTGTTTTGATGCTTCCAAACAGAAATAAATCATATTTTTATCATAGTCATAATCAGGATCGTTTAAAAAATACCCTAAAATAATCAAGTCTGGCTCAAAAAGAACAACTTTTTTTGTTAAAATTAAATATTCTGTAAAAGTATTATGCCCATTACCCCCAAAATTTAAAACTTCAATATTAGATTCAGAGTATTTATTTCTTAAGGAAGTTTCTAATAATTTTGGATAAGTTTCATTCATTTTTTCTCCAAAACCAAATGTGAAAGAATCTCCAAGAATAGCAATTCTAAAAGTGTTTTCAGGTTTTTCTAAGCTATATTCATAATCCCTCATCCCATAAGAATTTATTTTCATAAAAAACCCATCATGAATGATTGTACCATCTGCGTTTTTAGCAATATTGAAATCATAACCAGAAATTGATAAATTAGCCACATATTCTTCAAAATCTAAGAGCTCAAACTTATCTTTGTTATTTTGGTTATATATGTTCATTACTAAAATAACAATCAACGAATAAACAAGAACTACGACCATTAATAAGATAATTTTTTTTATTGTTTTATCAATTCTCATTATAGTAATCTAGTAAGTCAAATAATATATAAATTTTCTTAATAGAATTGGATTCTGTTAATTGTGCTCCAATCATACTTTAAACTTTCCTAAAATAAAAATTATAAAATAAAGAATTAATTCTTAACACGTAATTTGAAAACAGCATGTTTTAAATTTTTAATTTGTCGTTGCTGAGAGCTTAAAATATACCTAGGTTCAAGATTAGTCATAGAGACTAAAACATTATCTAACATTTCACCAGCTAACCCTTGTTTATAAGCATCACCTCGAGCATAAAAAAAGAAAGACAAACCCTTAATAACATCAGATTTTAACTTATGAAAATAAAATTCTTCATAAGGCATTTGAGACTTCACATTCTCCAATTCAGAGTGATATATTCTTAAAGATTTATCTTTAAAATCAGCAATTGAGGCTGCATCAACACCACCATATTTACCTTGTTCATATAATTTTGAAGCTTCATAAAAAGGCAAAGTCGGTATTCTAAATTGATTATCTATTTTTACATTAATATTAGATATAATCCAATTATGTCTATGTGAATCAAAATCTTTTACTCGATAGAATTTATTAAATCCTTCAAATAATAAATCATAATTATCATGAATGATAGCTATTTCTTCACTAAATAAAGACTCACTAGCAAACAATCTTTTATCTAACTCAGATTTATAATGTGAAATAGGCATTGGTTCAAAAAAACCATTTGAAGCGTGTAATTGCCCTAAAAAAAGACCAATTTCTTTCATACGACTAAAGTCATTGGATAAATTAAGATAATCATATAAATTATGACCAGATCTAAAGATTATAGATGAGAAATGCTTATTGGCATGAGTAATTAGTTCAGGATCATCTATCACTTTATTTCTAGAAATATCATTCATTTCATTAAATAAAACTCTTGCATCATGATTATATCTTCTCTCAGAAATAACATCTTCTTTATTCAAACTAGGCTTCAATACTATTGATTGTTTTGTAGCTTTTGAAAAACCAATTAAAGCAGCATTATATGAGCCAATTCGCTGTAAACTAAATACTTTTGAATCCATTAACTCAAGCATTTTATCTCTATAAAGGTTTGTTCTACCAGTAGTTTTAAAAAAAACAGCCTGAGCCAAATCCAATTCTAATTTTTGTCCTGCATTATATGAAGAAGAAGTTTTCTTAGATAAATCCTTAATAACATTCAAAGATTGTTTTGGTCGACCAATATAATCTAACATACTTGCAAGCATAAAACTTCCAGGCACAATTCCATGCTTAGATTTTGATTGTTTAAACGCATCAGATAAATAATCTTCTAATACATGGTTTGCTCCCAACAAAGAAGTATAAAATACACTAAAACTCTCAATAGACAAATGTTTTTTCTCAAAAGTTTTTAAAACCTCTTCTGTAGATTTAGCAAATAAATCTTGTTTTGAAAGTTCAATTGCATACCGGTAACTATTCTCCTTGGTAGGATATTTCAACATGGTTTTTTGTAAATACACTAATTTTTTCTTCCCTGTAAGAAAATTGTTTGAATATAATGTTCTAAAATCCGAATTCACAAAAGACAAATTTTTAGAATTAAATAACAAATCTAAACCTCTAAAAATAACATTTAAAGATGTAAACATCATCCCTAAATAAAATCCTGTTCTTTTAAGAATATTTGAATCAGAAACTATTAAATTAAAATAATTCATCAAATCAGGTTCTTGACCAAGATTAGCTAAATTTTCAGTAAAACCTGGATAAAGCGTTGTTCCAACAATAGTTAAAGCTAAACCTGCAGAAACCTTATTTTTATGATTAAAAATTGCATCGCTTATATTAGTAAATTTAAATTTATTATTAACAGATTGTACACTAGAATGTTCACATTCATTAGAAATTTTTTGTTTAACAAATGATTTTAAGTCAGAACGTGAAATATTTATTTTTTGTATAATTTCTAACGTTTTTGCCTTATCATAAACACTTTTAGCATAAAAACCAGAAATACCCAACAATGTTCCATGATAAATTAAAATCGGTCCTTGATAATCAGTATATTGAGATATGTATTCTAACAAAGAACTACCTGCAAGTTCAAGCAAACTTCCTTTAATCAAAGATATTTTTATAGGATTTTTTATAGAATAATTAATAATTTTTTTATTAATAGTAGTTACTATTTGCTCTAATCCACTCATTTAAATCTTTAATTTGCCATGAATATAAAGCTTTCCTAAAATACTAAAATTAACCATTAAATAAAATACCTTAAATACAGCCTTTCAAAACTCTTAAATTCTTAAATATCAAAACCTCTAAATCTCACTGTTTTAGTGCCTAAGAATAAAGAATTCCAGACATTTTTTCCGAAACGTTTTTAAACTATACAACACCAGTTTTTACTATATATTTACTAGATCATTTTAGGGGGCAAAAGTAGCAGCAAAATGGAAGAAAAAAAAGAAGATTATGGCGCAAGCAATATCACAGTTCTTGAAGGTCTTGAAGCAGTAAGAAAAAGACCTGGCATGTATATTGGAAGTACAGGACCTAGAGGTCTACATCACTTAGTTTACGAAGTTGTTGACAACTCAATTGACGAAGCAATGAGTGGTGAATGTGATACTATCACAGTTACAATTCACGAAGATAATAGTATATCAGTTACTGATAATGGGAGAGGAATTCCTATTGCAATTCACGAAAAATACAAGATTAGCGCATTAGAATTAGTAATGACTAAACTTCACGCAGGTGGAAAATTTGATAAGAAAACCTATAAAGTATCAGGTGGACTTCACGGTGTTGGAATATCTGTTGTTAATGCATTATCAAAACAAGTTAAAGTTACTGTTTGTAGAGAAGGAAAAGAATATTTCCAAGAATATGATACTGGAAAACCTCTAGCTCCACTTAAAGAAATCGGGTCATCAGATAAAAGAGGAACAGAAGTTCAATTCTGGCCAGATGAGAAAATATTTGACGAAGTAGTTTATGAATATGATATTCTTAAAAGCAGACTTAGAGAACTTGCATTCCTAAATCAAGGAGTTAGAATTATCCTTACAGATTTAAGAGAAGAAGCACAAAGCAACAAAGTTGATGGTGAGCCAGAGGACAAACCTCTGAGCTATAAAAAAGATAATTTTTTCTTTGAAGGCGGACTTAGAAGTTTTGTTGAATTCATAAATACAAATAAAACTCCAGTTCATGAACCAATTGTATTCAAAAGTCAAAAAGAAGATGTAGAATTAGAAGTTGCGATGCAATACACTGGCGCATATACAGAAAGCGTTTTTACTTTCGTAAACAACATTAACACGCATGAAGGTGGAACTCATCTTATTGGATTCAAATCAGCTCTTACTAGAACCTTAAATAATTATGCTGAAAAAGCAGGTTTAATGAAAGATGCTAAAGACACAAAATTTTCCAGCGATGATGTTAGAGAAGGTTTAACAGCTATTATTTCAGTAAAGATTGCAAATCCACAATTTGAAGGTCAAACTAAAACTAAACTTGGTAATAGCGAAGTTAAAGGTATTGTTGATAGTCTAGTCTCAAACGGTCTTGGAACTTTCCTTGAAGAAACTCCTTCTATTGCAAAAGAAATCATTGGTAAAGCAGTTAGTGCTGCAAAAGCTAGAGAAGCTGCAAAAAGAGCAAGAGACCTTGTTAGAAGAAAAAGTGTATTAGAAAGCACAGCACTTCCTGGAAAACTTTCAGATTGTGCAGAAAGAGATCCTGCTAAAAGTGAAGTTTACCTCGTAGAGGGAGATAGTGCAGGTGGATCTGCAAAACAAGGAAGAGACAAAAATTTTCAAGCAATCTTACCACTTAGAGGAAAAATCCTTAATGTTGAAAAATCAAGACTTCATAAAATCATGAATAGTCAAGAGATAATCAAAATAATTACTGCTCTTGGAACTAGTATAGGAGAAGACTTTAACATAGACAAAGCAAGATATCATAAAATCATAATTATGACTGACGCAGATGTTGATGGTAATCATATTGCAACTTTATTATTAACATTCTTCTTTAGATACATGAAAGAACTTATTGAAAAAGGATATATCTACTTAGCACAACCACCTCTTTATCAGTTAAGAAAAGGAAAACAAAAAATCTATGTTCAAACTGAGGAAGAAAAAGAAGAAAGATTAGAAGAACTTGGCGGTCAACAAGGTGTTGCAGTTCAAAGATATAAAGGTCTTGGAGAAATGAACCCTGAACAACTTTGGGAAACTACTATGGATCCTTCAACTAGAACTCTTAAACAAATTAAAATAGAAGATGCTGTTGAAGCAGATACAGTCTTCACAATTTTAATGGGTGAAGAAGTTGAACCAAGAAGAGCTTTTATCGAAAAGAATGCTAAAAAAGTCAAAGATTTAGATATTTAACTAGATTTTAATAATTTATAATTCTTATTTTTTTCTTATACTATTAAAGTTAATATAGATAATAGTCCTAAACAAGCAATTAAAAACTCAAACCCTAATAAAATTTTATTCTCATAATAAGATTCTAAAAGTCTTTTTCTATCTGCTTTTTTTAACTTTTTTCTTAAATCATAATTTCCTTTATCATCATCAGCAGTTCTATAAACTGAATATTTTGTTTTTGAAAAAGGCCAAAGTAGTGGCAAACCTGATAATCTTGCAGTAAACCAATCTGTGATCAAATGTAATGTAATTGCAACAAATAAAACCAATCCAATTTGAAAATTTAAGACAATCGCCATAACGGATATTATAAGCCACACTAAAGGAGAATGTGAAGGGCCATGGTGATGTTTCATGTCATGAATTAAAACTCCTACATCAGGCAATAAAGACGCCACAGCAGCAATTAAAATAGTGAACTGATTAAATTCGACAGAAACACTAAACATAGATAAAAGTTTCAAACCAAAGATTCCTGCTAAAATATGGGAAATAAAAATCATTTAAGGTAAATATTAATGTAAACATTTATTAAAATTTCCATTTTATTTTCATTTTTATTTAAAATAAATAAGAAAATAGAACCTAATTAAGCTATAAAAACATGTTTAAAGCAAATTAAAACATATAAAAATAGCAATCTATTTAAAGACATCAGATTTTCTCTGAGAGAAAAATGGCTAAGAAGCAAGTATCAACTAAAAAGGTAAAAAAGAAGAAATGGTTCCCTGTAATTGCACCTACTTTCTTAAGTAGTAAAGTTCTTGGAGAATCACTTTTAGCAGAATCTAGTGAAATGAAAGGCAGATTCATGACTATGAATCTGATGAATATTACCGGAGATCCTAAAAAACAAACTGTTAACCTTCAATTCAGAATTAAAAATGTTCGTGAAGGACAAGGTATTACTGAAGTTATCAAATATGAACTTCTATCTTCAGCAGTCAAAAGACTTATCAGAAGAGGAAGAAGTAAAGTTGATGATTCATTCATTATAAACACAGCAGAAGGTAAAATTATTATAAAAACATTAACAATTACTAATGGAACAGTTTTCAAATCAATTCAAAACAAATTAAGAATGACTATTAGAGGAATTCTAAAAGAAGTTATTCCAAAAAACTCCTTTGAAAAAAATGTTGAAGAACTTTTAAGAGGAGCAATTCAAAAAGATGTTAAGAATAAACTTTCTAAAATTACACCTATGAGAACTTTTAACGTAAGAGTATTAAAACGTGTAGTTAAAGACTTAGATGAAACTGAAGAATTAGTTGTTGAATCAGAAGAAGTTGTAGAAGAAGAAGTCAAAGCAGAAACTCCTAAAGAAGAAGTCAAAGCAGAAACTCCTAAAGAAGAAGTCAAAGCAGAAACTCCTAAAGAAGAAGTCAAAGCAGAAACTCCTAAAGAAGAAGTCAAAGCACCTGCAGAAACTGAAACATCTGAAAAAAAGGAAGAAGTAACTAAACCTAAAACTGAATAAGTTTTCTAATACTTCAAATATTCCACTAATAATTTCTTATTTTCTTAATTCAATAGATTAATTTTATACTCTGCGTACTAGAAACATTAATTGTTTCTAAGTATTTATATATTACATCTTCTTTTCAATTTTTATGTATAACTTTAATCTAAATAAAGCTATAGAAGAAATCAATAAACAATCTGCTAAAAAAGTTCTTCTTCACTTACCAGACGGCCTTAAACCTAAAGCTAAACAAATTACTGATGAACTTAGAGAGAAAACTAATGCTGAAATTTTTATCTGGGCAGGTTCGTGTTATGGAGCTTGCGATTTACCTATTGAATCAGAAAACATCGGCATTGATTTAATTATTCACTTTGGCCACACAAAATGGAGTACAAAATGAAACAAAATAATATTAACCTATTAAATTTCACTAAAAAACTTGCTAAAGAGTCTGGTTCTTACATAAAAAAATATTATGAACAAAATATTGATATTAATTTCAAAGAAGAAGAAGAAATGTTCACTAATATTGACTTAGGAGTTGAAAAACTTGTTGTGAACAAAATTAAAAAGAATTTTCCAAGCCATAATATTTGGAGCGAGGAAATGAACGAAATAAATAATGATTCAGATTATACATGGGTAATTGATCCTCTTGACGGAACTCACAATTATATTTATCATATTCCTATATTTTCTGCAAGCATTGGTTTATGGTGTAAAGGTAAACCATTACTTGGTGCAATTTATTTTCCTATGACTGATGAACTATTTTACGCAGAAAAAGGTAAAGGTGCATTTCTAAATAATAAAAAACTGAGTGTCAGTAAAGATAAACATAAAAATAGTTTAGCAGCTCTCTCAGGCGGATTTATTAAATTTGATCAAGAAACAAAATATCTTATTGAAATTAGAGATTCTTTCAAAGATACAAGATATCTTGGTTGTGCAACTTATAATTATATGCTTGTTGCAAAAGGTAAAGCAGCAGCAGCTATTGCAGTTAGAAATAAATGGGGTGACTTTGGAGCTAGCTCAATAATTATTACTGAAGCTGGTGGAAAAATGACTACTTTCAAAAATAAAAGCATTAATCGAGACTGTAAAACTCTTATTGTATCTAATGGAGTTGAACATAAAAAACTAGTTAATATCTTCGAAGATATAAAATAAAGTTAATTCTCATCATAAAAGAAGAAGTTTTTAAAATATTAATATTTTTATTAAATTAGTATGGTCTCAAATAATATAGTTGAAGCATTAAGAATTATTAGTTCTAAAGTTAAAAACAACAATCTTAATTGGGCAATTATTGGAAGTGCAAATCATGCAATACAAGGTGTTGATGTTGAGCCAAGAGATATTGATATTCTTGCAGATTTAGAAACTGGTAAAATAATTAATGATTGTCTTAAAGAATTTACAAGATCAAATACCAAATATGAATATGTAAAAAAAGAACGTGTTGAAGCATGGATTGGAATTTATGATATTGCAGGTGTTGAAATTGAACTTATAGCAGAACCCTACAATAAAAATGTTCGAGGTGCAGATCTTTGGACTGAATCAGAAAACTTCTCTGCAAAAAAAATAATTAATTTTCAAGGAATAAATCTTCCAGTAATAAATTTAGAAAGAGAATTATATGCCTACACTGCAATTAATCGTTTAGAAAAAGCAAAACTAATAAGAAATTTCTTAAACAAAAAAAAAGAATTCAAACTAATTTGTTTTGATATGGATGGTGTTCTTTTAGATACTGTAAATTTTTGGTTAGATCTTCATGAAAAATATGGCACTTTAGAAGAAGGAAGAAGACTTACAGAAAAATATATGGAAACAGATTACAAAAAATTAGTAAAAGAAGTTGCAGAAAAAATGTTTAAAGGTTTAAACTCTAAATCATATTTTGAATTAGTTGAAGAACACTTACAAAAAATTCTTCCAGGTGTGAAAGAAACTCTAAAAGAAGTTCATAAATTAGGATTAAAAACCGCGATAATTACTGGTTCAACTCTTGATGTAGCAGAAAAACTTGCTTATAAACTTGATATTGAAAATGTTTTTGGAAACAAATTAGTTACTGAGAATGACATTTTCACAGGAGAATTTGAATGGAAAGTTGGATCAGGAATGAATACTAAACACAAAATAATCGAACATTTATGTTCCAAACTTAATATTAAGGTAGATCAAGTTATACATGTTGGCGATGGTTTAAATGATATTATGGCATTTAGATCTGTTGGAAGAGGAATTGCATTCAATACACAAAATGAATTAGTAAAAGATGCAGCAAATATAATCGTTGAAGGAAATGATTTATCAAAAATCATACCTTATTTGAGGTGAAACAATATGAATCTAACAGAACTTAGTAATAAACAAAAAGAACAAATGACAAGAAAAAATTGTCTTCCTAAAGACAAAATTGAAGTCACATTACATTTAGTTGAAGAAATTGGTGAAGTTTGTGAAGCTATTAGAGAAAATCAATCTAAAGAAGATTTTGAAAATGAAATTGCAGATGTTTTATGGCAACTAAACAAACTTTGTTGGATGAACAATATTAATCTTGAAGAAGTATTTTTAAGAAAATTAGAAAAGAATGAACATAGAGAATAAAACAAAATGAGATTATTTATTGTACGTCACGGGGAAACTTTTGAGAATAAAAAACATATACATCAAGGACAATTACTTGGTGAATTAAATGAAATTGGAAAATCAGAAGCTGAATTTGTAGCTGAAAAACTTAAAAATAAAAATATAAACTTTGACCATATTTTCTCTAGCGACTTGAAAAGAGCTTCTGATACTAGTAAAATAATTCTAAAACAGTTTTCAAATACTCCAATCACATTTACAACAAATTTACGGGAGGGAGACTGGGGTTCCTGGACAGGTCTTACTCATCAAGAAACAAAAGGATTAGTTCAGCCTTTAGATTCCGAAACACTTAAAGAGATTTTTATTCGAGCAAAAAAAATTCTTTTATCTACACTTGCAGAATTTAACGATAAAACCATTTTATTTGTTGGACACAACGGAATTAATAAAGCAATTATATCAAATGTCTTAAATATACCACTTAGTAAATTTAACCAAATTAGAAAACAATTAAATAACGATATTTATGAATTAGAAATTGATAAGAATCTAAAAATATCTAAGTTTCTTCTTAATGATTCAGAATTTGAATTATTTAAATAAAAAATTATTTTTTTTCCATATAACCAGACTTACCACATGATCGTCTATCTTTATGTTCAGCTAAGAAGTCTCCAGGTGATTTTGGACTCATCCTATTTTTTCGAACTAAAGTTTCACCTTCTAGAGTGTATAGTTTCCATAGTTGTCTTGATCTTTTTGTTTTTTTGACGTCGCCGCCTTTTTTCTTTTCAGCCATTAACATCTTAAAACAAAGGTTTATTTATAAATATTACGTTAAAATTAAACTTAAAATTAGTCTTTTGCTCTCAAAGAATATATAGTCCGATTCTTTAAATTTGCAGAATTCATAATCACATAATGTTTTTGCAATATATGTTTTCCTTCAAAAGAATTATCATAACAAAGTACTATTCGTTCTTGATTCTGAGAAAACATATTAGTAACAAATTGATCAAGACCATGTGAACCTTCATCTAAGCATTTCCAATCGCAAACTCTTCCAAAAGGAGGATCAGATACAACAACTAAATCATTTGAAGTCTTTGGCAAGAAAACACCTAAAGCATTTGCTTCAAAAATATTGTAAGGTTGAATTGAATTAAAAGTTTGAGATTCTGATTTTTCATCTATTAAATCAAGATTTAATTCCGCTGCAACAACTGACTCTTTATCAATATCACTTCCATATAAATTTGCAATTTTATTTTTAAAATAAGTTGCCGCAATTGATAACACAGTCCCATTCCCACAACAAGGATCATAAATATCAATTTTAGAACCATTCGATATAGATTGAACTGCAAAATAAAGCATTGCTTTTGCAACTAATGGAGGAAATTTAGGAACATTTTCTGCTCTAAATAATGATTTCCCATTTATTAAACTAGAATCACCAATTATGTCCACACTTAAATTAATTGTTTTCATTTAATCTCTCTTCTAAAGGGCATATCTAATATTTCATAGTCTTGTATTAAATGTATATGTTCTCGCAAAGGAGGTGCTTCTTTTGATAATAAACTGTATAAATCAATTGACAATTTCAAATTAATTGACATTCTCATTGATTGTTCAGCGATTTCTAACATTTTTTCTTTAGAAACTGTGTCCATGATATAATCTATATGTGCATTCTTATCAATAGTTAATGGTCTTGGATCTCTTTTTGTTTGCCCTTTCCTATTACCAGATCTGAATAATGGTTCAAGTGTAAAACCATATATTTTTTCATCTGTCTTAAACTTTTCAGGATCTCCTATCTTTAGAAATCTCAAAGATCTAGATTTGTTCATTTCAGCAACAGTTGAACCATCAAAATGAATTCCTAAAACATCATAAGGACTCATAGTTTCAAGATCATATTTAAGCTCAGTACTTGCAATAAGTTTATGTTCTTGGTAAGTTAAATCATTAGATCTATATCCAAGTGAACACTCCCATTCATCAATATTCTCAGAAATTACTACAAAATCATCTACTGCAAATGGTTTTAAAAATTGAGGTACTGCATGCATAGCACTGCTTACGAATGATCTATCTCTCATATGCGCAGGATAATCATCAGAAGTATAAGTTTTAATTGCAGAAATATAAGTGTCAAATTCAGGAAACTCTTTAAATCTACGTAATCTTAATTTTGCAAGCATTACTATATCTTGACCATCCATCGACACGAAAAAACAAAAACAATTTATAAAGTTTTCGATAATTAACCACTAAACAGTGACAAATGATGATTCTTAGAAATCTATTCGGAATTCTTTACCATGATCTGAAAATCCAAGTTTCCCATAAAGAGCTTGAACTCTAGGCTTAGAATGTCTGCTAGTACAAATTAATTTATAGCAACCAGAGCGTTTTGCTTCTTCAATAACTTCATTAACTATTCTAGAACCAAGACCCATGCCTCGAAGAGATTCGTCCACATAAACATCTTCCATAAAACCAAAAGGTCTAGTGTGAAGTTCATTAGACATTAGATAAAGAAATGCTCTAGCAACTTCTTTTCCATCAAAAGAAATAATTATTTTTTTCCCATTAATTGAAGGTCTAAGTGAATTCATAAAAAAATAAAATCAATACAGGTTTATAAGTTTAAGCAAAATTAAACCCAAAGATAAACAAAAACTATTTTAATATAATAAAATTAGAATAATTAAAATGATAATCAACGACAGAGTGTACGGAGAAAATGAAATAACAGAAGAAGTACTAATTAAACTAATAAATTCTAAACCAATTCAAAGATTAAAAGGAGTTTGCCAAGCAGGAGCTTCAAAATATGTAATCAAACAAAAAAACGTTTCAAGATATGAACATTCGCTCGGAGTTATGATTCTTCTTAAAAAACTAGGAGCAAACATAGAAGAGCAAATTGCAGGACTACTTCACGATGTACCACACACAGCTTTTTCTCACGTTATCGATTTTGTTTTTAAAACAAGCGATCATAGTCATGAATTCCACGAAAAATTTCATGAAAAAATAATTATGGACTCAGAAATCCCAACAATTCTAAAAAAATTCAATTTTGATCTTAACAGAATTCTAGATGAACATAACTTTAAACTTCTTGAAAGAAATGCACCAGATTTATGTGCAGACAGAGTTGACTACGCATTAAGAGATAGAGTTGCGGCTTTCGGATTCAACAAAAAATCAATTCCAAAATATCTAAAACACTTAATTGCACATGAAAATGAAATAATGTTTGATAATGCAATTGTTGCAAAAGAATTTGCAGAAGATTTTATTGAAATGGACAGAACAAATTGGTCAAATCCTCGCGAAGTCGGTATTTATCAAGTATTAGCAGATGCTTTGAAAATTGCACTCGATCAAAATTTGATTGGAGAAAAAGAATTATTTATGGAAGATGATGAGCTTATGGAAAAATTAAAAAATTCAGGAATAAAAGAAATAACTGATAAAACAAATATTCTAAATCCTGATTTTCAAATTGTTCTTGATGAAGAAAATTACGACTTTCATTCCACAAATAAAGCAAGATCAGTTAATCCAAAAATAAAACTAGACAATAAAATCATAAGTGTTGGAGAAATGTTCCCAGAAACACTAAAAAAAATAGATAAACACATGAAAAAAATTAAACAAGGGAATTATATTCGAATAATTTCCAAGCCTTAATCACAACTTTTTTAAAATACAGCAAATTTTTAGAGTGATATGGCTTATGAGTTAATCATCACAGAGAAACCATCTGCAGCACTAAAAATAGCCTATTCTCTAGCAGATTCTAAACCAGTAAAGAAAACTAACGGTGGAGTTTCTTACTTTGAATTATCACATAATAAGAAAGACATAGCAGTAGTTTCAGCAGTAGGACATTTATTTGGAGTTGGAGAAGATAAAAGCACTTATGAATATCCTAGCTTTGATATTAAATGGAAACCTACTTCAGAAATTAGCAATACAGCATCTTATTCTAAAAAATACGCAAATAATATTAAAAAAGTAGCTGAAAACGCAGATTCATTCACAGTTGCATGCGATTATGATATCGAAGGAGAAGTTATTGGATTAAATTGTATCCGATTTCTTTGTAATCAAAAAGATGCAAGCAGAATGAAATTTTCAACATTAACTAAACCAGACATTATCGCAGCTTATGAAAACAAAGCAAAGACACTTAATTGGGGCCAAGGAAATGCAGGGGAAACTAGACACTTTCTTGATTGGATGTACGGTATAAACTTAAGTAGAGCCCTCACAGCCGCGATTAGAAAAGGTGGAGAATCCAAAACACTTTCAACTGGAAGAGTTCAAGGACCAGCCCTAAAATTAATTGTTGAACGTGAAAAAGAAATTCAAGAATTCAAACCCACTCCTTATTGGACTTTAGAACTTGATGGTTCAGTCAACAAAGAAAAAGTTGTTGCAAGACATGAAAAAGAAAAGTTCGAAGATGAAAAAGAAGTAAACATTGTTTTAGAAAAAACAAAAGACAAACCTGGGAAAGTAAAAGAAGTAGAAAATAATGAAAAAGAAATTATACCTCCTTTTGCATTTGATTTAACAACACTTCAAACAGAATCATATAGAAATCTTAGAATTAATCCTAAACAAACTCTGGCAGTTGCTCAAACTTTATATTTAGCAGGAGTAATTTCATATCCAAGAACAAGTTCACAAAAACTTCCACCAACTATAGGTTATAAAAAAATATTAGAAGCTATTTCCAAACAAGATGGTTACAAAAAAATTTGTACAACCATCCTTGCAAAAGATAAAGTTTATCCAAGACAAGGTAGAAAAGAAGATCCTGCGCATCCAGCGATTTATCCTACAGGAAACGCACCTAAAACCTTAAAAGCTGACGAAAAAAAAGTATACGATTTAATTGTTAGAAGATTCTTATCAGCATTTGGCAAATCAGCTAAAAGAATGGAAACAATTCTAAAAATTGTTGTAGAAGAAGAAATTTTTATCACAAAAGGAACTATAACTATTGAAAGAGGTTGGTTTGAAATATATAATAAATATGTAAATTTTGAAGAGAAAAAAATTCCTGAAGCTAAACAAGGAGAAATAATTGATATTAAAGAAATAATTAAACATGAAAAATTTACTGAACCTCCAAGAAGATTTTCTCCTGCGAGTATAATCAAAGAACTTGAAAAAAGAAATCTAGGAACTAAGAGCACACGTGCGCAAATTATTGATACTTTATATCAAAGAGAATTCATCAAAGGAAATCAATTAGAAGCAACAGTTATTGGAATGAGAATTATTGAAACTCTAGGAACTCATCTTCCAAAAATAATTGATGATGATCTAACTATCAGCTTTGAAGAAGACATGCAAGAAATCAGAGAACAAAAGAAAACAAAAGAAGATGTTTTAGATAAAGCAAAAAAAGTTCTAATAGAAATTTTAACTAAATTTAAGAAAAAAGAAGCAGAGATTGGAAAAGAATTAGTTATCGCACAAAAAGAAACTTTAGAAGAAGAAGCTTTAGGTGATTGTCCAAACTGTGATGAAGGAAAATTAATTATTAAAAGAGGAAAATTTGGAAGATTCGTAGCTTGTAGTAATTATCCAGACTGTAAAACAACTTATAACATACCTAACACTGGTTTTATCGAAGCTTCAGGTAAACTTTGTGATGCATGCAAAGTTCCAACAATCATGATCAGATTTAAAGGAAGAAGAAAACAGGAAACATGCATGAATCCTACTTGCCCAAGTAAAAAAGACGAACAAGAAGCAGAAGCAGAAGAAAAACCTTGTCCAAAATGTAAAGATGGAATAATGAAACTTCGAACTTCAATGTATGGAAAATTCTATGGATGTAGCAATTATCCTAAATGTAAAACAACAGAAAAAGTTGCACCAACACCAAAAAAAGAAGAAGAAAAAAAAGAAGAAAAGAAAAAAAAGTAATTTAATTCTTAAAACTCACAACAATTTAATTTTAAAAAAATAATATTCTTAATTTAAATTTTAGATATAACAAAATAATTTATTCTTAATAAGTAAAACTAGAAATCATAATTAAAAAATAGAAATAAAAAAAAAGTATAAAAAAATACTATAAAATTATTTTCGCTTCTTAGCAGGTGCTTTTTTCTTAGTTGGTGCTTTTTTCTTAGCTACTTTTTTAACAACTTTCTTTTTAGCAGGAGCTGTCTTCTTAGCTGGCGCTTTCTTCTTAGCTACTTTTTTAGCAACCTTCCTTTTAGCAGGAGCTTTCTTCTTAGCTGGTGCTTTCTTCTTAGCTGGTGCTTTCTTCTTAGCTACTTTTTTAGCAACCTTCCTTTTAGCAGGAGCTTTCTTCTTAACTACTTTTTTAGCAACCTTCTTTTTAGCAGGAGCTTTCTTCTTAGCTACTTTTTTAGCAACCTTCCTTTTAGCAGGAGCTTTCTTCTTAACTACTTTTTTAGCAACCTTCTTTTTAGCAGGAGCTTTTTTCACAACAGCTTTCTTTTTAGCAGGTGCTTTTTTCTTAACTACTTTTTTAGCAACCTTTCTTTTAGCAGGAGCTTTTTTCACAACAGCTTTCTTAACTAATTTTTTAACTGGAGCTTTTTTAATTAATTTTTTTGGAGCAGCTTTTTTTACAACCATTTTTTTAATTGATTTTTTTGCTACTTTTTTAACAGGTTTTTTTGCGACCATTTTGTATTCACCTCAGAAATTTTAGCCATAGTATAAAGCTAATACTTTCTTTTAAGTTCTTTTTGAATAATTTAATATATAAATGTTACCATTTTTATCCATATAAATATCTCTTTATACCTTTTAACAAAAGAAATAAGAAAATACAAAAAAATACAAACAAAAAAAATAAAAAGGAAAAAAATAAAAAATAATTTAAAATCTAAAAAAAATAATTTATTAAAATGAAACTAAACATTCTAAAAAACGAAATAAAAAAAATTTGATAAACAAGCAGGTTTTGATACGACAAAATTCTCAGAATTAATTAAAATGTTTAAAGAAGAATTAGAAATCCTATCAGCTAATGAAAATAAAAAAGAAATTGTTGATCATCAATTAACAGATTTGTTAATTCTTATAATGCAAATTGCACACAGATACAATACTGATTTCGATTTAGAAATTGTTAAATGGTTTGAAAAATCAGAAAAATATCTTAAACAAGAATAACTAATAATAAATCTAAAAAAATAAGTCAAACAGAAAGCTTTTTAAGATAAACCTAGTTTTCTGCTAATTATCACAGCGGGGCTGTGGTGTAGCTTGGCCTATCATCGTAGGTTTGGGACCTATGGACCCCAGTTCGAATCTGGGCAGCCCCATTTTAAATTTATTATTCAAATATAAAACGAGATTTGATGCAAAGCATCTTGACCAAAGGGAGAAAAACATTCCCATCAACGCTAATAAGGGTTGTTCGACATTTGACAGCCCCATTTTAACAACTTTAAGAGACTACGGAATATTTTTTACGGGACAAACTTTATAAATAGATTCCAATTTCGTGGAGTACAAAGCTAGAGGATTTATAATATGGCAAAAAAAACAACTTACAGCTCTACTAAAAGATTCGGAGCCAGATATGGTAAGAAACTTAAAGAGCGATTCGGAGCTATCGAAACAGAACAGAGAAAAAAGCACAAATGTCCTTACTGTCATTACGATCAAGTCAAAAGAATTGCAGTAGGAATCTGGAGCTGCAGCAAATGTGAAAATAAATTCACTGCTAAAGCATATACAGTTGGCAAACCACAAACCATCAAAGTAGAGGTCGAAGAACAATGAGTTCGTACAAATGCTTCTCATGCAACAAAACTATCGCAGACTCACAAGTTAGAAAAAGAGTAAGATGCTTATATTGTGGATCAAAAATTATCTTTAAAGAACGAAACATCGTCACTCAAGTTAAAGCAAGATGAATTGCTCTGCAAAGATTCTAATTGAAGAAGACGCTAATAAAATTGAGAAATTGTTTATGTCTGAAGACAAAGAATTTCAAAATGAAAGAGCATCATACACAATAAATAAAACCCAAACAGGCGTGGAATTTCTAATTGAAGCAAAAGATGCAACTGCATTAAGAGCAATTCTTAATTCTATTGCAAAAAGTCTCACTATCTACGAAAAGGTAAAAAATGGACAAAATAACTGAAAATAAAATTTCTGAATTACAAACTATTGAACAAAACTTACAAAGATTTTTATCGCAAAAACAAAATCTACAAAGTCAAATTATAGAAGTAGAAACTGCGCTAAAAGAACTTCCTCAATCAGGAGAAGCATACAAAATTATTGGAAACATAATGGTTTCTGTTAATAAAGATAAACTAACAGAAGAATTAGGATCTAAAAAAGAATTAGCAAACATAAAACTAAAATCTATTGAAAAGCAAGAAGAAGGCATGAGAACAGAAGCTGATTCAATCCAAAAAGAACTAATGGAACTTGTTAAAGAGAAGAAGTGAGTGAATAAAATGGACGTTACTGAAGTTATTGAAACATTAGAAGAAATACAAGAGGATTCGACAGTTCCTAAAAATGTTAGAAACAAATTAGGACATATGATTCTAGAACTTAAATCTAAAGAAGATTTATCATTAAAAGTTAACAAATCATTAAGTGAACTTGACGATATTTGTGAAGAAATTAATTTACCTACATTTATTAGAACTCAATTATGGGGTGTTACTAGCATGCTTGAAAAACTCACATAAAAATAATTAATGATTTATTATTATCTTAACAATAAAAAATAGAATTACAAGTTTATTTCTTAGTATTTTTCTTTAAAACCATATTTTTTACAAAATACGAATTAGGAATTACCATTAAATCTTTTTTTGGAGTTTCTAAGTGTGTATCTAATAAATTAATCTTAACAATTACACCTTCCACATCGCCAACTTTAATCTTATCCCCTATTGAAAAAAGATTTTTTCTTCGAATACTATATCCTGAAACAAAATTTGGAATGAAGTCTTTAATTGCAAGTATTAAAGAAATTGCTAAAACGATCAATACCACCACTAGTATGACATTCAAAACAAACGGGGTTATTCCTAAATTTTCTAGAAAAATTAAAATTGTTACAAAGTAAATAAAATAAGTCACTATTTTTGAAGATAAATTAGTAATAGAATAATCATATCCAGTTGCTTTCTTTATAGTTTTATCAAAATCAATTTTCTTTAATAAACGAAGTAAAGCTTTTCCAAGTATTCTTCCAATTACAAATCCAATTAATAAAATTATAACTGACGAAACTAAAAGTAATAATAATTCATTAGTAACTACTGATTCACTAAGTCCTGCTAATAATTGAAATAAACCCATATTAACTTAAGATATGTATTGTTTGTATATAAAACTTTTCTAAAGAACAAATTTTTAAACATTAAAGCTTAACAAATAATATTATGGACGAAAAAAGACCTCGAGTTGGAAGTGCAACAATTGTTATTCATGAGAATAAAATCCTTCTTGGTCGTAGAAATAAAAAAAATGCTTTTGGAAAATGGATTATCCCTGGCGGTGGTGTTGATTGGGGAGAATCATTAGAACAGGCAGCAATTAGAGAAATTAAAGAAGAAACCAATTTAAACATCATAATTGATAGGTTTATTGGATTCAAAGAAATCATCGCAATAGAACATGATTATCATGCATTAGTATTCTTTCATCTTGGTCACCCTAAAAATCCAAACGAACTTTCAGCTAGTGAAGATGTTTCTGAAGTAAATTTTTTCTCAATTGAAGAAATTAAAAAACTAGATATTTTATCAAGTGTTAAATGGGCTTTAAAAAAAGCAAAACTTTGGAATTAATTAAGAACTAAAAATAAAAACTACTTTTCTACTAATTTTGCTTTCTTAATGATTAATGTTGCAGTCATTTCATCTTCTTCATTAATAAAAACGTCTTCTAGAACTATTTTTTTTGTAAAATTTGGCCCATCTAAAACTAAACTTTCAAACTCTCCACCCTCTCCTGCAATATTCAAACCAACTTTATCATTAAGCGCAGATAAATTATCAATATCTTTTTGAGTTATGATTTTATTCAACCAAGATTTATTTAATCCTTCGGCTGCAATTTTTACCATTATAAATTCAAATCCTTCTCTGATAACTTCTCTCATTTCAGTCTCTTGATTAATGTGCCATAAGGGGTTGAATATCTTCAAAGAAAGTTCATCGCATATTTTCTCAACTCTTTCTCGCTGATAATTTGAAAAGAGTGCGCCTGTAATTATTCCTTCAATTTGATATTTTTCTTTTGCATAAACTATTGCATCGCGCAAGTCATCTAGTTCTTTCTCTTTCTCACCGTTAGTTTTCCATACAAGATGTGGAAGTCCCATTGCTTCTGATTGCATTGCTGCAAGTTCTATTGCAGGTGTATGAAACATGTATGAATCTTCATTTGAACTATCTATAGTTATTGTGCATGCAACATTATACTTTTGTTTTTGCATTGTATAAAGAGCATAAACACTATCTTTACCAGTACTAAGAAGTGCTCCCAACTTATAATTATGACCTGGATAAAACTGACGTAAATACTCTGATTTTAATTTAAATCCATTTTTCTTTGTAAGTTTATCAAGCGCTTTATGAAAGTTTGAACCGTATTGTGCAGCTTTCTTTTTTCTATTTGCAAATAATTCTGGCATCCCGTTATCAAGTGTGATCTGTCGAAGTACATATTTCTCAACTCCATCATATAATTTATATTTTGAAGGAATTGTTAAAGCATATTCAACCAATGTTTTATCTAGTAATGGAAGTCTAAGTTCAATTTGATTATGCATGGTTACTACATCATCTCTATACAAATCACGTTCGTATAATTTTATTAAACCTGATACACACTCCCGATTAATATTAATTGATTCTTTATGTCTTGCATATCCTGCAAATATTTCTTCACTTCCAAGACCAGAGAATAAAACTTTACAGCCATCTTTCTTCGCTTCTTCACATGCAACATAGAATGGAAGTGCAACACCCACTTTTATAACATTATAATCTTCTATTAATGGAATTATTTTTTTAATATAACCTTCAACTCTTGCTAACGGAATTTTTATAACTTTTAAATCAAAACCTAATTCTTTTGCAATCATCTCTGCATATTCTAAGTCTTGTGGTTTTTTTAATGCAGGATCATCAAGTACTGCAGTATAACAAATAAAACTTTGTCCAAATTTTTTTAATAAATAAGAAATATATGTTGAATCAATTCCTCCTGAAAATAAAACTCCAAACTTCCTATTTGGTATTCTTTTTTTAACTGCAGAATCTATTAACTCACTAGTCCTTGTTTTTATTTTCTCAAAAGAGGATTTAGTTTCATTATTCGCGGTAAAAAAACTTCGCTCAGTTAATTCTAATTTATCTTTTACTTTATTATAACACAATATTTTTCTTGGATTTAATTCTTGTATGTTTACTACTCCAATTTTTTCAAGTGCTTTTTTTTCACTTGCAAAATAAAATCCATCTGAATGAGAATACCATAAAGGTTTTATTCCAATTATATCTCTAGCAAGCCAAACTTTTTCTCCATCATCATAAGCAAATGCATAAACTCCATCTAATTCAGAAAGTGTTTCATTACTGACAATCTTTACTTGTAAAAACTTAAATATCATTTCAGAATCATTTTGCGCATTCAAAGAATGTTTTTTATTTAATTCTTCCCAATTATAAATTTCACAGTTTGAAGTAAAAAACTTTTCTTCATCTTGAAATGGTTGTTCTACTCTTTCAACTATTGAATGTAAACAATGTCCTATTGAGAAATTTTTTTTATTAATTATTTTTTGTGCGTCTTGTCCTCTTGGCAGTATTACTTTTAGTCCAGCCTCTATTTGTTTTACATGTTCTTTCGCATATATACCTATTATTCCACACATTATAGTATTAAGAAAAATTCTTAGTTTAAAAATATTCTATTTTTTTGTTCTTTGAGAAAAAGATTTAATATAATTTTGTCTCATATTATAATCATGCCCAATTCGTCTTGCAATATGACTTGCTTGCTTCAATATTCTATCGTTTGGTTGTCTCATCACACACAATGCTTTTTTCCCAGTTCTCCAATCAACAGTACTCCATGCTCGAGTATATTTTGACACATCAGAAGGTATATTTAATGCAAATGAAGGATTTGCTAAAACATCAGCTTCTTTTGTCATTACAACTTTCTTGTAATCTTCTCTTGTTGGAGCATAATTCATATATAATATGTGAGGTAGTCCACCTGCCCACTTTGGAATAATTATTCTCATACTAATATCTTTTTTAAAATCACTAGCACTAGTGGTATCAAAAACAATCGACGATGTTCGAAATTTCTCTGAACCAGATAACTCTAAAGAATATCCTTTAAAATCTCGACCCATACTAAAATAATGCTTTTCTATTGCTTGTACTATCGCCCAATTATAAGCAGGACTACTAAAACTTTTATTTTGTAATATTGCACCTTTTGATATTTTTCCTTCTCTGAGAGATTTTCCTGTTTGTTCTGTTACAAACCCTTTTTTTCCAAGTAACATTTCATCAATATCACTTAAAGAAAGAGTAGAGTTTTCAACTTCTAAAACAGACTTTATATCTTCTGAAAATCCATATCTTTGAAAATAAGCTTCTATTGCAAATTTAAATGCTTGAAATTTATCATTAGGATTTTCAATTTTTTTAACTGAGAAATCAAATGGTAAAACAACTTTATCACTAAGCTCTAAATGACTTCCTGCAATTAAATCAGGATTCTTTAATTTAGCAAGTCTATCTAATTCAATTAATGAAACAGCCCTTGCATAATCAATTACAGACATCGAGATTTCAAATTGCGCTCTTTGAGCAATATTCAAACTCATCAAATACATTTCATCTTGCGCAGATCCTTCAGACCAATGATTCCCTCGTTCTAATTGATGTTGTGCAAACTTAGTTCCACCCATGAATTTTATTTTTTCAGGATTATATATCCTAGTAATTGAAACATCATGGGGCATAGTTGTTGAATCTGTTGAATATTTATTTCTTCTAGAATTTATTCTCAGATTCGCTTGATTTTTAACAGATAATGAAGTTGTTTGTCCTTTATTATTTATAGGCATTGCAGCTTTTCGACCAATAATTTTTTGAGAACCATAAAAAATTTTAGACATCTCTTTTAAGTCTTTAATTCCGGTTAACTTTTTAGAATAATATTCGAGCATAGGAGTATTAGCAACATCAATTAAACCTACAGCAGAATAAACAAGTAACTCTTCAAGTAAAGGTCTAAATTCTCTTTCAGACATATTACCAATTGTTGCTAATGCAAACTGACTTGGTGGCGCAATCAAATCTTCTTGTAACATTACGCCCAAGTGCAATAAATTTAATGCTTCGTCTCCCATGAATACTTATAATGAAGTGATATTTAAATATCTTTTAGAAAATTAATAGAAAAAGATTCGTTATTTACTTTTTTTTACTTTTAACAGGTTTTACTTCATGTTTCACTACAAATACTTCACTCATACTTGCAACATTCGTAACTTTTGAAAGTTTTTTTGTTAATGTTTCTTCACTTAATACTGGTTCTAATTTTTCATCAAATGATAAATTTATGTATTCCATATCATCATAGCTTGCATGATTTCTTAATTTTGAGAAAATGTAATCATCTGACAAACTAAAATCTTTATTCAAATAACCTTTTTCGATTAAAGTTTTTGCTTCTACTAATGACATATCTTTCCCTGCGAATGCCATTTTTAATATTCTTATTTCATCTGGATTTAATTCTGTTATATCAGGTAATTTTTTTAACCCATATTTTTCTTTATCAACAATTATTGATCCATCAATTCTATCAACTAAAATATTATAATCTCCTTCTGCATCGTTACATGAAACTATAAATGAAGGTATTATTTTTACTTTAACTTTTATTGGATCTTCACTCATTAATTTTATATCTCTAACACTTGTTCGAGGTTTTATTATTGGCAACAATTCTTTTTTTTCAAATTTTTTTACTTCTTCAAACATATCATCATTCTTTTCATCAAGAATTTGTATTGCATCTCCACCATGTTTACTCTTTCGCGGTCTTACGTTAATGAAAAGTGGTATATCTACAACTCCTGAGACAAGCGCAGTTCCTATTGATAAATTTTGAATTTCACTTTCTGCTTCAGAAGTTATTCCTTCAACACTGTTTGATATTGCTTTTAGATCATTTGGATTTGTAACTTTTAACACTATTTGAGTTGTACACTGACTTAAAACTGATTTGTCAACTCTTGCTGGACGCTGACTTACAACGCATAGTCCAAGTCCGAATTTTCTTCCTTCACTTGCAATAGTTCTAAGTATTTTTGAGCTTTTACTTTCTCCAAAACTTCTTTCCGGACAAAAATTATGTGCTTCTTCTACTACTAAAAAGAATGGCGGAACTTTATTTTTTTTTCTCATTTCAAATAAGTCCTTACATAATTTATAAACTATTATTTCCTGAATTTCAGGAGGCGTTCCTTTTAAATTTATTATTGATGCATTCTGTGTTGTTATTAATTCATTGTAATGAGTTGGATTATCTGAGAAAATATCTAAATTATTCAAATACTCTACAACATTTATGATATTCCATTTTGCAGAACTTTCTTCTTGCTCCAAATCAAACAACAACTGATTAAAATTTAATGTGTCAGAATTCTTTAATGCATTATACAAAACTCCCAACTGTGTTCCTGATAATTTTGATGGCATTAAATGAACTAGTTCTTGATTAGATATGTCTTTTGATAATTTTAAAGGTATAACTCCAGGATTGACTTTTGCATCACCATATTCTTTTATATTAAATCCTTTAGGCATTATATCAAATCTTGCAAGTGCCTCATCGTCACTTTTTGCAGGTTCCTTCATAGTTCGATACTCCCCATGAGGATCTATAATAAGCAATGGAATTCGTTTTTCCATTATTTCTTCTAATAAAACTCCTACAGAATAACTTTTTCCAGCACCAGATTTTGCAAGTACTGCACAATGTTTTGTTAAAAGTTTATTCAAGTCCAAATTAACTTTAATATCTCGACCTTCAAGCTTTCCTAAATATGCTCCTTTGTCTTCATCTGAAAGACTTATAATTTTTTTAATAAAGTCATCTTCTGCTTTTAAGACTTCAACACCAATATCAAATGGTATTCTTATTTGTTTTACTTTTCCTGATTCATCCTGATAGCCTATAGTTTTGCATTTAGCGATAGTTTCTTGGCTAGTGGTCTCCACTTCAACTACTTGACAAAGAACAAAATCATAGACTTTATGGAACACCTGAACATACTCTAATTTCTTTACTTCTTCATCAGCTGATTTGAAAGAAAAACTCATAGGTGTTACTTTCCCAACAATATGTCCTAGAATCATGTATTTATGGAAAGCAGAGTCCCATTTATTAATATTGTTGTAGATGAGAATAACAAAAACATTTAAATTTATTCAAAATCAAACAATTTTGCTGTAAAGAAGAATAAATAAACTAAATCAAAATAGAATAAAGAAGAGAATATTTATAAGAAAGATTAAACTTCTAAAAATTAAGAGGTAATTACTATGGCAAATAAAAATCCACAATCAGAATCAAAAGAAGAACAAATTGGCTTCCATAAAGGAGCTTTAAGCACTTTAGTTAAAGAGCGAGAAGAACTTACTAGAATATTGCAAATTGTTGAACAATTAATGCAAATGCACATTCAGGCTCTTAAAGAAGCAGGCATCGACTTACAAGCTCAAGCAGAACAAACTCCAGCTACTAGCGCAAAACCAGCTTCTAAGACTAAAAGACCTATAGAAGACATATTATAACTACTAAATAACCACCTAACAGTAGTAAATAACAATACCTTTTTAAATTATTTTTACTTTCTTATCATATAACCATATAAGATGAACACATTCCATACTCTAGAGAATAGACTCTCATCTAATCATCTAACTAGAATTAAAAATATACTTCCCGAGCATAAAGCCCATTTATTAGGTAGATTAACTAACATTTTAAGTAATTTTCACAAAGATCACTTGTTCTATGAACTGACAAGAGCATTAGATTTTTCTGAAGGAAAAACTAGGCATTCTGGCGAAGATAATGCATCCCACTATTTAGGAGTTGGTTTATCAGAATTAACTAAAGATAATTTCCAGCTACCATTTATGCCAAGACAAGTTATAGGAGGTGTTAGTCACGATACAGATGAAGATTTAGTAAATGTAATAGTTAAAGAGCAAACTAAAGTATTAAGTGGAGAAATTGAAATAGAAATAAATGAATTATATAAACTACAAAAAAGAAGAATTAAAAGCTCAGGAAGTTTAAAAAAAATTGAAAAGTTAAAAAATTCTATTGAAGAAAAAAAAAACCATATATTAAGAACAGTTTGTTTTGAAAGAAACGCATTAATGGACCAATTTAGAAAAAATCACAATTTAATCGCGTCAAATTATAATCGAACAGAATCAAATTTACTCTTCCTGGATGGAATTAATAATGATCATCACAATCTAACAAGGCACAGTTCAATGAATGAAGATTATGCAACCTATATTACTAGAGGTTATGATTTTGGAACAACTCATTCTGAAGCAATAAAATTTAAAGATGTTAAGAAAAACGGACAAACTCTTTGGATGAGTAAAAAATTAATAAAAACAGATTTATCAATAGCACACTTATTAGATAAAAAAAAATTCTTAAGAAATGCAAGCGATACAACTGTTGCAAGAAGACTAAGAAAAGAATTTGAGAATCAATTTGAAATGTTTAATCATTTAACAATTAAGAGTAATGATTGGAAACTCAAAATTATTGAAAAAGCATTCATTCATATTTATATGGGTAAACAAGTTCTTTTAAGTAGTGGCCATTCAAATACAGACAGTAGATTTTATAGTGAAGTATTAAAACCTGCACATAAAGGAATGCTTATAGAAACGTACAAAAATGTTGTAAGGCTTAGAACTTATCTGTCAGTTCATGATCCAAATTTATCAGTTGAAAAATGCAGACAACTAGAACAAGGTTGGCTTAATTATATGGGTCAAGGGTTAGACACAATTGATATGACAAATAACCAAGAAAGAAGAATATATCCTATAAATAATCACAATAGATTTGCAGGAACAATTGAAAGAATGGTTGATGAAATGATGGCTACAGACATGCTTACCAGATTTATTAAGTCGCCAGAAAGAAATCTTTCTTCTGAAGAAATTTATGCAAGACTTTTAGTTTATGAATCATCATTACAACAAAATCTTAAAGGTGTTGAATATCCTGAAAACTTCAATCCACTAGATTTAAAAAGTTTTGAAAATAAAAGAAATAATAAGTTCTACAGAAGAAACCGAACAAGACAAGTAAGAATTAATTACGAACCTAAAAATTTTAGAGAAATGATTTATTCAAAAGTTAAACAATGATAGTAAAAACAATAGATCAAATTATTGGCGAATCGCCATATATGGAAAGAGGAGTTATTCTTGCACATTTAGCTCATCCAAAAATAGTTAAAGCAGGAATATCCGAATCCGAAACTGAAGAATTATCTAGAATAATATATCAAAAAAATAAACAATTAGAATTAGACGCCAATGCATTCTTAAAAAAGATTTCTAAAGAATTCTTTGATATAATAAATGAAAAGGAACCTTTTAGAAAAACACAACTAAATAATCACACTGAAAAACTACAATTTTTAATCAATAAAAAATTTATAGGAAAGTTTGACCCTAGAACAAAAAAAATTAAAGAAATTCTAACTCATAGCAAAAAACATTCACACATAATTTATCAATGGGATTCATACAAATTTGACGTACTTGGAATGGTTCCTGCAAACAAAGGCAATAGAGATCCAATATTAGTATTTAAAAAAATAAGAAAATTAGCAGGAAGTGAATCATATAAAATTCCTAAAAGAAATTATCAAGGATTTGTAAAAGCAAGTGAAATTGCAAGAGAAGCAGGCGAAGTAGTTAATAGATATAATGAAATGAATTATTTTAATATTGCTCATGGAATAAATAGGGATTTTATGGGCTTTAGTTTCATGTTTAGTAAACCCTATGATAATTCAAAAAAACATTGGAATGAGAATCCTATTAACGCATTATTACAATATCTTTTAGTTAGTTCAATCTATGAAATAATCCCTGATGCTAATGGTGAAAAAGTCAATAATAGATTTTTAAAAGAAAATAGCACAATGGATTCAATCAATTTTAAAATTAAATATAATCCAATTCAAAGAGGAATATCATCCCAAGATTTAGGACATGCTGTTCATGATCCATTTGAAATACAGTTTTTAGATAGAAATGGTATGTTAGATAAAGAATTAGGCGATAAAAGTAAAAATAAAGATGATCCTTTAACTTATAAATCCAGACAAGAAAAAGACGATTCAGAATTCTTTTCAACAATACCAAAAAGTTTAACAGACAAAGTAAAAGATAAACTTGCAAATCCTGAAAAAAAATGGAAAATTTATCGTGGTATGTGTGAAACCATGCTTAATAGTGTTTTAAGAAAAGGTTATCATTAAACAGAAACTATAAAATAACTCTTACTAAATGCTAATTATTAATAACAATTAATCTTCTTGATTTTGAAACATGATTAAGCAGTGTTCCTTCTTTTATAATTCCACAACCAATATAATCATTTTCATGTTTAATTATAACTAAACCAGTTAAATCACTCTCTACAGAAAAATCTTCTCCTGTAAGCCATAATTCAAATTGTTCATAATTTAACTCAAACACTCCTTTCTTTGCAATAGGCCCAACAATTTGACTTCCTTCAATGCTTAATCGAATTCCATCATTCATCATAGTTCCAAAATACAAACCAAGAACATCAATTCTAAGTTGTGTTAAATCTATTTTATCAACATCTCTATTAATCACATAAACTTTTTTTTTTGTACTAAGCATAAAAACATAATTTAGTTTTTCTTCAATTCCAAATTGCTCTTCTAATGCTTTTCTAATTAATTTTGTTTGTTTAGAATTAAGTATAGTCAAATTTTGCATCTTCTCAGATACCCCAAACATTATTTGTTTTTCGTTTAATCTCAGCAATCTCTTTTAAGATTTCAACTTCTTCAGGTTCTAAGAATTTTGCCAATTTCTTCAGCTTCTTAAAATGAGACTCAGGTATATCAGAATAAATAATATCTCCCTCATTAATTTGTCTTCCTGCAGTTATATTTGGCAAGGATACTGCTGCCTGTTTTCCTTTCTCAACAGACTGCACATTTGCTTTATCTGCTTGCATGGATTTAATTTCAGTTAAATGTCCTCCTGTTTTCATTATAGGAACAGTAACTTTCATTGTTCCAGACATAACTTCCATTCCAACTATACAAGGATTTGATTGTCTAAATATACAATTAGCTAATACTTCAGCTTTAAATGGTCTAACAAGATTTTCTAATTTCTTTTTCTCTTCTTCTTTTTTAGCTTCTGTTTGCCATTCTTCAAAATCATCAATTAATTTGTAAATAATCTGACTAAGAATTACTTTTACACATTTAGTATTTGTTTTTGCTTCATCCAAAACATTAAATCCTAAAATCACAGCAAGTAATGGATCTTTTTCATAATTTGTTTCTGCGTCTAAATAATCTTTTTTAGTAATATTTCCTATTCTTGCTTTTCTTATTGGAACTCCTTTTTCTCGTAAGATATTAATCATAGCTTCAAGGCTTCCAATAGTATCAGCTTTAATTATAATTCCATCAACATCAGTTTCAATTGTTACTTCATCAATTTCTGATTTGAATACTTCTTTTATTTTTTCAATTTCTTCTTTATTTCTTGCAACACGAACCGGCATTCCTGCAACTACATTATCAAGTTCTTTTGCAGAAATTTTTACTCCAATTGCAGCTGCGGCTTCTTTTACTGATCTAAATTTACTTTTCTTATCCATCATTTCTGAAAGTGGATCTGGTTGTAATAGAGCTCGAACTTTAGTAACAGTTGCCTCACCCATACTTCCAATAACTATTGTATCATTAGTTCTAATTATTCCTTCATAAACAATTACATCAATTGTTTTTCCTAGGCCCTTTTCTTCTTTTACTTCTAAGATAGTTCCTTTTGCAGGACCATCAACATCAACTGCCAATGTTTGTTCTAAGAATCTTTGTGCAAGTCCTGTGATCATCATTAATAATTCAGGAATCCCAATATTTTTTTTTGCTGAACAAGGAATTATTCCTACTTGTTTTGTGAAATCTCCAATTCTATCAAATCTATCTGAAACAATTTCAAATTTACTATGTAGTTGACCTACAATTTCATAAAGTTTCTTTTCAATATCTGCTTGAACACTTGGCCCTTGTGCGTTTATATCTGCAAGTAAAGAATCATTTTGTTTTTTATAACCTGATACTAAATCAACTTTATTTGCAGCAATTATGAAAGGTGTTTTTGACGCCTTCAATATTTCAACCGCTTCAAGTGTTTGAGGTTTAAAACCTTCATTTATATTAACTACAAGAACTGCAATATCAGCTAAACTTCCGCCACGTTTTCTAAGAGTTGTAAACGCTGCGTGACCTGGTGTATCCACAAAAAGCAGTCCAGGAATAGTAAATTTAAGATTAAGTGTATCAAGAAGTTTTCCACATTTTTTCTGAACAACATGCAAAGGAATTATTGAGGCTCCAATTGCTTGTGTGATTGCTCCAGCTTCTCCTGCAACTATGTTTGATCCCCTTATACTATCAAGTATTGAAGATTTTCCATGGTCTACATGACCTAAAACAGATACAATCGGACTTCTTGTTGCCATTTTCACAGTTAATCACCATCTCTTTATAAAAATACCCACTTATCACTTATTTATCACTTTATCTCAAACTAATTTTTAGAATTCACCGATATAAAAGTGAGCACAAAGTTTATATAAGAAGATAGCTATTTTATATAAGTAAAATGAGGGTTTTTATAGGGATATTCTTACTGTTGAGTTTTTTAATAGTTGTTTCTGTATCAGCTCAAGCGCCACCTCCACCGCCTCCAGACTTTGATTTTAATTTTAGTTCCACATATAATAACACGGACGATATAAATCAAACAGGAGAGGATAATAATTCTAACGATAATAATAATAGCAACGAAAATAATAACGATTACGATAACCTTGATGATAATAATGCTTATACTAATTCAACTAATTCTACTAACAGCACAAATCCAAATAATAACAATAAT
>Ga0307929_1000187_pt1 | contig 65529 bp, 47 predicted proteins | sample AceLakmetage1330_FD_203160 | JGI IMG/M metagenome (GOLD analysis project Ga0307929, IMG submission 203160) | Saline water microbial communities from Ace Lake, Antarctica - #1330 | ecosystem: Environmental > Aquatic > Non-marine Saline and Alkaline > Saline | place: Antarctica: Ace Lake... | reverse complement strand
TGAATGTGAGTGTTATGTTTTAGGTAGTTTTGGGCTGTTTTTTGTATCCGCTAGCATTTTATTCACATTATGGTAAAATAGAAAATATTCATATGAGATTCCTGTTTTAATGACACTGATTAGTTACTTTATTTCTTTGTTCAAATAGCAAGTTCTTAAAAAACCTTATCTTTTTCCCTAAGCTTAGTACAAAGGTCATATCCCAAGTATTTCCCAAATCTTATTACCTTATTACACGACATGAATGTTTACGATGGAATTGAACTAAATCGCTGAAAGACAACTATCGGGTCAGGAGTTCTGAAATTATAGTGCCACAAAGGCAGAAAGGCGCAAAGGAGAAATGCGCATAAAAACCAATACTGGTGAACCCGGAAAGCTATGCTACTTTCCTTTATGATTAGGCAAAAAAGCTCAGGAAATCAACAAGTCCACCTATTACAAAATAATTGCCTGGCTTTCCAGATCAAAAAATTGTACTTTATCCAAATTAAAAAAGAGTTGGGTAGAAGCATTGATTTCTACTATTGCATCGGGTTCGAAGCGCGCGATAACCTGGTTGGCACCGAGCTTTACATAAGCAAGTATTTCGTTGCCCATTTGCTCCAGAGCCAGCACATCGGCCTGCTGCCGATGGTGGTTATTTCCGGCATTATGCGCCGCTGATTTAATATTCTCGGGGCGAATACCCAGCATTACCTTTTTGCCAACAAACTGATTGATCCCTTGATTTTTAATTTTTGCCAAATCTATTTTCAGACCGCTGCCCTCTTGGTAAAACCAGGTGGTGCTGTCTTTTATAATTTCACCCTCGATAAAATTGATGGGCGGAGAACCAATAAAACCGGCTACGAAGATATTTTGGGGCGTATGATAAAGTTCCATTGGCGTTCCAATTTGCATAATATCGCCATCTTTGAGCACCACTATCCGGTCGCCGAGCGTCATGGCTTCGGTTTGGTCGTGGGTAACATACACCATGGTAGCATTCAGCTTTTTGTGCAATCGCTGCAGCTCCACGCGCATGGCAACCCTGAGTTTGGCATCCAGGTTACTCAGCGGCTCATCAAACAGAAAAACCTTTGGATCGCGAACGATGGCACGGCCTATAGCCACACGCTGCCGCTGTCCACCCGACATGGCATTGGGGCGGCGGTCGAGCAGCTCGGTTATCTCAAGTATTTCGGCAGCCTTGCGCACCCGTTCATCAATTTCTTTTTTAGGAACTTTTTTTATTTTCAGGCCAAAAGCCATATTCTGATAAACCGTCATGTGGGGATACAGCGCATAGTTTTGAAAAACCATGGCAATATCGCGATCTTTGGGCTGGAGGTCGTTTACCCGTTTATCGTCGATCAGCAGGTCGCCACCCGATATTTCTTCCAGACCGGCAATCATGCGGAGGATCGTACTTTTGCCACAGCCCGATGGGCCTACCAGCACTACAAATTCGGTGTCACCAATCCCGAAACTTACATCTTCGATGGTCATCACTTTGCCATCGTAGCTCTTTGCAATATTTTTCAGTTCTACTTTTGCCATGGGGGTTAGAAGTTAAAAGTTAAAAGTGTCAAGTTAGAAGTCCCGAAAAATAAAAAATTTTCAATTTTTGTGATTTTTCGAGGATGCTCGAGCAAAGCTCGGCATTAAAAGTGTCAAGTTAGAAGTTATTCGTTAATCGTCCCGAAAAATTGACTTATGGATGTGTGTAATACGGCAGGCCAAATCCAGTTCACCGGAGGCTACGATGTAATGATCGCCAGCATCCACAATGCCTGTTGTAAACACCACATCGTGCAAATAAATTGCATCCTTCATATCCCTGGTCAGCTCAGGTCGAGCTTCAAGGAGCGGCTTTTTATCTTCGACGTGAATAATTTTCTGCGGATCATCCCGATCGAGCATAGCCCAATAAGTGCGGTAAACACCCACCTTGCCGCTGGCTTCCACCGCATGGTAGAGCATAAGCCAGCCCTCTTTGGTAAGGATGGGTGGCGTTCCGCCGCCGATGCGATTGATGCGCATGTTTCCTTTTTTAGGTCTAATCAACGGTTCGTCAGTAGGCTTCCAATGCAGCAGGTCAGGCGACTGGGCAAGGTTGATGGTAGGGCCTGGCAGAAACTCTGAATTTGGTGCAGTTTGAAAATAGAGTGATCCCAATGGACGGGTTAATGCGTAATAAGCATTTTCTGCCCTACCCTCAAATAGCAGCATATCTTTGTTTTGATGATCGAGAATAATGCCGCTGAAACGATAAGTCAATCCATCATCGCTCGTGTAGAGTGTGGTAGCGTGTCGCCCGGCACTTACCGTGCAAGTGGTCATGTAATATCGCCCGTCGATGAGCGAAATGCGGGCATCCTCAATTCCATACTCCTGACTTTCGCGATCGGGTGCTACAATTTTATCATAATGAATCCTGATAACTTTTAAGCCATCCGGCGAAATTTCTACTGGCAGCAACCAGGCAATCGAAGTAAGAGCCATTACCGGAGCGGGCAAATCGCCTTTGATCATAAACTTGCGCGGATCATCCATATCCACCGCATCCACCGGATAGCCGTCAAGCTGGTAGCCTTGGGCACTCCAACGTATCGAATGGATTTTGCCCCCGAACACAGGATTTTTTAGTGCTTCGGCCACACGAACCATGAGCAGCAGATTGCCGTTGGGCAAGCGCGTTAGTGCTGGATTAAAAGCTCCCAGAACGTAGGTTCCTGCCTTAATATCTTTTCGCAAGGGCGAATAGGCAAGGTCAACATCTGCGGGTTTAAAAATCAGTATGTCAATGTTGTATTTCATTGTATTAAAAAATTGAATATAAAGCGGCTCCGGTGTGTGGGTCTTGTGGAAAGCGATTGCACAGTTCAGCCAAAATATCCTCGTGCGAAAAGGCCACATTCATCACGGTATCGTTGCCACCGTAGTAAATCATAATAGTGCCATCATCCTGCCGCAAGGCACCGCATGTAAAAACCACGTTGGGCACATGCACGTAATCGCTTGCTTCCACGCGGCAATCGGCCTGCGAAGGAAAGAGGACGGGGATATTTGATATTTTCACCTTTGCGGGATTCGTAGCTTCGTGCATGGCAACGCCCAAAACGTAAGGGTTACCATCCATGGTAGCACGCACGCCGTGAAAGATACTGAGCCAGCCGTGTGGCGTTTTTAGGGGCGTTGCACCAGGGCCAATCTTATCGCTAAAGGCCGATGGCCCGCCAGCCTGACGGTGTACTGGCTCGGTCTGAACTTCCCACGTATTGCTTAGCAAATCTTTGCTCGATGCCAGCAATATTTCCTTGAAGATGCCTCCGGTGTGGCTGCCATGTGGGTCATCGTTGGGGCGCATCAGCGCGTAATATTGGTCTTTTATCTTTTCAGGAAAGATCACCACGTTGCGCATATCTTTTTCCAGCACCGGCCCATGGCGGGTAATATTTTTGAAATCGCGGGTGGTGGCCAGCGAAACGCGCACCCGGTCTTTGATTAGCCCATGATAGGCACTGTAGGTGATAAAATAGGTGTGGCCGATTTTGGCAATACGTGGGTCTTCCACACCTCCGGCTTCATTTTCGATAAGCGTACCGACATCGCATCCGGGAGCAAAGTGGTCATCCGCCGTGCAAGGCATCAACAATGGCTTTGCGGTAATCTCCCAATTGGTGATTCCATCCTTGCTTCGCGCCATCCCAATTACGGAAATGCCATTGCGCAAATGCGAGCGGAAAAGCATCACCACCTCATTATTAAAGGTAGTAATGCCGGCATTATGCACCGTTACCACCTGATGACGGGGATCGGTCCAAACTTTATTAACCGCGTGGGCTGTAATTATCGGATTATTGGGATAACGCTGCACGGGTTCATTCAGCGAAAGCTGATAATCCTGTCCTGCTATTTGTATCTCCTTTTTCATTATTGGCATTGAGTATTTAATACCTGTAACGATAACAAGGCCTCGATGGTGGATTCGGCTCCGGAATTTAAATTTACCTTGGTTTCGCTTACGATGCCATCGAAGCACCGGCCGGTAGTTTGGTCGTACATTGCGGTATTTGCAGGGTTGTTGCCTGTGAACCATGTGGCAAGGGCATAAGCCTGATCGGTATATTTCTGTTCGCCTGTAATTTGTGCTGCTTCCACACAAGCCCAAATCATCGGGCGAAAACCGTAGGCGATTTGGGAGAACTGTTCTTTTTTCACCATTTCAAAAGCATTGTCCTTTTTGGTAATGACAAAATTAGCCAGATAATTTTGCTCCACCAGCCAGGGATAAAAATTATTGATCTCGTTAAGGGCAGCCTGGGTATAATCATCTGAGCCAAGCAATTGTCCGGCTCTAAGCATGGCAAAGGCCTGCATGTTTCCGTAAGCGTGCCAGCCATTTTCAAAACTCATAAAGGCACCATAAGGAAAGTTAGTAGCATCGCCTTTCTGCGTAAGCAAAATGCCTTTGGCCAGTTTATCGATGGTAAGCAAAGCACGCTCATCCTGATTTATATTTTTGTAATAGGCTTCTAAGCCCATGATTAACAAGGCTGCCTGGTCGCCGGCAGTGCCCAACGGAAGCCAATTTGGAACCGCCACCCCCTGGATATTATCCATATCGAAATTTGAGTTTAGATAGGTTTTATAAATATTGCTGGAAAGGATATCGCAGGCTTTGTGGATGCTGTCTTTCAACTGCGGATTATTCCCGTTATAGCTAGCCAATGCCCAAAAGGCTCGCCACGACCACCAGTTGGGTTCGGCCAGCGAGGTGCGCCAGGTTTTGTTGATGCTCAGGTCGTGCCAGATAAAATTGTGAAACCAGCCGTTGTCGGCCTGCATGAAAAGCAAAAAGCGTATCATGCGCTCGTATTTTTCCTGCAATGCCTCATCCTTGCTAAGCCTCAGTTGATCGATCATCAGGCTGCGCGCCACATCATCCACGCAAGTGTAGCCTTCGTTGGGCTCGATCTCGTAGCTGTAATTGGGATATTCGCTGTAAATATGCACAATGCCCGCATCAATACCACCAGGCAAAAGTATCGTATCGTACAAGTGCATTAGATGGTCAAGATTGACGATAGGGGTTTTTTGTTCTTCCTGTTTAGGATTGTTACACGAAAAAAGAATTAAAACGATGCTAAGGAAGAATGCAGATGAAAAATAAGACTGTTTTCTCATTTCTTTTCCTCCAATTCCGTAAGCAGTTCGTCCATATTAAGCCAGGCAAATCCTGTCATCGAATCCGACATGGCATAAGGAATAAATAGTTTGCCGGCATGCACCATTCCGCCACCCGAATACACAACATTGGGCACGTAGCCTTCGCGTTCGCTCTCGTCGGCCCATATCAGCGGTCGATCAAGGCGTGCTATTACCTGGCTGGGATCGTGCAGGTCGAGCAAGGCCGCGCTCATGGTGTATTGACGCACCGGCCCTACGCCGTGGGTGAGCATAAGCCAACCCCTGTTGGTTTTTATGGGCGAGCCGTTGTTTCCGATCTGCGAAATCTCGAAAGGATATTTGGGTTCCATCAGTAGATCATAATTTTCCCAGTGAAGTAAATTGTCCGAAAACATGATCGAAATATTTTCGCCGCCCTGGCGCGAAATGATGGCATATCTACCCTGGATTTTTTCGGGGAAGACCGCCATGCCCTTGTCCGAAACCGCATCACCCGAAAGGGTATGAATATCAAAATTGATAAAATCGGTGGTTTCGAAAAGCTGCGAACGTATTTCCTTGCCGTTGAAAGCAGTGTAGGTTCCCAGATACTTTTGCTCTTTACCATCGTTGAACAATACCAGCCGTGCATCTTCCATGCCCATCGACTCGAGCGCGGTTTGCGGGAAGAGCACCCGCTCGGCCAGTTGCGAATCGGCAGGAAAGCGCAGCTTGTAATTGTTTTCGTGGCTATCATAAACTTTTCCTCTTAGCGAAAAACGTGTGGGTTCATCAAGCGTAAGTCCGCCCTGGTCGTCCACAATTCCCGAGCGAAATTCGATACTGGAAATATGGCCTTCGCCCACCGAGCGCAGACTGATGATAAAGCGTTTTTGCCCGGGCTTTAATCCCGACTGATCGGGATGCGGAACCATGGAAGGATTAAAAAGTGCCGCCGATTGAATAGAATATTCCTTGGTAAGCGATGCCCCCAGGAGCATTTGCTTTGCTTCGGACAGTTCGTCGAAACCATCGTACTGATTTTTGAAAACATGATAGTTTTCCATAAAAACAGCTTCGATATTTTTGTGCCGGTGGGCAAACTGTTGATAAATATCGTGAAGCAATTGTACGACAGCCTCGTGCGACATTGCGGCAATACGGTCGTAAATGCGTTTTACCCTGTTCAGCCCCGGATAAACGGAAGGCAGGGTGATGACCCGTTTCGGGTCGGCGTATAGTTTAAGTGAAATTTTATGAATTTGTGTTTGCATAATCAAGATAAAATATTTTGAGTTAATCTTTAAGACCTGATGAGGCCATACTTTGAATAAAATGTTTCTGGAAAATCAGATAAGCAATAATGATGGGGGCACCCAAAAAGACAGCCGCTGCCAGTTTAACACCCAGTTGCGACTCGGCACGACCACCCACCGAAAATAATGTAACCAACTGTGGCAAGGTCATCAGTTGTTCATCGCGGATAACGATAAGTGGCCACAGTACTTCGTTCCACGAGGCCATAAATGCAAGGATGGCAACGGTAATAATAGTGGGCTTGATGTTGGGCCAGAGGATGCGAAAAATGATTCGCAATTCACCACATCCGTCAATGCGTGCGGCATCGATCAGTGCCTGGGGCAAGCCCTTGAAAGCCTGGCGGAACATGATAATTCCAAAGGCATTGATCATAAATGGAACCGTTAAACTTAGATAAGTATCAATCCATCCCAGCTTTACCATTAATACATAATTGGGTATCAGGGTGATTTGAAATGGCAGCGACATGGTGAAGATCAGGATAAAGAAAATGAGGTCGCGTATTTTGAATTCCATCCGCGAAAGCGCATAGCCCACCATGGAAGCAAATATCAGCGAGAAGCCTGTGTTGATGGCCGAAACAAAAAGGCTGTTGAACAAGGCACGCCAGATCGGAATCTTTGCCACCATCATTTCGTAGTTGTCCATGGTTAGCTGCGAGGGAAACAAAATGAGGCTTCCAATGTCTTTTTCGGGCGATAGCGAGGCCATGATCATCCATATAAATGGATAAATAAAACTTAGTGCGGCAAGTGTGAGCACCAGATAAACCACTATTTTTTTTATTGCTTTCATGCTTGGGTCTCCTTATACATCACGTTCGACAAATTTTTTCTGCATCACTACCACCAGCATTACCAGCATGGCAAAGAAAACGCCCAGCGTGGCCGAATAGCCCATGTGGTAATACTCGAAGGCTTGCTTATAAATATACAAAACCGCCGAGAGCGTAGAGTTGAGCGGCCCGCCGCCGGTAAGGATGTATGGTTCGATAAAGAGCGAAAAGCCGCCAATAGTTGAGAGCACAATAACCATAAAGATGGTAGGATTGATCATGGGGATGGTGATATTAAAAAACTTTTGCCAATGGCTTGCCCCTTCCAGGTCGGCGGCTTCGTAGTACTGCTTGGGAACCGTTTGCAAACCCACCAGAAACAGGATGACGTACAGACCCACATTTTTCCATGTAGCCATAATGGCGATGGAAACCATAGCTACCCGGGGGTCGATAAGCCAGCCTACCTTGCCCAAGCCCAGCGAAACCAAAATGCGGTTGATAACGCCTGATTCGTAGCCGAGCAGCTGCTGCCACAAAATAGTAACCACCACTCCCGAAATAACAAAGGGCATAAAAAAGGCTGCTCTGAAAAAACCGCGCATAAAAATCTTTTGATTCAGCACTTCGGCCAGGAGCAAGGCTACGATGATCTGCAAGGGAATGTGGATAGCCAGAAACTTGAAGGTGTTCAGGATGGCCTTCCAAAAAAGCCGGTCGCTAAATATGCGCTCCCAGTTGCCCAGGCCATTCCACTCCATCGGCCCGATGATGTTCCATTTAAAAAATGTAAGCAGTAACGAAAACACCACCGGGAAAGCGGTGAAAACAAGCAGATGCCCCAGGTAGGGCGAAACCATAAAATAAGGAAGCCACGATTTTTTTTTCATAATTATAATTTTATGGCCAGCTTAGTAGCCGTTTCAGCCATGCGGGTGGAGTGCAGCGCATTCTCTCCGGTGATTACTCTCGGGTGGTCGCGCTTGTGTATCCAGGCGAGCTGGTCGCTGATCATATCCTGCAAAAGTCTTTGATAGATATTGTATTTCTCGCTTGAATTGCCAGTTTTGATTATGATTTTAAAATCAGCACTGCGCTCGCAAAAATTACTGCGATATTGTTTCGTATCGCCCTCAAACTTTTTGGCTATTGTGGTTTCAGCCCCGGGAAAAGCGGCTTGCAGTTTTTCAAGGTTTGATTTCGATATCAGCGCGTGAACGCTCAAAGTCGAGGGCACCCATTCGCTTAGGGTAAGGTCGCCCGTCTCGAAAACCAGTTTCATTTCCTGACGATCCATGCGGTCGGCCTGATGAAAACCATGATAAAAATTAACGAGCCTTCTGTTGTAGCTGCAGATGGCCTGCACCTCGGGCCAGATGTTTTTAATCGTTCCCTTTTTCATCACCTTTTGAGCAGCCAGTGTTTCGCCCTGGCCCAGCCATCCGGCAAACAAATCGAAAAAGTGTACGGCATGTTCGATAAAAATTCCACCACTCTTGCTTTCGTCCCACATCCAGTGGTTTTCATCGAGATTTTCACTGGAGGCATAATTCTCGAAGTAGCCGTGTAAAAATTCACCCAGGATTTTTTCGCGAATAATCCAGCCTACTTTTTCAAATAAGGGGTTGTAGCGTTGCATCAGATTAACCACGTAAAGCAAATCTTGTTTGCTGGCAATCTCAATCAATTCTTCTACTTCTTCGGCTTTGAGTGCAGCAGGTTTTTCGCAAATCACGTACTTGCCTGCCAGGAGAGCGGCCTTGCTTTGCGCAAAATGCAAAAAGGGAGGCGTGGCAATATAAACAATGTCGGTTTGGGCATCGGCCAGCAAATCCTCCTGACTTTCGAAAATCCGACAGCCAAATTTTTCGGCAAATGATTGGGCATTTTTTGTGCTCTTATCAAAAACTCCGATGATGTTTACTTTTGGCTCTCTCAAAAAGGCTTCAACCGAAAAATGAGTAAAACCCCCGGCACCCAAAATACTGAGGCGGTAATTATTGGTTGTTTTCGTCATATCCGAATTATTGTTTTAATAAAATATCAGGGTTCAAAAGTAAATTAATTCGAGAGAGGGCAAGCAAAGGGTTTATGACAAGGCCGGATTCTGGGTATTAATAGTCCATGGCTCTCTAAAAATAATTTAGATCGAATGCAGCTTTTATTGTTCTTGCATCTAGTGCATCACAGCGATACGAATGGTTTTTGTCCATCTGCCTGCTTCGAGTTTTCCGAGATAAAAACCATTTTCGAGGTCAGCGGTTTTCAAATCGAAATGATTGGCTCCAACACTGGCAAAATCGTATTGCAATGATTTTATGGTCTGGCCATGCAAATTGTAAAGTGTAAAATGAATAGCCGCATTTTCGGGAGCGGTAAATCGGATGCTTGCTTTGCTGCCGACCGGATTGGGCACGCAGGTGAGGCTGAGCGGATTTTCGGTAGTTGCATTTTCGCCAATTTGCGTTGCGATGGGCGAGATGCGGCTGTAATACACATCCTGTTCCTGGTTGAAGGTGGCCGCCCAGGCCAGGTGGGCACTTAGTTCATCGGAGCGCATATCGAAATAGTCGCCCATTTTTTGCTGCTGAGGCCAGCCGATGTGGGGATCGAAGGCTTCGGAAATCTCAAAGTTTGCCGACCAGTTTTCGCCCTGATCCAGGGAGTAGGCGTAATACAACTGCGACCACACCGAGTTGCCGGGCGAGTTGCGCGTGTCGAGCCAGGTAACGTCGATGCGCCCGTTGGGAGCTACCGAAAGGTTTCCAAACCACTGACAATCTGAGGTAAAATCGTCGTCGTTGATGCGGATGGCTTCGTCCCAGCTTTGGCCGCCGTTGGTGCTGCGGGCAAACATTACATCGCCAGGGTCACCATTGGAATAGCGGTAAACCGAAGCCAAAACATATACGTTGCCATGGCCGACACCACCCGAAACATCTACATCAATATCGGCCTGGCCCATTAGTCCTTCGGGATTTACGGAGGGATAGATTTGCATTTCACCATCCAGATCAACTTCCGAGTACGATTCGAAACTTGCGGGCAAGGCGGGATTGTTGGCCGTGGTAGATTTGGCTACAATAATTTCGCTGTCGTAGCCCTCGCCCACCACATAAACTTCTCCATTAGGGCCAATCGCCATGGTTCCCCAGTTGGGGTCGCCGGGCACATCCACGCAATCTTCGTAGCTGAGATTGCCATCGGTGGATCGGGTAAAAAATTCGGGATAACACATACTGAAAAAGGAAGTCCAGAACGAATAAATATTGCCATCGCCAATGCCGCCGGTGCGGTCTATCACCATCCATTGCTTGTCGCCGCCCTGAGCATCGGTACCCTCGTCCCATTCAAAATCTTCGCCGGCAATTTTATACACATCGCAGCTATAATTGTTCAGATAGTCCTTGGTGAGGCTGTTGTAATAAAAATTGCCCTGGGCATCCACATCCAGCACGGGGTCGGAGCGAAACACGCCTGCATCAATCGAGGCGGGGAAAGTCCAGCTTTCGCCACCATCGGAGGTATAGCCCATGCCCGCCTGGCGGAAGTTGCTGGTAATATTGTCGAACTGCCGCCAGCCAATTACCATGCGGTTGGGGTTGAGCGGGTCGATGGCAATCGAAGGTTCGTTGGCTGCATCGCCCTCGATATTTTCGCCGTCTTCGTTCACATTCACCTGGGTGGTAAAAACAAACTCATCGCGCACGCGGTAGGCCGGCGATGTTTTTTTGTTGTCCCAGGCATTGGGCAGCCAGGCATCGTCCATCAATTCGCGATAGCTTTCTTTTTTTTGGCGGAGGTCAGTTTCCGGGTTTTGTGCAAAAATTGGCACAACGAGCAAAATCAAAATCACTAAGCCCGTTAGTCGGAGTGTGAAGATGTTTTTCATAATTATAAATTTTGTGTTTATAAATCTTTGTGTAAACGAAGCGCAAATTTAAGGGAATATCCTGACTAAAACATCAATAATCCAAAATCCAATTACAGAATTAAGGAATGTTGCGGAAGTGGGAATTTAGCTTAGAATAAGCTCAATTGCTTGATTTCTGTTTTGGATGTTATTTTTTCCTCAAAATCAGTCCAATCATTTAATGAAATATCTAATTCGTTGATAATTGAAGAGTAGTCGAATAATTTAAAGAGTTTAAAGAAATCAATGCGCATTAAAATGTCTTTTGTAATCGACCTTTTTGAATCGGGGAAAATAATCGCTTTTAGAAATTGCTGTGTATGCTCGTGGTTAAGTAAATGCAATGCTATCTGTGCAAAACGCATTTCTTCAAAACCAATAAAATAGCAAGTATCATCCAGCATTATTGGTTTTCCATTATCAGGCGACACCAGTGTAAAATGGGTCCTTTTATACATCCCCGAAATAGCTACTTTATAAGGCATAAAAGAATAATCGCCTACCCCAAAAATCGAAAATCGGGGTTTGCCTCGATAGATGGATGATTTCCTTTTATCAAAATGTTCCCTGTTTTTATCTAAGTATTCGAAGGTTAAAGGGAAATCACGTTTGATATAACTGGTTTCCTGACCAATTTTCCGTTGCGTTACTATTGTTAGTTTTCGATAAGAATTTGTATGTGTATTTTTTAAATCAGAACTTTTAAGCAAACCAAAAGCCAAATCATTTTCAATAGTAAATTCCTGATTCAATCCGTTTTTGTAATGCCCGTCATAATGTTCAAATTCCATAACTTTTGAACAATCATGTTTTATTCCCTGCCGCCAAACAAATTGACATTTCCCATCAATATCACTTGCCAGCTTGTAATCATCTATTGAATTAACAAATTTGTTTTCTACCCAACCAAAAGATCTGTTTTCATTCAATGTATAATAATCAATATCGGTGCAAAAGAGTTCCGCTTGTTGTGAAAGTTTTGCAACAAAAAAGCAAGCGTCCACCGAAACATTAAATTCCTTTTTAGCATCAATGTTTAGCTTTTGTATTCCACCTATTGGAAGCCCATTATTTTTTTGCTCATACATTAAATTTTTGGCGACAGAATTTTTTACTAAAAACCCGAAATAGCCTTGATGCATCGAAAAATGCTTCAACATTAATATTGAAATGGATTCTCCAATGTCGAAATTGCCTTTTCCTGTCATTGCATCCAAGCCACTGTGTTTTTTAAAATTTGTTTTTTGTGGTAAGTTTTGAGAATCAATAGCACTTAATTCTGAATTTGTAACCCAGGGTGGATTCCCAATTACTAATGTTTTTAGCTTCTCTGTTTCCTTCGATAATCTATTAAAATCAAAGTCGAAAACATTGGCATGAATGATTTCAATTTGGGGTTTGGAATAGTTTTCGTTATTAAGAAAGAAATCCAGGATTTTAAATTTCGTTTCCCAGATGTATGGCTGGTATATTTCTATTCCTAAAATTCTTTTAAGGTCTGCAAAATTTGTAAGTGCAGCAAGAATAAAATTCCCTTTGCCACAAGTCGGTTCAAGTATAAAATCGAAGGAATCAATATTTGAAACCGCTTTGATGTAGGCGGCTGATTTAATGGCTAACTCTTGATTTGTTTGAAAATCACCGTATTCTCTCCTGTTTGGCTCTTGAGCTAGATTGCTTTTTTCGGTGACTAATGCAATGAGTTGATTTAGTTGGTCAGCACTTTCAAAGAAAGTTTTTATCCCACAATCTTTCTCCAGCAAACCATTACAAATCTCCAAATCATCGAACTGCTTCTGAATTGTTGCGAAATATTCGATAACAAGCGGCGATATGTCTAATTCCTGAAAATTCATCGACTAATTTTATCCACCAATTTAGAAATACCATTAACACAATCCGTAAGATACACTACTCTTGCATATTGCAGTCGCCACTGAAGGGCATTTGATATCGTTAAATAACCTTGTTCGGGCGTTTTTGATAAAATGCTATCTGCAATTTGATTCAAGGTAATTTCGTCGGCAGGTATGTTTTTATCATTAAGATAGGCTATGATATCCTCCTTTATTGCACCATCCTTTACCATTTCTCGAATTCTAAATGTTGTGGTATAATCTGCTGTCCTGCCCTTTTCAAGAAATGAGCAGCTTACAAAATCAAGAATAGCAGTTCCAAGTTCCTGGTCATCAGTTTTCTCATAAACAAACAGAAGTAAATTATACCCCAAGCCAAATATTTTCTGTTTCGCATCTTTGAATGGACAAGAAGATTGCGGTTGCTTTATCGAGGTAACTTTAATATCAGTAAGAATCTCATTACCTGGTAAATCAATTCCCTTAGCCGATGAACCCTTATTATATTCATAGTTTTCATCAAGGTATTTCTGAAATTTATGCTCAATGTATGTTCCAACGGCTTTTCCGTCAGTTACACCAAAAAGGTCTTTGTTGGAGTACGTTGATTCTTTGCTGCAAAAATCTTTTGCTGCTTTTTTCAGTAATTCTATCGTTAATTGTTCTCTCATTTTGCTTTCGATGTATCTTGCAAATTTAGTCGTTTTACGCGAACTAAGAAACCTTAAATAATTAACTCAAACTTACCATCACAGTATATAAATCTTCCATCTATAATTCTTCAAAATCCAACTTTTCTCTTACAATACTAATGTCTAAATAATTACATACAAAAGCGTTAAAGCCACCGTTAACAGTTTTTTAACAAAATTGGCAAATTGCTTTTAAACAAGTTCTTTTATCTTTGCGTTGTATTGTATGTAAAAATCGACATGTTTAAACTGCTCAAAAAAATATTGGTATTATTTATCGCGGTTCTGGTAGTGCTTACTACCGGTGGCTTCAAGGTGTATTCGCATCAATGCGATTGCTGCAATACCACCGAGCTAAGCCTGACGAGTTTTGACGATTGCTGCGACATGGACGAAGGCATTGTAGTTTGTGCAACCGATGCACATGCTGGCACCTGCTGCCCTGATGAAAATCATGCTGCGATGGAAAACCATTCCTGCAAAACCAATCATTGCTGTCAGATTGAATCGAAATTTTTCAAACTGGATAATGCCTACGAAAAGGCAAAGGCACTTCAATTTCAGCCCTTCCAGTTTGTAAAAAAATTAGAGCAAACCATCCATACCGAAAGCCTGCATCTCGATTTTGTGGATAAACTGATATTTATCGCCGCCAAGGCACCGCCCAAACTAAGCTGTTGGCTTTTTGTGGTATTCAGCCACGCGCTTAAAATTCCCTTCTAAGTAATTTCTTCAAACGTCTTCGTGGCTATTTATTTTAAAATTGCCACGCAAAGGCTCAAAGGTTCACAAAGTTTATTTGGTGATACTAAAACCTTTGTAAATGGCGGACTTTATAACCTGCCCTTTCATCTTAGCTATTAATTTGAAAAATTTTTTAATTATGAAGAAATTACTAATTATCATTCTGTTATCATCGTTTATTTTCCCCACTTTGCAAGCCCAAACAGTTACAGGCAAAGTGTATGGCCTGAGCGGGAACAACAAAAAACAGCCGCTGCCGGGGGTTAATATTTACTGGGCGCACAATCTCGAAGGTACCACTTCGGATATTCAGGGAAAGTTTGAAATAAGAATGCAGGCTGAGGAAGACCATGCCGAGGAAGGCCATAAGCACGAAGAAGCGGATGTAAATCATGAAGAGGAACATCACGGACATAGCGACCATTTGCTGGTATTCAGTTTTGTAGGCTACGAAAAGGACACCATCCATGTGCATGAGGATATGCGGAATATTAAAATATTCCTCACCGAAACTCAGGAACTTGAGGGCGTGGAGGTTTCGGCACGCAAATCGGGCAGCCACATTTCGCGCATCGAACCTATCCTTACCCAAAATATTTCGAGTTCGGAACTGACCAAGGCCGCCTGCTGCAACCTTTCAGAGAGTTTTGAGACCAACGCTTCTGTGGACGTGCATTACAGCGATGCGCTTACCGGAGCAAAACAAATCCAGTTGCTGGGACTGGCTGGGATTTATACCCAGTTGATGACCGAAAACATCCCCAACTATTATGGCCTGGCAAATAGCTTTGGGCTGATGTATGTGCCGGGTACCTGGATGGAATCTATTCAGATATCGAAGGGGGCGGCAGCCGTGGTAAACGGTTACGAATCGTTGAGTGGCCAGATTAATGTGGAATACAAAAAACCCGACAACAGCGAACGGCTCTACCTGAACGTGTTTGGCGATTCGTACGGCCGCATGGAGGGCAACATGAATGCTGCTACCCGCCTCAGCGATAAATGGAGCACCATGATTTATGGCCATGCCAGCGGAAACAATCGCAAGGAAGACCACAACGGCGACAGTTTTATGGATCATCCGCTTTATATGCAGTACAATATTTTTAACCGCTGGCGCTATGTGGGCGATAAGTTTATGACCCAGTTTGGCTTCCAGTACATCAACGAAGATCGTACTGGCGGACAGGTGGATTTTAATAAAGATGACGAGCAAGTGATAAGCAAGCCATGGGGTTTAAACATCAACACAAACAGAGCGCAGGTTTTTTGGAAAAGCGGATTTGTTTTTAGCAGACCGGCCACCAGCATTGGTTTTATCAATTCGTACACCTACCATGAGCAAAACTCGTTTTTCGGCCTGCGCAATTACGATGCAACTCAAAACAGCTATTATGGTAATTTGATTTTTAATTCGTACATCGGCAACACCAAACATGCTTATAGCACCGGAGCCAGCTATCGTTACGACAACTACGATGAAAGCCTCAACGACAGTACTTTTGGAATGAAAGAAAGCGTGCCGGGCGTATTTTATCAATATACCTACACCGATCCCGAAAAGATAACGGTGATAGCAGGCCTGCGTGCCGACTTCCACAATGTTTACGGAACTTTTTACACCCCGCGTTTTCACATCAAATACAACCTTTCGCCAAAAACAACGGTAAGGGCATCGGCAGGTAAAGGCTACCGCACGGCTAAGGTTCTGGCCGAAAACACTACCCTGCTTGCCAGCTCGCGCCACCTTGTTACCACCGAAGAGCTGAACCAGGAGGAAGCCTGGAATTATGGCATAAACCTTACGCGCTACTTCGATATCCGTGGAAAGGATCTGACCGTAAGTGCTGACTTTTATCGTACAGACTTCCAGAATCAGGTAGTGGTGGATGTGGATTCGGATGTATCGGAAATCCGGATTTACAATCTAAATGGAAAATCGTACTCCAATAGTTTTCAGGTGGAGGCAAGTTATGAGCTTATAGAGCGATTGGATGTGTTAGCGGCATTTCGTGTAAACGATGTAAAAGTAACTACCAACAACGAATTGCTTGAAAAGCCTTTGGTAAACAAATACAAGGGGCTGCTCACGCTATCTTATGCCACCAACCTTAATAAATGGCAATTCGATTTTACCACGCAGGTAAACGGCGATGGCCGCTTGCCCAACACCTCGGCTAATCCGGTGGAATATCAGCGTCCTGACAGCTATCCGGCCTACACGATTTTGAATGCACAAATCACGAGGTTTTTCAAAACCTGGAGCATTTACATTGGTGGCGAAAACTTGTTGAATTACACCCAGAAGGATCCCATTGTTGCCGCCAACGATCCCTACGGCCCCTACTTTGATGCCTCGATGGTTTACGCGCCCATTATGGGCGTTAAAATATATGCCGGCCTGCGTTTCGCGATTGACGGGGAGTAAAATACCTCGCTTCGCTCGGTGTAATTTGCGCTTTGCGCGTCATTTATCCTCGCTGCGCTCGGATGTAATTTGTGCTACGCACGTAATTGATAGTAATTTAGCTTCGCCGTAATTTGACAATCGATGACTACAAATGACCATCTATTATAATGAATTATGCTCGCAGAGCAAATTACTATCAATTACTCTTTATCATCAATTAACGATTAACAAATAACGATTTATCCAGCGGATGAATCGTACAGACGCGCAAATTGCGCGTCTCGAAGTCGCTGGATCTAAACAATTATACTATTAACAATTAACATTATAACTCATGAAAACACAACAGATTAAAATTAACACTTTGACATTAATGGCAGTTGCCCTGCTTTTGTCAATCAACGTATTTGCACAGAAAAAGGCGAAGAAAACCGAAACGGTCGAAATTAAATCGTCGGTAGTTTGCGGCATGTGCGAGGAGCGCGTTACCAAAGAACTTGCTTTTGAGAAAGGCGTAAAAGACGTGAAGGTAAACCTCGAAACCAAGGTGATAAGCGTAACTTACCGGAGTGATAAAACGGATAAGGAAACCATAAAAGAGGCCATCACAAAAATTGGCTATGATGCCGATGATTTATTGGCCAACGATGCGGCCTACGAAAAACTGCCGGCCTGCTGCAAAAAGGACGCGCCACCGCATTGATTGGCATTATAAGTCCAAAAATCCAATGATCCGTTGGAAATATTCAACGGATCATTAATTTGCAATTGTGAAATTATTTAGGCAATAAATCCCTATCTTTGTATCCATTCAAAAATAAAGCATTGCCATGAAAAAGCTGCCGATTGGTATTCAGGAATTTTCAGAAATTATTGAGGGTAATTACATTTATGTTGATAAAACTGAAAAGATTGCTACGCTGCTTAAGCAGAAATACTACTTCCTCTCACGCCCACGCAGGTTTGGAAAGTCGCTGCTGCTGAATACCATTAAAGAGATTTTTTTGGGAAACAAGGCACTTTTCGAGGGTTTGTGGATTTATGATAAAATAGATTGGGAGCCGCACACGGTCATCAAGATTTCGTTTTCGAATATCGATTATAAAAGCCTGGGATTAAGAGATGCCATCGACACCATGCTCACCGAAATTGCCAAAGGCCATCAAATCGAATTAACAAATAAATCCTACGCATTAAAATTTGATGAACTGATTAAGAAACTTGCCAAAGAAAAGCGCGTGGTGATTTTGATTGACGAGTACGACAAGCCTATCATCGACTACCTGGATCAGCCCGAAAAAGCCAAAGAAAACCGCGACATTTTAAAGAACTTTTATTCGGTAATAAAAGATGCCGACCAGTACATCCGATTTTTCTTCATCACCGGGGTTTCCAAATTCAGCAAGGTTTCGATTTTCTCCGATTTAAATAATCTTGAGGATATTACCCTAAATCGAAAATATTCGACTTTGCTTGGATGGACACAGCAGGAAATAGAAAGCTATTTTGGTGCATATCTTGAAAAAGTGGAAACAGAATACGCCCCATTTTATGATGATGTTTACCCCCTGATTAAACAATGGTACAACGGCTACTCGTGGGACGGGCAAAATTTTGTGTATAACCCGGTTTCGCTGATGAACCTTTTCAGCAACAATGTTTTCAACAACTACTGGTTCGCCACGGGCACGCCTACTTTCCTGATGAAAATAATCAAAGATGGACGCTACACCGCCTTTGATATCGAAAACCGTACCATCAACATCAGCCTGCTCGACAAGTACGACCTCGAAAATATGTCGCTGCTCCCCCTGCTTTTCCAAACGGGCTACCTCACCATTAAAAGCTACGATATGTTGCGAAACACCATCGTGCTGGATTATCCCAACAAAGAGGTCGCTGATTCGTTTTCTACCCACATTCTTTCGGAGCTAACCATAGGCAAACTGGACAAAACCGACATGCTTTTGGTTGACATCGTGCAAAGTTTTGACCGGGGCGAAATGGAAAAGTTTATCGAGCACATCAACAGCCTTTTCAGGACTATCCCCTACACCCTGACCGATGAGAAAGAAAAATACTACCACTCATTATTTTATATGGTGATGAAACTGGTGGGCTATAAAATAGAATCGGAAATCCTGACCATCGATGGGCGGATAGATGCGGTGGTAAAATCGGAAAAGGCGATTTATGTCATCGAATTCAAAATTAACCAAAGTGCCGAAATCGCCATCAGGCAGATCAACGAAAAACGCTATACCGAAAAATATGCCGATGACAAGCGCCCCAAAATACTGCTCGGCATCAACTTCGATACCGAAACCCGGCGGGTGGACGATTACCGGATTGTTGATTATTTTTAGGATTTTATACCTCCATAAAAGAAGGCTTTTACAGATTTTTTGAATAGTGAATGTTGAACGAAAGATTGAAACGGCCTCATACAGCCATTCCATATTATCCATTAATACATCTCCTCCCGCAGTTCTTTTATTTTGTCGCTGAGGATGTAGTCATCGTAATCCATGCGCTTGTCGATAAAGCCTTTGGGCGTTAGCTCGATGATGCGGTTGCAAACCGTTTGGATAAATTCGTGGTCGTGCGATGACATCAGTATGTTTCCCTTAAACTTTGCAAGTGTATTGTTAAAAGCCTGTATCGATTCCAGGTCGAGGTGGTTGGTGGGGGTATCCAATAGCATTACGTTGGCATTGCGCAGCATCATACGCGAAATCATACAACGCACTTTTTCGCCGCCCGAAAGCACCTTGCACTTTTTGTATATCTCATCGCCGGCAAAAAGCATTTTGCCCAGGTAGCCCCGGATAAACAATTCGTGGGTGTCGTGGGAATATTGCCCCAGCCAGTCAACCAAGGTAAGGTTCGACTTAAAAAATTGTTCATTTTCCAGGGGCAAATAGGCATGGGTTATGGTTTGTCCCCATTCAAAAGTTCCTGAATCGGGATCATCGTGGCCATTCAATATTTCGAACAAGGTGGTCATGGCTCGTGTATCGCGCGAGAGGAAAACAATCTTATCCTCCTTTTCCATGCTAAAGCTCAGGTTTTTGAAAAGCATCTTACCCTGAACGCTCTTGCTCATATCCTGTACTTCGAGAATACTGTTACCAACCTCCCGCTCGGGCGTAAACACAATGCCGGGATATTTGCGCGTTGATGGTTTTATCTCTTCGATATTCAGCTTCTCTATCATCTTTTTGCGGCTGGTGGTTTGCTTCGACTTGGACACGTTGGCCTTAAAGCGGGCAATAAACTCGAGCAACTCCTTCTTTTTTTCTTCGGCTTTTTTGTTTTGATTTACCTGCTGTTTCAAAGCCAGTTGGCTACTCTGATACCAAAAACTGTAGTTTCCCGAAAACAACTGCACTTTCCCAAAATCGATGTCCACCGTGTGCGTGCATATCGAATCGAGGAAGTGCCTGTCGTGCGAAACCACCAAAACGGTATTCTCGAAATTCGACAGATAGTTCTCCAGCCAATCTACGGTTTCCAGATCCAGGTCGTTTGTTGGCTCATCGAGCAGCAAATTGTCGGGCTTGCCAAAAAGAGCCTGGGCAAGCAGCACTTTCACTTTTTGCTTAGCGTTGAGGTCGTTCATAAGCTGGTAGTGCAGGTCTTCCTTAATTCCCAGTCCGCTCAAAAGACTTGCGGCATCGCTTTCGGCATTCCAGCCATCCATATCTGCAAACTTTTGCTCCAAGGCTGCAGCCCGCAGGCCATCCTCTTCCGAAAAATCGGGCTTGGCATACAAAGCATCTTTTTTGCTGATAATATCCCAAAGTTCGGTATGACCCATCATAACGGTTTGCAGCACCTGAAACTGATCAAAGGCAAAGTGATCCTGCTTTAAAACCGATAAACGCTCGCCCGTGCCAAAGCTCACATTACCACGGGTGCTGGGTACTTCGCCGTACAACATTTTAAGGAAGGTGGATTTCCCTGCGCCGTTGGCACCAATTATTCCATAACAATTGCCCGGGTTAAATTTAAGGTTAACATCCTGAAACAAAATGCGTTTTCCAAACTGAATAGCCAGATCCGATACTGTAATCATCTACTAAAATTTAAGATTTATAATTGAGGTTTTTGTAAACAGCGGGCAAAAGTAGGATTTAAATGCAGCTAAAATTTTTATATGCTGTCATTAACAAATATTGTATGAAAAAAAACCAAAAACTCTTTATGTGAAACTTATAACTTAATTTTCAAAAAAAAATTGACTAAAACTATGACATGTTTTTAAAATAGTGGATTGTAAAAAAATTATAATTTTGCTAATAATGAATGACAAGATCGAAAATATTGATAGGATAGTAAAACATTGGTTGGAATCAGCCGATAAAAACTACGATACAATGTCAAATTTGGTTAATTCCAGAGATTATAGTTGGGCATTGTTCTTAGGCCATTTAGTGATCGAAAAAACGCTCAAAGCCTTGTACGTAAAACGACTTGAGAAGCATGCAGTTTTCTCACACGATTTATTACGTTTGGCAAGTTTAATTAATCTTGAATTGAGCGAAGAGTTCGTAGAGTGGCTTGATGAAATTACTACCTTCAACTTAAATGCAAGGTACGATAATTACAAACAGGACTTTTATAAATTATGTACAAAAGATTTTGCTGATATTTGGTTGGACAGAATAGAAAAAATAAACCTATGGTTAAGAAGTCAATTATAGATACAGCGTCAAGCTACGTAAGACAATTGCCCGCAGACTTAAATGTAAGGAAGGCCTATTTGTTCGGCTCTTGTGCTAAAGGAACAGACAAGGAAGATAGCGACATAGATATTGCTGTGGTGATTAGCAATATGACTAATTTTTTTGATACACAGATGCAATTAATGAGGTTGCGGCGTAAGATTGATTTAAGAATTGAACCCCATCCTATCGAAGTGTCAGACTTTAATAATTTAAATCCCTTTGCTTTTGAAGTTCAGAAAACCGGGATTGAAATTAGCATAGGGTAGAATCCTGCGAATAATTGTTGTAAGCCCTAATTGGCACGAGCACACTAATCAAAGTTTTTGTACTCGCTTTTTTACTATTTCAGTCTTCCCCTTCCATATTATGTGCAGGCAAAAACCTACCCCAAGCGAAATAGTTTTTACATTTGCAGGTAATAAGTTTAAACTTAAGAATAGAGAACAGTTTAATAATGATACATTTGAGAAAATGATGGATAAAAAAAATAGTGTAGTATCAGGATATGAAATAACAAGTGACGAAAATTTTATGCGTAAGATTTATCCCGTTCCCCACGAATTGGATATTCAACTCAACGATTTGTATATGCTCGTCACAAAAGGTAAACCATCATCGGTAAAGAAATTTATTCGCTTGATAGAAAAATACCCACAGCTTCCTGCGCTCAAAAACTATTTGTCAGTATTGTACGTAAATATGGGCAATGTCGAAAAATCGCATGAAGTAAACCATTGGATAGTAGCTGAACATCCTGAGTATTTGTTTGGGAAACTTAATTTGGCAGCAGAGTATTTTGAGAAGGAAGAATACCATAAAATCCCTGAAATACTTGGCGAGAGCATGGAACTAAAAGAACTCTGTCCCCGACGCGATATATTTCATATTGGCGAGTTTTGTGGTTTTTTAAAGATAGCTATACTCTATTTTAGTGCAATAGGTGATTTTGAACAGGCCAAAATCAGGCTCGGTATTTTAAGGGAAGCTGATCCTGATGGTGATGATTTAGAAGTGGCTAAGAAGTATTTCTTTTTTGCTCAAATGAAAAAAGCAAGGGAAAATTTAATTGAGGTTGAAGTAAATAAAACCATCTTAAGCGATATTGAATCGCCCCCCAGGTTTTATCATAAGGAGATAGCCTTACTTTACGAAAACGATCTCTACTTAGATGATAAAACTATTACTGAAATTTTAAAACTCCCCAGGCAAAGTTTGATTGAGGATTTAAACAAGGTATTGGACGACAGCATTGTTAGGTTCAACTATTTTAAAACAAAAGCAGATAGCGGAGATTTTGATGACGCAACATATAATTTTGTGCTCCATGCCTTATTTATGCTCTCCGAAATTGAAGCCACCGAAAGCACCATAAACATTCTAAATATACTAAGGCAAGACAAGGACTACATCGAGCTTTTTATTGGTGATATAATAACCGAGTTTATGTGGTTGATTCTTTATAAAACAGCCGCTTCCAATCTGGATGCCTGCAAGCTGTTTATGTTTGAGCCGGGTATAGATTCGTTTTGCAAATCATCAGTATCCGAAAGCGTAAACCAAATTGCCCAACATCAGCCCGAAAGAAGAGAAGAAGTTATAGCATGGTTTCGTGATGTTCTCCGGTTTTTTATAAATAGCAGCCTAAATGACAATGTAATTGATAGCGGATTAACGGGGATGCTTGTTATGGACGCACTGGGTTTTAAAGGGGTAGAATTATTACCCGAAATCGAACAAGTGTATCAAAAGGGCATTGTTGATTTGTTTGCCTGTGGGGATATTGAGGAGGTTAAAAAACATCTGGCTGACAAGTCGGATGTTAATTTTAATAGGAAAATAGAGTCCATTTTTGATATATACGAAGAAATTAAATCATGGCCAAGTGATGACGATCAGCCATGGGATGATAATATTTTGGAGGATGAGGATGAGTTAGACCAATATTCTCAGGCTGTTAATGCAACAAAAAAAACTGGAAGAAACGACCCCTGCCCCTGTGGGAGTGGAAAAAAGTATAAGAAATGTTGTTTGAATAAATGATAGTGATGAATCGCACCCTAATAATTTTTGCATTTCTTATTTCAATCAATGCTGTTGCACAAAATCCAATAACTCTGTGGGGTAAGATTGACACTATTCCTGATGTTAACATTCGACTTTATGAAACTGAGTATGGTACCTCTACCAATAGCTTTGGGGAATATACACTGGAAATTTTCGCATTAAATGATACTGTTACCCTCCACTTTTCATGTATTGGATATCAGGATACTGTATTAACCATTGATTTAACTAAGGCGAAATCCGACTCCATAAATTTGAATTTGAAACTTCGGGAAATTGATTATCACCTGGGAGAAGTAGTTGTTACAGGAAAGCCTCATTTTATTCAATTACCCGGAGAAAGAATTTTAGATATCGAGTTTTTACACAATGAAATCGTCCTATTAACTTCTCAGAGTGGTAATGCGTCTGCTTATGTTTACGATTTGAATAGGGATCTTTTATGTATGCAAAACTTAACAGAAAAATACAAGAAGATACACAGGGATTGTTTTGGCAACCTAATTTTGGTATCCCGGGAATATTGTTTACAGATATTTTATAACAGCCTTGATTCAAGCTTGCGTGCAGTTGATAAATTTTCAACCAATGATTTCCATAGGCAATTGAAACCATGCCTATTGGAATATGGTGATCACTTAATATTAAACACTTCAATTGACGCTCAAAGCAAGTTCTATATCGATCAGTATCATCACAAAAAAGCGGAATATTTCTTTGTAGATAAAAATAATCAGAATGAAAAGCCTGTTCATTTAATATCATTTTTTGACGAGCAAGATTTTCAGGTCGCGCAATCTATCTATGGGGAAATAATTCAAAGGTATTACCAGACAACTCCGGAAAAGCAAAATATTTTTGAACTAGGAATGTGGGATGGAAACATTTTGCGCTTAGCTAATAATGATCCGACCTTATTTAATTTGGTTTCCTGGTATCAAAATATTGAATCAAAACCAATTCGCATTTACGTTTTTGTACAAGATAGCACACTCTTGTTTTTTGATTGTGTCAATTATCAACTCATAAAATATGATCAGGCCTGGCATGTAACCGATTCGATTTCAATAAGTGAATATGCCAAATTCAAGTCCATCATTCAGGATGCAAAAACAGAGCGCATATATGGGGTAGTTGAAAAGAACGGGCTTTACAGTATTGCGGAAATAAATACTCAAAATGGTTCAATGTCGGAAACGGTTTTAGCCAATTCAAATACCTTCCCTGATATTGTAAAGGTATTTGATAATAGGATTTATGTTGTGTTTTTTAATACAAATACAAGCGCTGGCATAATAGAAAGAAAAATCATCGCCCAAGACAAAAATTGAGTTTTTCTCGCCTTAAAATTGCTTTATCAAAAAGTTTAGTATTTTTACCTTGTAATTAAATTTTAAATCGCTTAACAATGGAAACATATAAATTTGAGACCACAGTTTTAGAAAGCGGTATTATTAAAGTACCTCAATTTGAAAAGTATGCCAATAGAAAGGTCGAAGTTTTGGTGGTTCTAGTACCCCAAAAAATCGAGCAAGAAGAAAAATCATCGCTTGATGATTTTCTTGAAAAATGGACTGGTTTTGCAAAAGGCATAGATCCCGATATAGAAAAATTTAACTACTTAATGGAAAAGCATCAATGAAAAAAATTCTTATAGATACCAATGTTATTTTGGATATTGCATTGGATAGGAAGCCTTTTGTTGAAAAATCAAAAGAATTTCTACGGCTAATTGTGAATCAAAATATTGAAGCTTTCATAACAGCAACAACAGTTACAGATATTTACTACATTACACAAAAAGTAACAGGCCATAAGCAAGCAATAGGTTTTTTGAAAAACCTTACAAGATTCATTAAAATTGCCGGGGTAGATTCTGTTTCGATTATAAACGCACTGAATTCAAATATGGCTGACTTTGAAGATGCTGTGCAAACAGAGAGCGCAAAGACAAATGAAATTAGTATTATAATAACCAGAAACAAAGAAGATTTTGAAGGGTCGGGTTTAACCGTATTTAACCCTAATGAATACATTGCATTAGCAATGAATAATTAACTCCCCTTTTGAAAGGTTAACTCAAAATATAAAACTATGAAAAGTCTATACATTTTTACCTCACAACTAATTCCCGGGATTTTAGCTTTTCTACTACTTGCATCAGCAAGTGTCCTGGCGCAGGGCTGGAACGTTGGCCCCGGTGGCAACGACATGCGCAACGGCCTTTCGCCACAAGTCGGGCCGATTGAGCCTGAAGTTTTATGGCAAGGCGGACTTAACTCCGTGCTGGCACAGCAATCCGTTTGCGATGGCGACTTTCTGGCCATGGCACGCACCCACAACATTGGCGATGTGCTGAACGGAACTAAAATAGTAATGCACGATTTGCAAACCGGCGACACGCTGTGGACGGCCAGCCTTCCGGTAGATTTCCCCTCAACAGACTGGCGCAACCGCGTTTCGGCAATCAAGAATGGCCTGCTTTACTGCACCCGGGCAGGCAACAACAACGAATCCTACCTCTATGCTCTGGATGCTCTGGATGGCTCGATCGTTTGGAAGTCGGATGATGTAATCGATGAAGGCTCGACCGAGGGGCTGGCCTTTGCGCCCAACGGCGATCCCATCGTAGGGAGCATGGTTTATATGACCCGTTTCAGCAAAACCGATGGAACCACAGTGTGGCGCACCGAGCGGCTTTCGTACGACGATGGCGGCGGAGTAATCGTTGCCAACGACAAAGTTTACAGTATTAAAAATCTGACCAATTATGTGGGCGTAGCCGTTTATGATCTTGAAACAGGTGAAGAACAATATACCTCGGCACAGCTTGCCGGCGGACTGGTGAACCAGCTTGGCATATTTGCCGGCCTGGATGGCACCATATACCTGCCCCGCACTCAAAACAACCCAGCCACCGATTCGCTCTTTGCGCTTAAAGATAACGACCTCACGCTGCGGCGGCAATGGGCTATTCCTATTTATTACACACCCTTTGCCACGCACGGCATTGGCCCCGATGGCAGCATATATGCTTATAATCGCAATGGCGAAATTATGCGCCTGGATCCCGAAAGCGGCGAAGTGCTCAATACTTCCCAGGTCATCCTTTACGGCGATGCCAACTCACCTCGCATGGCCATCGATGCAGAAGGGAACATTTTTGTAACGAATGGCGGTTTTTCGCAGGGCATGTTTTATTCCTTCAATCCCGACCTGAGCCTGCGCTGGGAAGAGAGCTTTCCCAATATCAACGTGGGTGGACCAGCACTCGGCAATCAGGGAACCCTGGTTGTTACAGGCAAAGGCACACAGGTAAAGGCCTATGTGGGCGCAGGATTGCCCGAAACCGATTTTACCAAAATTACCGAAGGCGAAATCGTAAACGATGGCGGCTGGAACTATGGCATGGTATGGGCCGACTTTAACGGCGATGGCTCTCCCGATCTTTTTGTGACTAATAATGATGCCGACAATGGCAAGCTCAACTTCCTGTACATGAATAACGGCGATGGCACCTTCGACAAAATTACCGAGGGCGATGTGGTAAACGATGGTGGAAGTTCTTATGCCGCCACCGCTGCCGATTTCAACCAGGACGGCATGATGGATTTATTTGTTGCTAATCACAACGAAAACAACTTTTTGTATCAGGGCAATGGCGACGGCACTTTCGATAAAATAACGCAAGGCATCGTGGTGAACGATGGTGGCAAATCGGTGGGATGCTCGTGGGTTGATTATAATGTTGATGGTTTCCCGGATCTTTTTGTGGCCAACCGCGACCAGAAAAACTTTCTTTATCTCGGTGATGGTTACTCCGGCGGTTTTACAAAAATTACCGATGGCGACATTGTTAACGATATTGCCAACTCGAGTGGCTGCACCTGGGGCGACTACGACAACGATGGCTACCCCGATTTATACGTGGCCAACTCGGGAAGCGCAAGTAGCTTATATCATAATTATTATGGCTATTCATTCACCAAAGTGGAAGCAGAACCCTTTATCTCGGATGTTTCGAGTTGCTCGGGGGCAAGCTGGGGCGATGTGGATAACGATGGCGATTTGGATTTGTTTGTGGCAACCGGCCAGTTGGGCATGTACCCAAACTGGTTTTATAAAAACAACGGTGATGGCTCTTTTGCCAAAATTACCGACAGCCCGCTGGTAAACGAGGCCACCTGGGCTTCGGGCAGTGCATGGGGCGACTACGACAAAGATGGCGATATAGACCTGGCCGTTGGCGGATATGATGGTGCAAATCAACTTTTCAAAAATGATGGCTCGGGGAATTTTGAAAAAGTATCGGATAATGCTTTCGTAAATGAAGGAAACTACACCGAAGGCCTGGCCTGGGCCGATTTTGATGACGATGGCGACCTGGATATTTTCACCGCCAAGAACAATTATTTTGGAGGCAACAATTCGTTTTTTATCAATAACGGAAATGCAAACCATTGGCTCAAGGTTTATCTGCGATATTGCGGAGAATGCGTGATGAACTATGGTGCCTTAGGTGCAAAAGTATGGGTGTATGCCACCATCGATGGCAGCCCTGTGGCGCAGATGCGGGAGCTTTCGTCGCAGTCGGGCGGCGGGCAAGGTGGCCAGAGTGAGGCTTCGCAATTTTTTGGTCTTGGCGATGCTACGGTGGTAGATTCGGTGGTGGTAAACTGGATGTTTAATAGCTGGACTCTCGAAAACGTGAATGTGGATCATACCCTAACCATGGATTTATTTACCACGATTGATGAGCTTAAACCAGAGCGAATCATCTCGGCCTATCCCAATCCAGCAAGCGAGCAAATTACTTTTCAAATTTCAAACAGCCAAAATGAAATGGCTCGCCTAAGCATTTTCGATATACAGGGAAAATTTGTAAACGAAATTTCGTCTAATAAGCAGGAAATTGCCTGGAATCTGACCAACCGTTATGGAAACCATGTTCCCCCGGGGATATATTTCTGTAAATATGTTTTGGGCAAAAAGGCGGGGAGTATTAAAATTATGGTGGAATAGGGAAGGGAATTGGATTCTATTAAAAAAGCTGGCAAATAAAAAACCACAGCCAAAAAGCTGTGGTTTAATTTTTGAAAAATGTGAAATGAAAAAAATAGGGATTTCAAAAAATTATTATTTTGCAGCCTGATTTTTAAGTGCGGGATGTAGCGCAGCCCGGTCTCGAAAAATAAGAATCTCTGATTTTGTAATTTTTCGTGGATTCTCGATTTTCTAAAAAAAATATGGCCGCCGCTGCCAAACTCACACAAGGAAATTGATAAACAGAAAAACAAACAATAATACACACAAAAAGTGCTGATTTACTTTTGCGAAAAATTGATGAAATAAATTTGCTATTTACAGCACGCACCGGAATTATTCAAAGCACCAGTTTTTCAGCAGACTCTATCCTCACCGCCAGCGGTTCTGGTTAATTTCACCACCGCCTGTCTTTCGCGGTTTACGGTGAGCTGCGTTACATCGGGTCGGGAGTAGTGGCCGGAGGGGTCAAAATTTTGCCGTTCTTCATACACGCGGTTAATATCCAAATCGGCGCAGATTAGTTTTTCGCTGCCGGTTTCCGGTTCTGCTATCCATTCACCATCGGGGCCACAAATACACGAGCCGCCATCGCTCAATATGTCGGGGGCATTTGCGCGTATTTCATCGCCATAAGGCAAATCGCCCGGGATGTCGCTTTTGCGCAAAAGCACCGAGGCCGAAACCACAAAGGAGCGTGATTCTTTAGCAATAAAACGGGTAATGTCGAAAGTGTTGTGTTTCGACCCTGGCCAAACGGCTACGTGTAAATTTTCGCCCTGGCCATACAAGGCCGCGCGGGGCAGGGGCATCCAGTTTTCCCAGCAGTTCAGGCCTCCCACGGTAAAGTCTTCGAGTGGATGAACCTGCAAACCGTTCCCATCGCCCGGCGACCACAGCAAACGCTCGTCGTAGGTGGGTTGCAGCTTACGATGCACCGAGGTCAGTTGCCCCGAAGTATTGATATAGCCAAGCGAACAATACAGGCTGTGCCCGCCACGGTTTTGGGCACCCTCGATAAAACCGAGATAAATGGCGATTCCGCGTTGCCCGGCCAGTTTGCACAGCTCGTCCAGGTCGCCACGCTCGGGCGTAATGGCATTGCGAAGATAATGGGCATAAAGCTCCTTTTGCATTTTTGCATTCCAAACGGTGGCTCGGGTAAGGCTGGTCCAGTGCGGATATCCCGGAAGGAGGGCTTCTCCAAAGGCGACCAGTTTGCATTGGCGATCGGCGGCATCAGCCACCGAAGCCATGATTTTTTTGAGGGTGAGCTGCTTGTTGAGCCATACCGGCGCAATCTGAGCTGCTGCTACACGAAGGTGTTTTGAATCATTCATAATTAGGACAAAATTACACTTCTAATCGAGAAAAATAATAACCATGGATAGATTCTTATCTATCAGTTACTAAGGAAAATTTATTGTGAATAAAAATACTACTTTTGCGCTCCAATTTTAAAATGGATATGAAAGACAAGGACAAACCCCGAATACCGGGAGGAAAAAAGAAGCATGGTGATTTCTCCAAATTCATCACGAAGAAGGAGGAGGAAAAGAAATCAAAAAAGAGGATAAAACCCTCGCGCTCGCACAAGACGGCTAAGCTTATCGGCGACCGTTTTAGAGAGGAAGGTGGCGAAGTTTCTGATTTAAAACGTAAACCACGTCCCGGTGAAAAAGGTAAAGCGCGACCTGTAGAAAAAGGTAAAGCACGACCCGTGGAAAAAGGTAAAACGCGCCCCATCGACAGAAGCAAACGGAAGCGCAGCCCCAAAGGTTCGGATTATACCGTGGACGGCGGCACGATTCGCCTCAACAAATACATCGCCCACTCCGGCGTGTGCTCCCGGCGCGAGGCCGACACTTTGATAGAAAGCGGTGCCGTAAAAGTAAACGGCGAAATAGTTACTGAACTTGGAAGTAAGGTTAAAGCCACCGATAAAATTCAGATTGGCGGCGATACCCTGGTTTCGGAAACCCACCGCTATGTGCTGCTCAATAAGCCCAAGGGATACATCACCACTACCGATGACCCCGAAAAGCGAAATACCGTAATGCTCCTGGTTGAAAAGGCCTGCAAAGAGCGCATCTATCCTGTGGGTCGCCTCGACCGCAACACCACCGGGCTTTTGCTGTTTACCAACGATGGTGAGCTGGCCAAAAAGCTAACCCATCCCAGCAACAATATCAAGAAAATATATCACGTACACTTAGATCAATCGGTGAGCAACAGTCACCTCGAAGATATTGCTGCCGGCATCACCCTCGACGATGGCGTGATAAAACCGGATGCCGTGGCTTATGTGGGCGATGGCAAAGACCGCAGCCAGGTAGGCATCGAGCTACACTCGGGCAAAAATCGTATTGTACGCCGAATCTTCGAGTCGCTGGGTTATAAAATTGTAAAACTCGACCGCGTATTTTTTGCCGGCCTTACCAAGAAAGATCTGCCCCGTGGCCGTTACCGTATTTTAAGCCCCGCCGAACTGAATATTTTGCGCATGGTGAAGTAGGGAGATGATCGTGCATATTTTACAAGTCCGCAGGTTATTTTATTAACTTTGTAATTACTAAAATTTAAAGTTATGGCTACACACACGGTAATTATTAACAACACGACAGCAAAAACAAAACACCTGCTTGGGTTAATTAGGGAATTGGCTAAGAGTGAAGAAAATATAAAAATGGATCCTTCTTTGAAACCTAATACAGATACGCTGCAAGCTATCGAAGATGCAAGAAAAGGTAAATTACATAAAGCCAGGAGTGTAAAGGAACTTTTTGAGAGTATTGATTAAATGAGTTTTACACAACATTATCGAACTCGTTCGTACCGGCAGCCATTCTGATTTATTTTAACAAGCACCTATTTGTAAACGAACATTTGCTCAATTAATCCAAAATCCAATAGTGTTTTGGAATACCAGCTAATTTCATTGCCACTTTATTTTGCGGGAATCCTGTGCAAGCTACAATCCAAATCTTTCAATTCCAAATTGTTGCTTGCCTCAATTCAGAGTCAGGGTTTAAACCGGACTGAAGTCAGGGCATGACTTTAAGTCATACCCTGACTAATAATCTTTAAACTAAATCAATCCCTTCGCGTGTTTTTCTTTAATCACCTTGAGCATATCCTGGGTCATGCGGTCGAGATCCCATTTGGGATTCCAGCCCCACTCTTCGCGGGCAGCGGTGTCATCCATTTTGTTGGGCCACGATTCGGCGATACCTTGTTTTACGGTATCCACATCATAATCCATCACTAAACCTGGAACATACTTTTTGATGGCGCTATACAAAATTTCCGGGTCGAAGCTCATGGCCGTAATGTTGAAGCAGTTGCGGTGCTTTAGTTTAGCCGGGTCAGCTTCCATCAGGTCGATGGCGGCATCGATGGCATCGGGCATATACATCATATCCAGGAAAGTACCTTTGGGCAGCGGGCAGGTAAATTTGCCGGTTTTGATGGCTTCGTAATAAATTTCTACTGCATAGTCGGTGGTGCCGCCGCCGGGTAGAGTTTCGTTGGAAATAATGCCGGGATAGCGCACGCCACGGGTGTCAACACCAAAACGCTTGTAGTAATAATCGCTGAGTAGCTCGCCCGAAACTTTGGTAACGCCATACATGGTTCCCGGACGCTGGATAGTATCCTGGGGAGTGTTGTCGAGCGGGGTGCTCGAGCCAAAGGCTCCGATTGAGCTGGGGAAGAAAACGGCACAGTTGCATTCGCGCGCTACTTCCAAAACATTGTAAACACCGTTAACGCCTACATTCCAGGCAGCTTGTGGATTTTTTTCGGCCACAGCCGACAAAAGTGCCGCCAGGTTGTAAATCGTGTCGATCTTGTATTTTTTTACTACTTCCATAATGCGTTCCGGTTGGGTAGCATCAACGATCTCCAGCGGGCCGCTTTCGGCCAGGTGCTGCGAGGGCTTGGTTTTGCGATAGCCAGCTACCACGTTATCATTTCCGTATCTGTTGCGCAATTCCATGGTCAATTCCGAACCAATTTGTCCAACCGACCCGATAACAAGAATATTCTTCATTTTAGTTAAATTTTAGTTGTTGTGTTAAACCATTAACAGTTAAGGCGGCAAAAGTATATTTTTTTCGATAACAGCAATTTGACTGGAAAGATATTACAAGATTTCCTCCGTATCAATCACAAACAAATCTATTATATTTGCCGCCTGTTAATGAGCAAACAAACGTTTTTATCACTACAAAAATCATTGTTAATATGTACGGAAAAATCAAAGAACATTTACAAAAAGAGTTGGCCGACATCAGAGAAGCCGGCCTTTACAAAGAAGAACGCATTATCGCTTCCCCACAGGAAGCCGAGATTAGCCTTACTTCGGGGCAGCGCGTGCTTAATTTCTGCGCCAACAACTACCTGGGATTGTCTAACCATCCCAAGCTGATCGAAGCAGCAAAAGAAGCCCTGGACTCCCGTGGTTTTGGCATGTCATCGGTGCGTTTTATTTGCGGTGCCCAGGATATTCACAAAGTATTGGAGGCAAAAATCGCCGAGTTCTTCGGAACCGAAGACACCATTTTGTACGCTGCCTGCTTCGATGCCAACGGTGGCGTGTTCGAGCCCATCCTCGGTGCTGAAGATGCTATCATCTCCGATTCACTGAATCACGCATCCATTATCGACGGCGTTAGACTTTGTAAAGCCCAACGCTTCCGTTATCAAAACGCCGACATGGCCGATCTGGAAGAGCAGCTTAAAAAAGCAAGCGAAACCGCTCGTTTTAAAATTATCGTTACCGATGGTGTTTTTTCGATGGACGGCAACGTAGCCCCGATGGATAAAATCATCGCGCTGGCCAAGAAATATGATGCCATGGTGATGGTTGATGAATGTCACTCGGCAGGCGTGGTTGGCAAAACCGGTCGCGGAGTTACCGAGTTATTCAATATTCGTGGCGAAGTGGACATTATTACCGGAACGCTTGGAAAAGCCTTTGGAGGCGGTATTGGTGGTTTTACAACCGGACGCAAAGAGATTATCGAAATGCTGCGTCAGCGTTCGCGCCCCTATTTGTTTTCCAACTCATTGATTCCTGCTGCCGTAAATGCGGGCATTCGCATGTTTGAGATGATGACGGAAACGAACGAGCTGCAGGACAAACTGCACGAAAATACCGCTTACTTTATGGAAAAAATGACCGCAGCAGGTTTCGACATTAAGCCATCGAAATCGGCAATTTGTGCGGTAATGCTTTACGATGCCAAGCTTTCGCAAGATATGGCCGCCAAGCTCCTCGTAGAAGGCATTTATGTAATTGGATTCTACTATCCGGTGGTTGCCAAAGGCCAGGCACGTATTCGTGTTCAGCTTTCGGCAGGCCACAAACGGGCACATCTCGACAAAGCTATCGCCGCCTTTATCAAAGTAGGTAAAGAGCTAGACGTTATTAAATAAACGTATTTTAAAGTTTTAATAAAGGGCAGCCTGAATGGGTTTGCCCTTTTTTTGTTTGTAAATAACAATTTGATTACTAAGTAAGACCAGAATTTATGAAACTAAGTTTTGTTTATTATCTTTGTCATCACAAGTTAAAATTAATAAAGGCGAAGAAAATGAATTATGCAGACCATATTGTCAGAGACCCTTCAATTATGTTGGGTAAACCATCCATTAAAGGAAGCCGGATTACTGTTGAGTTAATTATGCGTAAACTTTCTTCCGGGTATTCAGTCGATGATATGCTAAGTAGTTATCCAAACTTAACCCATTCGCAAATTTTGGCAGCTTTTGAATATGCTGCCGAAGTGATTGCAAATGAAGAGGTCATTGAGGTATGATAATCCTTGATGAAAATATTGAATCCTATTGGGTAAATCTGTTGCGGAAAAATGGATATCCGATAATTTCTATTGCCGAATCGTAAAAAAATACGCTGAGTCTTCATTAAATAAGTTCATTACTATCTCAAAAACAAAAATTAGAGTTAGAGGAATTTGAGAAATACCTTACCCAACCCTGACAGTCCCGCACGTGCGAGACTGTCAGGGTTTTAGGTTATAAACACCCTACTTCACACATATTTTTCTCGTTATCCGGCGCGAATCCATTTCGAGGGTGTAAAAATAGATGCCCGGCCTTAGTGCGGAAACATCAAGCAATACTTTGTTAATTCCTGTTTGAAGATGGTGCTGGCTATCTTGTCCAACAGTTTGTCCCATCAAGTTGTAAATATATGTTTTGATAAGCGCTGGTTTGCCTAAGGTAATCTGGATATGGCAGATGGTTTCGGCAGGATTTGGAACAAGAGGGCTTACCAAAAACAAATCCGATTGTATCGCATCCCCTTCTCCCAATCCCACAATCTGAAAATCAGCATCCGAATATTGAAAGTCCCGGATATATTTGTATTGCACAGGATAGGATGGATCCTCGGCAGTCCAGGCTTCGTAAGTATAAGGTAGGGTGTAAATTCCATTATCATCCAAAACTTCATTGCCCATGGCAAAAAACCGGGCTGAATCCTGAGCCACCGAATTTTGCGTAACATTATTGGGCAGGGCTTCTCCCGCTTCATCTGCCGTTAATTTGTGGTATACGATATCCACACCACGTGCCCAGATATTGGGATTGTCGTTTTGATCCGAAACTTCCAAATCGGTGTCGAGCCACGAAACAAACATTTTAGTAGCCGAGTGATCGCGGGCAATTTGAATACGGTTATCTTCAATAAAATATGCATCCTCATCAAAAATGCCTCTGAACGAAACCAGTCGCCCAAGCTCGTAAGCCATCCAGCTTCCAGGCTCGCCAATATCGGTGGAGGAAAGTAAAAAGGCTGCGGTAAACATTTTGCCGGTCGAGGGCGAAATATCTGTAACGATCGAATAAGGATCAAGTCCGGTAATCCCGACAATAACAGCAATATGAGGATTTCCGAAAGCATCCACGCTTAAATCGAAATCGTAGGCGGTGGTAAATTCAATTTGATCGCGCTCGGGAAGCACACCAACAAAGATTTCTTCGAGTTCTTCATCGCTCAAAAAGTTTTGCACCCGACTCATGCCATCTTCTCCGGCAAGAGCTACCGCAATTGGATCGCTCCAGGTTTCGCCATCGTCTTCGGTTTTGTACAAAACAGGAAACAGGGAGCGGTTGGCCGAAAGTTCAACTTCGCCATTATCCGTCAAAACAACGATGTAGCCGGTTTGTCCGTCCGGCGAAAATTCCACGCGGTTGCAGGGCGGAGGAATATCGCCGGTCAAAGTAGGGCAGGGTAACAATTCCTGCTGCAAAACAAATTCCCCGGCTTGCTCGTCCCAGGTACCGCGATTAACAATGAGCGCGTGCATCCAATTCTCGTCCAAAATATTAATATTATAATCGATAGCCCAAAATTCTCCATTGCTAGTCAGGCTAAAGCCATCGGGTATATTTTGATGAATTCCCGATGCGGTGTCAGAGCAAAACATGGTTTTGGTGGTAATAGATGGATCACCAATTTTTGTAGATCCAAAGATATAACCTCCCCAGATTCCACATTCGATACACCAGTTTATTGGCGCAAAGTAAACAGCATAAGCCTCGTTGGGATTGGTGTTTCCGGGAGGATTGAAAATGCCGTGGTTAGGATAGCGTGCAATATCCACCGGGTTACAGTAAATGCCGGGAATTTCGATATTTGCTTCGTGAATTTCGATCATGCAGTCCCAGGAAATTCCATCGTCATAAGAAATATCAATACCCAAATCGCCGGAGGATTGCCCTGGATCTAAACTTCCACCCATGCGATGATTGTGGGTGATGATGCCCAGCTCCTTATCCACATTGATGATTGAACGTTGGCCGCCATGGTGGCCGTAGCCATAAGCATTAGCACTGGTGCCTAAGGGAACAACCGAAATATCATTGGTAGATTTTGCTACTGAAGATGGCGTAATTTTTTTCTTTAGCTCATCCGGGCTTATGTCTTGTGATTCATTCAGGATAGCCTTTCCAAAAATCGCATGTTCAGTTTTTAGTTTTGGATTTATTTGTCCGCTCTGCGAATAACTTGCGATACAAAAAAACAGCAGCAGGATGGAGGCGAGAAGTGTTTTCATAATTCACAATGTTTTATTATGGATAAAATGAGCATTTCAAAAACAGGCATCAAATATACAAAACAAACTCATGTAAAGCAAATTATCGAAAAGGGATACTCAAAAAAAGAGGAATAACCTTTTGAATACCAGCTTATTTCTATCAGACAAAAACCTGGTAGGCTTACAAACACCCGCGATGAAAGAAACCCGGTAGATATCATCTTACATTTGCTGTTTTTAATTTTAATAAAAATTTCTTGAAATATTTTTTTGTAAAAAACAAAAAGTATTATCTTTGCACTCCCTTTTTAGGGAACGTTCTTTTGCCCGATGGTGTAATGGCAGCACGATAGATTTTGGTTCTCTTGGTCCAGGTTCGAGTCCTGGTCGGGTAACGAAGAAACAGAAAAGCCCTGGATCGCAAACGATTCAGGGCTTTTTGCATTTTTCACAGTCAGGGCTTGACTAAAAGTCAAACCCTGACTTATTCAATCTAAAACCCTATTTTTGCCGATAAAATGCTTTATTATGGAAAATCAAGTTTTTCTTTACAATACCCTTAGTCGCAAAAGGGAACTTTTTGAACCCATTAAGCCGCCTCACGTTGGCTTGTACGTTTGCGGTCCCACAGTTTACGGCGATGCACACCTGGGTCATGCCCGGCCGGCCGTCACCTTCGATTTGGTGTTTCGCTATTTGCAACATATTGGCTACAAAGTGCGCTACGTGCGCAACATCACCGATGTGGGCCATCTCGAAAATGATGCCGATGAAGGCGAGGATAAGGTAGCCAAAAAAGCCCGCATCGAACAGTTGGAGCCGATGGAGATTGTGCAGTATTACACCAATCGCTACCACAAAGATATGGAACGCCTCAACGCATTGCCGCCCAGCATCGAGCCCCATGCCTCCGGTCATATCATCGAGCAAATCGAAATGATAAAAAAAATTCTGGATGCCGGCTATGCCTACGAAAAAAACGGCTCCGTATATTTTGATGTGGTGAAATACGACAAAGAACATCACTACGGAAAACTTTCGGGGCGTTCGCTGGACGAAGCCCTGGAGAACACCCGCGCCCTGGCCAACCAGGAAGATAAAAACAATCAGGCGGATTTTGCCCTGTGGAAAAAGGCCACCCCCGCGCACATCATGCGCTGGCCTTCGCCCTGGAGCGATGGCTTCCCCGGCTGGCACCTGGAATGCTCGGTGATGGGCTGCAAATATCTGGGCGAAACCTTCGACATTCATGGCGGGGGCATGGATCTGATTTTCCCGCATCACGAATCCGAAATTGCACAAGCTGTTGCCGCCAATGGCCACGACCATGTTAAATACTGGATGCACAACAACATGATAACCATCAACGGGCAAAAGATGGGCAAGTCGTTAAATAACTTTATTACCCTTGAGGACTTTTTTAGCGGAAAACACGAGGCACTGCATCAAGCTTACAGCCCCATTACTATTCGGTTTTTTATTTTGCAGGCGCACTATCGCAGCACTGTCGATTTTAGCAACGAAGCCCTGCAAGCCGCCGAAAAAGGAATGACCCGCATGTTGACCGCCACCGAAACCCTGGCGAAGCTCAAAGCCGGAGACAAGTCCACCGTGGATATTGCCGCACTACGCAGCAAATGCTATCAGGCCATGAACGACGACTTTAACAGTCCCATCCTTATTGCCCACCTTTTTGATGGTGTTAAAATGATTAACTCAATCATGGATGGCAAAGAAAGCATCACCAGCGAAGATCTTGAATTACTAAAAAAAACCTATCAGGATTTTGTTTTTGATGTTTTAGGATTGCAAAGCGAAATAACCGATAGTAGTGCAGATGATGAGGTAGTGGAAGGACTGATGGCTTTGATTCTCGATATTCGCAAACAAGCCAAGGTGAGCAAGGATTGGGGTACTGCCGACAAAATCCGCGACAGCCTCAAAGAATTGCACATCGCTGTAAAAGACACCAAAGAAGGAGCCGCCTGGGAAAAGGTGTAGAGCTCCCCATATTTACAAACTAAAAACATGTTTTTTAAAATACAAAACCCCGCCTTATGACGGGGTTTTTGCATTGTACTTTTCATTCTGCCAAGGCTTTTTTCTAACACAGATTACGCAGATGGCCACAGATTATAATTCTCTGTAGCCATCTGTGGTTTATTATCTGTGGTAGCTTATTTAAAAAGTAATAGTAAAACTTTCGCTGGCTTTTACCAGATAGGCTTTTCCAACTTGCAAATCTTCTAAGGTAGTAATGCCCTTTGCTGCCCAATATACTTCGAGGCCAACAGCATCTTTGATGATTTCCACCTTTGCAAGATTACCGGCAAATATATCCGCGACAGCTACAGCCTGGTTGCTCAAAACCGGTATAAGGTTCCAACCGGTAGTGAGGCTGATGCTTGTGGATGCCGGAGCATTTCCGTTGATAATAAGATCTGCAGCCTGGCTTACTTTGATAAAATATCCGGATTGATAATTCCAGGTATTCAGGGTGCTTGCTCCATTACCGGGCTGATAAAAGGCCACGTTATTTTGTATCATCTCCAGCTCGCCGGCAATACTACCACTTACATTTTGGATAGCCGGATTGGCAGGTTCAAGATAAGACGAAACGCCTGTCCAGCCCTGATTAAGGCTAATGATTTGCTGTTCGCCCTGGCCGCTGGTACCGGAAAGATTTACAATAGAAGAACCCTGGGAGGTAAACACCTCATCATAATCCGGGTAGGGAAAACTGTAATCAACTTGCTCTATCAAAACACCAGCTTCGGAGATCATTTTAAAAATAAAGGAATGCCCTGGTGTAAAGCCGTTGGCTTCGTCCACCAGGCCGCCATCGTCCATCGAAGCGATGATTTCGAGATAGCTTTCCGGGCTTACGATGCCTTCGAGGATAGCGGCACCCACACAGATTTCCTCGCTGTTGTTGGGATCAATGTCGAAAATGCCAATCTGTGCCGGGGTATCCAAATTCAAGCCATCGAGCAGTGCCCCGGTGATGTAGAAAGTCATAGGGTTGTAAGGTGAAGTCCAGACAGGCTCGAAGCTAAGCATGGGGATTGTTTCACCCATTAATTCCACAAAGGCAGAACCCTGTGAGGCAAAATTTTCATCGTAGCCCGGATAGGGGAAGCTTACTACCACATCTTCTACCAGGCCTTCGCTTTGCGAAAAGAGCTTAAAGATAAAATCGTTGCCCGGGGTAAAACCATTGCTTTGGTCAGGAAAGGAGCCATCGTCCATCGAGGCGATCATTTCCAGATATGCACCACCCTGCAATGCCTCGGTGAGAATGCCCACACCCACACATATTTGCTGGCCAGTGTATGTATCCACATCAAAAACCCCGATTTCATCGCCGACTTGCAAAGCGGTTTCATCCAAGGTGGCAGCGGTTACATAAATGGTCATCGGATTGTAAGGCGAATTCCAAACAGGGGTGAAGTTGAGAATTGCCTGCATCGTTTCGACTCCCGAAAGGCCATTGCTCATAAAAGAATCGCATAGGGAGGGCAGGCCATTATCGCAGCTTACCTCAGCAAAAAATTCCATGTTTATGGCATAGGAATATATTTTATAGGTAATTACTTCACCGGCGGCAAAGCCTTCTTTTTCGGCGGTAAAGGCATCATCGCCAAAGGCAATGATGCCTATGTTTTGTATGCCATCCCACTCTTCTGCGCCGCCACATTTCCAGGCTCCATTGTCATCAGTATAAAATACGCCGATATAATCGCCGGGGCTAAGTGGAACGCCTCCAATGTTTGGATTAATGATTAGTGGTACCGAAATAATCTGTGTTGAGGGCGTAGAAACATGTTCCCAACCGGGAGGTAACTGGCCAAATATACTTACATTGAACAAGAGAAGTCCAACAATGAGGGCTGTTTTTTTCATCCGTCCAAATTGGGATACCGAATCAGGCACAGCACTTTGGCCAACATTGTGGGTCTTAAATAATCTTTTAAAGTATTTCATAATGATTTTGTTTAATTTTATTATAAAAATAATACAATATTACAATTTTGATAAATATAAAAATCATCCGGCGTGAGCAATCAGGCCGGATGATTTTTAAAAAAAGGATTTATAGTTTTATTAGTTTTTGAATGTGCTGTGTTGTTTCGCTTTCGCCAACAATTTGGATAGTAAGAAAATAAATCCCGCTGTTCAGTTCCTGCATATCCAAATCCAGATTGTGCTGTCCTGTGCCGAGCACGATCTCGCCAGTTGTTTTCATTATTTCCCCTTTAACATTTTGGATGTACATGCCTACCCTTGCTTCTTCTTTAAGAAATACCGTAACGTTGGTTTTCTGCGCAAAGGGATTGGGCATAACTTTGAAATTAACAGTTCCGGTATTGGGATCGTTGTCTTCATTTTCATAAGCCTTGAGTTTCCCGGTCAGGGTTTCCAATGGAGCAAATCGTTGAGAGCCTTCAAGATATTCGTATCCGGCCTGCAGCACTTCACCACTTTGGTGCTTCCATACCATAAGCTGAATAGTATTGCCCTCGGTATAGCCATTGATGCTTTTCAAATCCGGTTCTTGCCGGGAAGCCTTTATGATTATGGGTTTTTCGGTGTCATCACTTATCACCGTAGCTCCCACACAAATATTTCCATCGTAAACAGCAATTTCATCACCCGCCTGCAATTCATCGCAGGGATACAGCGCGATGTGCATGGGGAAATACGGATTGTTGTCGAATACCGGTTTGAAATACACGGTTGGTATATCCTGCTGAATTACCGTGCGTGCATCCATCGGCATGTCTGTACATTGTATGGTAAGATTGCTGCTTTCGTTTACCTTAAGGTAATAGCCTTCACCACTCTGGAAATCGCCGATAGTATTGCTCCATTGGCCATTGGGTGGTGGGAAGGGCAGATGGAAAATAGAACCACCGGTTTTATCAATAACCTTCTCTAACACCCCGGCATCGATAAGGGGCTGAACTGCATCCAGGGCATTTTGCGTATATTCGCAAGGATAGCCAATGATGTTCCAGCCGGAGTTTAGGGGAATACCTAAGGGCGTTTCCGCTGGCATTCCCGTTGCGCATAACATGCCGTTGTCGCTTACCTTAATGTAATATCCTTCGGTGGCCTGCATATCGCCAATGGTGTTGCTCCATTGTCCGTTGGGAGGGGGGAAGGGCAAATGGAATACACTGCCGCCAGTCTCGTTCAAAACCTTATCCAGTTTATCATCATCGATAAGCGGCTGAACCATCGCCAGTATGTCCGGGTTATCGGGCATTACCCTAAACGACATGATATTCCAGCCGGTAGCCAGGCCGATGCACTGCGTTATCACGGTGAGTCCATCAAGCTCGACAAATGCTGAGCCTTGCGAGGCATAGATCTCATCGTAACCGGGATAAGGATAGATGGCTCCGACTGTTGATATTTCACCCACACCTGCATTCCAAAGCTTATAAAGAATTTCGTTTCCGGGAGTGAACCCGTTAGCCTGGGCTGGGTTAGAGCCATCGTCCATCGATGCTATCATCTCCAGGTAGATTTCGCCAGTCAGGGCTTCGATAAGCACAGCGGCACCCACGCAAATCTCTGATCCACCCATTGGATCAACATCAAACAAGCCTACTTCATCGCCAGCCTGCAAAGGCATCTCATCGATATCCGCTTCAAGGATGTAGAAAGTCATCGGATTATAGGGTGAGGTCCATACTTTTTCAAAGTGCCCCACGCCGGGAGAAACAGTAATGTAATTTTCTTTTAACTCGATAGCCTGGCCTTTGGCTCCATCCGAAATCGTAAGTTTTACCGAATAAATACCGGCATCGGTATAAGTAAAAGTTGGATTTGGATCGTTGCTATCCACCGTCCCGTTATTATCAAAATCCCATTCCCAAAGTGTGATTTCTCCGCTCGAAAGATCAGTAAAAGTTACCGTTAGCGGGACTTCTCCACTCAGCGGCGTGGCCGAAAAATCAGCCACCAGCGGTAGCGTTTGATCGATAGTAAGGCTCACCGGCACTTCCACCATTGGATGCGCAGGATCGTTGCTTAAAATATTAAATGCTCCGTTGTAAACGCCTTCATCAAGGTCGGCAGAATTGAAGCTAACGGTGATGTTTTGCGAATTGCCCGAAACAATGGAACCGCTGGTAATATCGGCATAAAACCACGGGTTGGTGGCACCATCGGTGTTGGCTATAAAATCGGAACAATTACCATAAGAATACTGGGCGCAAGGATCGTTTACCGTAGCATTCCAATTGGTTCGGTATCGCATCAGGTGCAGTCCTTTGCGTGTCCCGGCAGGTATGTTTATACTAAAAGTGTAGGTGGTATTATCCAGTTCACATAATCCATCATCCACAAGCAGTTCGTCATTGCTAAGTTCGAGGTCATCGTTGAAGTCGATCCACACATCAAGATAAGTATTATCGTAACCGGCAATCACCGATAAAACATAAGTATTGCCAGCCGGGAGAATGTGGGTTTGGTCGGTATAATTGTGATACCAGGCGGGTGTTCCTGTGCAGGGAATTTCGGGGATGCTGATATTTTCGAGTTGCCACGAAAGCAGGCCATCGCCCACCTCGCAGCCGCTGGTGTAAAGACCCTCGGTACACAAACCCGCCTTTGAATTATGGGGTGCAGGCGAGCCATCCGGGCTTTTAAATTTTCCTTCTTTGGCCTGGCGTTCGGCAAGCATGGCTGAATAATCCTGTGGGTCGATTTTAGGGGCGTTCCCTTTAAAACACATGGTATTGGTCGCCATTTGCCATATCAACAGGCCATCGCCCGAGTTGGTAAGCGTAAGTGTTTTGGTGGTAATTTCGGGAGGATTGTCATGCGTTTCATCGAGCGAAGACGGACTAACGCTAATAGCAGGCGTAGTGTTGTCGATAGCCACGATCACCGAATTGGAGGCTTCGGACATGCCTTCCGAATATACAGCCTTGGCGTTGTAGGTATAAGTGCCCTGGGTAAAAAACGGATCGGTAAATGAAAGTTGAGTAATCAGGTTTGGATTAACCTGGGCTCCCTGGCGATACACATTAAAGCCCAGTAAGCCTTTTTTGACTTCCTTGATAGTAGGGTTTGCAGCCGGTTTCAGATTACCGGTAATCAGTTTTCCTTTTGTGTTTTGGCTACTTTGACGTTTTAGCACAATATCATCGCGTAGCGATCCGCTTTTGTATGCACTTACATAAGCTCCCATATTGTAATTATAATCCAGGCCTAAGCTACTCAAGGTTTGCCATGCAGACCCGTCAAAGCTTACCAAATCGCCGTAGCCTGCCACAGCAGATCCGTTATCGATACCCATGGGGTTTTCTGCTGAGGGATTGACTATCATAAATCCTATCCACAACTCGGTAGTAGCATCCACCTGATGAACTTCATCCATGTTTATCTCGTTCCATTCGTTCCAGCTTAAGCCCGATAGCGTTTGTTCATATACCAGATTGGCGGCATTGACACCTTCCCAAATTTTGAAGGTGAAGGTAGAATTATTGGCAAATTTTCGCGGGAATAAACGGAATTTGGTCAGATACCAATCATCGTAATTCTGTAGTTGCGAAGGCTCCCAGCGTATGGCAGCCCAAAAGGTACCGCCTCCGTCCAAGCCCACGCCGTCCACATTAGTTCCATCATCGTAGTGGAGCCATTCGCCGCCTTGCGGGGGCGATTGCCAGGCACACATCACCCCGGCATTACTGTTGTATTCGGCACTGAAGTTTAAGGGGGGCGGACCACTCGTTTGGCCAAGCGCAAGCATACTGCCAGCCATTAACACAAATAGTAATTGTAATTTTTGTAACATAGTTTTTTTATTTGAGTGAAAAATTAAAACCGCTAAGATAAGCAATCATCGGTAAATTTTATACGGCTTTTTAAAAACATTGCAGAACTTTTTCCAGTTCTTTTAATTTCTTGCTTCTCAGGAATTTGTTATCCTCAGTTTGATTAGTTTAAATAAAAACCACCCGGCCTGATTTCCCAGACCGGATGATTTATACTGTTGATTTACATTTTTATTAATTTCTGCATGGTGCTATTTGCACCGCTATTGCTTTGGATGGTCATAAAGTAAATGCCCTTTTCCAAATCTTGCAGATCGATCTCGATCGCGTGCTCACCTTTGGTGAAAGTTTGACCTGGGATTTCGAGTACCGTGCTTCCATTTAAATTACGGATACTAATACCCAAGTCCTGACTTTCTTTTAAGGAAAACATCAGCGTGGTTTTTTGTGCAAAGGGATTGGGGTGTATCGAATAGCTGAGCCTGCCATCAAAAGTGCTGATGCCGGTAATTAAGGATTCTATTTCGCCAATCATAGTTTCGAGCGGGGCAAATACCACTGCTCCTTCAAGCAGGGTAAACTCCACATCAAACACATCTCCGCTTTGCTTTTTCCACACTTTTATACTAATCGGATTTCCCGCGCTAAAGCCATCGATGATTTCCGAAGCCGGGTCGTGCTGCGAGCAAGTGATGATGACCGTTTCATTGTTTGCGTTTATTACCGCAGCTCCCACACAAACATCGCCATCAAATATCCCAACTTCATCGCCGACTTCCAAAACCTCATTCGGAGCTAAGGCAATGTGCATGGGCATGAAGGGATTGTTTTGGTAAACCGGAACAAAATAGTTGGTTTCGATGATTGCAGGATTGTTAGAAGAAGTTTCCTCAAAATCAGCAGGACAGTCGATGGTTAAGGTAGTGTTTTCGCTTACTTTTAAATAATATCCTTTGCCACTTTCAAAGTCGCCGATGGTGTTGCTCCATTGCCCGTTGGGGGGAGGGAAGGGCAGGTGGAAAATGGTTCCGCCTGCCTCATCAATCACCTTTACTAAAACCTCATCATCAATTAAATCCTGAACTGCTGCAAGGGCATTTTGCGCAAAAGCACAGGGATAGCCGATGATATTCCAACCCGTGGTGAGAGGAATGGCAAGCGGTGTTTCCACTGGCTGACCTTCGATGCACAAGGTTCCGTTGGCATCAACTTTTACATAATAACCTTCGGTAACTTGCATATCGCCGATGGTATTGCTCCATTGTCCGTTGGGCGGAGGAAAGGGCAGGTGGAAGATACTGCCACCGGTTTCATCCAAAACTTTCACCAGTAACTCATCATCGATAAGCGGCTGCACCACCTCAAGCATATTCGGGTTTTCGGGTATTGCGCGAAATGACATCAGGTTCCAACCCGTGGTAAGCGGAATGCACTGCTCGATGGAAGTTACGCCATTCAGTTCAACAAAGGCAGAGCCTTGCGAAGTATAAACCTCATCATATCCAGGGTAGGGATAACTGGCGGTGATGGTCGTGATTTCGCCAGCCTCCGCATTATACAGTTTGTAAATAATGCTATTTCCGGGCGTAAAGCCATTGGCCTGGGCAGGGTTAGAGCCATCATCCATCGAGGCAATCATTTCGAGATAAACCCCGCCGACCAGTTCTTCTACCAACAATCCTGCGCCTACACAAATTTCTTCACCTGTGATGGGGTCGATATCAAACAAGCCCACCTCATCGCCAGCCTGCAAAGGCATTTCATCGATGGTGGCTTCGAGGATGTAGAAAGTCATGGGGTTGTAGGGGGAAGTCCACACGAGTTCATAATAATTGGTACCCGAAATCACTGAGATGTACTCTGTTTTCAATTCAAAATCGGTGGCTTTTGTCCCATCGTAAACGGTTAGTTTCACGTCATACAATCCCGGGTCGTTGTAATCCCAGCTTGGATTTTGTAGGTAGCTGTCGATGAAGCCATCGTTGTCAAAATCCCATTCCCAGGCTTGAACATTACTTGTAGATAGGTCGGTAAAAATAACTGTCAGGGGTGCTATTCCTGTCAAAGGCTCTGCTGTAAATTCTGCATCCAAAGGCTGTATATCTGTAACGGTTAAAGTGACAGGAACAACAATGTACGGTTCATCAGGGTCAGTGCTGAAGATATTGATATTTGCGGTGTAAATATCAGGCATTAGAACGGTGGCATCGAAAGTTACCTCAACGGTTTCGAAAAAACCGGATGAAATATTACCTGAAGTTTGATTAAAGTTTAACCAACCACTTGTACCTTGGTATTGAATCGCATTTGCAATTATCAATGCAGCATTATCATCATAGTCATAATAGTCGTATCCAATATAAACAATCGCTCCAGTCCCAATGTTTTTAGCAGCCACCGATTGATGCCCATCCCATTCAACCAGGTTTACTGATTGAGAATCCGTAATATCCATAAAAACGGTTGCATTCATGGCGGTTATTGTTGAAGGAACTCCCTGCATTATAAAATGGGAGGGTTCTATCACGCTCATGGTTTGCCCCTCGTCAAACAAATAATAACTCATATCAAACAAACCAGCTGAATTAATAATTTCATAAGCATTGTAACCAGGTTCTGAACCACACACAATTATTTTTCCACCAGCTTGTACGAAAATATCCAAAAACGAACTCCAGTTTAAACCAAGGGTTACAAAATAATCTGTTGAGCCGCCTTCCTGTTCTGGTATCAAAAACACATCTTTCCCGGCTAATTCGACAGCTAATTCAGCGACATCAGTTTCGGTACTTGTGGTAATGTTATAATCAGTAAAATACTGTGAAATGGCGTTAAGAGTATTCACATATTCCTCATCCATGTCAGTATAGGTGACCCAGGCAAGTATTTCAACGGTACCCTTTTGATTTTCGATTACATCAATTGGGATTGGGGCAACTTTTCCTTTACCCACATTATTTTCATCGCCTCCTTCGGTATATGATGTAAGATGTTTGTACTGCTCGTATAGCTTGGAGGTTTTTGGTGAATCACTTGTTGCTTCTTTCATAAGTTGCCAAAAAAGATCGCCTTCACCTTCATTTGTTATAGTAAGATTCTGTGTACTCGTTTGCCCCGACTCCAGTTCCTCATTAAATATTGTGGGGTTAACCGAAATATCCGGAATACCCTCCCAGGAAACCGCCACGGGTCCGGCACGATACGATTCCCCCTCACTGTAATAAGCAGATACTTCATAATTGTACGTGCCGTACGAAGGGAGGTAGTCGAAGTAGGTTGTTTCGGCAGTGGCATCAAGTACTGAGCCATTGCGGTAAATGATGAAGTATTGAAAAGCGCGGTTATCATCAGGATTGTATGTGTATTGCGAGCCATAAATCGGTACAGGGGCTTGTTCTGTTCCAATCAATGTCATCGTTTTACCACAATTCATACAATCGGCACTCCCTCCAGAGCAAATGTTTCTAATGGAATTTTGCCTAACTTCTCCAAAAGTATAGTCCTTAGTTAATGGAGCAAGTGAAACATTATCAAATGCTGCACTTCCTGTATTGATGTTATCATACATCTGCACACCTACCTTACCTGATAAATAGGTATCGTCAAAGTAGGTGTTTTGATAATTTCCATTAAAATAAATTTCAATGTAGCCGTTTACCGAATAAATGCTTATTGTATTCCATGCTCCGATACCAATATTTAAGTCGCTACTGGAAATCCAATCCTGTAAAAAAGTCGATGCTCCATTATCAAACCTTACTAAGTTCCAATCTCCATCAGAACAATAAACCAATTTGTAGCCATAGAGCCATGAACCATATCCGGTAATTTGGGGTATGCCATTAAACCAAATGCCAATATTACAACTTTCACCCACAGATTTCCTCAGGGTAGTTTCAAACTGATAATCCATAAAATCCTGATTATAATAACTTGTATTAGAAAGATAAACCGGATCGCTTGATACATTATAATTGCCCCCGGAAACTGACCAACTGCCCGTTATGGGAATCCAGTTATCCGCCACGCCATCTTCAAAGTCTTCGTAAAAGCCTTCGCCTGCCGATGGCTCATAATCCCAGCTTAGTTCCACTTCACCATTTGTTTCATCCAGGTTGGCAGTAAGATCTGTAGGTGGGTTGAGGCCATTCCCTTGGTCGATGGTTAAAATAAAATTGCCAAAATTGTGAGAATAAGCTCTGACTTTTACATAATATGTGCCTGCGGCCAACAAAGGAAAATCGATTTGCGATTGAAGCGACCGCCCGTCTTTACTATCTAAAGGATGCTTTGTATCGCAATCGTAGTCATCGTTGTAGTCTATATAGCTCGCTCCGCATTCATCGTAAACCTCCAGCCAGGTGTCGTAGTCTGATCCACACAATGAAACCGAAACATCATTTATATCCACCGGCACATCAAAATAATACCACCTTGCCCCAAGTTCGTAGATTGATCCTGTTACAGACGGGTCGCCAACGTTGCCATAATTATAGGCATTAAGGCACAGGTCATCCGAAGTATGTACTGACAAGGTGTAATTACCAAAATTTCCACCAAAACCTCTTATTTTAACATAGTACCATCCTGAATAGAGGTGCGAAAAATCAAGCTGCGATTGCAATGACCGACTGTCTTTACCGGCTTTGATATCGATTGGTTTTTTGGTGAGGCAATTGTAATCATCGTTAGCGGCCAATGCCTCTCCACCACATTCATCGTAAACGTAGAGGTAGGTATCAAAATCAGAATCGCATAATGATACGGAAACATTTTGGATGATTCCGCTTGCGTAAAATTTATACCAGTGTTCTTCGCCCGTGTAGGTGGTCGATCCGTAAACCTCCGGATCGTTCACATTGCCATAATGCTGCGCCGTATTGCAGCCGCTTGCAATAAGAGTAATTTCATTTTCGATCAGTTCCTGAATGTCATATTTGCCATCCGAATCAAAATCGATATTAAAATTAACGGATTGAAAGGCATTGAAAATACAATTGCTTGATTCGTTTAAAACAACGGCTCCACTAGTGGAATAATCTAAATAATAAGCCAGTTGTGTGGCTCCGGAGTTAACATTTACTATTTGCCCATCAACAGAGTATTGGTCATCTGTCGCCCAAAATTCATAAACAGAGTTCGGGTTATTGAATACCCCGTTTGAGCAATAGTAACACCAAAAGTCCATAGGGTTCGAAATATCAGATACGTAAGTAATACCCATGGTTGATAGCAGAGTATGGCTTGAATAGCTCGAGACATTCCAGGAGGAAAAAATGAGTTTGCCACCACTCAATACGAAATTATTTATGCCATCAAGTATAGCGGTTGATAAAGGGTATTCATAACTATTGATGATGACCAAATCCCATCCGTAAGTATTAAACTCGGAATCGAACTCACTCCAGGTAGTAACCAGGGTTCGTGAATAACCCAGGCTATTCAGGGCATTATCATAATGATAAATCATTGTTCCATCCAGCCCTTCCTCCAAAACAAGTATATTTATAACATCACGGGATGGATTTTGTGCAGTATAAACTTTTTTGGAGAAATCGGGAGGTGAGTGTTTACCACCATTGTTGTTTTCCTGCTCCATGGTTTTTCCCTTAAACGGGAAGGTTTCGACATTGAATTGATTTGAGGGGGTTTGCGAGAATGCGCCTATCCACAATAGGCAAGCAATTATTAATAAAAAATAATATTTTTTCATAATATGGGTTTTTAAAAATTTAAAATATTAATGAATTCTCTGGTTTAATTATTCCCAGCTTTATTAGGGTGGTTTTTCTAATTGTTTCATTATAATTTTGTTTTAAATCATAAATTTTACTTTTTCAGACATTTAAAATTTTAGTAGTTAACTGTAAATCCTTCATTAGCCTTTACCCAATATGATTTTCCTGGTAGTAAAGTCGTCAAAGTCGCGATGTCTTTGTCCGGCCAATAAAGGTTTAATCCGATAGCATCCCTGATGACGATTAATTTGGTGAGGTTTCCTGAAAACAAAGTTTCAACATTTACCGGTTGATCTGATAAAACCGGAATCAGGTTCCAGCCTGCTGTGAGGTTGATGGTAGTAATGCCAGGCGCATTTCCTTGTATAAGCAGATTACATCCTTCGCTTACCTTGATGAAATATCCTGACTGAAAACTCCAAACGTTAAGCGTGCTCGTTCCGTTTCCCGGCTGATAGAAAGATTCCGTATTGCTGATCATTTCAAGCTGCCCAGATATATCGCTCATAACAGCGGTCATTTCTGAGATAGCAGGTTCGAGATATGATGAGATTCCTGCCCAGCCCGTGCTTAAGGCAATGGTATGCTGCTCGCCCTGAGTGCTATTTCCTGATAAATCAACTATGGCATTGCCCTGCGAGGTAAACACAAGATCGTATCCGGGATAAGGAAAACTATAGTTTACCTGCTCAACAAGAGTTCCTCCGCTGATAAATTTAAAAATGAAATTGTGCCCAGGCGTAAACCCATTGGCCTCATTCGGCAACGAGCCATCGTCCATAGAGGTAATAATTTCGAGGTAATTTTCCAGAGATATTATCCCCTCAAGCAATGCTGCCCCTACACAAATTTCCTGGCCGGTGTTGGGGTCGATGTCGAAAATGCCGATCTGTGCCGGAATATTCATATCAACACCATCAAGCAGTGCCGTGGTAATATAAAAGGTCATGGGATTGTAGGGTGAAGTCCAAACGGGAGTAAAGCTCAGGCCGGGACTCAGTATTCCTTCCAAGGCAACAAAAGCACTGCCTTGCGAAGCGAACTCCTCATCATAGCCGGGATATGGAAATGATATTTCAACATTTTCGACTAATCCTAAAGATTGGGAATAATACTTGAACACCATTTCATTTCCTGGGGAAAAGCCATTGGCTTGTCCAATAAGGGAGCCGTCATCCATCGAGGCAATCATTTCGAGATACGCATTGCCACCCAGCACTTCTACAAGGATTCCAAATCCAACGCAAATTTCCTGGCCGGTGTTAGGGTCTATATCGAAGATACCTATTTCATCGCCTGGCTGAAGCGTGCTTTCTTCGAGCGTTGCGCCCACCGCATAAATAGTCATGGGATTGTAGGGGGAAGTCCAGATGGGTGTAAATTGCTGCCCCAACAATGTAACGGGAAATATTAAACCTGTTGCTATTAGAAAAATAATTATCTTTTTCATAAGTATGATTTTATTTAGTTTTTAATGATTTTCTCCGAAAAGTGTATAATTGACGTTTCGTTGCTAAAAGTAAAATGAACCAGGTAAGTGCCTTTTTTTAGCGCAAGATTGTCGAGAGTGATGATTTGACTTCCCCGATGCAAAATTGAATTGTACGTAAAATTCATTTTTTGCCCCATGAGATTATATAACTCAATTTTCAAATTACCATTGGAGGGTAATGAAATTCTTAGTCTTAGAATTCGATCAAAGGGGTTTGGTGAAAGTTCATAATCAATACCGCCAAGTTTATTTTCTGAAATTCCAGTTTGCATTCCTTGTATTGTTGCTGCATAAGTTTCGAGGCCTTCAAATATTTGTTTTCCAATTATGGTTTCTGTTAGCAATTCTGCTTCTATACCTGTCTGACGTGTCCATGCCGAAAGTGTTATTGTCCTTTCTTCGGTAAAGCCGTCAATAATTTCAGAAATTGGGTCGTGCTGCGAGCAAGTGATGATGACCGTTTCATTGTTTGCGTTTATTACCGAAGCTCCCACACAAACATCGCCATCAAATATCCCAACTTCATCGCCGGCCTCCAAAACCTCATTCGGAGCTAAGGCAATGTGCATGGGCATGTAGGGATTGTTTTGATAAACCGGCACAAAATGGCTGGTCTTGATTGTTGCCGGATTAATAAACGAGGTCTCCACAAAATCCGCAGGGCAAGCGATGGTCAAGGTGGTGTTTTCGCTTACTTTTAAATAATATCCTTCGCCACTTTCAAAGTCGCCGATGGTATTGCTCCATTGCCCGTTGGGTGGAGGAAAGGGCAGGTGGAAAATCGTCCCGCCCGCTTCATCAATTACCTTAAGCAGAACCTCATCATCAATCAGTGCCTGAACTGCAACAAGGGCATTTTGCGCATATTCACAGGGATAGCCGATGATATTCCAGCCCATAGTGAGAGGTATAGCAAGCGGTGTTTCCACTGGCTGGCCTTCCACACACAAGATTCCGTTTTCGTCAACTTTTACATAATACCCTTCGGTATTTTCCATATCGCCGATGGTATTGCTCCACTGCCCGTTGGGCGGAGGAAAGGGCAGGTGGAAGATACTGCCACCGGTTTCGTCCAAAACTTTCACCAGTAACTCATCATCGATAAGCGGCTGCACCACCTCAAGCATATTCGGGTTTTCGGGAATTGCGCGAAACGACATCAGGTTCCAGCCCGTGGCAAGGTTGATGCACTGCTCGATGGAAGTTACGCCATTCAGTTCAACAAAGGCAGAGCCTTGCGAAGTATAAACCTCATCATATCCAGGGTAGGGATAACTGGCGGTGATGGTCGTGATTTCGCCAGCCTCCGCATTATACAGTTTGTAAATAATGCTATTTCCGGGCGTAAAGCCATTGGCCTGAGCAGGGTTAGAGCCATCATCCATCGAGGCGATCATTTCGAGATAAACCCCGCCGACCAGTTCTTCTACCAACAATCCTGCGCCTACACAAATTTCTTCACCTGTGATGGGGTCGATATCAAACAAACCCACCTCATCGCCGACTAGCAAGGGCATTTCGTCGATGTTAGCTTCGATGATATAAAAAGTCATGGGGTTGTAGGGGGATGTCCAGATGGGGGTGAAATATTCCGGGATGGTATTTTGAATAAATACATCCACAGCATTGGACGGTTCGGAGGTTCCCTCGGAATATACTGCTGTAACGTAATAGGAATGGATGCCTACCGGAACATTAACATTTGTATAAGTAGTGTTTGGTATTTTGAACGGTGTTATTTTTATTCCATCCCGATAAACAGAATACCCAAGCAGGGCTTCCGCTGGTGGAGCATCCCAGGTGAGAATAACTGTATTACCGTTAACTTGTGCCTGCAGGTTTGTTGGTGCGGCAAAGGGGAGTGTCCCACTGTAGGGAATAGTAAAATCTGAATTATTATACATAAAATCCTGGATGTATTTAAACTGAACCGGCTGCGCTGGGTCGATAGGATTCATGTTTTCGTATGTATAGGGAATGGTGTAGTTACTACCATTGGTAAACACCTCGTTGCCCATCGCAAAGAAATAGGCCGAAAACGTTGCCTCAGAACCAAAGCTTACATTATCGGGGTAGTCACCATTATTTGAAGTAAGCTTATGAGCTACGATATCAACTCCCCGTGCCCAAATATCGGGAGAATTGTTCTCGGCAGATACATTAATATCAGTATCCAGCCAGGAGACAAACATTTTGCTACCCTGATGATTTCTGGCAATCTGTATGCGGTTATCCTCGGTAAGATCTCCAAAATTGCCACGAAACGAAACGGGTCGTCCCAATTCATAGCCAATCCAAGTCCCTTCATTTCCCAGGTTGGATGAAGATAAGAGGAAAGCACAGGTGAATAAATATCCTGAGGATGGTGAAATGCCAGAGCTAATGGTATAGGCATCGACAGAGACACCACAAAAAACAGCAATATGCGGATTGCCAAAGGCATCCACGCTAAGGTCGAAATCGAAGGCGGTGGTAAAAGGAATTTCATCCCTATCCGGAACCGGAACTTCATATAGTTCAGCTATTTCTTCATCGCTCAGGAAGTTTTGTACATCTTCGATACCATCCGTACCGGCAATGGCCACAGGAATGGGATCGCTCCAGGTGTCGCCACCGTCTGTGGTGCGGAAAAGCACAGGATAATATGACATGCCTGAAGATATTGCTACTTGGCCATTGTCGGCCAGAGCTACGATATAGCCGGTTTGGCCATCAGGTGAAAACTCAACCTTTGTATTGGCCGGTGCTTGAGCTGCGATAGTTTGCAAATCTAAGGGTATAAAGTCAACAACAAAGTCGTCTTCAGCTTCGTCCCAAACACCATGCGTAATCATTAATTGGTTCAGATATACACCTGCGCCGCTTTGCCAACTTTGGTTAACATCTGTAACCCAAAACTCACCCAGACTATTAAGCGTGTAACCATCGGGTACATAGAAAAACTGGTCGCCGCCGGGAGATTGCACAAAATGGTAGGTAGTGTCCGTTGGGTCGCCGATCTTGCCGCGTCCGTAAACATAGCCACCCCAGGTATCGCCATTAGTACCACCAAGTGCGGCAGCAAAATAAGCGATGTATGCTTCGTTGGGATCCGTATTTCCCGGAGGGTTGTAAAGCCCGTGTTGGGGATAGCGGGCAGCATCGAGGTAATAGGTGCCACCGACATTTTCTTTTGCCGTAAAGATTTCATACATCATCGGATTCCAATCCATACCTCCGTCTGCGGAGGACTCAAAACCCAGGTCGCCCGAGTAACCACCCGGATCCAGGTTACCACCCATTCGGTGAAAATTACTAACTACATTAATGCTGTTGTTCAAATTTACGTTGGAGCGCCCGCCATTGGCATAGCCATAAGCATTGGCTGAAGTTCCAATAGAAACTATCGAAACAACATCCGTGTTTTTGGGTACATCAGGTCTCGTTGGCTGATTGCTTTGCAATACCTGGCTGCTTTGCTCATTGGCAATAGCCATTGTAGTAATTTGCGTAGAGAATTTCAAGCCATCCTGAAGTTTTGGATGGGCTTTTGCTGAAGGGTTTTGTGCATTTACTGCAGTAAACAGAAATGCCAGCATGATTAGAAAGACGTTTAACTTTTTCATAATTTTTAAATTAAATGAATAATTAAGTGAACTGAAGTATTATTTAGCCTGGCCAATGTTGTCATCGGCACGCACTATCAAATCATAAATATTGAGCTACACTTTACATTCAAAAAAAAAGTAAACATTCCAGGCTTTCAAAGCCGGGGGAACTACAGCCACTAAAAGCCTACCAACACCATCAACCGGCATGAAACACACTTTTTGAATAAGGTAAAAATCGAAGGGGAAATCGCGGAAGGAAAACAAGTTTAAAAGCAGACTTAGGAGTACAGATGTTTAGAGCGATTCGATTTCCCGGATTAATTGCATTATTCCTAATTTTGTTGAGCTTGTAAAACTAAGTAAAATATTATTGGGGTGGGTAGTTTTTTTTTATAGGCAACGCTATTTTCTGGCAGGAGGTATAATATTTTATCGGGTTTTTCGGCTGGCTTACAACACATAACACATTGACAATTTATTTGCTAAAGCAAGATTATTCTGAGTTTTTCAGCAGACCCTATTTAAACACAAGACTTCCATGTTTAAATTCACCCATCTCTTCTTTTAGATGACCAGGCATGCGGTTGGCTTCTTTGATGCAATCCCAAAAAATTGCTTACCTTTGTATTCAGGTATAAATAATAAAACAATGACAACAATCACGATTAAAGACAGTAAGAATATTTCCAGGACAACGTTTGAAAACATTGATGAACTTTTGGCTCATTTCATGGGGGAAATGGGATTCGGGACACTTCTTCCTTTGAATAAGGAAGACATAAGCCCTGAAAGGAAGAAGCGTTTTGAAAAAGCATTGAACACTCCCAAGTCTGAAATGCTGAATGTTTAATACGATGGAAGTTTATGAATTAGACGAAACAATTTTGGATTATCTCACCAAAAGGAATCTACTTACCCAATACAAAAAAGCCAAAGCGTTTTTAAAAAATAATCATTTCTCGTCCGTGAAATTCAAAAAACGCAAGCCCAAATCTGTGGGTGGATATTACTTCAGAATCAATAAAAAATACCGTGCCATCGGTGTTTTTGATGGTGAGGATTTTATTGTTACCGAAATCTCAGATCATCAATAAAACCCTGCAATTTCGTCATGCCTGTGGCGTGGTGAAATCGCGGGGAAAGTATATCCAAATTCATTTTCCCCGGATTAGTCTTCGACTGTGTTTGAGCTTGTTGAAACCAGCTCAGGCTCTTACCCATGGCTATCCAAAACATCGACTTCATGGAAAGACACTAAGGCATCTCGCATCCCCGGGACTATCTCACTCTCCCGGGAAGTTGAGGATAAAAGTCTGCGTGGCTTTTACCAGATAGGCTTTGCCAGGATAAAAATAACGAAGCGTTGCTATGCCCTGGGCGGGCCAGTGGGTTCGCAGGCCGACAGCATCTTTGGCCACGGCTACCTTGCTCATGTCATCGCCAAACAAATCTTCAACAGCGATGGCCTGTGGCGAGAGTACCGAAATCAGGTTCCAGCCGGCCGTTAGCGAAATACTTCGGTCAGCAGCTGGGCTGCCCTCAATGGTGAGTGTGCTTTGCTGGTTTACCTTAATGAAATATCCCGAGTGATAGTCCCAGTTTTGAAGTGTGGATGCCGGATTACCGGGTAGATAGTATTCGCTTTGGTTACCAAGAAAAACTAACTCGCCGGCAATGCCGGAGGTCAGCGTTTCGATGTCGGTATCCTGGGGGATAAGGTAGGAGGATATTCCGCTCCAGCCGGGTGGCAGGCTCAGAAATTGGACATTGGTTTGGCTGGCACCCGACAACTGGACGATGGCATTGCCCAATGCGGCATACACTTCATCGTAGCCCGGATAGGGATAGATGGCCGAAACATTGATGATTTCGCCGGTAGCAGGTTTCCATAGCCGATATAAAATTGTGTTTCCGGGTGTAAATCCGGTGGCATTGACCGAATCGGAGCCATCGTCCATCGAGGCAGTAATTTCAAGATAAGCACCTCCGGTCAATTCTTCGCTCAGCGTTCCTGCACCAACGCAAATTTCGATGCCGGTATTAGGATCAATATCAAAAATACCTATCCCATCACCGGCCTGCATATTGGCTCCGTCCACCATTGCTTCCTGCACAAAGAAAGCCATCGGATTGTATGGCGTTGACCACACCGGCTGAAAATGCACTTCCCCATTATCCGCGATTATTAGTGCGAAATCGTGCAGGGGGCAGTTGTAGCCCGAAACACAAATATGCGCCGTTCCGGTTTCGCTCAGGGGAATATCCAGTATGATTTCGGCCAGACCTGCGGCGTTGGTTTGTGCTGTACCATAAACGAGAGTGTCCATCATTACCGTGCAAACCAAGCCTTCCAAATTGGGAGCACCTGCAATTTGTATCTCAATTAAATCAGTACCTAAAGCCAAAGTGTCGGCATAGCTTGCGGTGAGGCTTATGGCTTCGTCAGCCCAAAAACTTATAGCGGCATCGCCAAGCAGGTTGCAATCGTAGAAATTCCATCGCAGCGCGCCTTCCTCCCATTGGCCTGGTGCCGTTACCCAGGGAGCCGTTGCAATGCGTGCCAGCGTATAAGCCATGCCGAGATGAGCTTCACGTTTATCGTAAAAAGCATCTACCAGTTCGCGGTTAAGGTGAGCTGACGGGCCTTCGGTTTGGCCTTCGTTAAACCAGCCATAGCGCGAATTCATATATACGGCCACGGCAAGCCGGTCGATGGTGGTCATTTTTTCACCAATGCAGTCGCTGTTGTCAAAAGCCCCACAAATACAGCCATGCGAAAATATTATCGCATAATTATGATCCACGCCGTTGAGGGCATCAAAATTTGCATTTGTTATATCGCTCATCGAAAAAAGCATGGTATAAGTGGCGTTGGCGTGGCCGACATGGTGTATAAACGAAGATCCCTGATTCATCCGCTGCATCACCGTATTTTTATTATACGATGTTTCGCTGGCATACAATTTTTGGATGTTCTGAGTTTCGGGAATGCCTGTGGTGGTGTAGCCATTATCGTTGCGGCTTCCGATAAGCAATTCCAGGTAGTCGGAGCCATAAGTAAGCGGATCGCCATAAAGATATTCGCCAACAAGCAGGGGTTTGTTTAGCTCATCGCTTACCGGATTTTGCTGATACTGCAATGTTTTGTTTATCATCGCATCCAGCTCGGTCTGGTTGGAGAAACACATACGCCCAACGCCGATTTCAGGTAAGAGGTCGTCTTCACCAATCTCGCCCCAGCGTGCATCGCCATCGTTGTTCCAGTTGCCGTCAAGAGCGGCGTAATAGAGGTCGGAGGGGATATTGCTGTCTTCGTACCACGATGATGATTGTACGCCACAGTAAAAACCACGGTAGGGAACGTACTCCACATCGCCGCCAAGAGTAAGATGCTGAATACCCTTTTCCTGATATTCCTGGATAATATAATTTCGGATTTTCTCGGCGTTGTCGCTGCCACTCATCGTGGCATAAATATCTTCGCAGGTGGCCACTTTGGCTTTCAGCCCTCGGGGGGCGTAAAAGTTGACCAAAGTATCAAAACTTGCTTCATAACTTGATGGTGTAATAAATAGCAGGTCGTAGCTATCGCTGCTTCGCGAGGAAGTCGGATATTGCGCAATTTCGTCAGTATTCTGAATTATCGAGGCAAGATTGTTTTTGGCTTCAGAAGAGGTGCTTAGATTTTGGAGGGCTGCCTCAGCACGATCGTCAAGCCGTGTGTTTAGGCGCACGGTAACGCTTTTGTAATAGAAAAACGCACCGCTCATTGGATTGTATTGCGCTGGCGTAAAACTGCATAGTGCCACTGCGAAACCATGCAGATATTGCGTGGTGAGGGCTCCCTGCATTTGCTGTGGATAATTAGCATCCCGGGTGTAAACGGCTTCGTTTTTTACAAATTCGCCCGAAGATCCTTGCGAAACCGGGCGTGCGTATTGCTTAGGGCTGATGCTTAGTTTTTGGCTTACATAAACCTTTTCGCCGTGCAGGATTTCAATGCTGGTGGCAACGTGTCCGGGTGGCAGCAGCAAGGCAACAGATTGATAAGGCATTAATGGTTCACCGGCAGGCGCGGTAAGCAGGCAGTTATCCAGATTTACTAATTGATAGCTTGCGTTGCTGGTGATTTTGGCTGTCGAAAAGGTGTAGGTTTTTTCGATAATATCGGCATTCAACGAAGCCGAAAGCAGCATCCAAACTAAAATAATGCAGGTCTTTTTCATGGGCTAAAAATTTCGTGTAAAGGTAGAAAAAAAATACACCACAGATTACGAATTAAAAAAGAACACCCTAATTTCGAAAGAAAATCAATACAAATTGCACAAATTACACAGATTCAAAAACACCCGAATCCAACTTTTTTCCTTCACATTAACTAAAAACCATTATGTTTGGAAACTGATAAGTATACTCCATTTCATTTTAGATATTTGATAATAAATTACAAATGATGAAGAACGAAGAAACCAGCTCTCGGAGCAAGTATCCCGTGTCGTTGATTATTGCCTCCATAATCATTATCCTTGCCGGGATGATGCACGCCGCGCCCATGGTTACACAACTTATGCTTGCCCTGTTTATAAGTATAATATGTGCCCAGCCCATCATGTGGCTGCAAAAAAAGAAGGTGCCTCAGGGGCTGGCCGTAGCCCTGGTTTTTGTTGGCATTGTGGGCTTGTTTATTGGCTTTGGCGAATTAATTTCCAGCTCCCTTTCATCGTTTTATGACAACATGCCCGTTTATCAGGAAAACCTTAGCAGGATGGGCGGCAAGCTCATGGCTTTTTTGCAGGATTATGGCATCAAGGTTTCGCGCGAGAATATGAGCCACTTGCTCGACCCCTCAAGGGTGATGAATGTTACCACAAACTTTTTGGCGCAGTTGGGTGGCTTGATGGGCGATGCTTTTACAATTTTTATCCTTGCCTTGTTTTTGCTACTCGAACTCGATAGTATCAATTTGAAGACCCAGGCAATTTTTAGCACATCAAATATTGCCATCGATTATTTAAATAAGATAGGCAAAAGCATCCGTCATTACCTTTCTATCAAAACCATAACCAGCCTTTTGACTGGTGTTTTGATATGGATAGGGCTGCTTATTATCGGTGTTGATTACGCCATCATCTGGGGGCTTATCGCTTTTTTGTTCAATTATATCCCCAACATCGGTTCTATCATAGCGGCTATCCCGGCGGTTTTGTTTGTCCTGGTACAACTGGGGCTGGGTGGTGTTTTATGGACCTCGGTAATATTTGTTACCGTAAATATGATCATCGGTAATGCCGTGGAGCCCAAAATGATGGGCCGCGGTATGGGCCTTTCTACTTTCGTGGTTTTTTTATCACTGATATTTTGGGGATATATTTTAGGAGCAGTAGGTATGTTTTTGTCGGTGCCGTTAACCATGGCTATCAAAATCATGCTCGAACAAAGCCAAAGTACACGCTGGCTCGCCGTAGTTTTGGGCACCCGCAAAGATGCCGAGGAAATGATTAAAGATAGAGGGTAGAAGTAGAGGTTTTATTAAAATTAAAATGATGAAAATATCCGGACACTTTTTCCTGTTGGTGGTTTTTTTTATAAATATCCACCCTGGCTTATCTCAAAATGAATACTTAAAAAATGATTCAACAATCTATTGCACTGATATTGGCAAAATGACCAAAGTAAAAAGTGATTAGAAAACCTTTATCTTAGAAAACAGTGTGCCTTTAAAGTCGATTGAATCGGATAGCTTTGCAGATTTACAGTTTTTAAAAACCATCCTTAGCGACAAGCAGTATGTGTTTCTGGGCGAAAACAGCCATACCTGCAAGGAATACAGTAAAGTGAAATACCGGCTTATCAAATTCCTAAGCCGGGAAATGGGTTTTGAGGTTATAGCCTTTGAAAGTAATATGTGGGATTGCTACAATATTGATATGCAAAAAGATGATTTGGATGTCAAACAAATGTTGATAAATTCGATATACGGCGTTTGGCACACCACCACTTTGCTTGATATGATGGATTACATCAAGCGTAAAAATCTTACCCTGGCAGGTTTTGATATTAAAGAAAGCGGATTGCCTGATTATCTATACCAAAAAAACACCTATCTTTGTAATTAGTAATAAAATTAAAACAATGACAACAATCACAATCAAAGACGGAACTAATCTTAATTTTAAAAAAACAGTTTTTGAAGATCTGAATGATTTTTTAAATACCATAAAACAGGATGTTTCCGATTTTAACGATCCTCATTTTAAGGACACGATCCTCACCAAAGAACTTATTAGGGAAGCCAAAGAAACCCGCGAAAAAATCAAAAAGAATCCAGAATCCTTTTTTGAAATATAATGAAGGTTGTTCAAGAAAAGAACATCACTGATTATTGTCAAACGAGGCAAATTTTTAAACAGTACCAAAAGTCATGTCGTTATATAAATTTTGGCTATTACGATTTAGTTGATTTAAAACTTTTAAAACCCAAGAATCAAGGAGTTTATCAATTTAGAATAACTGGTAAATACCGTGCTTTGGCCATAAAAATTGATAATACGCTTTATGTTTATAAAATCTCAGATCATCAGTAAAACTCCACAGCAAACACTTTTTTAAGATGTCCGGACTCAGGATTAATCCATAAGGAATGGCTGAGCCCTTCTCTTTTTAAATAACAACCAGCCATTCTTAGTTTTTTTTCAAGAAGTTTCCTTTTCATCAAACTGCTATGGTTTCGGTAATTGCATCATCGGATAAACCCCGGCTATAATCAGCGAACTTATCCTCGAGGATTAAGCGGATGGCATCTTTTAAGTTTTCCTTTGTTTCCTCAATTGTTTCTCCTTGCCCGTGAGCTCCTGCTATTTCGGGGCAGTAGGCTCAAAATCCACCTTCGCTTGCTTGTTCGATTAAACGGGGGCTAAACCAGCAATTCACCGACTAAGAAAACTTTATCAATCTGGATGTGTTTGATAACGGAAAATTTTGCGGGAAATATGCACATCGCATAAAAATTTCATCCGATGGCTGGTTTTAAAGATTGCCCGGACATTGCAACTCTGGCAAAGCGAATGCTTGCTAATACATCCTCTTTTTCAAGTTCGGGGTGGTGTTTAGAATTTCACTGGGAGACATGCCTGATCCAAGCATATCCAGGATCACCTCTACCGACCAACGCATACCTCTGATACACGGCTTGCCATGACATATTTCCGGGTTTGTTGTTATTCTTTCAAGTAGTTGTTCCATAATGCAAATTTTTTCCAAAACTACTAAATATTTAAGTATTCAGAAATACCTGCTTTTCGCTAAATCTGCTTTGCTGCGATGCTGGGCTTATTGGTTTCTGCTAAGGCCTCACTCACATTAATGATGTAATCGGCCACCTTCTCATTCATCGAAAACAGATCGCTGTAATAGGCTCCCACCTTATGTTTGTATTTTTTATCTTTAAGATCACCGGCATGTTTTTGGCGCAAGCTATCACGCATGGCGTTTATCTTTTGTTCTATTTCGGTGGCTCTGATTGCTTTAACCTGCCGGTAGGGACGATTCAGATTATCGATCATCTCACCAATGGAAGAATCAACAAGGTCTGACAGATTTATTATCGCGATGATTTGTGCTTCGGGTAGCCTAAGCTTTCGCTCAACATTGTTGTCGATAACCCGCGAAAGTTGAAAGATTACATCGGCAGCACTCTCCAAATCATCGATTATAGTTAGCATGGCGCGGATGTCTTTGGAGCTTTCGTGCGTTATCTCACCTTCAGTAACCTGGGTTAAAAAGTCGGCGATTTCGCCTTCGATATTATCGGTGATATCCTCATATTTTTCGATGCGTGCGAGCAGGGACTTGAATTTTTTACCCGGCCTTAGTGTTAGCAATTCCGTGAGAAAGCCAAACATTTTCTGCACCTTAGTGCCTAAACCAGCTACCTCCTTTTTCGCCTGCATTATCGCTATTTCGCTGGTTGATACCAGGGGCGAGCCAATGTATTTCAGGCGGAACTCCTCTTCGTCATCCTCATCGCCCGGCACCATGCGTGTGGCCACCTGGGCAATAAACGGAGCAAAGCCAAACAAAACAAGGGTGTTCAGAATATTAAAGGCACTGTGGTACATTGCAAGCGCAATGGGATAGTCTTGCTTGATTTGCGCGAAATCGGCAGCGTCAAGGTTGGTAGCAAGTATCGAAATGCTGTTATGCCACATTTGCATCAAATAATCGATGCCACGCAGGAAGGGATAAAACACCATGAGCATCCATGCCACGCCAAACAAGTTGAAAATAAGATGCGCGCGGGCAGCCCGGCGTGCCGAAACATTGGCCACAATTGCGGCAAGGTTGGCGGTGATGGTAGTCCCGATGTTTTCGCCCAGCACCATGGCCGCAGCCAGCTCGAAAGGCAAAACCCCGTTGTAGCACAAAACCAGCGTTAATGCCATGGTAGCACTCGACGACTGGATGATAATAGTAAAAAGGGTACCAATGATGACAAAGATAAAAACCGAAAAGTAGCCCGAATCGGTGAATCGGCTCAAAAACTGCAGGGCTTCGGGATTGCTGCGTATGTCGGGGACGGCATCTTTTAAAAATTGAAGCCCGATAAAAAGCACGGCGAAACCCACCAAAAATTCACCCCAGGATTTGCGAATGCTGTTTTTAGATATGAACAAAGGGAAACTCAAGCCAATCAGCGGCAGCGACAAAAAGCTAAGGCTGATCTTAAAACCGATGATGGATATTAGCCAGGCCGTAACTGTGGTGCCAATGTTTGCACCCATAATTACGCCCACCGCGCCAATCAGCGAAAGCAAACCAGCGTTTACAAAACTCACCATCATCACCGTGGTGGCCGAAGATGATTGAATGGTGGTAGTAACGAGCAAACCGGTGAGTACGCCTTTCAAGCGATTGTCGGTCATGGCAGCCAGGATTTCCCGCATTCGGTTTCCGGCTACTTTTTGCAGGGATTCGCTCATCAGTTTCATCCCAAAAAGAAAAAGCCCTAACGAGCCTACCAGGGTAAGAAATTGGCCTACTATCGATAAGAATTCCATTATTTCATTTTTCTTAAAAGATGGCCAAATTAATTTATTTTTTCCATGGCTGATGGCCTGTGTTAAAAAAAATCAAATTAATGCTGACTATTCCTTAATGCTTCTTGCATGGCCAACATGTTCGAGCGTTTGCGGGCATCGGCACCATAGCCCCAATACATGGCTACAAAGGTCTTGTTGTATCCCTGCGACACTTGCGATGAAATGATGTTTCCTGCTCCATCCATCCAATCGGTTTGGATTTCAACATAAGTGGAAACCGAATTGGCCGGCACACCAAATAAGCACGGAATTAACACCATCCAGGCAGCAAATATTTTCAAAGCCAAATCGCTGCTTTCCCGATATTCGAGTATCGTAAATCTGGGATAGCCATTAATCATGCTATTTGTGTCTGATTCGTAATCGGGCAATGTTGCACTGATGACTTTTGCCATTTCAAAAAATCGCGTGGGATTCATATCCAGAAGATATGAACCGCCCCTTGCCGCCTCCGCATCAACAATTTCCTGAGTAACAAAAATATTAACTTTAGTAGAAAATGTATTCCATCATAAAAACCCAAGCTTATTACCTTATTCAATTCGCGCAGGTTTCCGTGAATAATATGGTTTGGGGTATCTCGTGGGGCGAAAATATTCTACGAAGGTTTGGGAGGAAATAATAAGGTTTTTCTTCCACAAAATGACCATTTCCTGCGTGGCACTACACCATTGGATTTTGGAGGTTTTACTACCAAAACACCATTGGATTTTGGATATTTTCGCAAGGTGAATTGTGATTATTATGATTTCATATTTCGGTACGCCCGCCTGAATATTTGAAGCCGTGCTCCATTTATCAACTATGCCCAGGATCGTGCGTTGATTAAAGGGGCTTTTTATGCTACAAAACGAAAGGATTTACAATTCTGAGTTTACCTTCGATAAGTTGATCGTGCTGTAAATCTTCGGTGTATAAAATTTTGCAGCCAGCCTCCAGTGCCGAGGCTACGATGAGGGAGTCGTAAATGGAAAAAAGGTATCTCAGCTTTATCTTCCAACTTTTTCTAATGGTATCCACCGATAATTCCATCATTTCAACTTCAGGAATAATT
>Ga0307929_1000184_pt1 | contig 65700 bp, 35 predicted proteins | sample AceLakmetage1330_FD_203160 | JGI IMG/M metagenome (GOLD analysis project Ga0307929, IMG submission 203160) | Saline water microbial communities from Ace Lake, Antarctica - #1330 | ecosystem: Environmental > Aquatic > Non-marine Saline and Alkaline > Saline | place: Antarctica: Ace Lake... | reverse complement strand
AGGTCGGATAAAACGGCAGTTTCATTTGCATATTAGTTAGATTTTGTTGCAAAACTACGACATTTTGTTTTGCGAGCAAAGGCTCCTAAACTATCTGGAAATCAAGCACAGGTCAGGAGGTCTGAATGTAATCCCCGGATAGGTCGAATGGCTAAACCGGGGATTTTTTTGGATCACAACCAAATTGGTCAGGTTATTTTTAATAATTGATTGTCATTTGCCCTACGGGCGTGATTGATGGTAATTTGCGCTTTGCGAGTTATTGTTGGTCATTTATAGTAATTGATTGTAATTAGGTAATTGAATGTAATTAGTTGTTATCCCGAAAATTAGAAAATCTTCGAGGATGCACGAAAAAAGATGAAATCGTAGATTTCTGTTTTTTCGGCATTGATTGATTTTAGTGGACAACAAATTACGCCATGCGTAGCGATGTAAATTACGCGAAGCAAATTACGCGCGATGCGCAAATGACCCCGAGCGAAGCGAGGTAAATTACGTTGAGCGTAGCGAAACAAATTACATCCGACCACAGTAAGGATTATTTCTATTGTTCAACAAAAAAAGCGGAGGTTCTTGCCCCCGCTTTTTAGCTTTGTATTAATACGAAAAATATTTTGCTTAATTCGATACAGATACTTTATGCACTTTCCTTGTGCTTCCGGTGCTAACTTCTACAAAGTAGAGACCGTCAGAAAAATTATCCACATCCAGTTGAACTTGCTGATTGCCGCTGCTAAGCATTTGTGCTTCGCGCGATAGCATTACTTTACCCATCAAATCGTAAACCTTAATGCTAACGGCTTGGTTTTTCTTGTTTTCAAAAACAACATTTACAATGCCGGATGCCGGATTTGGATACACGATGAGATCAAAATCTGCTACTTCTTCAATGCCCGTAATCATGGTCATATCCGTTGAATTTGCGTTGAGCACTTCACCAGAGGCCTGATCGATCAAAAGTCCGATGATGGTCATTTTGTCGGTTCTCATTGCATCTGGAATAGTGTAGGTGTAGGTATAAAAATGGGTAGAACCAGCGGTGATTGTAGCAGGCAAGCTGTTAGCTGTACCATCCCATCCACCTAAAATCTCGCGAGCCACATGATCGTAGTGCATGTCGGCAGCAGGCACCGGATTGGCCAGCAATTCAAAACCGCCCATTGGGCCATTACCACCGCCTGAATAAGAGTTGGCCTGTGCCCAACCTGAAGATGTACCCCAAAGGCTGTCTTCAGCAATTACCGCATTAAAACGCAATTCGCTATTGATGTCAACCACAAATTCCGAAATTACATCGAAGCTTATTTCGCGCGTTTCTTCATCCCAGTCAATGGTCGAAAGTTCGAGCGAGGCCGGAGTTATTGCTTCCATTCTAACCAGATAATGATCCTCGAAATCAGCAGGGTTGATAGCACCTACAGCCCGATCGACCAAAGCATTAGGATAACCACCAATATGAGGCGCAATTCCATTGTCGTACACCGTATTTACCATTGGATCGCCATTATGAACCGCAACACCAATCCAGGTATCGGGATAGGTAGCGGCCATGTAATCCATGGCAACGGTTCCGCGTGGGCACCAGCCACACCAGGTTCCTGTAGCTTCTTCACCAAAAACTTTTTTCTCGGGTACAAAGGGTACAATGCCTATGAAGTGTGTCAAGGTATTGTTTGAGGGATCTTCATCAATATTTCCATTAATATTTTCGATGGTAACTACAATTTCGTAGCTGCCTTCGGTATCGAAAACTAAGGGCTGGTCGCTAACAAAATCATATAGTCCGCTGGTTGCAATACTTACTCCGCTTATGGTAGAAACGATAGGAGAACCCCCATCGATGGTGTAAGAAACGTCGAATGAGGTTACGGTTTCCGAACCTCTGTTTTTAACTTTTCCCATAACTTGAATTTCTTCATTCAATTCAGCAAGCATAGGCATATCCAGTTCCATCAACTGCATATCGTAGGTAAAGGCTGCGGTTCCGCCGGACAGTTCGTAAGCAAAAATCAAGTTTGGTGTTTGCTGGATGTTACCAATCAGCATTTTGATTCCTGACACAGGGTCATCCCAGGTACAGGCACCACCAGCTATCGAGCCGGTAAGAAATCCCGGAATATCGCTCGCTTCGTGATTAACACCAGTAAAGCTTAGGGTATTAATGTCAAATTGCTGGAAGGTTACTGCTTCAAGCCCTGCTTGTTGGAAACACCAAAGTACCGGATTATCAGGATCCGTGTCATCATAGGCAGAGCCATAGCAGCTCTCATTTCCCTGATTGGCGATCAACTGCGTGCCTTCCATATTGATGGCTCCCAGCTCAGCCCAATTGCCAATCCAGAAACCACCATTGCCACCGTCAAGTGTTGGGTCGTAGGCAATATGGCGAATCCCGGTAACACCGGCGCAGCTTGCATTGATGCTTGCAACCAAAGTTTCGTTTGTAAAATCCATGACCTTCAGTGCCATGGTGGCAGATGCGCCGTAAAAATACGTTCCATCGTAGGCCAGGTCGCGCAATCCGGTAACCCCGGCAATAGTGAAGTCGGTCGGGTTTGCACCATCCATATCATAACGGGTTATGGTTGTGGAATTCCAGGTGGGGCAATACACATGGTTACCATCTGTTTCGATGCCGGCTTGGGATCCTGCACTTGCATTGAAGGTCCATAAGATATCCCATTGGATGTCGGTGCCGGCAATCGGATTGTTGTTCACGTGTTGGTAACGCTCAGCGTTGTTTTGAGCCATCATAGTCCCAAACATAATGAGACTTAAAATTAGTAAATTGATTTTTTTCATAAAATAAAGTTTAGTTTGAAATGAATAGTTTATTGAAAAAGCATAAGATTGATTCGAAATATTTTTCAAAAGTAAAATTAAATTTTTAAACCAAATAAATTAAAAATGAAAAGGAGCTGGATTTACATTTTTATCAGTTCACAACTAATTTTATCGACGAAGAATAACCATCTCCGCTAAGGTGCAGAAAATAGATGCCGCTGTCGAAATGGGAAAGATCAAGGTTTAAGCCTTCTCCGGCTAAAAGCTGATCAAAGGCCAAATATTTAATTTTCTGGCCATGCTGGTTGTAGATGCTTGCATTTACAAAGTCTATATTTACGTTTGGCGAAATTGTAAAAATCCCTGATGACGGATTTGGGAATACTGATATTGATTCTTCACCTGCTTTCTCGGCAACATTTTCCAAGATATCGAGATTGATGTCGTCAATAAAAAGGTTGTTTCCAATTATCGTAACCGACTCGAACATAATCATGGTGTTGGGCTGATTATCGAAATCTGACAAATCAATTGCCGAACATGCTGCCCCAAAACCAACACCGCACCAGTCGTCAGTTTCAGATGGGATAAAGTTGGAATTGACATTTGGCCGGGTAATAAAATTAGTGCTTCCATCCTCTGCAAGGGTCAACACACGAGTCCAGGTTTCGCCGCAGTCGTGCGAAATTTTAACAATTAACGAATCAGAATGATTTGGGTTTGTGGTTGTGTAGGCATGTTTGAAAGCTAAAACCCAGGAAGCTCCCAAACCGGGAATGTTTAGTATCGGACTGATTAGTTGGTCGCGCCTGTTGAACAGGTTGTAGTTAAACAAGTTAATTCCGGCAGCCTTAGTCCCGTTGGGTAATCCTGCAACATCGTAAATCCCCCAGGTAATATTATCATCCGGATTCAAAACGCTCCATCCATTTTCTGATAAATCAGCAAATTCAAAGCTTTCGCTCCAGGCTCCGCTAATTTGAATTCCACCGGCTTTGACATATTCATCCCTGATAAATTCATCCGCGCCGTTGGCGTTTTCAATCGTTAGTTTAATGCTATAATATGCAGGCTCATTAAAAACTACTTCCGGGTTTTGAGATGCAGCCGAAGTTCCGTTAATAAATGCTATCCCGGAATTAGGTATGATTTCCCACTGCCATGAAACCGGACATACTTCGCTTAGATCAGTAAATTCGACCACTGCGCCCGTGCAAACCACAGTATCGTCCGCAATAAAATTGGCCACAGGTAAAGCCGTAGTACTCACGGTAATAAAATCAGGAAAGCTAATCGAGTTTTGCCCGAATTGATTGCTCACGGTAAGGTTTACATCATACAATCCTTCGCTTTCATAGCTGATTCCCGTAGGAAATTGTTCGTTGGATGTGCCCGGTGTTCCACCTTCAAAAGTCCATTGCCAACTATCCACCTCACAAACGGAGCGGTCAGTAAAATCTACGCTACAGTTTTCGGTGATGAGTATTTGAGAAGCAGAGAAATCTGCAAGGGGCTCTTTTTCAAAGTTTACTTCAAACGAGATCGTTTCACCAATAAAACCCACGTTAAAGATGTCGAGGCCTCCGGGATTTCCGTTGGATAAAAAGCAAGTCGGGTTTGTATTGTCGTTAAATTCGGTTCGTGCGTAGTCTTCGGCAAAGGTGGCATTGTTGATGTTCCCATTTACAGTAAGTGTCCCGTTAGGCCTGTAAACATAAAGCTCGTCAGGAGGCCCCTGGCTGTTTCCATTCCCGTCTTCCGCAGTATTTATCCTGTAAATTAATAAACCTGAATTTGGCAAAAGGCCTTCAAAGGTGCCTTCTTTTTTTCGGTATTCAAGTACAAAGTATTCGGAGCCTGAATTGGGGGAAGCAATTTTATAGCAATTATTTCCCGGTGATGAAACCGGATTAAGCATGTAAGTGCCACATTCGGTGATTTCAGGAATTTCTTCAATCCAGTTACCGTACCTGTATTTCATATATGCACCCATCGATCGGGGTGGATCGGATGTAACACCCATGATGTCCCACTCGTCCACAGGATCTATTGCGCTGGTAGTGTAATGATACAAATCAGGTGCACCTAAGGAATGAAACATTTCGTGACACAAAACACCAACGCCAGTAATTCCCAACCTTTCTTCGATCTGAAAGTTATAATCATAAACCCTTTTGCCATGTATGTAAACATATTCGGAGTAAAGTGCCCATCGGTGAGGCCAAAGTAAAGTTGACCAGGCAGTTGCATTTCCGCGAATTATAAATGCCACATTGTCAACGTAGCCATCGTTATTATAATCAAGTTCCAGGTTTTCAGGTACTTGATCGGCAATATCCAGAATAGCCCGTTTTAGCATATTATGTTCCCGTTCCTTTTTTTGATCTGAATTTTGATAGCCATTGGGATTTGTGGTAGCATCGTAGGGCATAAAATAGCTGCGTGGATAAATATCCTGATACGAAATAACAGTAGTTCCGATATTAAGTGGATAAAATGTGGAGGGAATCTCAAGCTGGCCGTACGACACACTTTGGTAATAATTGTACAAGGAGTTATAATTGGTGCTTTGCTTGTTAAACATATTCCACATTTCGAGGGTATCCTTGGTGAACTCAATTTGATCGCTAAAGCGGATATAAACCACCAGGTTGTTGAGGGTGCCAATATTTCGATGTGAGCCTGGTTCATCGTAACCAGCAATCGGTTTTTTTTCAGGCATGTAGTTTTCAACAAATGCTGCCCGGATGTTTTTCATGGCTTCCGCCGAAATGTTTATCCACGGTAGCAGCCCGGCTTCAATTGGATCTGTTTTACCAACAATGTTGTTTGTAGGGACAAGCTTTCCATCTACCAATTGGGCGTAAGTGTAAAAACCCGTACTGTGATCCTGGATAATAGTGTAGCCCTCATTGTCGTGCATCCAGTTATAAAATTCATCCCCTGTGGCCAGGCAGTTAATAATTGTTCCATCAGGCTGGGTGATGGTTTGAGGAACATCTTTGAGCCAGGCTGCATGGCTAAGATTAATAAAGAATAAAAGGCTTAATGCTAAAATGGATCTGATATTTCTCATATTCTTTTTTATGAATTATAAAATTGAAATGCATTTTAAAAACATGTAGGACAAACTATTAAAATTTGCCCTACATACCCATTTAAAACGAATACCAATTAAAGGGTTTGATTAATGCAAAAGTAATTACTTTACTAACATTTTGCCGGTTTCTGTTTTGCCATCAATCGTTACATTGTAAAAATAAACCCCGGTTTTTAATGATGAAACATCCATTGATAGAACGTGGTTGCCCTGCGAAAGCTTTGATTTATCACCATGATAAACGACTTGCCCAAGCAGATTAGAAATATTGTAGCTAACAAGTGCTGTATGTTCGAGATGCAAACGTAGTCTTGTAATATCATTACAGGGGTTCGGGAAGTTATTGGATAAATGATGAGAAACTGTTTTTGGTTTTTCGATACCAACTATGGCAGCAAGGTCTTCATCGGTTAATACAAAATTATCGATATAGTAAAACTGAACAGGATCGAGCAGATCGCCAGGGTTAATTTCCTGGTAAACAAAGGGAATCGTGTAAGATCCGTCATTATTATCAAAAACATATTTCGATCCACTGGCCATATACGCCTGCCACATTGCATTGGTGAGGAAAGTAACGTTGTTTTTTTCAGAGTAGGAGTTGTTCATTACATCATAACCAATACAGTAGATGTCGGGGCTGGTATTGTCACCAATTTCATTGATGTCGGTGTCAATCCAAGAAAAGAATATTTTACTACCATCCATTGTAGAAGCCGTATAGGGTCTATTATCCACGCCAATAGGATCGCCACCGGTGTATGGGAATTCACCACGAAAAGTTTTTACAGTACATAAGGTGTCGCCCATCCAGCTTTCGCCACCATCAACCGAAAATACATGCGTCATGGCAACACAGCCCTGGCATCCGGTATTTCCTCCATAGCTTGAAAAGAAACTGAATTCCTGATTACCAACACCCACATTAAATATTAGATGTGGATTGCCAAAATTGTCAACAGTGAGATCAATTTCAAAGGCAGTAGAAAAGGGGATCTCATCGCGGTCGGGAACAGGTGCTTCAAACATTTCAGCGATAATTTCATCCGTAAGGAAATTCAAAATGGCAGGAATGCCATCATCACCACCAAGCTGAACGTTGAAGGGGCCATCCCAGTTTTCGCCTCCATCGGTTGTTTTGTATAAAATTGGATGATAGCAGCCTTCAGAATTATCATCATTTTCATCGTTGTTGCTAAGGTAAGCAATGAAGCCCACAGACCCATCGGGCGAGAAAGCCACTTTAACATTGGGTACACGTGCAAGATCACCCGTTGTAGGGTTTGTGCCGCCCCCCGGCATTTCAACATGATCGCGAACCATGTCAAAATCATTTGTTTCAGGATTAAAATAACCTTTGGTAACAATCATATTGTCGGTATAAATAAATTCTATTTCTTCCACATCAACAGCTATTGCCAATCCCTGGCTTGAAATAGTATAGCCATCAGGAACATCCTGGGTAAAATCAACATCGGAAGTTGTGCTGTGCAGGGTAGGAACACCTGTTCCGGTAAACATGGTTGTTCCATAGGCATAGCCTCCCCAGGTGCCGCTTCCACTGCTGCCATCAAGCGTAGGTGCAAAATAGCCAAAAACAGCGTTCGCCGGATCAGTATTTCCCGCCGGATTGTAGAGCGCACCCTGTGGGTAGCGGGCATTGAAGCCATTGTTAAGTGCGGGGTCATAAACCTGTATATCGGTAGTAAAGCTTTCGCCACCATCAATCGAATAGTCATATCCCACCCAGCCACTCCCGGGAAAGGCAAGCATCCTGTGGGTAAAACTTACAGCATTAATATTGTCGTCAACCCAAAGATATTGGCGGGTGCCTAAAATGCTAAATCCATTGGCTGAACCACCTATCTCGCGGATGATGATGCTCTTACTGTCGTCAACCTGGCTTGGTGTATTTGCGCGGTTGTATTCTCCCTGGCCACTACTTTGAAACACCTGTTCGGGAATATCCTGGTCAAGGTAAGAAGCCACGGATAAGTTACTTTTGAAATCCATTTGTTTTTGGCCAAAGACCAGTGCCGTAGCACATAAAAGCACGGTAATAAGTAAAGTTTTCTTCATAATAATTTTGATTTATCAGATTAAATATAATTTGTAAATAATGAACTCCTCTGCACGAACGTAAAATACACAACGATAGCATGAGTTTTAAGCCGAGCGCATGATGTAAATGAAAGCCCTGAATTCTTTTTCAAAGGTTTTTTTAAGAACTAAAAGGCAAATGTAAATAATGGTAATGGAGTAGCTAAATTTTAACATAGCCCAAGATAGGGACAAAGGCAAAAAGGAGATGGGACAATTATAGGACAAGATTGTCATAATCTTTGAAAAACAGTGCTATAAGGTTTTTGTATTTTCATGATAATCATCCGTCAAAGCAAATAAGAAGTTCCGCTTTTGTTCTAATTATTTTGAGATGCAAGCCGAAATTTCGCTTTTGATAAAGCAGCAATAAAAGAAGTATTCACGCTGCACAAGCCACGGGGAGTATTTTGAACATTTTGAAAAAGCATTTGTTAAGATAGCGTTTTCACAAAAAAGCTATTAACGCTAAATAAACTCAACTATTTAATATTTAAACTTGACTAAGATGACTAATAAAATGTACAACATGTCTTCAAAAACCGCCCTGAGGGGAAAAAATTTATTCTTAATCGCTGCAATTTTTTTAATGACAATGGGCTTTGCCCGTGCACAAGAAGATGTGCATTGTGAGCTTGGCGATCTCAATACTGGCGGAAACGGTCAGGATCATTATGCTGCCGCTTTTCACAAAGGCGATCTTTATGCCGGAACATTAAGCATTCGTAAACATCTCGGTAACAATAACTGGCAAAGTCTTTTTGACTTTGGCTCTGCCATAAATGCCATTAGCTCTTATCAAAGTAGCTTATATGTTGCCAATCGCTTTGGTGTATTCTTTATCGACGAAGCAAACAACGAAATAGTGCCGCTGTCGGATCAACTGGAATGGGTAACCGGCATGTATGCCAGCGATGATAAGCTGTATATGGGTGGTGGCATTAATAGTTCTGGCTTAAAAGGCATAGCTGTTTATGATGGCGAAAACCTGAGCCAGCTTGGTGCAGGATTTAATACCGTACCTCCGGGTTTTTCGTTGGATGTGAATGGGATAATCGAATACAACGGTGATATAGTTGCCATAGGCCGTTTTAAAAATGCGGGTACTACCGAGGTCAACGGTTTGGCACTATGGAACGGTGAAGCCTGGCAGCCTTTTGGTAGCGGCCTTTATTGGGCTGACCATCCTGAGGGCTATGGCTATGGTAATGCGGTTGTGCACTGGAATGACCGCTTGGTTGTAGGTGGTTTTTTTGATAGTGTTGACGGTTATGCAGTGCCAAACCTGGCTCAATGGGACGGCACAAGCTGGACCAGCATTGGCAATGAAACTATTGGCAGCATTCAGGATATAATTGTAGCCAAAGGAGTGCTTTATATCACTGGTTCAGATGTAATTACTCTGGACGGCGTAAGCTATGATCTTGCTGCCTGGGACGGTACAGCGTGGTATGGCTTGCTACGCGCCAACGGGACCATTTTTGGATTTACTGTTGACGATACTGAAGACAATCTGGTGGTCGTTGGTTCTTTTTCGCAGTTGAACGATGGCAATCCGGATGCTTTTGTAGTTACCGGTGGCATTTCTAATATGATCAATTGCACCACGGTTGACATTGTTGAACAAACTGAATCAAGCCTTAAAGTTTATCCCAATCCTGTGGTAAATAATTTGATTATAAGTAATTTAAATAATGACATGACAGAAGGTGGGCTTGTTGAAATTTATAATATGCGCCATCAAAACATTCAGCAAATTCAATTAAGTGCAAACGGAAGCCAGGAAACGGTTGTTGATTTTTCGGCATTTCCGGCGGGCGTTTATTTTGTAAAACTAAGCACTGGCTCCAAAACTAGCTGGCACAAAGTAATCAAAGCCGCAAACTAAAACTTCCTCTGATGGAAGTCAGGCGCAGTGATGATAAAAATAATTAAGTTTCTCTTTGCAAGTTGGCTAATACTAATGACGAGGCTGAGGCTATAAATTGGCTAAAAGAGATTTCTCCTGCCGCTTTGCGGCATCGAAATGACACCATTGCAGTGGTGTCATTTCGACCAAAACACACAGCGAAGCGAAGTGTTGCCGGGAGAAATCTCCTCCCAAATGTCATTTTCTCATTATGCCCAAAATATTGGGTGAACTCTCGAAATGACAATGTTATCGTAGGGTATAGGAAAGGAGAAGGGGGCACAAAGTGCCCCCTTCTCCTTTCCTAATTGCCGCTCCGGCAGGAGAAATCTATAAATTGCAACATGAAGTTTACGCTAGACCCGGAGTTCTGAAAATTACATCCGAGCGCAGCGAGGATAAATTGCGGCGCAGCCAAATTACATCCGAACGAAGTGAGGATAAATTACGGCGCGGCCAAATTACACCGAGCGAAGCGAGGTAAATTACCTCCGAGCGCAGCGAGGATAAATTACGCGCGAAGCGCAAATTACAGCGAAGCTAATCCCCCCATTCAATATCCCAAATTGGTTCAACGCCTCTGAGGTGTTCGATGAAATAATTCCAGCGCACTTTGGTAAAATATTTAAGATGGTCGCCCTTGTAGCCGTGGCGTTGGCTGGGTAAGATAAGCATATCGAATTGCTTGTCGGCTTTGATGAGTGCTTCAGCGAATTTGAAGGTGGCCGAGGGGTTTACATTTTCATCGATCCCGCCATGGACGAGTAATAGTTTTCCTTTCAGATTACCAGCCATGGTAATGTTTGATTGCAGATGATAAGCAGAATCCACCGGCCAGCCCATGTACATTTCGGGCCACCAGGCTTTTTCCATGCGGTGGTCGTGGTCGCCCGAGCTGGCCACGGCAACTTTGTAAAAATCGGGATAGGCCAGCACAGCATGTCCGGCATCGTAGCCCCCGGCCGAATGGCCAAAGATACCCACGCGGGTAGTGTCGATCCACGGATATTGCCTTCCTAAATGCTTTATCGCGATTACATGGTCTTCCAGATTCCCGCCCAGGTTTTTGTACGAATAATCGTGAAATGCTTTGGATCGTCCCGAAGAACCTAAACCATCCACAACCACGACAATAAATCCCAATTCAGCATAGGCCTGATTCCTGAACGCTTGCGGAAAGTTGGTGGGAAAAACCTGCGTATGAGGACCGGTATAGGAATATTCGAGTACCGGGTAATGCTTTTCGGGATCAAAATTCGTGGGTTTCCAGATTGCTCCGTAAATGGTGGTAAGGCCATCACGCGCCGTGGCGGTAAATATTTCGGGAGGAGTCCATCCTTCAATCTTGGAAATATCCGCCTTGCCCATGCTCATCAATATTTCTCCCGAACCCGAGCTTCGCAATGCTGTAGTGGTTGGAATATTTACTGTCGAAAAATTATCGACAAAATACTTTCCACCCGGCGACAAGCGCACAAGGTGGTTGCGGTCTTCCGGGCTTAATAGTTTTAAATTTTTGCCAGAAAACGAAATGCTGTAAAGAAGCTGATAATAGAGATTGCGGCCATCTTCTTTGCCCGAGGCCATAAAGTAAACCTTCCCGGCTTTTTCATCGATGCGCTCAATGCTGTTGATAACAAAAGCACCATCGGTGATCGCCTTCTCTGCTTTAGTTTTTAAATCGAGGCTGTACAATTGCCGCCAGCCACTTTTTTCGGATAAGAAAAACAGCAGGCCGCTATCTTCGGCAAAATCATAGTGGAAATTATCAATATTGGTTTCGCTGCTTTCGGAGTATAACTCGTCAATTTTTTCTGAATTCAAATCAAAACTATAAAGATACATTTCTTTGTAGCCACGGCTTTGTCGCGATAGGTAAACTATGCCAGGCGTTTTGGCCCACCGTACTTCTATTTCGTTGATGTGGGTACTTCGGGGCAAACCCGTTTTAATTTCCTTACCGGATGCTACATTAAAAAACACCGGTTCCATATAAATCATGCCGGTATCGCCGGGCGAACCGCGATAGTACGACAGCAGTTTTGGGCGGTACAAACTGTCGATGCTCCAATCGAGCAGATACATTTTGTTGGCCGATCGCATGTCGCAAATATTGGCCATCAACCATTGGCTGTCATCCGACCAGCGTACGCCAAAATTCTCCGGGCGTACTCCATTTTCGCCTTCGATGATATCGTCCCAGCCAAACCAGGTTGCATATTCGTAGCCCTTGTGGCCGGAGCTACTCAACTGTTTAGTTTCTCCGGTCTCGATGGATTTAAGATAAAGATTATAATCTTTCCCGAAAGCCAGCCACTTTTTATCGGACGAAGCCTGCTCATTTTCGTTGGCATCTTCTTCGGCGGGCGGCAGCTCCAGCGCATAAGTCTCCGTGTTCAGCAGATACGTTTTTCCCTTGGCAGTTATCAGCAGTGTGTCGGGGTTTTTGTATGTTATTTTATCAATGGGCAGCTCGTTGGCTTCGATTTCGGCATCCAGCGAATCCGACAGCAGTGCCGCTACTTTTTGATGATCGAACAATGCAGATTTTTCCAGCTCAGGGAAAGTTATTTTTAGAAACTCTTTCTGATCCGGTGCTTGATGGATGTACCACAGGCCCGAGCTATCGGCAAACCAATGGGCCTGGATATTCAGGTTGAATACTTTTTTGTTGTAATAATTTTTGTGAAGGTAGCCGATGGCCCGATTGTAATCTTCGGTGGTAATTTTGTCTTGGGCGGATACTGTGCCCGCAAAAAGCATCGCGAGGAGGAGGAGGGTGGTTGGTAGTTTCATTGGGATGGATTATTATTTGAGGCTTGCTGCTGGACAAATATAAAAATACTGCATTGTTAATCTTAATCATATTTTCTATCAAAAATCAAAATCATCGTAACTGGCAAAAAACTAATCTATCTTTCTACTAAGTTTTCTGGCAAAATCGCCTTCTGCGTCCAACGAAGCAATCATCTCGCCACCCGCATTCGACAACCTGGCCAAATCGGCTTTTGGGATAGATTGCTGGTCGGAGAATATTAACAAGCTGTCGAAGTCGGCTTTGGCACGCAGTAGCCTTTCCAAAATGATGGTGGTTAAGCGGGCTTTATCCCTGTTGGGAATTCCAAAAACGAAGAGTGGGGAATACTTACCTTGGATATAGTAATCGATTGGGTAGTCCTGCGGGTTTTCAATACCTTCGAAATAATAATCTTTTTGTACTTTTTCCTCGTTAATAATCCTTAGAAGTTGCTCCTTCAGGTCTTCATAAAATGTGAATTCGGTTCGGGCTCGATTTAAAAACGTTAGATCATAAAGTTTTGTCAAAGCCTGTCCCAGCCTGAAAAGATTAAGGGTAAGCTTATCCAACGGAGTTTCAATATAAAATTCGCCATCATCTTCCATTAATTCATGTTCAGCAATAATCTGTTCAAAAATCTTCCCCCTTGTTCCTTCTCTGAACTTACTAATATCATTTTCATAACTCAGGTGCATCAGGGTATGACCCATATCCGTCAACCGCATTATACCTCCTGGCATCTCTTTGAGGTAAATTTGGTAGGGATCGCCATCCGGAAAATAGAAAGGTGTCTCAATCAAAACCAACCCATCTCTCTTTTCTATCAACTTAATTTCTGCACATAGCAAATCGCAAAGTCGATCCTGTAATTTATCAATGTTTAAAGCTTTCATTTTAAAATAGTTTTTGTTGAGTGGTATCGTCGGGTTTTGTTTCGATATCACTGATCTTACAATCTTTAATCAGGCAGTGAAAAGCGCCATCCAATGTATTGTATTTATCGCTGGCTTCGGCAAAACCGTCGGGTTTTCGATTGGCTTTAATATATTTTTCGGTGGCAAAATGAATGTGAGTTTCATATCCCAGTTTCGTTCCTTCGAGATGATTGGGATGACTGTGGCTGGAGCCATTGTACCTTTTTAGAGTTATGGTTTCGCCGTTTGGACTTACCCATGAAATGCCACACGAAAAATCATCTTCCATCCCCTGCCGTTTGTTTTGCCGTTTATAAACCTGAAAGATGTTTCCGCTGCCATCCTCTGCTTCAACTTTATAATTAAGCTGCTCGTGCCCGCTTATCTCTTTTATGCGAGCTTGCGGGTTTGTCAGCCGCTTGGGGCAGTTGAGCAAATCCATAATTTTGTCATCGGTAAAACTTTCAAATGCCATAATTGCTACATTTTTATTACCCTTAAACTATTTGTTTAATAGTCAGTTTCTTTGCCATCTGTTTACAAAAATTTTTCAAAAGCGTGTAAAAGTAGTCAATTTAGCCATATTCTTCATCCTTTATCAATACCTTATTTTTCGACTGCCAAAAGTAGGGAAATTTAATCTTTGGATGGCAGCACTTTTTGGCCTGGCTTTGCAGCAAAGTCATTAAGGTCTCCGCTGAAAAAACCCATATTCAGTCTTATAAAAACACCGATATAATTTATATGTAGTCCGATTGAAATTATATCTATTTTTGGCAAAATTTATAATACTATGACTAGACTTAAACTTAAAGTAACATTTCTCACATTTATAATAACGGCAGGTTTATCCTTAGCCTTATTACAAAGCTGTGCAGATCAGGAAAACAAGAAATCGCTACAAGCAGAAATAGATGGTTTTAAAGGGAAAATCGCCTTGGATGTCCGCGATTCAAAAGCAGATTGGGGATCTTTTATTCCTAAAAAAGCAAAAGAAGGCTCACCAAATATTTTGTTTGTTTTATATGATGATACCGGACTTGGAGCCTGGTCGCCTTATGGCGGAAAGATTGAAATGCCAACCTTAGATAAATTGGCCGCCAATGGTATAACTTACACGCAATGGCATACCACCGCTTTGTGCTCACCCACGCGATCTACCATTTTAACAGGCCGCAACCACCACTTAAATGGGATGGCCTCCATCACCGAAACATCAGACGGATATCCAGGCTCCAATGGTCGCGTACCAGCAGATTGCGCTGCTTTTGCAGAAATCCTGCAAGATAACGGTTACAGCACTTTTTGGATTGGGAAAAATCATAATGTTCCGGAGCAAGATGTAGCACCGGGTGCTAATCGTTCAGAATGGCCAACGCAGATAGGTTTCGACCGTTTCTATGGATTTCTCGGTGGCGAAACCAATCAATGGTATCCGGATTTAGTAGAGGACAATCATTTTATCGAACCACCTGCAACGCCGGAAGAAGGGTATCATTTATCAAAAGATTTAGCTGACCAGGCCATCAAAATGCTTCGCAATAAAAATGCAACCAATCCTTCAAAGCCTTTTTATATGTGGTTTAACCCGGGCGCAAACCATGCACCGCATCACTCGCCCAAAGAATATGCCGACAAGTATAAAGGCAAGTTCGACGACGGCTACGATGCCTATCGCGAATGGGTAACAGAGCGTATGCTCGAAAAAGGGATTTTACCTGAAGGCACGGTGAATACTCCGATCAATCCTTTGCCCGAAGATGTGGGGATACCTGGTGATTACGTTCGTCCGTGGGATGAATTAAATGACCAAGAGAAAAAGCTATTTGCACGAATGGCAGAAGTATATGCCGGTTTTTCTGAATATACCGATGTGCAGATTGGTCGTGTTATCGACTATTTAGAAGAAACAGGTCAGTTGGAAAATACGATTGTTTTGTATGCGGCGGATAACGGTGCATCTGGCGAAGGCAGCCCCAATGGCTCGGTAAACGAAAATAAATTCTTTAATGGCTATCCCGACGATTTAGCTGAGAATATGAAATACTTAGATGTTTTAGGAAGTCCCGACACATACAACCACTTTCCTACGGGTTGGGCTTCAGGCTTTTCTGCGCCATTTAAAATGTTTAAACGTTATTCGCAATATGCAGGAGGTACCAACGACCCATTGGTAATTTCGTGGCCAAAAGGCATAAAAGCACGTGGCGAATTAAGACACCAATACCACCATTCGGTAGATATTGTGCCAACATTATTAGAAGCTTGTGGCATAGAAATGCCGGAAGTTTATAATGGTGTAAAACAACAACCACTTTCCGGCGTATCTATGCTGTACTCTTTTGATGCCCAGCCAAACGATCCTACCCAAAAGCATATTCAATATTACTCTATGTTTGGAACAAGAGGTTTATGGAAAGATGGCTGGAAAGCTGTAGCTCTGCACGCGCCAATTTCCGGAAAAGGAAATTTTGACAAGGACGAATGGGAATTGTACCATGTTGCAGAAGACCGTTCTGAATCTAAAAACCTGGCTGCCGAATATCCCGAGAAATTAGAAGAATTAATACAGGCATGGTTTGAAGAAGCTGAAAAGAACAAAGTATTGCCATTAGACGATAGAACTCCTTTAGAATTGGCAGCTATTGAGCGCCCAAGGGAAGAGCCTATGCGAGACTCCTATATTTATTATCCGAATACAGCTCCGGTACCCGAAGGTGCTGCCGTAAATGTTAGGGGCAGAAACTTTAAAATTCTTGCCAATGTCGAAATTACCGATGCCGATGCCTCAGGTGTGCTTTTTGCTCATGGCTCTCGCTTTGGTGGTCATAGTTTATTTATTAAAGACAAAAAACTTTACTACGTTTATAATTTCCTCGGTATTAAACCCGAACAAGTGTTTGTTTCAAACATCACCCTTAAACCCGGAAAATATACCTTAGGCATGGAATTTACAAAAGAAAGTGTTGGTGAATATGGCGAACCTTTAGGAAGCATGAAATTATACATTGATGACAAAGTTGTTGCCGAAGGCCCCATGAGAACACAAGCGGCTAAATTTACCCTTTCGGGAGATGGTTTGTGCGTTGGCTATGACAGTGGCGACAATGTTAGCAACCTTTACAAAAGCCCGGGCACTTTTAACGGAGGAATCATTCAGGGAGTTGGGGTTACCGTTTCGGGCGAACCCTATTTAAATGTGGAAGCCGAAGCCAAACGTATGATGATGGCTCAATAAATAAGAATAAAATAACAACACAGCCACAAGGCAAAACATGTTGCGGGATTGGAACACTGAAAATGAAAGCGCAGTGTTCTAATCCCGCAATACTTTTTACCAGAGTGTTGGCATTCATGCAAGAAAGACCGTACAACTGACAATATTCACGAATAGAATTTGTATTTTTGCACGTTAAAAGTTTAAGATTTGAAAAAGAAAAATATAAATAAAGGGATTAGGAAAGTCGTTACAGAACTCATGGACAGGGTTATGGAAAAAGTACTTATTACTGACCCGTTTATAAAAGAAAAGCATCATTCGAGTAAACCACTTTACGCAGCCCTCGTTCCTGATGAGATTTTTAAAGGTTCAAACTTTGAAAGAAGATTTGTAACTCCTTTTGGCGGAGTTTGGGAAAAGCTAGCACAAGTTGTAGCTGAAGAATATCATGGACATTGTGAAATGGGAAAGTCAATTACAGGTGAGGTTGGCACTGAGAGATTAAGAAGAATTCAAGAAGTCCTAAACAAATTAGAACACAAGGAAAAGGGTAAGGAGAAAGAAAAACCAAATTGGGAATCTGAACTAAAATATATTTTGGAAGGTTCTGGCAAACCTATTCCAACAAGTGTGGTTTGTGATATTTTTATCGACAGTAACAAAACTAATAAGAAATACGCATTTGAATTAAAGGGACCCTTACCTAATAGTGACCAAACAAAAGTAAGCAAAGAGAAAATGTTCAAACTTTTGGCAAGTATTAATAACTAACACGCTCAACGGATCAGCTTATGAATTTAAGCTGGCACTTATTCAACATGGATCAAACCGCGTTGGGAGGAATACTTCCTAATGTGTTCAGAGGATTAACTATTGCATTTGCCATAGTATTCACCATCCTTTACAAGAAAAAGTGGAATATAGAACTCATCATAAATAAAGGCCGATTAATTTGGAATTTAAAGTAGAGATTAAATCGAGTGCCTGGTCAATTTTATGTTTAATCGTCTTAACTTCATAAAGCTCGTTCAGTGTTATTAAAATCCAGCTTTTTCTCCAATCAGTTCCTTTATCGATTGTATAACAGTAAGCGATGCGGCTTCCATTTTAGAGAAAGCGAACCATTTTTTCCCCAGGTCTTTGAGCGATGCTCCGATGTGATACACATCGTTTTGGTCGATTATTAAGAATCTGTCGTGAGCTTTGCCGAACAGTAAAATCTTTAAATGTCCGTATTGTTCGTTAAATTTTTGTGCATCGAGTTCTATCTGTTTTGTTATTCTTTTTGTAAGTACGATGCAGCTTACCCCGGCTTGTTTTTTTGATAAAAGCGTAAGTACCGTATCATCAACATAGTTATCAATGATGACAATTTGCTTTTTGGCCATGCGGATAATATCAGAAACCAAGATATGGGCATCAAATATTTGTCCATCGAAAAAAACACCTTGTCGCTCTATAATTTCCGGAGTTTCCAGTGCTTTAAAAACCTTTTCAAAATTCTCTTTGGTTTCGAGCTTATGCTGATACAATTCGTGCGAAATTTGGAGCAACTGATGGTGGCTGCCTAAGGTTTGGCGCATTTGTACAAATGCCTGCATTATTCGGATGCTCACTCTCACAGCTACATTGCTGCGTAAAACGGCAGATAACATTGCAACACCTTGTTCCGTAAAAGCATAAGGGAAATATCGTCGCCCACCATGCTGTTCACTTGAGGTCACAAATTGTGACCTCAAGATTGAATATTCCTGTTCATTTAATTGAAATCGGAAGCTAATTGGGAAACGATCGATATTTCGCTTTACAGCCTGGTTAAAAACTTTAGTTTCTACCTGGTACATTTCTGCAAGGTCACTATCAAGCATTATTTGTTTACTTCGTATAGTATATATCTTATTTTCGATTAAAGTTGATGTTAATTCGTTCATATCTGCTCCTTTATTGAATTTCACACAGCATCGGCTTCGACAGTAAGAGTAATTACAATTCGTATTTGCTTCTTATCTATTCGACTGCCAAAAGTAGGAAAATTCTGAATTGGGTGGTAGTACTTTTCATGACCCGGTTTTTCCTCGGAGGCATTAAAGTCGTTAAATATAATTACGTCCCGCTTGAAAAACCTACTTAACCTGCCTGCGCAGTTTGAGGTCGTATTTTTCGCCGTTCATCAATATCGCCGGTTTGTCAACGTCCGCTGCGGATGCTTCCGGCTTTTGAAGGTTTTGCAGATTATAGAAACTAACGGAGTGCGGCCCCAACACTTCGGCGGTGGTGCCCTGAACCCAGATGGCGGTGGTTTCGTCGATGCCAATGCCCAGCATTTGGGGATGCTGAACTAAAAGTTCCGGTAAGATGTTTTCGCGACCCCGCTCACGAAAATGCACATCGATAATCACGCCTTTAATAAAGCCGAGACCTACATCGCTGCCTTCCATCCACACTGTGTTATTTGTCCGTGGATCTCCTCTAACCAAAAAGTCACCCTGAATCTGTGCGCCAGCCGAACCTCCTAATATTATTCCTCCACGTTCAAGGACTTTATTCATCAGCAGGTGGGCTTCGGTATCAAGATAGGCATCCATAAACTTATAGGTACGCCCTCCTCCAAAGTAAACGGCATCGGCTTTTTGTAAATCTGCAAGCAGTTGAGGATCGCTGCCTTGTCCTAATCCATCAATACCAGTTCTAACTACATGAATTGCAATATTCTTACATCCGCGTTCTCTCAGTTTTTCTGCTCCTGTACTACTTGCGCTCTGTGCAAAACAGACATAATTTGCATCTTCGCCACCAGCAAATTCAATTACCCTATCCCACATGCCATCGGGGAATCCATGCCCACCAATTATTACTAAAGCTCCATTAGGAACTTCAGGGGCTGGTGCGAGGGCAGGCGGAAATATGTCGCCGAGCCTTGCGATGCCCGAGCGATTCCACGAAATCAAATCGGCGGTGTAGGGAAGGTCATCGATGGGCGGGCCAAAGGCGGCGACCCGTTCCGGCCATTCACCGTTTGCTGCGGTTCGGAGCGTAATATCGGGGTAGCCGATAACGGAAATTTTGCGGCTGTCGTGAATAACCACCGCTGCCGCTGGAGGGATTTCCCAGCCTACACGACCGGGAAATTCTTTAAGTGTCTCAGCAAGCTGATCCGATTCTTCTTTCGATGCCTGGATAATGGAGTTGGGCAGCAAATTGAAGCCCTCCCGAAACTCACCGTCATCGTTAAGTAATGTGGCCATACTTTCGGCTGCAAGCCCCTGGCCACCGACTGTGCCATCGCGGCGCAACAACGATTTTAATTCACCTTCGAGCTGTGATGCAGCAGCGTAATCCGAAAAGTCATCGCTAAGCCACACTGCGGTAGCTGCGCGAATTGCAGTAAGGTCAGGCTCGGGCAAAGTGCTCTTGGTTTTATCCAACTTTATCATGCTCACGCTCCCAAAGGTTTCCTGCCACTGCGGAAGAATTCCGATATCACGCCCACGTGTCTTGCTTACAATTACCAGCTTGCCCTCTTCCTCACCAGCCAAAAAAGCAAAGGTGGCTGCTGCCCGGAGCGATATTTCGCCACTTCCCACCAGCATCAACTTGCCATAAATCGGCGAAACGAGTTCTTGTGGTGTGGCTTCTTGTGCATTTGCATTTGCTATGCAGCCCAAGCCGAACAGGATGGAGAAGCGTATAGCTAAAGAATTTATAAATCTAAATTTCATTATAGTCAGTTTTTATTTGGATACAGTAATTATTCGTTTTTCAAAAAATTATACAACATGCAATATTTTAATATTATCGTACAAAAGTACATTGGAGCGGAGGAAGTATAAAATGGAATGCTTTGCTTAGGATAAAAATTTCAAGCGAAATAGAGGAATTAGCCGGTTAAAAAAAAGGATTCCTATTTTTAATAGAAAATCGTTCTGGCTTTCGCAACAAAAAGCCCCGATCTATCCGTCAAAAGGCGGGCAAACCGGGGCTTCAACAAGTCAGGGTATGACTTCGAGTCATGCCCTGGGTAACATACAATTTACTCAATCACCAGCTTCCTGGTAATTACATTATTTTGAGAGAATACTCTTACAAGATAAACCCCGGTTTTAAATTCCGATGTCCTAAATTGCGTTTGCTTTCCGGAGGTAGTTTGCTCGAGAATTATCTGACCTGATAAATTTAGTATTTGAACTTTATTCACCTCATCTGAGGATTGAATATTGACGACGTTCTTAGCAGGGTTAGGGAATATTTGTAAGCTATTTTCTGTAGTCGCTTCATTATCTATTCCTGTGGCAAAAACAACGTCCATCATATCACTTTGTACAACGCTTTTGTCTGAATCGTCTTGCACAAAAACAACCACTGATAAATCATCGGGTGTTTCCATGTTGGTCAAATTCATATCGAAAGTTTCAGTGAGTGTTGTAGTTTCACCACCAAGCAAAGCATCTAATGTTGTGCCTGTTTCATCCGGAAGCATTTTCATCATAACGTGGTGAAATTCTGTTTCGCCATTGGAACCAACATTATCTTCTGTGAGTTTTTCAGTAATTACAATGTATGCCTTCAAGCCTTGTGCATAATTAACAATTGGCTCAAGGTTCACTGTTATCGACACTGTATTATCAAGATCAATAATGGCTTCGCTTATATCAATTCCCAAAGCGGTTTCTTGATTAAGGTACTCATCAAAAGTTTCCTGGGTAAAATACAAAGGTGGCGAATTCTGTTCCGAATTAATATATAAATCGGGAACTGAAAAAATCCCGTAATAATTTCCTCTAGCACCACATTCTTCGGTATAATATGGGTCTCCTGCACCAGGCCAGTTCATTTGATATTTAATTATTGTATATTGATCAGGGTTGTTTCCCAAAATTGAATCAAGTACTTCGTTAGCTGCAACGCATGGCGGGCAGGTAGAACTTGTAAACATCTCATATAATGGTTTTTTATCAAGCAGTCCGTTTGTAACTCCTAAAGTTGCAATAATGGTATCGTTGGAAGTATTTTCGTCATCAGTAAGATTAGACGTTACTCTAAGATCATAACTGCCTAAAACAGTAGTCCAACTCGGAAAGGTTAACGTTTCTGCGTCGAGCGGTTCCATGTTGGTAACTGTAATAAGTTCTGAATAAACTACATCATCCTTAATAATTTCAAACTTCACATCAAAAGTCGCAGTTTCGTAACCTATATTTGTTACTGTGGCAGCCGGATCAATATTAACTCCAGAAATAGATAATGCAGGAACATCAACAGAAAGAACTGCAGCATCGTAAGCAAGTGCGGTTATTAATCTAACGTCATCGATATGCCATGTATCTATCTGAGCTGAATTTCCTTCGAAGGTAAATGCAAACTGAAATTCGTCGGAGCCCACATCATCAGTTGCAATTAATACGGTTTGGTTTTTTGGGCCAATATCTTCCGTGGGCGAAACCGACCACGCTTCATTCCAGGTAGATCCACCATCACTGGTAGATTCAATCTTTATCGAATATCCGCTTCCCATACTATCTGCCAAGGCAAACTTGAATTCCAGAAACAATGCGTTATAGCCGGAAGTAGCAAGAATTGGTGAAACAAATTTTGAGCTGCCAGTAAAAACCGGGCTTCTACTAAAGCGAACTTCAGGATACACACCCCCTGCAACATCTGAGCTAACTCTATTCCAGTTCGGCTGTCCATCTCCAAATTTTGACCATCCCTCGGGAGGGAATGTGCCACCAGCGAAGTGTTCGCTCAATAATTCAGTAGCAGTACCCATAACTATATCAACAGTTAGGTCAGAATCTGTTACTGTTACTTCTCCAAATTCAGGTGCTAAATCGCTTGCACTTACATCCCAGGCATAGGTTCCCGGAAATAAACCCGTAAAAATTGCTTGCCCGCAAGCATCGGTAATCTTAGCGCCGCCATTTTGCATATTTACTAAAGCACCTTCAACCGGATTTGCCTCTTCATCCTTTACAAAATATGTAACTGCATAGCTCGTTCCCGATTCATTTGATAAAATGATATCATCCACGTACCAATAATTAATTTGGGTTGTATTGCCATCGAAAGTACATGCAAGCTGAAAATTATCAGAGCCAACATCTTCGTTATCGATAACTATTGTTATAGTTTCTGGTTCAATATCTCCAGTTGGAGATATTGACCACACTTCGTTCCAGGTAATTCCGCCATCGCTTGTGGTTTCAAATTTGTATGAATAACCGCTACCAGCATAGTCCCAAACATAATGTTTAAACTCGAGCTCAATTGTGGAATAACTTGAAGTTGAAATCTCAGGAGTTACCAGTCTTGAAATACCATTAAAACTTGGGGGACCCCAACCAAAGGTAATTTCGGGAGCTGTTCCTCCGGCCTTTGCTGTGGGACGCCTTACCCAGTTTTCGTCGCCACCACCAACTATTTCCCAGCCTGTAGGAGGGAAAACGCCAGAAAAATCCTCGCTAAAAAAAGAGGTGACGGATTTTGTTTGGGATATCTGCTGTTCGCCAATATTCTTTTCCTGCTGAACTGGCATTTCTGTCATACCTTGCCCTAGCTGTGCAAATATTACAATTGTAGGCAAGAGCATCAGATTGATCAGTGCGAATTTTAGTATTCGTTTTCTCATGATATTTGTATAAGTTTAATGAATTTGTATTTATTAGTTTTAGGATTTTTATTTAGTCAGCTATTATCAATTTGTTTTTAATCACAAATTTTTGGTTTTGGATTGTGATAAAGTAAATGCCTTTTTTAAGTTTTGATACGGGTAATTCCTGTGAACCTTCCAGCCATTGATCAATAATAATTATTCCATTCGCATCACTAATTCTGATGAGCGATGGGCTGCAAATTTGAATATTTATCCAATCCTTTGCGGGATTTGGATAGAAAAAGAAATCCTGATTTTCGACCTCGCCCATTCCGATTGAAAAATCAAAATCTACTTCGTATTCCAGTTGTGTAGAGCCATCTTCAGCGATAACAAGAATAGTTGCCGATCCTGGAATTGCTATTGCCTGGGTGATTTCGATGCTTGCCCCCGCTTGATTCTTTATGCCATCAACTGTTGGCGGGACTGTTGTTCCTGATGCTACCCAGTATTCGTAGGAGTATATTTCGGGGTCAAAGTCCGCGAGGCTTATTTCGTCCACCGTCAAATCCGATAATGAGGCATCATTGCTGAGTTCCATCAAAAATACCACCTCATATTCAAGCTGCGTAGAGCCATCTTCAGCGGTAACAAGAATAGTTGCCGTTCCCGGGATTGCACTTGCCTGGGTGATTTCAATAGTTGCTCCGGTATGATTTACCACGGCGTTGACTGATGGCGGAACTTGAGTTCCTGATGCCACCCAGTATTCGTAATAGTATATTTCAGGGTCAAAACCTACCATGCTGACTGCATTCAGGGTTATATCCGATAATGAGGCATCGTTGCTGAGTTCCATCAAAAAAACCACCTCATATTCCAGTTGTGTATTGCCGTCTTCTGCTGTTACAAGAATAGTTGCTGTTCCCGGGATTGCACTTGCCTGGGTGATTTCAATAGTTGCGTCCGGATGATTTACCATGCCGCCGACTGATGGCGGTATTAGTGTTCCTGATGGAACCAAGTATGCGTAGTAAAAAGTTAAGGGGTTAAAATCCGAAAGGCTTTCTCCGTCAATTGTGATGTTGGACAAAGTAGCATCATTGCTGAGTTCCATCAAAAAAACTACCTCATATTCAAGCTGCGCAGCACCATCTTCGGCGGTAACAATAAGGTGTGCTGATCCCGGAATTGCGCTTGCCTGGGTGATTTCAATAGTTGCTTCCGGATGATTTACCATGCCATTAACTGTTGGCGGGACTTGCGTTCCTGGGGGAACCAGGTATGCGTAGTAAAAGGTTGAGGGGTTAAAACCTGCGAGGCTTTCTCCGAAAATGGTGATGTTGGACAAAGTAGCATCGTTGCTAAGTTCCATCAAAAATGCCACCTCATATTCAAGTTGCGTAGCACCATCTTCGGCGGTAACAAAAATGGTTGCCGAACCAGGAATAGCATTTGCCTGGGTGATTTCGATGGTTGCACCGGGATGATTTACCATGCCATTTACTGTTGGCGGAATTTGCGTTCCTGATGCTACCCAGTATTCGTAGTAGTAAGTTTCCGGATCAAAGCCTTCGATGCTTTCATCATCCACTGTTAAATCCGAAAGGGAAGCATCCGAAGATGGCTGCCAGGCCAGGCTTATTTTATTTCCCTGGAGAATTTCCTTGGAGTCAATTTCCTGAACAAAGGCTGTCAATTCACAATTTTCAGCAAGCCAGCCTGCTTCTAAAGCAAAGTCAAAATCGAATTCCTGGGTATTGCTACCCGTAAAATCAAGTGCCGTGCCGTTGGCATCGGGAAGCATAAGCCGACATACAAAATCAAGATCTTCCATCCCTTGCCAGTTTTCGGGAATATTACTTTCGGTAAGTGCAAGTTGCAAGACTGCACTGCCGGTCCAGGCGTTCACGTTTTCAACATTTACATGGGCGGAATAATTATTACCACCTGTGTTTGTAAAAGATAATGAAATTGAAAGGTCGGACATGATGGCAATTCTTTCCTCGTAATGCGGCAGGTAAGCTTCGTACACACTGTTTGTATGGCTGTTGCTTAAATCGGTGATGACCCCATCGAAGATTGCTGTTGGGAAAGCATACATGTTGTAAAAGTCATAGATGCGTTCTTCTGATTGCGTGGTTTGGTAAGCATCATAAGTGTGGTATTCGACAACGGCCACATTGTGGCCGTTTTCAATCAGTTCATCTGCACCCATAGCAGCCCCCGGGCAATATTGGCACCAGGTGCCTGTCCCAATTTCAAGGACTACCATTTGCCGGGGAACCTGCTGGGCGAAGCCATTAATAATTAGAAAAAGTAGTATTGCGAGTATGGTAAGTGTATTTAGTTTCATTTTATAAAGCATTTTAGAATTAAATAATTTAAAGCGCAACTCATACAGAGTTGTGAAGTACAGATGGTTTTATATTTAGCTACAATAGCATAACTCCTACGGAGTTTTTTTCAAGCCGGTACGGGTTGAGGTATTGTAGCTCAATACAATTACCATGATTCGGAAAACCCGGTACTGCCTGTCCCGCTCAGTGGGAGGTTTCGCACCGCTCAACATTCAAATTTTCCAACGACCATAGGTAGCCCGTTTGGGCAATCCATCAAGGAATAAGTTTGAAAGTATTCATTAACATCTATCTTAGGTTTATACACTTCAATCGAATTGAAAAAAAAAGGAAAAAAAGCCCGGAGTTCATCCCGGGCTTTACCTAACGTTGTTGAGAAAAATTACCGTATAATGAGTTTTTCTACTTTATTAAAATCATTATTGGTAAAGATTTTTACATAATATACACCTGCATCAAGTGTGCTAACATTTAGTTTGGTATGTCCCAAAAATTCCTTCTCAAGTATTGTCCTTCCATTGAGGTCGAGTACAAGTACTTTAATCATGTCGAGGCCACTTCCGGAGACATGGATTGTAACTTCCTCCGAAGCGGGGTTCGGATACATTTGAATCGAGTTGTTACTGTTGGCTGTAATTCCTGTTGATTTCAGCCATGCGTTTCCAACAGCCGCAAATGAACGCTGGTAATAATTGCCTGAGGTATTTTCGAGCATCTGGTCGTAGGTAAGATCTACATCAAAGGTTTCGCCAGTGGCAGTGCGATATATCTTAAAGCTTACCGCTTCACCCTCATCAAAACCATCTCTGCCATTGTTAGTTTGATCATTTCCGCCGAGATTGATGGCTGTATTTGTTGTGAGATTGGTGATTGTTGCCACACCACAAAGCTGATTGTGGGTATCAAAGGCTCCGATTACATCACCGGCTTGCATATCATCCATCGCGGTATTTAGAAATACCGTTGTTTGTACATTTGGAGTCAGATTCAGAACGCCCCAGGGCGTATTAATCTCGCTTATGCGTTCAGCTTTTTGCACGCCTGTTTTTAATTCGCAAGCAGGAAATTCTACCGAAACGCCATCGGATAACTTCATAGAGTAGGCTTTGCCAGGTTGGAGTTCGCTTAAGGTGTAGATTGCCATATCAGGCCAATACATGTTTACACCGATCAGTTCCTGAATGATAATTACATTGCTAAGCTGGTCTCCAAACAAATCTTCAATAGAAACAGCGCACTCGCTTAAAACCGGCATAAAATGCCATCCCGAATTTTCCAGTTCCAATACATCATCAGCCATGCCGGAACCCAGTAATTGGAAGTCAACAGTTTCGTCAACATGTATCACATATCCCGATTGATTATCAAAATCATCAATGGTATTAAAGTTCCCTTCGGGCCAGTACACCTGGGTAAGATTTCTGAATATCGAAAGATTATCAACGATGGGTGAAAACATGGTTTCTACATCCGCATTTTCAGGAGTCAGGTAGGAAGACATGCTATTCCAGCCCGAAACAAAATTGTAATTCTGTATAAATTCATCGGCATTAAGGCTGGTGAGTTTTGATAGACCGAGCGTTGCGAAGAATTCCTGGTTTGGAGCTGTGGCATTGTAAGTAGCAGTAGCAGGGTATTCCGTTCCTTCACTTACGTCATACATAAGCCATGAAAACACTTCAGCATCCGCAAAACCATCTTTCTCGCTGGTGGTGATATCATCGCCATAGGCAGTTACCACATAAGTACCGAAGGGACTTTTCTGGGCGGCGCCACCGCAAACTTGTTCACCGTCATCGTTGGTGTAGAATACGCCAATCCAATCGCCAACAGCTAAGGTTTGGCCAAAAATATTTGGATTGGCCGTGCCAGGTACCTGGATGGTATGAATAATTCCCGTTGGTGTAACAGTCCATGGATCCTGATCTCCCGCGATAAACTCCACAAAGAAATGAGCTTCAAGCTCGGGATTGCCTTCTTCAAAGAAAGTGTATTTCATAACCGTAGTACCCTCAACTCCGTTTGGTATCAGATCTCCACTAAAATCATTCTCATTCAGTGCTCCTGCTTGCAGTGTAATTGGGTCGGGAGATTCAAACACAAATGGAGGGAAGCATAAGCCCCAGCAAAAGGTATTGGTATGGCCTGGTGTTTCGGAGATGATTTCTTTGGATACCAAAATATCCTTGGCCACCGAATAATTATTCTGGATTGCCATGTGAGCAACAATTTCAGATGCAGTTTCAGAACCTTGTACGGTGATGGTTTCTCCTGGTGTAAAAGGTTCTCCCTGGTAGAATAAGGATAGCTCTTCATCAGGTGTTGGGATTGTGTGGATAACAGTTTTGTCTGTACAATCGTTTGTAGCATCTTCATCACCATCTAAGTATGTACAAGCTGTAAAACTATAATCGCCTACGATAGAGAGATCGGCTGTTCCGGCATCAAAACTTACTGATTCGCCGCCAGCGAGTGGACTCGCAAAAGTACCTGATAAACTACCATCGCTTGAAGCATCCCACAAAACGTCCCACATAATATCAGTCTGCGTTACTGTACCAAAATTCGTAATGGTAAGTGTTACCGTTTCGGCATTGCTAAGATTTGCACCTGAATTTGGTGAAACGATAGCAGAAATACCAACATCAGCGCTTATTAGGATTACTTCGTGGCTAACAGTTTTTGAAGTACAATCGTTCGAAGGGCCTTCATCACCAACTAAGTATGTACAAGCGGTAAAAATGTAATCGCCTGCGATTGATAGATCGGCTGTTCCGGCATCAAAAGTTACTGATTCGCCGCCAGCGAGTGGACCTGCAAAAGTACCCGATTCTGAACCATCTGTTGGACCATCCCATAAGATGTCCCAGTCAATATTTGATTGCGCAGCAGAACCATAATTCTTGAGGGTAATAGTTACAGTTTCGGCATTGCTAAGGTTTGAACCTGAATTTGGTGAAACAATGGCGAAAACACCAACATCATTAATGTTATTTTCATTCACATTAACCATTTCCGACTGTATTACGCTCTTGTCTAAATCCTTCTGTACAATAACGATTACGGCGATATCATCGGGAGTTTCCATGTTGGTTTCATCCATATCAAATGATTCGGATATGGTAAGTGGTGTACCTGGCACAATGGCACCAAGTGTTGTTCCTGAAGAATTAGGTAACATTTTCATCATCACATTGTGGAATTCTGTTTCGCCATTGGTTCCAACATTTCCTGTTGTTAGTTTTTCAACAACTACAATATATGCGGTTAAACCCTCAGCGTAATTAATGATTCCTGAAAATTCAGCAGTAACAGAAATTACATTATCATCATCCATTACAGCTTCAGTTACATCAATAACCAAACCTGATTCAGTACTTGCATATTCATCAAAAATAGACTGTGTCAGACCTGTTGGAGTGTTTTGATCTGCATTGATATATAAATCAGGGGCACCGGAAACACCATAATAAGATACGCGTTCACCAACTTCTTCGGTATAATAAGGGTCACCATATCCAGGCCAGTTCACCTGGTATTTAATGAGTGAGTACTCACCAGGATTATCCTCCAGAACACCATCGATTACGGCATTTCCATACACACAAGGCCCACAAGTAGAACTTGTAAATACTTCGTATAATGGCTTTAATGGAACAAGAGTTGAGGCAACGCCAAGTGTTTGACTTAGCATATCATTATCAGGATTTTCATCACCATCAAGGTCAACATTTACCTCAATAGCATACTGTCCAGTAATAGCTGTCCATGCAGGGAAGCTTACAGCCTCCTCACCTAGAGGAGCCAGATCGGTAACTGTTAGTGTTTCAGAATATACAGCTGTACCATCAAGGATTTCATAAGTAACATCAAAAGATACCGTTTCGAAGCCTGTATTTTTAACAGTAGCGACAGGATCAAAAGTAACTCCCGAAATAGCTAATTCTGCATTATCAATTGAAAGAACACCAGCATCATAACCAAGTGCTCCACTTAATAGTACATCATCAATATACCATTTATTAATATTTACTGAGTTTCCATCAAAGGTAAATGCAATTTGGAAATTATCAGATCCAACATCAGCAGTTTCAACTAAAGTTGAGGCAATTTGTGCCCCAATATTTCCTGTAGGTGAAATCGACCATACTTCATTCCATGTTGTACCACCATCACTTGTGGTTTCAACTTTCAGGCTATATCCACTTCCTCCAACATCTAACACAGCTTGTTTGAAATCAAGGAATAGTGCAGTGAATTCAGAGGTAGCAAGTACAGGAGATACTAACCTGGATGTACCGTTAACAGTTGGTGATGAAGTAAAAAAGGCTTCAGGAGCTACACCTCCTGCATTGGCCGTCATAACAGACCTACCCCAGTTACTACCATTACCATCAATAGTCCATTGAGTTGGTGGGAAAGTCCCTCCAAAGGTTTCGTATAATATGTCCAAAGACGATCCCATTTCCAGATCAACAGTTAGGGCTTCATCTGTTACTGTAAGGTCTGCTGTTTGTGTTTCATAGCGATATTTGCTTGCGGTATAGTTATACGTTCCCGGGAATACATTGTCATAAGTTGCCTGACCAGACGCATCCGTATGTCTTTCGCCATAAGTTGACAAATTAACAAGGGCATCTTCAAGTGGATTTCCATCTGTATCGTTAACAGCAAAGCTTATTGGGTAAGCTTCGGAACCTGCACCATCAGTTAGATAAAAATTATCAAGATACCAATAGTTAATCTGGTGTGAGTTTCCAACAAAGGTAAAGGCCAATTTAAATAGATCAGAGCCAACATCTTCGTTGTCAATTAACAACGAAACAAGCTCAGCTTCAACATCAACTTGTGGTGTTATTGTATATATCTCATTCCATGTTTGTCCACCATCACCTGAAGTTTCAACTTTATAGGCGTAATCGTCAGTTCCGTTCACCCACACAAAATGATTAAACTCAAGTTTTAATGAAGAGTAAGCATAGGTTGACATAGTAGGTGAAACTAATCTTGAAGTTCCTTCAAAATAAGGAGGACCCCAGGCAAAGTAAATTTCAGATGATTCGCCACCTGCATTACTAGTTGCCGATTTGCCCCAGTTAGCAGAGCCACCACTAATGATATCCCATCCCGCGGGTGGGAAAGCTTGACCAGTTGTGAATTCTTCATGAATAAGGTCAGCAAGCTGAACAACGTCTATATTAATATCATCGAAGAACCATGAATTAATCTGGGTAGTATTTCCAACAAAAGTAAATGCAAACTGGAAGTTTGCAGATCCAACATCCACATTATCTATAAATACAGAGATTTCTTCGGCTTCAATATTTCCGGAAGGAGAAACTGACCATACTTCATTCCATGTAGTACCGCCATCACTGGTTGTTTCAACTTTGCAGGTATATCCACTGCCAGCTAAATCATCAATAGATTGTTTAAAATCAAGCATCAGTGAAGTAATTCCAGTGGCAGGAAGCACAGGGCTTACTAATCTTGTAGTGCCATTAAAACTAGGCGTATTTACAAAAGCAGCTTCAGGAACGGTTCCGCCAGCATTGCTCGAGCTGGATACTATCCAGTTATCATCGCCACCGCCAACAATTGACCATCCTTCAGGAGGCATGGTATTGCCTGAAAAATCTTCGGCAAAGGGAAATACAGGAGGAATAGCTTCCATTTCTATATCAAGTACAATATCAGCATCTACAATAACATTTCCTGTTTGCACAACAAAACCACTACCCGCATTAACAGTCCATGCATAGCTAGCTTGTGCAACATCAGTAAAAGTAACCTGACCTAAATCATCTGTGCCTAATGTACCATAAGCGCCCAATGTTACCTGAGCGCCTTCAATTGGGTTAGCTTCTTCATCAGTAACATTATATGTTACATCAAAAACATCAAGACCACTTGAAACGCCATTCAATACAAAATCATCAAAATAATAATGCCATATTCCTCTGTCAACAGATGACTGATAAGCTAAACAGAACTGGAAATTTGGAGATCCAACATCTTCATTGGCAATGGTAATGGTTTCATAAGTTAATGGGAAAGATCCTCCGGGAATAACATACCATACCTCATTCCATGTAGCACCACCATCACTTGTGGTTTGTACGCGAATTGAATAGTTGTTATTGGCTTCTCCAGTAGTTAAATTATGCGAGAAGTTCAGTTCTAACTCTGAATAAGCGGAGGTGTTAATCGTAGGTGTTATCAACCTTGTTATTCCCTGGAAAAATGGGAAATAATAATACTTACCTTCTGGTGAGTCTCCGCCAGCATAAGTTGATTCACTAATTACCCAGTTGGCAGTTCCCAAAGGAGTAACATCCCAGTTTTCAGGCGGTACTACACCTTCTGTAAAATCTTCAGTAAATATAGGAGTTGCTGTAGATAGTTCTATATCAATCTGAACATCTGCATCAGCTACTGTAGCGGTTCCTACACTTTGTGCATACCCGTCGTTTTGTACCGCATAAGGATAGTCGCCATTTGGTAATGTAATAGTGGCCACACCTGAAGCATCAGTAGTGAGTGCTTCATCATTAATACTTACTGATGCGCCTTCGATAGGATCGGTTCCATCAGTTACGGTAAATGTAAGATCATAGTAATAAATATAGTCTAACACAACAGACTCGTCCACAGCGGCACCAACTACTGTAATACTTCCTGTGTTGTCGTAATACTCATCTTTTGAAACTGTGTAAGGATAGTCACCATTAGGTAAATAGGTGGTAGCCACACCTGAGGCATCGGTAGTAAGATCTTCATCGTTAACGCTTACTGTTGCGCCTTCGATAGGATCGGTACCATCAGTTACAGTAAATGTTACAAGTTCACCTGACCAAACATTTAAAACAACAGTCTCTTCTACGTTTGCATCAGCAATCGTAACTGTACCTGTTCCATCAAAATAATCTTCTTTGGTAACTGTATAAGGATATTCACCATTGAATAACTGGATGGTAGCAACACCACCAGCATCAGTAGTAAGTTCTTCATCGTTAATGCTTACTGTTGCACCTTCAATTGGAGCAGCATTTTTGTCGACAACATTAAAAGTTGCGGTATAATACTGAACGCCAACCAAAGCAAAATCATCTATCCACCAGTTCATAGCACCGTAATTAACGGTTGACACATAAGTTAGACAATACTGGAAGGTTTCAGAACCAACATCACTATTCTCAATTATGAGTACTAAATTTTCTGCTGCAATACTTGCACCAGGAGTAACCGACCAAACTTCAGTCCATGTGGCTCCTCCATCACTTGTGGTTTCAACTTTTAAGGAATAATCGAAATTCGATCTTCCTTGCAATTTATGATTAAAATCCAGTTTTAGAGTTGCCTCACCTGTTGTGTTAAATACAGGACTTACCAACCTAGTGGTGCCAAGAATTGTACCGTACAAATAACATGTAAACCAACCCTCAGGAGCTACCCCACCGGCTGCGTTTGTATTTTTTATTCCCCAGCCATCGTATCCATTGGGGGTTGCCCACCAATCGGTAGGTGGCATTTGACCTGCTGCAAAATCTTCGGCAAATGGAAGGGTATGTACTGTTGCCGCTCCCATTGTTACATCTACTACCACATCTGCATCTACTATTGTACCTGATCCAGATTCTGGCACAAAACCAGCAGCAAAAACAGTATAATCAAAGTCTCCGGGTATAATACCTGAAATAATAGCTTGTCCGGAAGCATTGGTAGTTTGTTGCTTATCATCAATACTTACTGTTGCGCCTTCAATAGGGTCAACTCCATCGCTTACATTAAATGTAACAGAATAGTACACCATAGCTTCTAATACAACAGATTCTTCCACAGCAGCACCAGCTACTGTAACAGTACCTGTACCATCAAAATAATCTTCTTTTGATACAGTGTAAGGATAATCACCATCGGCTAAATCGATGGTTGCCAAACCTGAAGCATCAGTAGTAAGCTCTTCTTCGTTAATGCTTATTGTTGCGCCTACAATAGGATCTACTCCATCGCTTACATTAAATGTAGCTGTATAATATAGTATAGCATCTAATACAACAGTCTCTTCAACATTAGCGTCAGTTACACTAACTGAACCTGCTCCTGCCCCGAAATCAACAGCAGTAACATCATAGGTATATTCACCTGGTTCTATCTCTTCAAATACAGCTTGTCCTAAAGCATCTGTAGTCATGGTATCATAATCTTCCATAGCAACTTCAGCGCCTTCGATTGGGTTGCCTTCGCTGTCTTCAACTGTGTAAGTTACAGTATATGTGGCTGCTGCAGGTTCTTTCAACTCAAAATCATCGAAATTATAATGGTAAACTCCATTTGTGGTAGTTGACACATAAGAGAGGCAAAACTGGAAATTATCAGATCCAACATCAACATTCTCAATGGCAATACTTTCTTCTATTGCAGATGGCCAACTTCCGTTGGGAGTAACGGAAAACACCTCATTCCAGGTTGTTCCACCATCACTTGTGGTTTCTATTTTCCATGAATAATCAGGATTACCAGCACCCTGTGATTTATGTCTAAACTCCAGCAACCTTGTAGTTCCGGCAAGTTGTGGCCAGCCATAATAGTAGCCTTCAGGAGCTGTTCCACCTGCATAGTTTCCTGTACCTAATTGCCAGTTGGTAGTCCCCTCAGGAGAAACTTCCCAGTCAGCAGGCGGGAATACGCCATCCGTAAAATCTTCGGTAAATGGAAGGGGATATCCGGTGGGTGCTTCGGTACCAGTTAATGAAATATCATCGAAATTATAATGGTAAACTCCATTTGTGGTAGTTGACACATAAGAGAGGCAAAACTGGAAATTATCAGATCCAACATCAGCATTCTCAATGGCAATACTTTCTTCTATTGCAGATGGCCAACTTCCGTTGGGAGTTACAGAAAACACCTCATTCCAGGTTGTTCCACCATCACTTGTGGTTTCTATTTTCCATGAATAATCAGGATTACCAGCACCCTGTGATTTATGTCTAAACTCCAGCAACAGGCTTTCATAGCCGGCGGTAGTAATTACAGGAGATATCAACCTGGTAGTTCCGTTAAGTTGTGGCCAGCCATAATAGTAGCCCTCAGGAGCTGTTCCACCTGCATAGTTTCCGGTACCTAATTGCCAGTTTGTTGTTCCCTCAGGGGAAATCTCCCAGTCGGAAGGCGGGAATACGCCATCCGTAAAATCTTCGGTAAATGGAAGGGGATATCCGGTGGGTGCTTCGGTACCAGTTAATGAAATATCATCGAAATTATAATGGTAAACTCCATTTGTGGTAGTTGACACATAAGAGAGGCAAAACTGGAAATTATCAGATCCAACATCAGCATTCTCAATGGCAATACTTTCGTCTATTGCAGATGGCCAACTTCCGTTGGGAGTTACAGAAAACGCCTCATTCCAAGTTGTTCCACCATCACTAGTAGTTTCTATTTTAAATGAATAATCAGTATTATTAGCTCCCTGACATTTATGTTTAAACTCCAGTAACAGACTTTCATAACCAGAAGTAGTTATTACAGGAGATATCATCCTAAAAGTTCCTGCTTCATAGGGCCAGCCACTAAAATAGCCTTCTGGAGCTGTACCACCTGCATAGTTTCCTGAACCTAATTGCCAGTGTGTAGTTCCATCTGGGGTAACAGTCCAATCTGCTGCAGGACAAGCTCCCTCAGTAAAATCTTCGGTAAATGGAAGTTCATAAGCAACCGGTACAATCTCGGTACCTCTCAACACGAAATCATCGAAGTAAGAATGGTAAATTGCTTGTATGTCAGTTGCTACATAAGTATAACTAAACTGGAAATTAGCAGAACCAAAATCACCATTCGTAATTGGTATTGTTTCACTAGCCCCCCAAATATATGTTGTTGGAGTAACAGACCATACTTCATTCCAGGTAGTTCCTCCATCACTGGTTGTTTCAACTTTAAGTGAAAAATTACCAAAAGTTGCACCATTCACAGAGTATTTAATATCTAACTCTAATGTGGAATAAGCAGAAACATCGAATACAGGGCTTATCAACCTTGTGGTGCCCACTGCTTGTGGCCAACCATTAATATAACCCTGAGGTGCTTCTCCACCTGCATGAGTACCATCATTTATTTGCAGGCTCCCTGTCCCAACATCAGCCGTCCATCCTGTTGGTGGCATTAGTTCATCCGAAAAATCTTCTGATAAAATTTCGGTTTGTGCAAAAGTTAACATCGCTGGTATTAGCATAAAGCTAAGCAACAATAATTGTAGTGTGCGTTTTGTCATAATACTTAAGTTAGGTTAATGAATATGTTATTTATTAGCTGTGAGATTTTCATCGCCGTTTAGTTTAATCATGATTTTTCTTAGCGCTTCATTTTGAATTTTCTTCTTTTCGATAAATCGAATTAAATCGCCCCCTTCTGAATTTTTCCCGGAAGTCTTTTTTGATAATGCCTTATTTATTTTCCTGCCTGCCATTTTTAGTAGTTCAAAATTGAATTGCAAAACTAAATATGGAAAATCCTCTAAGCAATTTTTCAACTCATACAAAACCAATAATCCGGTGATTTATCACTATTACAAAACCAATACTCCTACAAGTAAGATAATGGAAATGTGATACATGGATAAATTTGAAATATAATACTAAGACAAAACGGGAAAGAAATATTTTGAGCTAGGGGGTGCTAAATTTGCGAAAGGAAGGTAACCAGGTTGGTCTTGGTATTGGCAAGTCCAAGTTTTTTGCGCAGGCGAGTTCTTGCTATCTCGATGGTATGTGTTCGTTGACCTGTTAATTCAGAAACTTCTTTGGTGGTCATATTTAAACGGAGGAAGGCGCAAAGTTTTTGTTCATTGGGCGATAAATCAGGAAACTGCTCAAGGAGCGTGTTATAAAAATCACCATGCACCTGTTTAAACCGGGTGTCAAACTCATTCCAAATTTCTTTATCGGTAGTATGCTGTAATTCGTTGGCAATTTTTTCGATGGCAGATTTTGTTTCTTCTTTTACAGCTTCATTTTGTATTTTCATTAATTTATCGCCCATCCCCGATAATATTTCATTTTTCCTAATCAGGCTCATCACATTGGCGGCAAGTTCTCTATTCCGCATTTCCAATTCCAGATTAAGGCGGCGGCGTTCGATCTGTTCATTTTTCGCTTTTATGCGATTTCGGGTAACGATAATTATCACCAGGGTTAATAGCATAAAAACGATAGCGGTTCCGGCAATAATTAATACATATTCACGCCGCTGCTGAATTAATTTGATTTCCTGCTCGTGTTTGTCAAATTCATAAAGCAATTCCAGTTGCGAAATTTTCGCCAGGGTATTATTTATATCCAGGCTATCCTTTAACTGGAGTTCGATCAAACTGAACTTTAAAGCATCTTCGAAATCATTTTGTGCCTGGTATATTTGGCGTTGCTGTTTTACAGCATTAAAAACCAAAACCTTTAGATTATTCTCCTGGCCTATAATGTAGGTCTGCTTTGCATAATGCAAACTACTATCCATGTTTCCCAAATCAAAATAATACAACGACAAGCCGTGATACGCATTAGCTAGGTTGGAGAGACTGTTCAATGCGGTTAAAATAGTTTCGGCCTTATGAAGGTAGTAATAGGATGTGTCAAAACTTTCCTCCATCCTGTAAACGGTACCGAGGTTTGAATAATTAATTCCTTCCCATATTGGGCGGTCAAGTATTTTATTTATTTCGATGGATTCTTTCAAATTTGATTTAACATATCTATACTCACCCATTTCTGCATAAACGATTGCCATGTTGTTCAGGCCTCGTGAAATGCCTTCCAAATCTTTGTTTTCTCTTGCTATATTCAATGATTGCGAATAATATTCAAGAGCTTTGTTAAAGTTTTCCTGAAGGAAATAATCTGAGCCAATACGATTATAAACCTTGCTAATCCCATCCATATCATCCAGCTCTTCAAAAATCCTCAAGGCCTGAAAATTAAAATCCGCACTTTTTTTAAAGTCGCCGAGGTTAGAAAAATTGAGTGATAACAGCGCAAGAGATTTAGCATATTCCTTATCCATGTTCAAATCAGAAGCCAGGTCTTTAGCATTTTGTCCCATTTCCAATGATACCCGGTAATTGGATTTGTTCCAATAAATATCGCCCAACTGAAGGTAAGCCCTCAGTTTACTTTTTAGCAAATTATTTTTATCAGCCAATTCGAACGTTTGATTGGCATAATCGAGGGCTTTATCAGGATCGGAAGATGATAGTAAATCGGTGAGTTCAACTAAGATGTCGATTTTTATTTGGGGGCTACTTGCGTGATAGTAAGCTTTGTTGAGGCTATCGATATTGGAATTTTCCTGGGAAAAAGAATCCAGGAACAACAAACCGAACAGGCAAATCAGAAGAATTTTAAGCGTTTTATTATTCAAATCAAACGAATATCTCAGCGCAAAGATATTGAAATGAAAATTACAGCTATGATAAATAGTAAAGATTTGAAAACACATTTCTGGATAGCCTACAAAAAAAAGCCCCGATCCATCCCGCCGGTTTGGCGGGACGAATCGGGGCAAACACAAATTACTGCACTAAAGTTTATTAGGATTACAGCAGTATTTTTTTGTGGAAAATATCACCTGCCTAACTCAAAGTATATTTCTTTCCACAAAAAATGTAGTAGAACTTATTTATTCAATTACCAGTTTTTTGGCAGTAACATGATTGGATGAAACAATTTTTAAGTAATAAACACCTGGGGCTACATCCGAAATATTGAGATTAACCGCTACGGAATTTGCATTAAATTCTTTTGCAATTCGGCCATCCTGGGAAAGCAATTCGATGTGCTGAATTTTTATATCCGAAGTAATGTAAACCAAATCTTTGGCCGGATTGGGATAAACCTGGATATTATGGGCATCAATACTTTCCGAAATACCCACACCAGGATTAAGTGCTGCAAACAATTCAGTGATGCCGCTTCCATATTCACCGTTGACGTACAAAATCTCCTCGCTGGTTTCGGTATTTATTAAGCGCAGGTATCCATCACCATAATCGCAGCAAATACCATCACCAAAAACATCATGAATATTCCATGTAATACACGCAGGCTCATCAATTGTAATTTCAAAAGTATGCAAATCTGAAGTCGTAAGCGAACCTTCTGCAATTTCATAAAGCAGGTTTCCGTTTTCATCCAGCAATTCAAAACTAACTTCAGTAGGATAGTTGTCAGGTTGCACTTCAATGGTGAAAGTCAAGGGAGCTTCAATCGCGGTTTGAGTTACATCTACTTCTATTTCATTATTTTCTAAATATGTATCACCCTCTACAACAATCTGGAAAGTTAAACTGGCCGTATCAGGCAAATTTGTTATCGATTCGAATAAAACAGTTTCTAATGCATACAATGGAAGATCGCCCGAATACGCAACTGTAGCAATAACATTTCCGTCAAGTATAGCATTTACAGTCGCCTGCGTAAGATTACCCTGTAGGCTAAGGTTTTGAATTACTACTCCTGCACTATTAAGCTGTCCATCGCAATAACTAACTGCTCCTTCATAATTTAGTAAAGCAACATCAATTTGCTCTGTTGCTTGCGGGCAATCTCCCATAAATGCGTACAATTCTGCGGCATTCATGTAATCATCCTCCCAGTGGTCTTCGTTACATATCCTCGAAGGGCAAATAATATAAATTGTAGGGATGTAAGTTATTTCATAAAGATCGGCACAGATTGTTCCATAAGGAGGGTTGTTGGGGTTGGGGGCATCGTTAATTGTTGGAAACGGAACACCCTCAATCCAGTTGCCTTGCGAACCGGCTCCCCCGAGAAGTTCTTCCATCCCGGTTTCATTATCTTGTTCGATCTGAAAAATCATCACCTCATTGGTGCCATCGGGGCCATAGAGTTCCCACATTTCATCCAGTGTTCCATTGTTGTGGTATTCCCAGCATGGGGCGCACCAGGTGGTGAAAAAATCGATAATCACTACCTTACCCTCATCCAGATAATCGTAAAGGTGGTGCTCAACGCCGTCAATATCCGTGGCAACCCAGTCGGGGCCTATGGAACCATCGGGTAACTGGGCTTTCAGGTTTATACTAAAAAGCATAAGCATACCTACTAAAAAGACGTAAATTGTTCTCATAATTTTTAATGTTTAGTTTGTGAATAAAAAATTGATACTTCTATTGTTTGTGAATGTCATTGCCACTGATTCTTTTTATCTTTTATTTTTCCCATTTTAAAGAAGTCAGGGTTTGACTTTAAGTCAAGCCCTGACTAAGCTAAACTAAATTTATTCGATCACCAGTTTCCGGGTAATGATTTGATTTGAGAAGAGAACTTTTACAAAATAAAAGCCCGGCAGAAAATCAGTAGTTTTAACCTGTATTTTGTTAGCTGAAATGTTTTGCTCAAATACCAATTGTCCGGTCATATTGTAAATATTTACCCCCCTCATTGCATTTTCTGATTCGATGTAAACAATACCATGTGTGGGATTTGGATACATCTGAATATTTTCGTTTAAGAACTCTTCAATACCAATTGTAGGCACCACCTGAACCAAATAATCTTCTGCTTCTCCAAAAGTGTATTCAATGCACGGGTCGTTACATGGAATACTAAAGACAGCCCTTGCGCGCATAAAATGCAATCCAACAGAAGCATTATCGGGAACTTCAAAATCAACATTATAAATTTGACCTGCTAACGTAAAGTTAAAGTTATTGATAACCATTTCCTCAGGCTCAAATGTCCAGTTATCATTCCAATCAATCCATACTGATGCGTTGTTGTTTTCATATCCCGTTGCCATCGACACAGTATAAGTTTGGCCTACTTCAATAATGGCAGGACCCATATCCAGATACTGACTCCACCCCACTGCATTTAGGTCTGCACATCCAGAACCATTGTTTTGAATTTCATTCAGGGCAAAATCGGTAAAACCATCACCTCCACCACAACCCTGGGTATAAGATGGTGAACACAAAAAATTACCTGCACTTACTGTTACATAATTGGATGCTCTGGATTCGCCATCGTCATAAAGTGCTTTTACGTAATATGTGTAGGTTCCTGCCAAACCCAAATCACTATAAGATGATTCTTCGGTAAAATCGATAAAATCACCATCGCGGTAAACATTATAGCCCAGTAATGTAACATTCGGGGCATCCCAATTTAGATTTACGTCAGCCTCTATTACTTCAGCCGCTAAATTGGTAGGAGGGGGAAATAGGATTTCACCCACATGGATTAAATAATCTTCGGCTTCTCCATTTGAATAGTTGGCACATGGATCCAAAACAACTTCATGATATTGAGACCGCATTCTCAAAAAATGAACACCCTCAGGAGCATCTTCCGGTACAGCAAAATCAAAATTATAAAGTATGTCTGCAAAGGCCATAATACCCTGAACCACCTTCTCAGATTCTTCAAATTCCAGATTATCATTCCAGTCAACCCACACTGTAAAGTATTCATCATCGTAAATAGACTCGGTCGAGACAGTGAGGTTATAGGTCTCGCCAGCTTCAACATTCGCAGGCCCCATTTCAAAGTACTGACTCCAGCCAGTCCCATTTAAGTTCCCACAACCTGAATTGGTATTTTCAATTTCATTTAAAATGAAATCATTAATATCAGTTGAATACACGCAGCCGTCTCCATAAACCGGTACACACAAAAAATTGCCCACGTTCACAGTTACATGATTTGACCACCCTGATGCCCCTTCATCATAAACGGCTCTTACATAATACATGTACTCACCATCTTCAAGACCCGCATCCTCATAAGTTGCTTCTGTTGTATATTCCAGAAATTCATAGTTCCTGTAGATGTTGAAGCCTTGAACAGATTCCGGCGTATCCCAGTTTAATGAAGCGGTAGATCCGTTTACTTCAACCGTTAAATTACTTGCAGGTTCAAGAAAGAGAACATGTTGCTTATTACCATTAAAAATCTCCTTTGTAGTGGTATCCTGCACAAACACTACCACCTCACAATTTGCAGCTTCCCACGAGGGGTCAACGGTAAATACGATAGAAACAGTTTGGCTTGTGTTATTCACAAGATCAACAGACGTACCCTCCGATCCATTAAACATATCCCGTTCAACTTCCATGAAATAGTATTGATTTTGCCAGGCCTCTACTATCTGCGATTCGGTAATAGCCGCATATAATCTTAAATTTGTTGCCGTAACAGCGCCAACCGATTCCATTACAACATTTGCTGTAAATGTGGTTCCGTTATAATTTGCATTTTCCAGTTCAATGGTGATAGGTGTTAATACATTCATTCGCTGTTCGACAAGTGGCCAGAAACTTTCATAGTCACTATAGTTGGGACTGCCACCTATCTCGCTAAGTACGCCATCGAAAATTGTTGTTGGATATCCCCAAATCTCATAATAAGCATCGCGGGCAAGAGCCTCTTCTGTTTCATAATTGTCGTTATTATGATAAGCAATGGCTCCAACAGGCCAGTCGTTAGCCAAAAGGTCTTCAATTCCCATGGCTGCACCCGGACAGTTAACACACCAGGCGCCGGTAAACTCTTCTACTATTACCATGTTTCTGGTAACATTTTGTGCAGATGAAATTAATGCGGCTACCATCATGAAAAATGAAAGCAGGCCTAATGTTTTGTAAACTTTTTTCATAACTTAAGATTTTGAATATTAAAATTTTGATTAAAAATATTTCTGCTGATAGTTTGAAAATGTTATTTCTTCGGATTTCCCTTTTTCATGTTTGCGAGCACTTTATGTAGTATCATATTTTCTAATTTAAGCCTGTCTGTAAAGTCCTCCTTATCAAAAGCCTCAGTAGTAGTTTGCCCGGCTTCATTGAATGGTAATTCCTTTTTTTCTTTAATTTTTCTCATTGTTAGCGTAATTGCAACAAAGATCAGCTTGGGAGGGAGATTGGCCAAATTTTTTACCCGGACAAATTTTGCTTTATCCGCTTTTTGGATTTGGACTTTATATGGACATTGAGAGGTAAAAGCCTAAAGTTCAGAAAGAAACTGTGTAAGGGAGGTATTCGGGTTTTGCAGGTCTAATTTTTTCCTTAATCGGTACCTTGCCTTATCGATGGATGGGGGATTTTGTCTGGTAATAATCGAAATTTCCTTGGTGGTCATATTCATTTGCAGAAATGCACAAAGTTTTTTTTCGTTGTTGGATAAATCCGGAAAACGTGTGGAGAGTTTTTGGTAAAAATCACTATTCACCTGGTTAAACCGGATTTCAAACTCCTCCCAGGTACGGGCATCCTGGTCGTATTCCAGCTTGTGAATGGCGGTGTCGATTACTTCATGGTTTTCTTTTTTAAGCCGGGGCCGCTCGTGTTTCAAATATTCAACGATTTCTAACTTCTTCTCATTAAGCCTTATCATATTTAATACAAACGAAGTCAGCTCGCGTTCTTTGCCTTCCAGTTCGTTTTGCAGGACTTTTCGTTCCAGCTTTTCTTTGGCAATCTTGAATTTTTGTTTTCTGAATAATTGAAAAAGTAGGATGATAAACACCAACAACAGCACCATTAGAAAATACAAGATGTATTTTTGTTTTTGTTGTTTCCACAATTTTTCCTGCGAAAGCTGGTCGTTTTTAAATTTAAGCTCAAGTAGTGCCAGCTCCTGGAAGTTTTGCCGAATATTCAAGCTGTCCTTATAATTTGTAAAAATCTCAAGGTGCTCCATTGCTTCTGTTACATTACCCAGATTCTTATTGCAGAGGTATAGCCCTTTGTTTCCATATAACTGGATGTCGAGCCAATGGTGTTTTTCGCCCAGAACAATTGCTTTGGCGAAATAGGGAATCGCTTTTTCAAATAGTTCCATATTTAGATACAAGTCGCCTATATGCAACATGATATTTGCATACATTTTTTGATTATTGGCCGAATCCAGCACAAGCATTAGTTGCTGGTATAGCCTTTCAGATTTGGAAAAGTTTTTTTCGCTTTTTTCGATATGTGCAAGATTCGCCAGGTTTTTCTGATAATAATCCCAATTCTGAATTTTTTCGTTTATCAGTAAAGCTTTTGTAAGATAGTACCTCGCACTGTCCAGGTTGTTCCTGTACTTATAGTTAAGCCCTATGTTGTTCAACTCGCGGGCAATCCCGATACTATCTTTGATCTCGGTGGAGATTTCCAGGGATTTTTGTAGGTACTCCCTGGATTTTTTATTATCGTTATCCGAAAACATTAAGCCAATTCGTGATAAAATATAGGATTCTTTTTTTTGGTTTTTGTTTTCCTCATAATAAGCCAATGCTTTAGTTAAATAATAGTAAGCCTGGTCGAAATTATCAAGATCGTAATACAGTAAGCCAACTTCCTCGCTTACCACTACCTGGTTGTAGGGGTCTTTAAATTCGTCAGGCAATTCCAATATTTCTGCAACAAATTGCAAGGCAATATCATATTGGTATGCTTTGCGCAGAAGCCGTATCTTTTGACTAGCCGATTCGGCTGTGCCTTTTTCATAACCCAGGGCCAGCGAAAGGTTAAATAAACTATCAGTTTGTTTTAAATCTTCGGCCTCCGTTTTTTCATGCTCTGCAATCAGCATGTTAAGGCTGTCAATTTGATGGGTAGTTATTCGTGCCTTCGAGGAGTCAAGTTTGTTATCTGAACATCCGGCAAAAAAAACGACAAGTAAAAGCATGCAAACCAGGGCTTTTAAACTTGAGGAGGCATCTACCGAAGTCCATTTTGCTAACATCGGCCAAAATTAGTAATAATTCCAGGACAATAAAAAGCTCCGATCCGTTAATCAACGAACCGGAGCTAAAAATACTAATTTACTAAACTAAAATCTATTCAATCACCAGTTTCCTGGTAATAACGTTATTATGAGAGAAGACTTTTACAAAATAAATTCCTGATTCAAATACCGAAGTATTGATGTCAGTGTTTTGACCTGAGCTATGTTGTTCGAGTACAAGCTGGCCAGCCATGTTTACTAATTGGATTTTTTGGATACCTACTGAATTGCTGATATGCACGACACTTTTTGCCGGATTTGGAAAAATAGCTAAGTTGTTATCATTAGATGAAATATCTTCGATGCCAACGGGTATGCCCCAGCCTGTTCCAAAACACACATCATCGTAATAAGCTTCTGGTGGACCATTGTCATCATCACCATAATAGTTGATGCCTCCGATGGTAAATTCATTGGCAAATTCTGTCATCAAATTGCCATCAAAATAAACCTCAGCACGATCTGTATCCAGGTCGAAGTTAATTTCGACAAATATCCATGTTTCAGGGCTATAGGTGAAAGTTTCGGTACTTCCCCCTTCAAAATATCCGGTGCCATCGTCATCAAAAAATAATTCAATAACCCATTCCTCGCCAGGTACCGGGGACGATTGTACATTGAAATACCCGGTTGCACCTGCTGCAATGTAAATATAATGCGAATACAGCCATGCCCCTGTTTCGATGGGTTCTTCGGCTAATTTAAATACTACGTCATTAATATTTTCCCATATAACAAATGAGTTATTAGGGCTATAGTGTTGATCATTGCTTACGAAGCCATCACCATCAGGTGGATTACCACTCCATGTGGTCCACATTCCACCAAGTTGCAGAGCCAAAAATTCGCCTGGATCCAGGTCGTCGAAGTTATAACAACCAGCAGGAGAAATGGGGGCACCCTCACCAAAGCATACATCATCGTAATAAGCCTCAGGAGGGCCATTGCCATCATCACCATAATAGTTGACACCACCAATAGTAAATTCACTGGCAAATTCTGTCATCAAATTACCATCGAAAAATACCTGGGCAAGGTCCGAATCCAGGTCGAAGTTTATTTCGACAAGTATCCATGTTTCGGGGCTATAGTTGAAAGTTTCTAAACTTCCCCCCTCAAAATATCCGGTGCTATCGTCATCGAAATAGAGTTCGATTACCCATTCTTCGCCAGGTACCGGGGACGATTGTACATTAAAATAGCCGGTTGCGCCTGCTGCAATGTAGATATAATGCGAATAAAGCCATGCCCCTGTTTCGATGGGTTCTTCGGCTAATTTAAATACTACGTCAGCAATATTCTCGAAGATAACAAATGAGTTGTCAGGGCTATTGGATTGATCGTTGCTTACAAAGGAGTCATCGTCGCCACCCGGGGTGTCGCTCCAAGTAGTCCACATTCCTCCCAGTTGCAGAGCCAAAAATTCACCTGGATCCAGGTCGTCAAAATTGTAGCAATCATCATTAGAAATGGGAGTGCCTTCACCAAAACACACATCATCATAATAAGCCCCGGGAATTCCCCCTGTTTCCTGGCCATAATAGTCGATACCACCAATTGGGAAGGTATTTTCAAATTGAGTAATCAAAGTCCCATCAAAAAATACCTGAGCAAGATCGCTGTCAAGGTCGAAATTGATCTCAACTAAAATCCAGGTATCCTGGGTAAATACATAAGTATCTGTGCTTCCATTTTCAAAATACCCGGTGCCATCTTCGTTAAAATAGAGTTCGATCACCCACTCTGCGCCGGGAACGGGATTTGACTGCACATTGAAATAGCCGGAATAACCACTGGGGACATAAATATAATTGGAATATAGCCAGGCACCTGTTTCGAGTGCTTCATCTGCAAGTTCAAATATCAGGTCGATGTCGGGACTGTTTACTACAAAAGAGTTGTTGGGGCTGTTGGAGTACATGTCGCTCACAAATGCGTCATCAGCACCGCCGGGGGTTCCATTCCAGGTTGTCCAGCTTCCACCTAATTGTTCTGCAACATAGCCATCCACAGTTAAATCATCGAAATTGTAGCAAGGACTTCCCGATCCTTCTGAAAGTTCGTAAGCGAAAATTAAGTTTGGTGTTTGTTGGATGTTTCCAATCAGCAGTTTTTTACCGGTTTCAGGGTCATCCCAGGTACATGCACCTCCTGCCAGGCTCCCCGTTTCGAAGCCTGGAATATCGCTGGCTTCGTGTGCAACACCGGTATAGCTTAAAGTATTGATATCAAATTGTTGAAAAGTTACCAGTTCAGCACCGGTTTGTTGGAAGATCCACAGCACAGGATTTTCCGGATCGCTGTCGTCATACGCTGAGCCGTAGCAACTTTCGTTTCCCTGGTTTGGAAGTAACTCGTTTCCGTCCATGTCGATGGCTCCCAACTCAGCCCAGTTGCCAATCCAAAAACCGCCATCTCCACCATTTAAATTTGGGTCGTAAGCAATATGTCGAATCCCGGTAACACCTGTACAACTAGCAGTGATAGTATTAATCAATGTTTCGTTTTCAAGATCCATTACCTTAAGATTCAAATCGGATGCTGCCCCATAAAAGTAGGTTCCGTCATAAGCCAGGTCGCGTAAATTTGAAACGCCGGCAATCGTAAAATTAGTAGCATTACCACCATCCATATCATAACGGATAATGGTATCGGAGGCCCATGCGGGACAATAGATGTGATTTCCATCGGTCTCGATGCCGGGCTGGCCGCCTGCATTTGCGGGGAAAGTCCAAACCACATCCCACATTGCCTTGACTCCTGCAACGGCTTTGTTATTAGCATTTTCGCATCTTTCAGCATTGTTTTGAGCCATCACTGTTCCAAGCATAAGCAGGCTCAATAATAGTAGATTAATTTTCTTCATACGTTTAAATTTTGATTTGAATTAAAGATTTAGTTTATCAATGTATTTAGTTAAACAACTAAGGTTTCACAAAAATATAGACAAAAGCAGGGCTAGGAAAATGGATTCGCTTGTATAAAAATGTTAATACCTTTGATTTAATTAATCATTAATCAAAAATCAGTGGAATCCATTTTATCCTGATAATTTTCAAGATAGAATGTATAGGCTTGTATGGCTTTACCAGCCTGTTGATAGCATTAGTTAGTTTTGAGAAACTACCCAATCAATCTGCTTTCTTAGCTTGTGGGCATATTTTTGGCTGGCCGCCAATATCACAGACTTGCTCGCTTCTGCAACGGATGGATCTGGTTTATACGTTTTGTAGATTGCAGAAATTTGGATTCAAAAGATGATTTAGCGAAGAAGAAACACTCTCGTTTAGGCCAGCTCGAAGTCGAGGTGCTTTTTGCGGATGTCGATATGTTTTACCTTAATACGAATAGGATCGCCCAGTTTAAACTCGTGGCCATTACGATGCCCGATTACCTTGTAGTTGTCTTCGTCCAGGTAGTAAAAATCATCATCCAAATCGCGCAGCCTCACCATGCCCTCGCATTTGTTTTGTTTTACTTCCACAAAAATCCCGTATTTTGAAACTCCTGAAATAAGTCCATCGAAGCTCTCACCAATTTTGTCGGCCATAAATTCGGCCTGCTTGTATTTGATCGAAGCCCGTTCGGCTTCCACAGCCTTGCGTTCCATTTCGGAGCTGTGCTTGCATTTTTCTTCATATTCGGCTTCGCTCGCCGAGGGCTGCTTGTCGAAATAGCGTTCGAGCAGGCGATGCACCATCAGGTCGGGATAGCGGCGGATGGGCGAGGTAAAGTGGGTGTAATATTTAAAAGCCAGGCCATAGTGCCCGATGTTGTGGGTGGAATATACGGCCTTGGCCATAGTGCGCACGGCCAGCGTTTCCACCAGATTTTCCTCGCCCTTGCCATGCACCTGGTCGAAGAGTTCGTTGAAGGATTTGGCCAGGCTCCGGTCGGACGACATTTTTAGTTTATACCCCAGCTTGCTAACAAATTCGGTAAACTTATTCAGCTTTTCGGGCGAAGGCTCATCGTGGATGCGATACACAAAAGTCTTGGGCGGGGTTTTGCCGCGCTGTCGCCCAATGCGCTCGGCAACTCGCCGATTGGCCAGCAGCATAAAATCCTCGATCATCCAGTTGGCTTCTTTTTGCACTTTCACATAGGTGTCGATGGGTTTGCCTTTTTCGTCGAGGATAAACTTGACTTCCTCGCTGTGGAAGTTGATGGCTCCTTTTTTAAAACGTTCGTGCTTGAGTTTTTCGGCCAACTGGTGCGTGGCCATGATTTCGTTTTGCAGGGGGCCGTCTTTGCCCTCAATAATTTTCTGTGCTTCTTCGTAGGCAAAGCGTTGATCGCTGTTGATAATGGTTTTGCCAAACCATTCATCGATCACTTTTGCGTTATCATCCAACTCAAACACCGCCGAGAAGCAGAGTTTATCTTCACGGGGGCGCAGGGAGCAAACATTGTTAGAGAGCTTTTCGGGCAGCATCGGAATAACGCGGTCAACGAGATAGATGGAGGTGCCGCGCTCGTAGGCTTCCTGATCGATGGCACCACCCGGTTTTACATAGTGCGACACATCGGCGATATGCACGCCCACCTCATGGTTTCCGTTGGTAAGCTTACGATACGAAATGGCATCATCAAAATCTTTGGCATCGGCAGGGTCGATGGTGAAAGTGGGTGTTCCCCGGAAGTCTTTCCGGTTTTTCAGTTCAGCATTGGTGATTTTAATATTGATTCGTTCGGCCTCTTTTTCGGCTTTCGCCGGAAAGTCCAAGGGGAAGTCATGCTCGGCGAGGATGGCTTGCATCTCCACCTCATTATCGCCCGGGCGACCCAGCACCTTTTCTACTGCGCCAAAAGGATTGTTGGCATGGGCGGGCCACTCGGTCATTTTCACCACTACCTTTTCCCCGTTTTTAGCACCGTTCAAATCGGTGAGCGGGATAAAAATATCCACAGGCATGGTGTTGCTGTCGGCGATCAGAAAGGCAAATCGGGCCGACTTGTCGATGGTTCCTACAAAGCGGGTTTTGGCTCTGTTGACGATTTCCACTATTTCGCCTTCCATCTTGTGCCCCTTGCGCTTGGGAAAAAGCTGCACTTTTACGATGTCGCCATGCAGGGCATGGCCGGTGTGGTTGGATCCGATAAAAACATCATCGCCCAGCTCGTCCGAAATCACATAAGCCTTGCCGGTTTGTTTCATATCCACGCGCCCGGTAATGTCGCTTTTGCCCAGGGTTTGCCCGTGCAACTGGTCGGGGTTGATTTTATATTTACCCCGGCGGTATTCGTTTAGCTCGCCCTTGTTCGAGAGTTCTTTCAAAATGTCCTTCACCATATTTTTGGCCGCCACATCGCGCGCTCCTACTACGTGGGCAATCTGCTTGTAGTTGTAGGATGAAAAGGGATTTTCGGCAAAATAGCTGTGTATGCCGGCCATGAGAGCTTTGCGTCCCAGGCGGGGCTTTTTCTTGTTGGATTGTTTTCGTTGATTTGCCATAATTATTTAATATTTCAAAGATGCAGGATTACTTCTTGTGTCGTGAATGGTTATTATTTCAACCTCATTTCTTAACACGATATAATACATCGCATTATGTTTTGTGATGAAGCAACGTCTGACTCCCTTCCTTAAAATCGAGCTTTGATAATACTTCATCAAATTTTCTTTTTTTTCCTTTTTTCAAATCATCCAATCCGGCTTCGATGTCCTTTTTTTGCCAGTCGTTTAAAGTGTCCCAAAAATCCGTTTCAGAATTTTCAAGTATCAAATGCTGATAGATTTGAAAGAGCTTATTCTTTTCCAGCTTATCAATGTATCTGAATAATTCAAGTTTCACTTCTGAGATTTGCATCTGCGATTGTTATTTATGATTAAAGTTCACAACAATTAATTGAATTACAAAAATAATGAAAAAACAACATTAACGAAATGATGAATCACCACACTAATTTATTTCAGACCTGATGATTCACTTCTTCTCAATTTCTTTCACCAAGTCCTTGTACCAGGCTTCGCCGTATTGGCGTATCAAGGCATCTTTAAGAAACTGATAGAGCGGGACACCCTCGCGGCGGCCATGCACCAGCGCAGGTTTGCAAATCTCCCATTCGTGGTAGTTCACGGCATCATAATCCTTGTAGGCGGTAATTCGCACCGGATAAAGATGACAGGACACCGGTTTGCGGAAAGTGCTTTTTTTCTCCATCCAGGCCTTCTCGATGGCGCACCAGGCTATGCCATCCGTAAAATTAGCAAAGGCACATTCGCGGCCATCCACCAGTGGCGTTACAAACTGCCCGGCCATGTCGTATTCAAAAACGCCCATCTGATCGATCACCTCAAGGCCGGCCTTGGTCATGTATGGCCTTACCTCATCCACGCAGTCTTCGAGCAGGCTTATTTCTTCTTCGCTAAGCGGTGCGCCGGCATCGCCTTCCACGCAGCAGGCACCCTTACACTTTTGTATGTTGCACACGAATTTGATGTTCTTCAAATCGTCCGAAACTGTTTTATCATCGATTACTATCATTGGTTTTTTTATTTTCAATCTTTTGCATCGGATTCCAAAATAACTTTTCAAAATTAACAATCTTATCATTCACCACTTCAATCCCTTCGCTTTCCAGTAGCTGCTGCATCACCTCGGGACCACCGAAATGGTTTTTGCCGGTGAGCATACCCTGACGATTGACCACCCTGTGCGCCGGGATATTTTCGGGGCGACTGTGCGAGGCATTCATAGCCCAGCCCACCATGCGTGCCGAGCCTTTGATGCCCAGATATTCGGCAATTGCACCATAGCTGCTTACCCGTCCATAAGGAATTTGCTTTACCAGCTCAAAAACACGATCGAAAAAGGAGTCCTGGTCTTTCATTTTTAATTCTTAATTCTACATAAAAAAAGTCCCGGCAAAAAATACCGGGACTTTTTAGAATGATCAAATAATACGTTTATTATTCAACAATCAGCTTTTGTGTCGATTCTCCGGCTTCGGAGATGATCTTAACAAAATAAATACCTGCCTGGAGTTGGCCAGTATTTACGTTTACTGTTTTGCTGTTTGGTGTTTGCTCCAGTACTTCCTGACCCAGTTGATTAACAACTTTAACACTGCTCATGGTATAGTTGGTCGAAATTGTAACCATATTGTTTGCAGGGTTGGGGAACATCATAATGTAAGCATCGCTGTAAACATCTCTCATACCTGTCGGGAACAAAAGCTCTACAGGCACTTCAAGCATTGGGGTAGCGGGATCGTTGGATGCAACCCAGATAGAAGCATAATACATCTCATCTACGGGACCACCAAAGGGTTCCGAATCAGCAGTAACATCAAAAGTAAGCATGTTGCCAGGAGTTACCATGCCCGTCATTGGGCTGATGCTCAGCCACTCAACCATTGGGTTACCGCTAAGGGTAGCAGCAATATTCCAGTTGTAGTTGAGGCCTAAGGCAGACATTGGCTCAAAGGCAATGCCATCCAGCGAAATCATATCGCCAAATCCGGCTACAGCGGGACCAGCATCGGTACCAGGAGCATATACGCCTACATCGTGGGTAACTTCGTAGCCAATCCAGATATCGTTGCCGCTAATGGCAACGGGACTTGACAGATCGATGGTATTCCACATCAGCGCATTAACGCTAAGGGTTTGCTCGTGCAGCAATGCCCCCGGAACGGTAGTACTACCCTGGTCGTATATTTTCATGATAGCGGATGTGGGGGCATCGTTGATGTAAATTTCGATGGATGTAAGTTCCATACCTGCATATTGACCCATAGTTGAAGCAGGCCAGTATGCTGATGCCTGGAAAGTACCACCAGCGGTTAGGCCAATAGCATCGTTGTTGATGCCATCATCGTAACGAATTACTTCATCATCGGTAACATTGGGCGATGGGGTAGGATTCGCAGTGTTGGCAAGGCTTAGCTGATCAGGGCTAATAACATTAACATACGCTTCACCTGGAGTTGAAACTGGTGCAAGCGCGCCTTCTCCATAAGTGATACTCATGTTAACGTTAAGGTTAGCAGTACCGTTGTTTGAAACATTCAAATCCTTTGTATCCTGGTCGTTATAACCAAGCGCAAATTCCAATGACATCGGATCTACATTGATGATTGGGAAGTTGCCACTACCGGTAACTTCGAGGCTTACAGGAACCATGGTAACAGGCATATCCGGGTCGTTGCTGTTGATAACGATATTGGCTGTGTAAGTGCCTGCAGTAAGATTGCTGGCATCAAAAGTAACTTCAATCTCGTTGGTTTCGTTGGCCAGAGCTTCGCCACTGTTGGGGTTCAGCATAATCCATCCATCCATGGGGTCGCCTTCGGCCAGTGCGCGAATGTTCCAGTTGGCATCCAGAGCAGGGTTGGCTACGTGCATGGGAACCCATGAGGCACCAGATTTAAACCAGTCACCATTAGTAACATGGGGGCCTGCATCATTTCCTGCGGGGAATAATGCTTCATCGTGGGTAACTTCGCAGGTAACCCAGATATCGCCACCGCTAATCTCAACAGGGCTTGTAAGGGTAATGTTGTTCCAGCCAATGGTAGCAACAAAAGTTTGCTCATGCAAAATTGCACCGGGGCTATCCTCGGAACCATGTCCGTAAACATAAACTTTGGAGGCGGTTACGATATCGTTAACATAAACCTGTACTTCGTTTATTTCCATATTGATATAAGCATTGGTCATAGCAGTTGGGAACATGGCTCCGAACTGAATAGTACCACCACTGGTCAGGCCAACAGCGCTAGCGTTGTCGCCATCATAGTTGAGCGTAACCATATCATCACTGTTGTCAGGATTAGGAAGACGTGTTCCTTCGGTCATTTGAACATCAGGAATCTCAACTGATTTGTAGTTGGGGGCAATCTGACTTCCTGTGGCATCCACAGCATTCATCGAGAAGTTGGGGAAGGCATCCCAAACCAGTTTTGCAATACCAGTATTGGTAATGCTCAAAGTTTCGGTACTCGAAGTGCCAGCATCCAGTGATACATCAAACATAGCAGGCATTACTGAAATATTGGATGGGCCTACCGGAGGCTCCAGTTCGATAACCTGGATGTCATCCATAAAGAATTTGGGTGTGCCATTGGTTGATGCAGCATAGATATCCATAGCAGCCAGTTGGTTCAGTCCACCGCCTGATGCGCCAAGGCTCCATTCCCAGGTAGCTATCTCGGTACCGTCAACCATAAGCATAGCCTCATCAGTATTCAGATTGATGATATTTTCGATATGGAGCCAGGTATCATAAGCATAGTTAAAAGTTTCGTAAGGCGTAGTGCTGGCAGCGGTAAGCTCAGCAATTCCACCAGGGTTGAAATAAACTTCCAGTCCCCAGGTAGCACCGGTTCCACCGGGAGCCCATGCCTGGAGAATGTTGTAATAACCTACAAAACCTGAAGGGATATACATGTAAAAGTCAACGGAATATTTTCCGGCTGTCTTATCGCCAAAAAGCATAACATAGTCGTTGAGGCCATCGGTCATAACCGAATTGCTGCCGGTAAAGGCTTGCTCGGTCGAAACGGTAGCATCTTCATCACCACCGGCTCCACCATCGCCACTCCAGCATGTCCAATGTGTGATGCCTTGGGCAAGTGCTTGCTCAACGAGTTTCCCACCTGCTGTGTAGCTTTCAAAATCTTCGGTGATTTCAGCACCTGAGCCACCGCCAATGGGGTCGCCGTTGTAGATAAGGATTCCGGCACTGCCACCATCAGACCATGTTCCGGCCCAACCGGTTTGGTTGTCCAGAAACTCGGGAGCTTGTACGGGAACACCAGCGGTAAGGTCGTTCCAGGTAGCACCATCATCAATCGAAAAGCCAATACCTTCGAAGGTAGGCTCGGAGGAGCTTCCCACCCATGTAGAAGTAGTTCCGGGAATAAAGTCGAACCAGCGGGCATACATATTGCCATTAACCATAACTGATGTCCAGGTAGCACCACCATCGGTAGTAACGCCCAATTCGGGTTCAAAACCCATATCCAGGTACGAACGGAAAGCAATACCTACGGTTTCGCTTTTGAACAGCGGCTGAACCACATCGGTAACAAGAAAGTTGGTAGGGGTAGTTCCCCAGGTCATTCCCATGTCGGAGGAGTAGAATACGCGACCCTGGTTGGTTCCATACCAAATACTGTTTCCAACGGCTGAGTAGTTGCCGGTAATTCCATATTCGCCAGCGGTGGGCACTGGAATATTGGCCTCGGGAACTCTGTTCCAAGTGGCACCGCCATCGTTGGTGGTGTACAGTTCGTAATAACCATCAAGGGGGTCGCCCTGGGCGAAGCCGTTGTTGGCATCAAAAAAGTGGACTACGTTAGCAAATGATGAAGCACCGTAAGCAGTGCCTTGTTTTGCCCAACTTGTGCCACCATCGGTAGTTTTGTAAATACCCTGGTCGGCACCCGTATTAAAAATAGCCCAGCAGGTGTTGGCATCAATGGCGAAAACCATCGAAAGACCTGTGCCTGCATTAAAGGTTCCTGCTGTCCAGGTTTGTCCGCCATCGCTCGAGTGAGTAAACCCATCGATAATGGCTCCGGTAGCATCAATAGCTGCTGCCCAAAGGGCATCGCTGTCTTCCATTCCGACCGAGATTTGTCCGATACCTTGCCCTGTGGGCAGGTCGGAGCTTACTGCGATCCAGTCTTGTGCAAAAGTAGCCATCGAAATAGCTACAAAGAGCATGATCAATTGTAATTTTCTAAGCATAATAATTAATTAATTAAGTTTGAAATAAGACTTTAGTTATTTATTCGTGGTGCAAAGTTAATATTTTCGTTCATACACATCATTTTTTTAATGATTGGTTATTTCGCTTAACGCGATTCCCTGGTAGCTATTTTGAATTATAAGAGATTTTTCAATTTTTTGCAAAACCTGATCATAGCGAATAGTTCCCCAGTTGGGGCCAGCCAAAAAGCGCGGAGGTACTTCGCCTGCAAATCGTTCGAGCACAATTTTCGGAGAAAGTTTTTCGAGAAATTCGATGACCAGATCGATGTAATCGTCCAAAGCAAAAAATGTAAATTGATCCGGTTCATCCTGGAAATCCCTGGCCATTTGGGTGCCTCTTACAATTTGAAGCTGGTGTATTTTTAAGGTATTCAAAGGCAATTCGGATAAGATGGCGGCTTCATCAATCATCATTTGCTGTGTTTCGCCAGGCAAGCCGAAGATGATGTGGGCACCGGTTTTTAAGCCAAAAGAAGCCGTAAGTTCCAGGACATCCACAGATTCCTGAAAAGTATGTCCCCGGTTTATTTTTACAAGCGTTTCATCGTAGCACGATTCCAGGCCGTATTCGATAATCACATAATGGCTTTTGGCGATGTCAGCAAAGTAGCGCAACTTCTCTTCATCGATACAATCAGGCCGGGTGCCGATAACCAGGCCGACCACATTTTCTACTTCCAAGGCCTGGTCGTATCTACGTTTTAGATTTTCGATGCTGTCGTAGGTGTTTGAAAAAGCCTGAAAGTAAGCCAGGAATTTATCGGCACGGCGGTAGCGGTTTTTGTGAAATTGGATGCCTTCTTCGATTTGTAGCTTTATGGATTTTTCGGGTGAGCAATACGAGGGGCTAAAAGCATCGTTGTTGCAGTAGGTACAACCCCCGCGACCTTTGGTGCCATCGCGATTGGGGCAGGTGAAACCCGCATCGATGGTAACCTTTTGCACGCGCCCGCCAAATTCACGCTCAAAATATTGGGCGTAGGCGTTAAAGGGGCGATCGTGATTCCAGGGGTATTTCATGGGGCAAAAATAAGAAAGGCTGCACTCAGGCAGCCTTTCTTTCGAATTATTTTCTCCGTTTAGAATTGCAAGCCAGGGTTTGACTAATTAGTGTCCGTCTTTTTAGTCGTTGTATGAAATATGAATAGCCCTGTCCTTTAGGGCAGGGATTGAATTGAAAGGATGAAAAACCCCCGCGATTCCGCAACGCCTGCGGCGTTGCGGAATCGCGGGGGATGTAAGGCCAAGCTCATTTTCCCCGGGTTAAAACCCGGGGCTATTCATAAGTGCCGGCTTTTTTTGATTTTAGATTGATGATTAAAGATCGGAGATTTTAGATTGGCTTGAATATCACCTACATCTTAAATCTAAAATCGTTAATCTTAAATCTCATATTCTTATAAATATTACTTTAGGGACGGACACTAATTTGAATGTAAGGGTTGACTTAACTTTAATGTGTCAAGTCAAGCCCTGACTATTATTTGCGAAAAATTAATTATTTCGCAGATACTCTTTCAAGCCATTTGAGCATAAAGAGCATCATAGTCATCGAAATTAAACAAACACCCACAAATACACCCCACGTTATCCACAAAGGAATAGTAGTATAAAAAATGGCACCAAAAAATAATAACTGGTTACCCAGAGCTGTGGCACCAAGCCAACCGCCCTGCATAAGACCCTGGAGATGTGGTGGAGCAACTTTGGAAACAAAGGCTATTCCCAATGGGCTGATAAACAATTCGGCAACGGTAAGTATAAAATAGGTCCCCAGGAGCAAGAGTGGCGTTACTTTTTGAACATCATCCAGTGGCGTACCTCCTTCGTTAGGATTAATATCGGAATACAGGGGCAGTCCCAGCGAGCCAAACGACATCAAAACATAAGCTGATGCAGCGATAAACATACCAATGGCAATCTTTTTGGGTGTGGATGGTTCGATACCTTTACTCTTTAGCCAACCAAAGAGCGCAACAACCAAAGGAGTTAGGAATACTACAAAGAATGGGTTCATGGCCTGGAATGATTCCACGGATAAATTAATACCCATAAAACTTAGGTTGGTGTAATCGCGTGCAAAGAAAGTAAGTGTTAAACCATTTTGATGGAAGGAGAACCAGAAGAAAATTACCACACCATACACAGCTAACAATGCGTAAATGCGTTGACGGACTTCTTTTATATCCATTTTTACTTCCTTAATGCTATTTCCTTTATTATCTTTTTTAACTACAACTGTACCCGGATCCGGGAAACGGCTTTTGTTGTACATGTAAATTACAAATGAAATAGCCATCGCAATAATTGCAATACCAAAGGCATAATGAAAACCTTCGGTAAACACATTCAGATAATTATTTGCAAAAGCAGTAAGGTCAGTCTGTGTTCCGCTTATTGTAGCATTGTTGGCCCACAACTGAAGTTTCTCGACTGAATCAGGAGTAATAGTACCATTAAGCTGTGCATGACAAAGTGCAGGAAGATCAGCATTATAAAGAAAATCATGTTGTTTTAACCACCATGTTCTGATTCCGGGGGCTATAAAAGGAGCTACCACAGCACCCACATTGATAAACATATAAAAAATCTGGAAACCGGCACCTCTTTTATCATCACTATAATCACCCTGGTCGTACATCTGGCCAACCATCGCCTGCAAGTTGCCCTTGAACAAACCGTTACCAAATGCAATTACAAATAATCCAACCAAAGTAATCGTGAGATAAAGTGACATGTTAGGAACTGGTGTAGGCGTTGGAATGGCCATGATTAAATAACCCAGTGACATCACTACTAAACCCACCATAATGGTTCCTTTAAAATTCTTGGTCTTGTCGGCAATAATACCACCTACCAATGACAAAATGTAAATCAGGGCATAAAACGTAGCATAAATGTAGCCTGTAGTAGTTACATCCAGCCCGAATTTTGACACAATAAACAACGACAGGATGGCCATCATTGTATAAAACCCAAAGCGTTCACCCATATTTGCAAGTGCCGCTGCAATCAATCCTTTCGGATGTCCTTTAAACATAATTGTAGTTTTTGATGAATAATTTTCTTATTAGTTCACTTAATGTTTCAAAATGTTAATGCGTGCAAAAATAATTAAAAATGAATGCCATTAAATTTAGAATCAATAAATATAATATGCGTTGAAAAACAATTAGTTAGAGCGATATTTTTTGCCCTATACAAATTTTTAGATGTACTTTTGTAATGAAATCATCAAATTATCGTCTTTCACACACAATGACAAAGCAAGCGTTTGTTGGCAGGATATTGCCCATGAAGGATAAATTGTACCGGCTGGCCCGGAGAATCCTCAATGCGGATGATGCTGAGGATATGGTGCAGGATGTTTTTGTAAAACTATGGACAAAACGAGAATCCATTGCACAATACCAAAACATCGAAGCCTTTGCCATGGTGGTGTGCCGCAATTTGTGCCTCGACAAGGTGAAGTCCAAGGGCTACCAAAACAGCGAACTCATGCCAGGGCACGAGCCCATCGACCACCGCAGCCCCGAACGAATGGCCGAGGCGAGCGATGAAATGGCGAGGGTACGGCAGACCATAGCCACCTTGCCCGAGCTGCAACGAACCATCATCCAGTTGCGCGATGTGGAAGAAATGGAATACGATGAGATGGCCGAAATTTTGAATATGCAGGTGAACGCGATTAGAGTAAACCTATCACGCGCCCGAAAAACAGTGCGGGAAGCGATGATTAAAATGCACAATTATGAATACCACAGCAATTAAAATACTGATCGAAAAATACGAAGCCGGCGAAACTTCGCTTAGCGAAGAGCAAGTGCTTAAAAAATATTTTGCTTCGGGAGATATTGATTCGGATCTGAAGCATTATGCCCCGCTCTTTACTTTTTACAAAACCGAACAGCAGGTGGTAGCCGATGAAAAGCTGGAAGATAAAATCCTGGAAAAACTCGATGCCCAAGGCACGATTCCGTTTTACAAAAACCGGACTTTTTGGACCTGGGCTTCAGGAATCGCCGCAAGTTTAATCCTTATTTTCAGCCTTGTCTTCGAGCTGCAACAAGGGAGGATCAAAAATCAGCAGGCCGAAACTTTGCAAAGACAGGAGGAAGCCAGGCAGGCCTATCAACAAACCAAAATGGCTTTGGCCTACATCTCCGAAAAATATACCCAGGGCACCGACCCGCTGAATAATATTGAAAAGCTGGAACAAAGCACCCGCGCCTTGAATGAGTTAACGAAAATGAATACGGGGATCAATACCGTAAATAAGCAGATGAAAAAAATGGATAAGGGTGTTGACCAAATCACGAAATTATCAAAATTCTCAATAGTAGTTAAACCTTAATATTTTACAATGATGAAGAAAATAATGGTATCAATTGCAATGCTGGCCTTTCTATTAATGTCAGCACCCACATGGGCACAAAGCAGCCCCACCGACAAACTCTTTGATGAGTATGGCTCGCAGGATGGCTTTACCACTGTACACATCAGCAAGGAGCTGTTCAGCTTATTTGCCGAAATCTCGCAAGAATCCGATGATGCCGAAGTAGCCGAAATCAATAAGGTGGTGAATGGCCTGGAGCACGTGCGTATCCTGATGTGCGATGTTAGCGACTCGACTGATCGCACCGTGTTCAATAAATTTAAAAATGAGCTAAACGGCGTGAAGCTGAATAATTTTACCGAGCTAATGACGGTGAAAGAGGATAACGAGATCGTTAAATTTATGATTCTCAAAGATGGCAAAAACATCAAAGAATTGCTTCTGCTCATCAATCAGCCCGACGAAGCCGGCTTTATCAGCATCAAAGGCAATATCGATTTGAAATCGATAGGCAAGTTATCCAAGTCGATGAACATCGATGGCCTGGAAAACCTCCAAAAGCTCAACGATAAATAAACCCTTTTCAAAGGCCTGGACAAAAACCCACAGCACCCTTTGTTGCTGTGGGTTTTTGCATTGATAGCCACCAACCCCAGCCCTTGCATTTTCCAACACGATTTTCAAGCCCGGCGTTTTTAGTAATTTTGGCCGCATTTTAAAATTATTGCATTTTAAATTATAAACAATGACCTATTCAAAACAGCAGATTATAGAAGCCCTCAAAGAGGTGATCTACTTTCCGAAGAGCGATAATATCGTTGCCCTCGAAATGGTGGATCACATCGAGATTGTGGGGAAAAAAATAAGTTTTACCCTGCTCTTTCCTGAGCCTAACGACAAAAACGCGGCTATCGTTGAGCAGGCCTGTGTGGATGCTCTGAAACGGAACCTGGGCGATGATGCAAAAGTGGCAGGAAATATTACCCTGAAAGCCAAGACCGAGGATGCCCTCCGCGACATCAGACATATTATAGCCGTGGCATCAGGAAAAGGCGGCGTAGGGAAATCTACCGTTTCGGCCAACCTTGCCGTAGCCCTCTCGAAAACCGGAGCCAAAGTTGGGATTTTGGATGCCGACATTTACGGCCCTTCCATCCCCATGATGTTTGGACTTACCGATGCCAAGCCGCTGGCCGAAAAGCGCAATGGCCGTGATGTAATTATACCTGCTGAAAAATTTGGCCTGAAGATACTCTCGATTGGCTTTTTTGTAGATCAAAACCAGGCTCTGCTATGGCGCGGCCCTATGGCCTCCAACGCGCTAAACCAATTGCTACGCGATACCGACTGGGGTAAACTGGATTATTTGGTTGTGGATCTGCCTCCCGGAACCGGCGATATCCATCTTACCATTGTTCAGGAAGCGAAAGTGTCGGGCGTGGCCATCGTTAGCACGCCGCAAAACGTAGCCCTGGCCGATGCCCGCAAGGCATTCAGCATGTTCAATTCCGAAAAGATTAATGTGCCCATTTTGGGGCTTATCGAAAACATGTCGTACTTCACGCCTGCGGAGCTGCCCGACAACAAGTATTATATCTTTGGCCGCGAAGGTGGAAAAAAACTGGCCGAAGAATCGAAGGTTCCCTTCCTGGGTGAAATACCTCTGGTACAAGGTATTTGCGAATCGGGCGACAGCGGAAAACCCGTAGCTCTCGAATCCAACGAAAACCCCATTTCAAAAGCCTTTGACGCACTGGCACAAAATCTTATTTCGCAACTCGAAGCTAAGAAAACATCGCCCTTTGCCTAAGGTTTAGTATTTTTGCAAGCTAATAATTTAAGATTATGGAACAAGTCAAAGAAGAAATCACCAAGAAAGTACAGAATGTAATAGCCCAGATACGCCCCTACCTGCAACAGGATGGCGGCGATATCGAGTTTGTCGAATATACCGATGATAATGTGGTAAACGTAAAATTGCTGGGAGCCTGCGGTTCATGCCCTTACAGCACAATGACCCTTAAAAACGGCGTTGAAACGGCCATGAAAAAAGCCATCCCCGAGGTAAAATCGGTGGAAGCCATCAACCTCGAAATGTAGAAAGCACCCCGTGCAAAATCGAAACAACGGACACCCTTGCCCCGGCAGGAGTGTCCGTTTTTTTTTGGCATATCATTATTTTTGCATTACTTTGCTCAATCAATGACGGGTTGTCTTTTTAGTGTCCGTCTTTTTAGTAAGTTATTTGAATTATGAATTGCCTCGCCCTTTAGGGCGGGGATTAAATTGGGAAGAGGAAAAACCCCGCGATTACGCCACGCCTGCGGCGTGGCGTAATCGCGGGGCGGACATCTTCACATTCATTTTTCCCTGGGTTAAAACCCAGGGCAATTCAAAAACTGCGACTTTATGGACAGACACTATTTAGTGCGTTTTTAATTATAAATTTTTTGACTTTTTTCGATTTGTACAAAATTACTTTTACTAAGCCTTTCTTAATTTTTTAATCCGTGAAACGCGCCTATTACATAAGCCTTATTTTTTTGTTTGTGGTATCTGCTGCCAGGGCGCAGAGCATTTACCATCCCTGGCTGGTTGAAGGCGGCGTTAGCTTTACTGATTTTGGGGCTGCCCATCGTCCCTTTCCCGAAAAGTTTACCAGCCCCGATTGGATGGGGCTGAAAGCACCCACGATGGTTAAGCTGGGGCGAATGATAAAACCCTGCCTCCGCGCCGAGATCATTATAGCAAGCAATACCTTAAATACAAATCGGCTCAATCAAATCCCTTTGCAGGATACCATTAATAACACAAACTATTATAAAATCGGCCTGCAGGCAGCTTACAATTTTGCCAATGGAAAAATCCTGAAGGAGACTTTTTTTATCGATCCCTACCTATATTCCGGACTGAGTTTGTCGCGTATCAATTCGCAATTTTACCCGGGCATTCCTGTTGGCATTGGCTTTAACGTGTGGCCATTCGAATATTTTGGTTTAAATATCCAGACTTCGTATGAATATGTTTTTGATTTCGATGATTATCTGCATTTATCCATCGGCGTGGTGGTTCGTTTTGGTGATATGATCGATAAAGACCGCGACAGAATTCCCGACCGTTACGATGCCTGCCCGAAAATATTTGGCCTGGAGAAACACCAGGGCTGTCCCGATTACGATTACGATGGCGTGGTTGACAGTCTCGACAAATGTCCGACCGAACATGGCTGGCCTCCGGCTCAGGGCTGCCCTGATTACGACCGCGATGGGGTGCCCGACAAATTCGACCTGTGTCCATGCCAGGCTGGTCTGGCCAAGTTTAACGGCTGCCCCGATTCCTTGCGCCGTTCCGACTGGCCATCATCACAGCAGCCCAGTATGGAAACTTATATCGAGGTCATCGTTCCTGAAGAAGAAACAACCCAACAACAACAGGATCAAGTACAAGAACAGGTCAGATCCTGGGAAAACACACAGGAAACAAAGGTGGAGCCTCCATCAGATGAAGTGCCGGTGGTGGTACCCGTTGACGAGACTTACACCTCCCACGATCAAAAGCAATTGGCTGTTACCCCGCCCAGACAGGGCTTCGAGCAAAAAACCAAGAACTTCCTTTGGCAAGTTCGTTTCAACAAAAATAGCGCAATCGTCCAGGCCGAAGCCAATGCAGGATTAAATAGTGTCGCTCTGACCATGAAAAGCTATTCGGCCGAGCAGTTTGTGATTTATGGCATGCCCGACAACAGTGCCCCAACCGAATACAACAACTATTTGTCCAAGGCACGAGCCAAGGCCATTCGTTCCTATCTCATTTCGCAGGGTGTGGAAGCTGCCTCCATCGAAGCTTTGGGTTTCAATAACCTTCCCGGCGATTTATCCTTCGATGCCTCAAGGATGATTATCATTCGGATGAAGTAGTTTTGTTTTTAATGGATAAGATGTTTTTAGTACTTACGGCTTGTCTTTTTATTAAGTTATTTAAATTATGAATTGCCTTGCCCTTTAGGGCGAGAATTTGATGGCTAACAGGAAAACACCCCTCGATTTCGCCACGCCAGTGGCGTGGCAAAATCGAGGGGTGGGTAAGGCCAAGCACATTTTTCCCCGGGTTAAAACCCAGGGCAATTCACAGCATCGACTCTATGGACAGACACTACTTTAGGCTTGTTGAAAAACGCATATTAATAATATTCCCCCAAGATTCCATGTAAGGTGCGGAGCACCGAAATATTTCCTGGCACAATATCAGGCATTTTTTTTGTAAGATATGTCGCCATCAAAATTCAGCATCATTAAATATTTAAAATTATGAAACCGATTAATGTATTCTTTGTCATCACCCTGCTATTTTCAATCACCGCGTGCAGCAAAAGCAAAAATGATCCAATACAAGAACCCACCCAAATCCATCTTAGCGAAAAAGCCGCCGGGGTCATTACCAAAAGTAACCAGTTTGGTATCCAACTTTTTAAAGCGGTAGCCCTGGATGACCAGGAAACAAACCTTATGATTTCGCCACTTTCGGCCTCAGTTGCGCTTACCATTTTATTAAACGGCTGCGATGCAGAAACCTACAATCAGATTCGCGACATGCTGGGCTTTGACGGCCTTAGCACCAATGAAATTAATACAGCCTACAATTCGCTGGTGCAGCAGCTTTTGGCCGCCGACCCAAGCACGCAACTTGCCCTGGCCAATGCGGTGTGGTATCGCAACAATTATAGCTTCCACAAGAGCTACCTCCAAAGTATGCAAACGAATTTTGATGCCCACATCGAGGCACTGGATTTTGAATCGCCGATGGCACCGCAAAAGATCAACCAGTGGGCCAGCGATAATACCCATGGGAAAATCACCCACGTTATTGATCAAATTCCTGAAGATGCCGTGATGTTTTTGATGAATGCCTTATATTTTAAAGGTAGCTGGATCGAAAAGTTTAAAACCGAAAATACCCACAACTCGCACTTTACGCTCGATAATAGCAGTGTGATAAATATCCCCACCATGCACGGTTCTATTCCTGCAAAAGGTATTTACAGTGATGACTTCAAGGCTATCGAATTGTTTTATGGCCGCAAAAACTTCTCGATGATTATTGTTGTTCCCAATGCCGGGCTAAACGCTTTTATTCAAAGTGCCACGCCCGAAACCTGGGATAGTATCACCACGGCTATGGATGAGGAAATAATCCAAACGGATATTGACGTGTCGCTTCCAAAATTTACCTTCGCCTACGAGAAGCAATTGAACGATCAGTTAAAAACCCTGGGGATGACTGATGCCTTTGAGCCGATGCTTGCCAACCTTTCCAAAATCTCGGATGAAAGTCTTTTTGTGAGTTTTGTAAAGCAAGATACTTTTGTGGAAGTGAACGAGGAAGGAACCGAGGCTGCTGCCGTTACCACCATTGGCGTTACCCTTACCTCAGTGGGCGATATACCACCACAGTTTATCATCGACAAGCCTTTTGTATTTGCCATCCGTGAGCAAACCACCAATACGCTGCTCTTTATCGGGCAGGTGGTGAATCCTGAATAGGGTTTTTAAAAACTCATGGCTTTAAGTCAGGATTAAATCAAAAAAAGTCGACTTTATGGACAGACACGCTCTAGCTAGGGCCTGCTGATAAATTCGTAACAACTTGTTATTTATTCTATTACAAAAATAATGTTGTATCTAAATGCACGGTTTTTTGTACGATTATTCACAAAACCTTGCGTTTAATATTGCGGTGCGCCCGCCTGAATGCGTTATGCGGGCAGGCTGCACCTACAAATTTCCTTGTGGTTCGATCATACTTGGTAAGTAATACATTCAAAGCGGCAGAGCCGCGCAATATGCCGCCCAACGGGCGTGCATGCTCGATTTCTAATCGGCATTTGTAGAAAAAAGATGTACGGATGTCGTAAGGTGCAGTGCACCGAAATATTGTCATTTTGAGTTTTTCAGCAAGCCCTAGCTAGTGCCTGTCTTTTTAGTACGTTATTTGAATTATGAATTGCCCTGTCCTTTAGGGCAGGGTTTAAATTGGGAAGATGAAAAACCCCGCAATTTCGCAACGCCTGCGGCGTTGCGAAA
>Ga0307929_1000183_pt1 | contig 65805 bp, 52 predicted proteins | sample AceLakmetage1330_FD_203160 | JGI IMG/M metagenome (GOLD analysis project Ga0307929, IMG submission 203160) | Saline water microbial communities from Ace Lake, Antarctica - #1330 | ecosystem: Environmental > Aquatic > Non-marine Saline and Alkaline > Saline | place: Antarctica: Ace Lake... | reverse complement strand
ACTAGTGGACATGCTTTCCCTCCTGAATTAGTTGGTGGTTCTTCTAATTAAGGAAATCGCATGTCCACTTTTTTTGCAAAACTTATTTCAAAAGTACGCTTCAGTCGGATGAACCTAATTTTCATTATCAACCCACCTTGAGGAGACACCATGGCTGACAAAATTTTTCGCGTAAATATGACAGATCTTTCCACTTCTATTGAAGATGTTCCAGCAGACTGGGCTGGACATGGAGGTCGTGGGCTCACATCCAATATCGTTGCTACTGAAGTTCCCCCTACCTGTCACCCTCTTGGACCCAATAATAAACTGATTTTTGCTCCAGGCACGTTATCCGGTACAGCCGCTTCCAACTCCGGCCGTATTTCAGCAGGAGCCAAAAGCCCGCTCACCGGAACGATCAAGGAATCAAATTCAGGTGGTACATCGGCCCAAAGGCTTGCCAAAATGGGCTGCAAAGCGCTCATCATTGAAGGACAACCAAAAGATGACAGCTGGTATTCCCTTAGCCTTACTCCTGAAGGTGTGACAATCACCAAAGAAGAAGAGCTGATCGGCAAAGGCAACTTTTCCGTCGTGGAAAGTGTTGAGAAACGATTCACCGATAAAATTGGTATTCTTTCCATCGGCCAGGCCGGTGAGATGCAAATGACCGGAGCCAATATCTCAGTAAAAGATCCTGACAGCCATGTTCGCTCTCTTGGACGCGGTGGTCTCGGAGCTGTTATGGGCTCTAAAAAGATTAAATTTATTGCACTTGACGCTCAAGATGGCAAAGTTGAGATTGCTGACCTGGATGCCTTCAGAGCAGCCAATAAAGCATTCACCAAAGCCTTGGTTGACCACCCTGTAAGCCAGGCACTCGGGACCTATGGATCAAACGTCCTGGTCAATATCATTAATGAAGCAGGTGGACTTCCCACCAAAAACTTCAGCCAGGGACAGTTTGAGGGACATGAGCAGATCTCCGGTGAGACCATGCATGACCTCATTGTGGAACGCGGTGGTAAGCCAAAACATGGTTGTCATTCCGGTTGCGTTATTCAATGTTCTCAGATTTACAACGATATCAAAGGAAACTACAAGACATCCGGTATGGAGTACGAATCTATCTGGGCCATGGGTGCCGACTGTACCATCGATAATCTCGATCAGATTGCTGAAATGGATTCCATTATGGATGATATCGGTATTGATACCATTGAAACCGCCGTGGCCTTTGGTGTAGCCATGGAGGCAAAGGTACTGGATTTTGGCGATGCCGTGGAAATGACCCGTATCCTGAGAGAAGAGATCGCCAAAGGTACCGCCCTTGGTCGTGTTATCGGAAACGGTGCAGGAAGCGTTGGCAGAACATATGGTATAACCCGGGTTCCTGTTGTTAAGAATCAGGCGATCCCCGCCTACGATCCCCGCTCCATTAAGGGTATCGGTATTACCTATGCCACCTCCACTCAAGGGGCGGATCACACCATGGGCTATACCATTGCCACAGAAATCCTGGGCGTTGGCGGAACTGCCGATCCTCTCTCTAAAGAGGGAATGGTGGAACTTTCAAGAGGTCTGCAGATTGCAACCGCAGCCATCGATTCCACTGGCATGTGTCTCTTTATTGCCTTTGCAGCACTCGATGACGAGACCTGTCTGCCAGCACTTATAGATATGATCAATGCTCGTTTTGGGATCACCCTCGTGGCCGCCGATGTGACTAATCTTGGTATGTCCATTTTAAAAACCGAGCATGCCTTTAATATGGCTGCTGGTTTCACTAATCTGGATGACAGACTTCCTGAGTTCTTTGAAACGGAGCCTGTTGCACCACATAATGCGGTATGGGATTTCACCGGTGAAGAAATCGATACCTTCTGGAATTTCTAGGATTTTCGTATGCAGGTACAGGTAAAGCTCTTTGCCTTTTTTAGAGAAGGCCGTTTTATTAAAGAAGACAGGGAGCTTCCCGAAGGCACCACAGCTGGAACTATTGTTGATGAGCTGGGGATTGATCGGGAGGAGGTCGGGGTACTAATGATCAACTCCCGTCACTGCAAGTTTGAAACAGTGCTCCAGGAAGGTGATATTTACGCCATATTTCCGGTTATTGGCGGTGGCTGAACCACAACAAGCCATCCTCTCTGCCCTTCGTAAAGAGGTACAGGGAGACACGATCTCCCTGGCTGTGGCTCAAGGCATAGCCAACCAGTTAAACTGTTCTCTACGCTCCGTTGAAACCATGGCGCTGGAGCTAGGATTTACCCCCCAGCGTCATATACGAAACGGCCTCTCCTGCAATGAGCAGCTGAGCCTTATGGAAAGCACCGTTGCCATTATTGGCTGCGGCGGACTTGGCGGCAGATGCGCAGAACTCCTGGCACGGCTAGGCGTTGGTCATCTTATTATTACGGACCCGGACAGCTTTTCAGAATCCAATCTCAACCGTCAGATCTTCTGCAGCACTCAGAATCTGCAATGCAACAAGGTTGATGTCCTGGCACGGGAGCTTCCTCTGATACACCCCGCCTTACAGATCAGTCCCCATTGCAAGTGCTTTGATAAGAATTCAGTAGAAAACAGTGCTGTGGTTGTGGACGCTCTTGATTCCGGTGAAGCCAGGAAAAGGCTCTCAACACTCTGCAGCAGCAAGGCTATCCCTCTGGTTCATGCTGCCGTAAACAGTTGGTATGGCAAGGTCGGTATAGATAAACAGAGAACGGGCCCCCTGATAGAGGACCATTATTCACAGAATAAAGAATTAAAAAAAGCACCTACTGTACTTCCCATGACCGTTGCTCTTGTGGCGGCGCTCCAGGTAGCTGAGGTCTGCAAACTGATCCTCAACTGCGGCTCTTCCCTGGACCAGGGCTGGCTGCAGACTGATCTTCTTGATAACGAATACATACCCATTCACCTCAAAGACTAACTGATATGAACCAGACACTTCTCACTCACTGGCTTGTTTCAATTGGGCTGGACAACAACATTGCCGAGTTTGTAGCCATCGCCATTGTTGTCTTGGGAATCCTTATCCTTGCCCTGCTCGCCACCTATATCGTACGCCGTAAGATGCTTCCCATTGTGGTCACCATCCTTCACGGAAACAGCTACCACTGGGATGACGCCCTGATCAAATCTGGCTTTTTCCAAAAATTGAGCTGGTTTACTCCCATCCTGGTGATCTCTGCGTCCAAGGAACTCTACCTGAGAAACGATTCTACTTTTTCTGAAATTCTGTCACGCCTCCTCCTCATCGGGGTTATCATCGTCACCACCATGACCTTTAACTCCCTGCTCAGTTCCATCAGCTCTTTTTTCCCCGATCTGTCCAGACGCCATCGCGGCACCATCCGGGGATACACCGACATCGCGCGTATCATCACCATGCTGTTCTGTGGTATCTTTCTGGTGGCCATCATCACCAACCGTTCACCCTGGGGACTCCTTAGCCTCCTCGGTGGGCTTACCGCCATCATCATGCTGCTCTTCAAGGATATTCTGCTCGGATTTGTAGCCAACATCCAACTCTCTACCACGGATATGGTGCAGGTGGGAGACTGGATTGAGATGCCCCAGTACGGCGCAGACGGTGATGTCATCGATATCTCCATCCACTGCGTCCGAGTCCAGAACTGGGACAAGACCATCACCTCCATCCCCACCTACGGACTTATCTCCAATTCATTTAAGAACTGGCGAGGCATGAGCGAATCCGGTGGAAGACGCATCAAACGGGCCATTAATATTGATATGGGCAGTATCCATTTTGTGTCCGACACAGAGATCAAAGAGCTGTCAAAAATCAGTCTATTAGAGAAATACATCGTCCCCAGACAAGAGGAGATAGAAGCCTACAACAAGCGGCATAACACGGAGAGTGGCTCCGTGGTCAATGGTCGCAGCCAGACAAACATTGGAATATTTAGGGCTTACACCCAGCAATACCTTCACCAGCACCCGCAGATCCACAGCAATATGACCTTTCTGGTCCGGCAATTAGCTCCCACTGAGATGGGACTGCCGCTGGAGATTTACGTTTTCAGCAAGGATCAGGCCTGGGCAAATTATGAGGCGATCCAGGCAGATATATTTGACCATCTACTGGCTTCCCTGCCTCATTTTGGACTGCGTATTTTTCAAACCCCAAGCGGTTTTGATTTTCGTACCGCTCTTAGCGGGGACACCAATCAACCCAACAAAAAACAATCTTTTCCTTAACCACATGAATCTATTCGGTTATTTATTCAAGCGTGTGCTACTCCAGCCGCTTACTGAAACGAAGCGTACTGACGATAAGAAAAATCGCGGAAAAAGCCAATAAAAACAGAAGATCAGCACTCATGGTGTTCAATGGTTGCCCGCGCAGCATGATGCCGCGAACGATTCGTATAAAATGTGTTAATGGTAGTACTTCGGCGATATTCTGGGCAAATTTGGGCATGGCCACAAACGGAAACATAAAGCCTGAGAGCAACAGCGAAGGAAGAAACACGAAGATAAACATCTGTATGGCGGCCATCTGGTTTTGAGCCATAGTTGATATCAAAAGCCCAAGTGTAAGGTTTGCCAGGATGAAAATGAGACAAGCGGTGAACAGTGACAGCAGGCTTCCAGCTATCGGTACCCGAAACAGCACGACCCCCAGAGTGAGAATGATAGATACCTGGATAAGTCCAATGATAATATAGGGGATTATTTTCCCTACCATCAACTCAAAATTTCGTATTGGTGTCGCCACCAGTAACTCCATATTGCCACGCTCTCGTTCCCGGACAATAGATACAGAAGTAAACATAATCATGGTCATTGTCAGGATAACACCGAGCAATCCAGGAACAATCGATATCGCAGAACGTTTTTCCGGGTTATAAAATAATCGGGTGGCCAGGGACTCGGTTTGTGAACTGTTGCCTATTACATTTCCTGGTTGAAACGGAAATCGTCCAAGGGATGACACTGCGGAACCCAGGACCGTATCGGATCCATCAATCAACAATTGGGCATACGATTCATCGCCAAGATAATAACGGCGCTCCGCGTCACGTGGGATGTAAAGACCAGCGGCGACTTTACCGTCACGGATCATGCGTTCCAGCTCTGCAGGGGTGTAGGCCATCGCTTTGAAGTCCAGCACCTGAGTGGCCTGTACATCCATCACCAGCTGGCGAGAAAAACTATTGTTTAAATCATCCACCACAGCTGCCGGTACATGACGAACATCGGTATTGATTGTGTACCCAAACAATACCAGTTGAATAAGCGGGATCATCACCACCATGCCAAACGTCAGGCGGTCACGCACGAGTTGAAGAATTTCTTTCTGGCATACCGATAGTGTCCGGATGATGGATGGCGTCATCGTCTTATCTCCACAGTTCTCAGCCTACCGATTCATTGTCTCGTGTAGCCATAACAAAGACATCTTCAATATTCGGCTCGGTCGACTTTATTAACGTGTCACCAAACGAAGACAACTGTTCAGTCAACCACTGTTCGGGCTGTGGCAAAGTGGTATCCAGCAAAACGCGAAGGTGAACGCCCACCTGGGTAGCTGAAAGTACCGGCTGCAGTTTATTTACCTGCTCCTTGATGGCCGGGATGTGGGAGCCGCTAATTTCCATCGTAACAGCATTCATTTCGTTTTTAAGCGAGTCCGGAGTCCCGTCTGCGACTTTTTTACCATCGTTTAGAACAGCCAGGTGATGGCAACGTTCCGCCTCGTCCATTAAATGCGTGGTGACCAGGATAGTGGTGCCTTGTTCGCACATCAGAAAAAGTTGATCCCAAAAATCCCGACGGGTATTGGGATCCACTTCCGAGGTTGGTTCATCCAACAGCAGCAATTTTGGGCGATGAATTGTCGCAGCAGCCAGTGCGATCCGACGTTTCTGGCCACCGGAAAGGGATCCTGCAAAGTTCTCAAAAATCGGTTCTAATTTATATTCTTCCACGAGATCGGCGAGTCGCTGTTTGAGCCGACTACCAGTGACTCCCATGATTTTCCCGATAAACTTTAGATTCTGTTTTACAGTCAGATCCCCATACATGGAGAAACGCTGGGTCATGTATCCTACCTGAAGCCTTATCGCCTCTGTCTGAGTCGGAATTTGCATACCCAGAACCTCGATTTGTCCCGCAGTTGGTTTCAACAGACCGCACATCATTCGAATAGCGGTGGTTTTTCCCGAGCCGTTTGGACCGAGGAAACCGTACACCGCGTTTTCGGGGATGTCCATGTCCACATGATCGACAGCCGTAAAATCGCCGAATTTTTTTGTCAGCCCTCGTACCCGAATTGCGGTGTTCAAGGTGTCTCCAGCAGGAGTTGGACCGGTGTACCGGCAGTTAAAAGGGAGGATTGCTCATCCAGCAGGTCGAGTTCAGCCACGTACGCTAGCCGGGATCGATCCTTTTCGGTCAAGGCATAATAAGGGGTAAAACTGGCTTCCGAGGAGATGGTCCGCAAGCGAGCCGGATAGGGCGCGTCCTGCCCGTCCACCATTATGGTATACGTCTGGCCTGGCCTCATTTTAGAGCGAAACGGTTCCGGTACGTATACTCTGGCCCATGGCCGCTCTCCGCTGAGCAGAGTCACCACCACGGTGTTGGCCGGCGGCCGATCTCCTAGTTTGAAAGGCAGACTGTCTACACGTCCTTTCCGTGCCGAGGTGATTATATAGTCCGCCATCTTCAAATTTAATTGAACCAACTGCGAATTGAGGGCCGCTACCTGTGCACGACTTTGTTCAACCTGTTCAATGCGGGTTCCAGCAAGCAGTTCGTCTAGGGCCTCGTTGTGCTCCTTCAGGCCAGCCAGAGCGTTAAGATAATCCTTTTTCGCCCAATCGAAATCCTCCTTGCTAACTTGATTTCTGGAAAAAAGCTCCTTACGACGCTTGTATACTTGTTGTGCATTAGTCACAGTGGCTTTTGCCGATTCAACCCGTGCCCGCTCCTCGGCTATGGTTTGGGGGCGCGGCCCGGCAATCCGCTCTTGCAGTGACCACTCAGACTGCTGTAACTGGCCTTTGAGGATATCTATTTCGGCCCGGATTTTACGGTCGTCAAGTTTCAGCAGAGGGGTTCCAGGTTCTACCAACACGCCTTCTTCGACATAAACATCGGTGATCACTTCACTGACCATGGCCCGGCCGTTAACACGATCCCACTCCAGTGTACCAAAGGCCTGCTGTGGTTTTTGATCACACCCTATCAAGCTAACTATTACCAAGCATGCAAAAAGCCAATGGGTCATATAAAATCTCCGGGGTCATAATAGAACCTGAGCATATAAGTGATAAGAATTCACTGTCTGTTGGGGAAGCAACGGGGGGAAGAAATGCATCCAGCACTCCATTTACGCTCCTTTTCGTAAAAAAGCCATAATGCTACCTCAAAAACAGTACCATAAAAAAGATGACCAATGGAAGTAGAAAACATGGCTAGAGCAGAACACTGATTCAAAACATTGAAACACTATCGGCAGAAATCAAGACTTTCAAAATTGGCATTTAGCCGTTCAAATATATGTTCGAGAAGATGCATAATCGCATAATGTGTGGATTCACTATCATTTTGTCTCATCTTCTCAATTTCCCGATACACACATATCAACTCATCGTCCAAGATGATATTCCCAAGTCTGTTTCCTTCATCACAACGGCTAAACATTGCTGTGATAAGACGCTCCAGAGGCTTTGTTAAATCTGTAGTTATGGGCACATTGACTCTCGTCATAGGGAGCAGGCCAGCCACATACCCTGATTGACACGACGGTCATAAATGGCGCTCAGCAGGAAATCACGTAGTAGCTTTTTGGTCTGAACCATTACCCAGCCATGACCCTGTAAGGTAACTTCAGCAAGTTGAGCCTTGCGATGCCCTGCTCAACCTGCTGATTTCCGTACACCTATCGACGTCGCCCGCCGCCACCTCTGGAGGCACCACCGCGATTCGAGGATCGACTGGAGCTGCTGTAACTCTTAGTTCTCTGGGTAGCCCGCTGTCGTGAGTATTGCTGACGGTCAATGGATGACGATCTGTTATATCCGGAAGAACGTTGTTGAACATTCGAACGTTGTTGAACATTTGAACGTTGTTGAACATTCGAACGTGCAGTGGATGCTCTTTCAGTACTGGTTCTGTTCTGCCACTGTCCATTGCTGCGTTCCTGCCATTGACCGTTATTATTTCGCAGCACATTTCCATTTTTATCGGCCAGGACATTATTATTTCTGCTGTTCACAGCAGCAGCTCCGATTGCAGCACCTCCTGCGGCCCCCAAGGCAGCAGCTCCACCTGCACCAATACCTGACGATCTGCCTGGATCTCCAAGACGGGCACCGCCATTATTGGCAGAGACTCTGTTCTGCATATTTTGTCGATCTGAATGGTTAATTGTCCGGGAGTTCATCGTATTCTGGATAGTCGCATGCTGCGAACGATTACGATAAATATTGTTACGGTTTGATATGTTATTTACAGTTCGATTCCTGTTAACATTCACATTATTAATATTCACATTATTTATATGAACATTCCTATAGGAGGAGCGGTAGCCTCTTGGGCCATAGTAACGGCTCCCGCCCCAGTAACGACCATGGTAACCACCACCCGTATAAAAACCCACACGAAACGGCCCTGAACTCCAACTCATCCCAAAGCCCCATCCGCTCCATGGATTGTAGGATACGCCAAATCCCCATGTTGCAGGGCGGGGATAATAGTAATAGGGAGTAACCCAGGGGTAATAGTAGTAGCCGGTACCATAGACAATGGTCGGTCCGTAGATATAACTGCCTGCATATCCAGGAGTATAACCAACATAAACCACTTCTGGAGTGGAGTCATACACATACACGTATTTAGTATTATACACAGGACTGGAAGGTGGTACCTTGCCAATTCCAGGAGGTGCATGATCCGAGACAACCCAGGGGCCATTTGCAGATTCTGAAACATACCAGACAGCATCCTTTACCAGGTAAAATTGCGTCCCTGCCTTAATCACCGTCTCTGAACAGTTTGCAGCAAACTGAAGATCAGTACCATCAATTGCTTTAAATTTCGGCTCTCCATCGTAGGCCACCTTGATATCTACCAGTCCCCTCTTCACTGCTGCAGTCTGAGGTATCTGAGCATCCATCAGCGCCTCTTTTGCCTCATCTGTTCCCGCAATAGAAGCCCTGACATCAACATACTTTGACGTTGCAGGGATTTCAGTAAAGGTTGCGGGAAGCTTATCGGCAGCCACATAGTCCCAGGAACCGGTCATGGATGAGGACTTATACCAGCGCCCTGAAATAATGAGAAAATACTTTTGACTCTTCACATCCATAAAGACATTGGAGTCCGTATTGGACATGGCCAGCAGATCATCGGTCAGAGGGGTAAATTCTGCCTTCCCCGTTGAAACAATAAGCTCCGTTGGCTTATGAACAACTACTATTGCCGGAGCATTTCTTACCGTAATTTCAGTCTCGGATTTTTCTGCCTGCTTTTCATTTTCAGCTGCCTTTTCGACCACCATTTTTACAAGAACAGCAGGGGTGTTATCCGTGTATGCCCATGGTCCATCTGCACTTTTTGCACTGTACCAGACATTATCAGCAACATTTAAATACCAGTTACTACTCTTACCTTCAAAGAAGAGAGGGTATGGCGTATTGGCAACGGCTTGAAAATCACTGTTTGGAAGTTTTTGCAGCATGGTCTTGCCATCAATCACAACAAGAAGTGCTGGTTTTTCCATATAAATAATTTCAGGAGGAGTATTATCCAGCTTTGCGGCTTGTTTCTGTTCCTGCTCAACTGCAGCAAGTGCAGTTGTTAACTCATCCAGTGACGAGACAAGATCCCCTTTCTTGACCCCCTCCTCAACTGCCTCCTTAAACTCAGCGGCAACTTTCTCATTTGCTTCCGGAAACCGGGTTTCGGTAATCGTAAGAGTCTGAAAACGAACCAGGCGATTTTCCCGATCAATATTCACCTGCGCCGAGAACCAGGCCGCTCCAAATACCGGAGAATCCCCACCGGAACCATGGTAGGCAATTGCAGTTCTGCCTTTTAAGATATTTCCCGTGAGTGATTCAACCTGAGGCTGATAGATAGTGATGGTACCGGAAGAAACAGTTACCTCTCGCGGCCACTTAGCCAGCTCTTCAGAATATACCAGCGGAGCTATCAGCAGAGAGAGGAGAAGCGTAACAAAACAGAAACGGAACGTTTTAAAAGTCAGCATAAAAGCACCTTTGAGTTATTAACAAACACAGAATTAATCTATATATTCTGCAATTTCTTCATACTTACATTTAATTTTATGAATCAAGGCATCATTATGATGCATACGACGCATGGAGTGACTGATAAGATACACCCCTAGTGCCACCAGAAAAGAGAGCAGTATGCCTAGTGGTATCAAAAAGGAAAGCACATCCACAGCTTCATAATATTTGGATGTGGCAATCAACAAACTCAAAACAGATAGCGGAAGGGCAAGAACAGCTATTCCGGTACGCATTAAGGCAAGAGATGTACGTTTTTCAGCAAGCAGAAGCTGAATATCATTTATTGCATTTGAAACATTCATTTCCGTCGATAAAGTCATTCAACACACGCTTATCCTTAAAAAAACAACCTGAGCACATCTTAGAAGAGAGTAGAAACAAAAGCTCATGCGAATACTTCCCATATGCAATCAATAATCTATATCATATGAGTCCAAAAATGACCACCGATTTTAAACATCCTGTAAATAGGGAACCAGGTATGGTTTGTGTTCTCTGATCTCATCCATTGTCAAACCGCTCATTTCATAGGGAAAGACCAGCCAGTCCTCCGTTCGATACTGAAAGAAATCAGGTTCTGTCTCAGACTCTCTGAAAGACGGCCTGTCCCACAGGGTGGCAACCCTAACATCCCCTGGCATATTCTTCTTCAGGTGACGACTCAGTCGTTTAATCACCGCCTCCATACTTTTCCCCGTACTGAAAACATCATCAACCAGTAACAGAGAATCTTCGGCATTAAGATTTTCTAGAAGATACTGGGTTCCATGGACCCTTATTTCAGCATCAGCGGAAGCAACAGCCTCCTGATAGTAGGGTTGGCCGCGGTAGGATGTGCGAAGTGAAATATGATTGGTTTCCACGCCAAGTGTCTGAAGGCACTCCTGAACGTAGATACCAACGGAGCTTCCACCACGCCACAATCCGACAATAAAGGTTGGCCGAAAGCCACTTTCGTAAATCTGTACTCCAAGTTTAAAAGAATCGAGAACAAGCGTCTCTTCATCAAGAAATATTTTTTTCATATATGCTGCCCCAGGAAGAGCTCTTCCAGGAAAATTTGTCTTTACTGAATCTAATCATATTTTTTACGATACACTTTTTAAAACATTACTTGTATACAATAGATTCTAACTGGTAATAAAGGGATACATTTTGCCCCTCAACTCATTCACTCCAAGGTTACAAATGGATAAAGTCTACCTCACAGCTCAGGGTTTGCTGGAAGATTCCTTTAAACTGGGACATCAAATTCTTAGTAGTGGATTCAAACCGACCTTTATCATCGCTATTTGGCGCGGGGGAGTACCCATTGGGATAGCAGTGCAGGAGTTCCTGGCCTTTCACGGCATAGTATCCGACAATATCGCAATCCGCACTTCGTCATACAGTGGCATCGACAATAAAACACGTGAAATAAAGCTGTATGGACTCAACTATCTGGTTAAAAACCTCCAGCATAGCGATCGACTTCTGATTGTGGATGATGTCTATGACACTGGGCGTTCCGTCGAAGCCATCGTAAATGAACTGCAAAGCAGATTACGACTAAACACTCCCCAGGATATCCGCATTGCCGTTCCCTACTACAAGCCATCCCGCAATCAGACAGGTAAGGCACCTGACTATACGGTGCATGAGACGGCGGACTGGCTAAAATATCCTCATTCGCTGGAAGGATTGACAGTTGACGAGATACGGGAAAAACGCCCTGCTCTTTTTGAAATTCTTAAAGATCACTTATAGAAAGTAGATCTCCAGATACTGCACACACATTATCTCTGATTGAACCACTCACCCATAAGTCCACCTGGTTCCCCCGAAGTTCTTTAGCTGCCTCTATTACCGCAAGGGCCTTCTCACTCCCGCCTGCAAGATCGCACTTATTGAGAAAAACAGTGCTACGCGCTTTTGCTGGACAGCCCTTTAATAATCCATCCGGATGAACAGCCAGCCTTGCCACCGTCAGGGGCGTGATGGTATCTCCCATTGACAAACCTGTTAAAGATGAGACCAGTCCTGCTCGAAAAACATTCCGATCCTCCAGCCGTTTCCCAATACTATCAAGGCCAACCACGCTGATAAACAGATCTGTTCTATTCGGCACAACAGGCTCGTTATCACCCGGAGCTTTCAACGATAATTGCCTGGCACCATCGGCCTCAACAAGTATTCGTTCCACAAAAGGTTGCCCAAGTAGCTGTTCCACCTGGGTGCAGCTTATCCCCTGCAATTTATCACCCGAGGACAAAAGGGAATCGGCAACGGTTGCATGGCCATATTGCATCAGACACTTCTGCAATATATCCTGAAATTTAGTGTCTTTAGTAAAAACAATTCCAGCAGACTGTTGGAGGGTAGGCAGGAGAATCCGGGTTGTGGTGGTGGAAACAACTCGTAGCCCTTTTTCTTCAAATGCATGGGCCAGCAAAAACATAAGGGAGGTCTTACCACCACCGCCAACAATGGAAATGACTCTATCTTCTTCTCTAATCAGAGTATCAAAAATTTCCGACATACAGGCTACAATGTTCCTGCCCGAGCCGCGATCAACTCGGCAAGAATACTGACAGCGATCTCTTCTGGTGTTTCAGAACCGATGGAAATCCCCACCGGACAATGAACACGAGCAAAATCAGCATCGCTAAAGTTTTGCTCACGCAGCCTAGAATAGGTTATATCCCGTTTGCTTCTGCTCCCGATCATACCGATATACCGGGCAGGTGTACGCAGAGCCTGAGCAAGGGCGTCCCTGTCGTAGCTGTGCCCACGGGTGACTATCAGCAGATAATAATCTTCTCCCTGCCCCATAATTTGAAACAGATCCTTAAAGTCCTTTATAACATGGGTGGCTCGGGCCATGGGAAAGCGCTCTCTATTGGAAAACTCGCGACGATCATCACAGACAACCACTTCAAAATCCACATAGGCTGCAAGTTTTGCGACCTCTTTAGATACATGGCCGCCTCCAATCAGCACAACCGTACCGGATTTTGGGAGTGGATCAATCACAATCGATTTTTCCGCAACCTGTATCAGCCGGGTGGTTCGATTACGCATAATAATTTCGAAATCGATCCCTTCCAACTGTGGACTTTCATGTCGCAAATCAACAAAAGAACGCAAAGGACTCTTCGGGTCCGACACATCTACAATCCAGACACCCTTTGCACCATCAAGAAAACAGTCCTGAGCCTGTTCAAACATGGGAGCCATCTCAGGGATAAGCCGTTCAATCAACACAAGCTGAACACCTCCACAGATCATATCCATATCCCTGGATGTGCCACTCCCTCGCATATCATATTCGCTCAAGACAGGCGTTGCCCCAGCTGCTACTTTTGAGGCTGCTTCGTGAGCTGTAAACTCCATTTTACCGCCGCCAATGGTTCCATGCAGGATACCATCACTGGTCACAAACATCTTGGATCCAGGGAGGCGTGGGGCAGAGCCGCTCTTGTCAATGATGGTCACCAGAGCAACGCTGTTCCCCTGTTTCAATTGAGTAAGAATTTCTTTTTCTATCATTTTAGCAACCCTCCCTGAATTGCGTTGCAGACAGCAGATCCCGTGCAGCCCTGCCATGTGCATCCAGAAGTTCCGGAAGATCCACATCGGCCAGCTGCCCTTTTTCTACTTTCCATTTCCCCGCAACCATTACGTAGTCCGCTTTATGGGCACCACAGAGAAGAAGAGCAGCCAGTGGGTCACCGGCACCTGAAAAACGTGTCTCATCCAGTTTAAACAGAGCCAGATCCGCCTGTTTCCCAAAAGCAACCTCACCGACGTCATTCCTGCCAAGACATTTTGCAGATCCTTTGGTAGCCCACCGCAGGGCGTCAAAATGAGTTATGGCCGAAGAGCCATAGCGCAGACGCTGCAGCATCAAAGCCTGCCGTACTTCCTGAATCATATTGGAGCAATCGTTTGAGGCAGAGCCATCAACGCCTAGGCCCACGGGGCAGCCCGCTTTTTCAAGATCAGCCACCGGACATTGACCGGAGCCAAGAATCATATTGGAACTTGGGCAATGGCTGATTCCAACACCTGCCCGACCAAGCCTTGAAATCTCTTCCTCGTTAAAATGAATACCGTGAGCCAGCCAGACATCATCCGCCAGCCAGCCAACTCGTTCCAGATAATCAACGGGACGCACCCCAAAGAGCTCTATACAAAAATTCGTCTCATCATGAGTTTCAGCCAGATGGGTGTGAAGACGAACCTTCTTTTCACGGGCAAGCTGAGCACTTTGTCTCATCAGGTCTTCAGTAACACTAAATGGTGAACAGGGAGCAAGAGCCACCTGCATCATGGCACCATCGTTTCCATCATGATAACGCTCTATAACACGTTCACAGTCGCCCAGAATCACATCTTCTGTCTGAATAGTATTGCGAGGCGGCAAACCGCCATCATCTTCACCAAGACTCATAGAGCCACGGGTAAGGGTTGCTCGAATTCCACTCTGTTTGATGGCATCAACCTGTATATCAAGCGCCTCAGGTGCAGCTTCCGGGAAGATATAGTGATGATCGGCAGCCAACGTACAGCCCGAAAGTAATAACTCAACTGCGGCAAGACGCGTTGATATATGAATCATGTCCTCGGTAAGCCCTGCCCATATTGGATACAGGCTCTTTAACCACGGAAATAGTTTCTTATTTAATGCAGGGGGACAGGCACGGGTAAGAGTCTGATAAAAATGATGATGGGTATTGATAAGACCGGGGATAATAACATGTTCCGAGGCATCAAAGATCTGGTCAATCTTTCCCGATGGCTGCCCCCCCCGACCAAGCACCTGGACAATCCTGCTGTCCTCTATAACAATACCACCACTCCCATCGATATCCTTATCAACAGCCACAGCAAGCGGATTTTTCAACCAGATCTTCATCTTCTTTGTCAACCCAGCTTTTTCAACAAACCTGTTCGTTCGTTAAAGGAATCAATCAGAGTATCAATTGTATCCATTGAATGATGAATATTGCTCCAGTAGTCCGCATCGTACCACTGGGCCTGTATTTCTTCGTGGCTTTTCCCCTGTTGCTCAACCCAGGTAAAATATTTCAGATTGTGAATACGCTTGCGATCAACATAGGTCAGCTCCTGCATATTATCGGTTGTTTCACCGAGCATATAACGATGGAAACTTGCAGCAGCATCCACATTTGTAAATTCGCCATTCTCTTCTGTGAGTTCCGTTAACCGGCTTTGATACATCTCCATAGAATCCGTAGCCATGGTGACCATAACATCCTGACCATCCATTTCATAATATTTAGCAGTTTTTATGGCAGCAAGCACATTGGCAATACTTGAAATTCCAAGGAGATGGAGATCATTGACCAGGTCTTCAGAAACGCCCTGGCTAACGAGGTACTCTTTCCCGGCAGGCTCGTTAAAGAGACGAATCAGAGCCATGGGAGCGCAATCATCAATTGCCGTTACAACATCGGTATTTTTGGCATTATGAATCCAGGGAACGTGCTTATCGCCGATTCCCTCAATGCGATGTGCTCCGAATCCGTTATTGAGCAGGGTCGGACATTGCAGGGCCTCACTGGCTACAGTTTTCGAAAGTGGAAACTGCTCTTTCATAAAATCGCCGCAGGCAATGGTGCCTCCGGATCCGGTATTGGAAACCGTAGCCCGAAAACGATCGCCTGGCTCCATGGTCTCCTCCAATGCTTCCATCATTGCCCGGCTGGTGACTTCGTAATGCCACAGATAATTCCCGAACTCATCAAATTGATTAAAAATCGACAGCGCCTGACCCGAATTCCGCAGCTCCCAGCACTTATCAAAAATCTCTTTCACATTACTCTCAGATCCTGGGGTTTTGATGGTCTCACCCGCCACATCGGCAAGCCAGTCGAAACGCTCCTGGCTCATGCCTTCTGGTAAAATAGCGATGGAATCACAGGCAAGTAAATTGGAATCATAGGCTCCTCCACGGCAATAGTTACCGGTGCTCGGCCAGACAGCTTTCTCAGTGGTAGGATCAAACTGACCTGTTACCAGACGGGGAACAAGGCAGGAATAGGCAGCACCAACCTTATGTGAGCCGGTGGGAAACCATTTCCCCAGCAGAATAACAATGCGGGCATCAATACCGGTGAGTTCCTTTGGCAAAACCAGATAGTTAGTTCCTCCAAATTTACCACCGCTTTCCTTTGGCTCATTGTGCCAGTTGATGCGAAACAGATTCAAAGGATTCAAATCCCATAACCCGACATTTTCCAGCTGCTTTGTAATCTGTTCCGGAATCAAGGACGGATTTATCATCTGTTTTAAGGTGGGGATAATGATATTCTGCTCGCGGGCACGCTGTACGGCGTTCTCAAGCTTTGCTTCATCGTGAATCGTAAGATCTATTAAATCATTCATAGTCATTCCTTAAAGTATATTGTTTTCCTGAATTATTCGTTTGAGTAACTGTAAATCCGGTTCAATGGAATAAGAGGTAGATCCTGCCATAGCAACGGATGTCATGGTATTTTTAATATCTTTGAGACCATTACCGGTATTGAGTACTACAATACGCTCATCCGGCTGGACCAGACCATCGGCCACCGCCTTCACAAGCCCGCCATAGGCCGCAGCTCCTGCTGGTTCAGCAAAGACGCCAACTCCTCTTGCCAACGCAGGAATTGCATTTAAGATTTCGTCGTCACTGATGCACACATAGGCACCATTCGTTTCCGTCACTGCGGCAAGAGCTTTGACCCTGTCTCTTGGAAGTCTGGCACTGATGCTGTCCGCCACTGTGATACCTGAAACAGGGGCTTTGGTCAGGATATCTTCACCGTTCTGCCACGCTTCATACATATAGTTGCTTCCCTCGGCCTGCACTCCTATAAGACGCGGCATACGATCAATCCAGCCAAGTGCCATCAAATCCTTTAGTCCCTTATGCAGTCCACCGATAATGCAGCCATCACCTACGCTTACAAAAATAACATCGGGAGCATTCCAGTCGAGCTGTTCACAAATTTCATAGGCCGCAGTTTTCTTGCCCTCTGTCATATAGGGGTTATAACCGGTATTTCGGTTATACCAGCCATACTCTGCAGCGGCCTCCAAACAAAGTTCGAAGGCATCATCATATGTGCCCTTTATCAACATTACCGTGGAGTCATAGACAAGCAGCTGCGCAATCTTAGCAGCAGGGGCTGATTCCGGAACAAAAATAACATTAGGCTGGCCAACACTTGCGCAAATTCCACTCAGTGCAGCAGCAGCATTTCCAGTACTTGCCGTGGTGATTATTTCCGCACCTTTCTCCTGCGCTTTCACAACAGCCACGGCACTGGCTCTGTCCTTAAAACTGGCTGTTGGCAGACGACCATCATCTTTTACCCACAGCTGTTTTAACTGTAATACCTCAGCCAAGCGGGGTGCTTTATATAAGGGGGTCCAGCCGATAGCAAGCGGGGGAACGTCAGCATCCGGCAAAACAGGAAGAAGTGGTTTATAGCGCCAGATACTGTAATCCCTGTTAGCTGCAAGGCTTTCTCTGCTGATACTTTTTTTAATACGATCATAGTCGTAACAGACGTCGACAATCCCATCATTCCCGTGATCGGGACAGATATATTCAATGGTATCCGGAGCGTACTCCTTGCCGCATATAAGGCATTTCAGATGTGTTATACTATCCATTTTTGTTCCTCAATTATAATGCGTCACTAATAAGATCCATAACATCCTGCTCACTGGTAACCGTAAATACCTTACTGGCATCTATGGTATACCCATATTTTTTGCTGATCCGTTCATACAGGGGACGACGATGGGCAATCAAGGCAGGAAAGACCCATTGCACATATTCATCGGGGTTTATTTCATCGCTGTGCTTCAAGCCCTTTAATGCGAGATATTCAGTGATATGATCACTCAGGAAATCATCGTCATAAAACAGAGGTTTCGGGTCTGCCTGGGCACGCTCAATCATTGTCTGTTCCAGCCCGGCATCGGCCTGTAGATATAGAATCAAAGAATAGCTGGATAATTCATCCCAGGCTTCTGTGTCACCGAGTTCACAGATACTCCCTCCGGTATCATTCAGGAAATGATTGCGGGCGTAGATATTCTTGACTTTACCGATAAACTCACGAACATCTGCAGTGGCCTGTATTTCCGCCTGTCTGTGCAGATGCTGGCGGCGTTTAAATTCTTTTATACTTATTCCACCCAGATCGGGATTACCGATTTTACCAAGAAAAGTGGCAACCGGCTTCAGATGATGAAAGGTGATATTACTTCGAAAAGAAATGGAATCACTGAGGATCAAATCCCGTAGAAACGGCTGCTGCATCGCCTGTTGCTTGATATTGTCGAGTATCGGTTCCCTCAGATAACGGGTGCCGATACGATAATCGGCAGAGTAGTGGAACCACTGCGTCGATGGCAGCATGCTTCCCAGCGTGGTTTTTCCCACACCGGACATTCCCATCAGGGTTATAACTTTGTTCGGCCAATTCAAGAATTCGGCCTTGTTCATTTTCATACTTTTTTATCTCTGCAAAACCGGCAACGCCCAGTAAAGACTAGCCCAAACTACTGTTCTACTGTGACTTTTATTGAACACCAAGGCAAAAAAAGAGAGATAAGCCTGTTAAAGACCCATCTCTCCCTATTTTACATAAACATCCAGAAATAACTCAATAAAGCTGTTATTTAGTGTCTGTTTAGAAATGAGGCATTTTGCTCTAAATCGAGGCGCGAGGAAAATTTTACCGCAGGCATATAGTTCATATTCCGAGGATAAAATTTCCACAGCAACGAAGAGTTAGAGTAAAAGGACCATTTATGGACAGGTACTATTTAGGAATATTTCCAAGAACACCCTCAACGTAATAGCCCATGCCCAGGAGATCTTTGTCAGTAAGAGTTTTTCCAGCTTCAACTACAACCTTACCGCTTTGATCCTTAATAGGACCCTGGAAAGGATGGAAAGATCCGTCGGCGATGCTTTTTGTTTTTGTCTCAACAAGTGCTACAACGTCTGCAGGAACAGCAGCATTCATTGGTGCAAGCATAATGGAACCCTCTTTAATACCACTCCAGACAGCTTCTGATTTCCAGGTATTGTCAAGTACAGCCTGTGTGGTTTTTGTATAGAAATCTCCATACACATGGGTGGCTGCGGTAAGGTGAGCCTTGGGACCATATTTTGACATATCAGAATGATAGGCGATGGAATACACGCCTTTTTCTTCAGCAGTAAGAGTTGGAGCAGTTGAATCGGTATGATGGGTGATAACATCGGCACCCTGGGTAATAAGAGCTTCAGAAGCCTCACGTTCTTTGCCTGGATCAAACCATGAGTTTACCCAGATCACTTTCACTTTGACATCGGGATTGACGGATTTTGCGCCAAGAGTAAAAGCATTGATGCCACGAATTACTTCCGGGATTGGGAATGCAGCAACATAGCCAAGAGTATTGGACTTTGTCATTTTTCCAGCAACAATACCGGTCAGATAACGGCCTTCATAAAAGCGACACATATAGGTGCCAACATTTTTGGTTGTTTTATATCCGGTGGAATGCTCAAAACGTTTTTTGGGAAACATTTTGGCAACTTTCAAAGTGGGATTCATATAGCCAAATGAAGTGGTAAAAATAAGGTCATGGCCACTTTTTGCCAGATCTCTGATAACACGTTCAGCCTCGGGGCCTTCAGGTACACTCTCGATATATTTGGTTTCTATTTTATCGCCAAGATTTTTCTCAAGCTCAAGCCGTCCAAGATCATGCTGGTATGTCCAACCTGCGTCTCCAATGGGACTGATATAGACAAATCCAACTTTCAGTTTATCTGCAGCCGATGCAGACAGGGAAAATCCTGCCACACACGCCAGAAGAATAAAAACGGATAAAACCTGCTTCTTCATACTTGTCATCTGTTTCTCCTTGTTTAGAATTTACGATGCATTAAACACTGTAACTATTCAGCTGCACCCATCTTCGCCCATTTTGACCTTCTCACATAGCATTAGTATGCTTCGAATGTCAGGTAAGCGAAGAATGAGACTCCGAAATAAACGAATATGAGGCACATCTGAACAGTTACAGTTCAGTTGTGCCAATTATCAGGTACGCACTAAATAGTTATAAACAACTTTACTTAAATATTTAAAAATTTAGCAGTGCTTTTGGTTTGTTCGGACAAGCCCACCAATAATAGCTTTAACTATATTGGTGGGCTTGTCCGAACAAACCAGAGGCGCTGACGAGCTTTTACTGGTTGTCGGGGTGGTAGGTTATACCTAGCGACGCCGGTGAATTCAATCGTATTGTATTTTTGTCTCTAGAAATAAATACTAATACCATAATCGTTGCAAGATACGGCAACATGGCCAGAAACTGTGCCGGGATATCAATACCAAATCCCTGAACATGAAACTGGGCAATTGTAATAGCACCAAAAAGGTAAGCACCAAGCATCACTCTGGCCGGTCGCCAGCTGGCAAAAACAACAAGTGCCAGAGACACCCAGCCGCGTCCGGCAACCATACCTTCAACCCACATGGGCGTATAGGCAACCGAAAGATATACCCCACCAAGTCCCGCCATGGCACCTCCAAACAAAACGGCAATATATCTGATCTTAATCACATTGTAGCCAAGTGCATGGGCGGATTTCGGAGCCTCTCCTATCCCTCGTAACAAAAGGCCTGTCTTGCTTTTATACAAGAACCAGGAAATTGCCACAAAGAGAACACCGGAGAAATAAATAAGAATATCGAAGGAAAAGAACAACTGTCCAATAACTGGAATACTTGCGAGTATTGGAATATGAATCTCAGGAACGCCACCAAGAGCAACACTGGTATAGTCAAGTCCAAGAAAGGCGCTTAATCCAACACCGAAAATAGTTAAAGCAAGTCCACTGGCAACCTGATTCGCCATCAGGGTCAGGGTCAAAACTGCAAATATCCCGGACATTAGTGCCCCTGCTGTCATCCCGCACAGAACGGCTAGGAGAAGACTGCCAGTTTTAGCCATGGCAATAAAGCCGGAGATAGCACCAACAAGCATCATCCCCTCAACACCCAGGTTCAGCACTCCTGATTTTTCGGTGATAAGCTCACCGAGCGCTGCATACACAAATGGTGTTCCCGCTGCAATTGCCGCAATCAGAATATGAATAAATATATCAAAATCCATTAATTGACCTCCTGCTGCGAAGAACTCAAACGCACACGATAATTAATAAGAAAATCGGCTGCGAGAAGATAAAAAAGCAGCAAGCCCTGGAAGATACCTGTCACCGCTGAGGGCAAATCAAGATTCATCTGGCCCGATTCCCCGCCCAGATAAAGAAGTGCCATAAGAAGACTTGAAAGAAAGATTCCTCCGGGATGCAGCCTACCGACAAAGGCAACAATAATTGCAGCATAACCATAGCCTGGAGACACAGAAGGCAAAAGCTGGCCGATGGGCCCTGCAATTTCAAGGACGCCGGCAATCCCCGCCATGAGCCCACCGGATAACAAACCAATCCAGATCAGTTTTTTATATTCAAACCCCGCATAGGATGCGGCCTTTTGGGCAAGTCCAGCCACCTGAATCTGGAATCCTGTAAAGCTTTTCAACAGAAATATCCAGCCGACAACAACCCCGGCAAGAGCAAGAAAGACGCCTAGATGGAGCCGGGTTCCCTCTATAAGAATAGGAAGAATAGCAGAATCAGCAAAAAGAACAGACTGTGGAAAACCATACCCGTTTGGATCCCTTAGGGGTCCGTGTACAAGAAGGGCAAGAAGCAGGATTGCCACATAGTTCAACATAAGGGTTACCAGAATCTCATTGGCATTAAAAACTGTTTTTAGAAATGCTGGAATTGATGCCCATAACATTCCGCCAACGGCCCCGGTAAGAACCATAAGCGGTAGGATAAAAAATCCATTACTTTCATTGAAAACAATTGCGATATACCCGCCAAACAGGGCTCCGATGGCGAGCTGTCCTTCGGCACCAATATTCCAGATACTTGCCCTGAAACCAATGGCGAGTCCGGTACCGATAAGCATAAGTGGAGAAGCCTTTATAAAAAGCTCACCTATTCCATACAAATCATTGATGGGTTCTATAAAAAAGGCATGAAAGGCCTCTACTGGATTTTTGCCAAGCAGAGTAAAAATAATCAACCCACTGATAAGCATAAGCATTGCCGCAATCAGGGGAGACAGGTATTTCATGGTTTTTGATGGTTCTGAGCGTGGTTCTATTTTAACAAACATGTTGTTCCTCGTTCAAGCTTGATTCCTGAGCCGTAATATCCGCTTCAGCTGGGCCACCTGGGAACATGCCGCTCATCCAGATTCCTATTTCTTCTTTGGTAGTATCAGCAACATTAACGGAAGGAGAAACAGAGCCTTCGGCAATCACAATCAGTCGATCACATATCTCAAAGAGTTCATCGAGTTCTTCCGAGACCACAAGAACTGCCGAGCCATTGTTACGCAGATCTATCATGGCCTGACGAATAATATTGGCAGCCCCGACATCAACTCCCCAGGTGGGCTGTGATACCACCAGAAGTTTTGGCGATTGCTGAATTTCACGTCCAGTAATGTATTTTTGAACATTACCACCGGATAAGCTAGTGATGGGATCATCCTTAGAGCCGCATTTTACTGCAAAATCGGTAATACATTTCCTGGCAAAATCTGCAGCTTTATTATACTTCAGCAAACCTTTTTCCACCATCCCATGACGATGGGCAGTCAGAATGGCATTGCAGCACAGTGACATACCAGGGACAGCCCCCCGTCCCAATCGTTCTTCCGGAACAAAACCCAGGCCCCTGTTACGTCTCGCACCGGGTTTTAAATGTCCGACAGCTTCACCACAGATCATAATGCTCTCTTTGTCTTGCACAGCCTTTTCACCACTGAGTGAAGCAAGAAGTTCTTGCTGGCCATTCCCGGAAATACCAGCAATGCCAAGAATTTCTCCACCTCTCACAGAGAAACTTATGCCGCTCAGATCTGTGCCGAATTGATCGGATGAGAGCTTCGATAGATTTCTGACCTCAAGACATTCCTCACCATCAATCTTCGGTTTATCCTGGGAACAGACGGGGAGATCCTTGCCGATCATCATCTTGGCAAGACTTGTAGCCGTTTCATCGGCGGGGATTGCATAGCCTGTAACCTTGCCGCCCCGTATAATTGTTGCGCTATGACATAACTCCATTATTTCGTCAAGCTTATGACTGATATAGAGAATGGAACAGCCTTCATCGGCCAGACGCCGCAGCGTTTCAAACATCTTACGAACGGCCTGAGGTGTTAAAACCGACGTGGGTTCGTCCATAATTAACAACTTAGGTTGCTGCAATAGACACCTGATTATTTCAACTCTCTGCCGAAGACCTACGGATAGGGAATGCACCAGACGCCCTGGATCAAGAGGAAGACCATACTCTTCCGAGACTTTCTGAATACGACTGGCCAGGGAATCCATACTCGTGTAATCATCCATTGCAAGGGCGATATTTTCGGTCACGGTCAGGGTCTCAAACAAAGAAAAATGCTGAAAAACCATGCCGATACCAAGCTTTCTTGCATGTGCCGGATTTTGAATGGAAACAACCTCTCCATTCCAGAGAATCTGCCCCTTATCCGGTTTGACAACGCCATAAATAGCCTTCATCAATGTACTTTTTCCGGCACCGTTTTCACCGAGAACAGCATGTATTTCTCCGGGAGCAATCGTCATATCAATAGAATCATTGGCGATAACAGACGGATAGACTTTGGTCATCCCTTTTAATTGAAGCCGTGGCGTTTCAGTCATACTATTCCTGATTTTTTCCTGATTAATTATCCCGTTCATGAACCAGACGACCATCCACATAGGTGTGGGAGATGCTTCTATCATCACCGAGTATAATGAAATTAAACAACAAATCCGCTATATTTCCTGATATTTCTGATCGTTTGGCCTGGAGGAGCGTTGCCCCAGGATCAAGCACCACAAAATCGGCCTCTTTGCCAACGGTGAAATTTCCAATAACATGGTCAAGGGAAAGTGCTCTGGCACCACCCAAAGTTGCTGCATAAAAAGCTTCGTAGGCTGAGAATTTCTGCTTTTGCAACTGCATTACTTTATACGCTTCACTCAATGTCTGCAGCATATTAAATGAGGTGCCGCCCCCGATATCGGTGGCCATCCCAACTCTTACTTTTTTATCTCTGGCGTGGTTCAGATCGAACAAACCACTTCCAAGAAACAGGTTGGATGTTGGACAAAAGGCAATGGTGGAGTCAGTATCGCGAAGACAATCCCACTCGTTATCCTCCAGATGAATACAGTGCGCAAAGATACTGCGATCCCCGGTAAGCCCATAATGATGATACACATCCAGATAGCTTACGCGTTCCGGAAATAACTTCTTTACCCACTCTATCTCATCCGAGTTCTCCGAAAGATGTGTCTGGACGTAGGTATCTGGGAATTCTTTTTTCAACCGTCCTGCCATCTCAAGCTGTTCAGGGCTTGATGTTGGAGCAAAACGAGGGGTAATTGCATAGAGGAGGCGGCCTCGTTTATGCCATTTTTCGATCAGTTTTTTACTTTCACTGTAACTACTCTCGGGGGTATCAAGCAGATATGCCGGAGCATTTCTATCCATCATTAGCTTGCCCGTAATAACCCGCATACTTTTTTTTCTGCGGCCTCAAACAGTGCATCCACGGATTCGGGATGAACCGTACAAAAGACCATGGCTGTAGTGGTTCCGTTTCGCAGAAGCTGATCTATGAAGAAGTCTGCCATTTTCACCGCATACTCTTTATTCTGGTACTTTCTTTCTGCGGGGAAGGCATAATTATCAAGCCACTCCAACAGCTGTTCACCGTAGGCCCCTACGATCTCAGCCTGCGGGTAGTGAAGATGAGTATCGACAAAGCCTGGAACTATCAGCTTATCCGGATACCTGTGAATGGGACAATTCTCAGGAATTTTATGGCTCCCCTCCTCCCAGTCACCAAACCATTCAATACGCCCATTATTCAGCAGCAACAGTCCATCTTCAAGATAACGAGCATTCCCTTCGATCTCCGATGGACAATCTGTAACTTCTGCAATATCAAGGAATCGGCCTCTGATGGCTGATATGGCTTGACTGCCATCAACCATTTTTACTAGCCGTTTCAACTGCGTTAATAATGGTTTGATATCCGGTGCAGCGGCAAAGATTCCCGGCATGCCCTCTCTTGATCTCTTCACGAGTGAGTTCTTTTCCTTTATTCTTTTCCAGAAAAGAAGTGGTGGTCATAATAAGACCAGGAGTACAAAACCCACACTGAACAGCGCCCTCTTCCACATATGCATCCTGGACAGGAGAAAGTTTTCCATCCCTGCACTCACCTTCGGTTGTGCGTATTTCTGTATTATTTGCCCAGGTAGCCAGATAGAGGCAGGAGTCAATGGCAATATCATCCACAAGTACGGTGCAAGCACCACATTCTCCCACACCACAGCCATGTTTAACACTGGTGTAACCCAGTTCACGCAGCAGATCCATTAGAGATTTACGAACGTCCACTGTCATCTCATACTTCTTGGTGTTAATAGTCAGTTTGATATCCATGCTCTGCATTAGCAACTCCCTCCCTGATTCTCCACTGCCTGCCGGATTACTTTTTTTGCTAAGGTTCGGATAAGATGGAGACGAAACTCCTTGCTCGCCCTCCAGGAGGTACGTGGCATAACATCCTCTTCAAGCGCATTGGCCATGGTTTGCAGGCTCTCTTCGGTAATAGTTTTGTTTTCCATGGCTTTCTCAGCATTTCTGCAACGGATAGGAGTGGGCGCAGCAACCGTAAATGCAAGTTTGAGTGTTTCAACTATATCACCATTCATCTTTACTGCGGCACCACTGCCAATGGTGGCAATGTCCATGGCCCCACGCATGGCATATTTGTGATATACGGCGCTGAACCCCTTGTAATTGTCTGGCCGAATACAAAAATACTTCAGCAGATCTCCCTTTTGCAGAATTGTCCGTCCCGGGCCTGTATGAAAGCCATTAATGGATTCTACCCGTTCGCCTGCCGGACTCTCGATCACAAGATCAAACTCGTGGATAAGAGCCGCACAGGCGCTATCTGCGCTCACCGCGCCATTACAGATATTTCCACCCATGGTGCCGCAGTTTCGAACCTGGGGGCCACCGATTGTCGCAAGAGATTCGGCAATAACAGGAACGTGTTTCCGGATAAGCTCATGCTCCATGATTTCCGTAAAGGTGGCAAGGGATCCGATACAGATACTTCCCTCCCGGTCCATCCTGATTTCCTTAAGCTCGCCAAGACCGTTGATATCAATAAGACTACCATAATCAGCATTACCGCCATGGAGCCGTACCAGTACATCCGTACCACCAGCAATAATTTTCGACTGTCCGTCGGCAGCAAGTGCCTGCACCGCATCCTTCACGCTCTCTGCGTAATGATATTTTTCAATTGGAAACATATTCTTTGCACTCTCTTATAGAAGTCCAGCATTGCTAAAATGTTTAAACAAAACCTTGGGGGTCATGGGCATTTCATTAATCTTCACCCCGGTTGCATCCCATATCGCGTTGCGAATGGCAGGTCCCTGTGAAATAATGGGCGGTTCTCCCAGTGATTTATTTCCATAGGGGCTTGTGGGGTCAAAGGTTTCCACAAATGCACTCTCTAAATCCGGAATATCCACACAGGTGGGAATTTTATAATCCAGCAGATTGCCATTATAAATCCAACCGCTTTCAGGATCGACCAGTAGCTCTTCAAACAAGGCCATACCAATACCCATGGCCATTCCACCATGAACCTGGCCCTCTGCAGAGAGTGGATGGATTATTTTCCCGGCATCGTGGACATTGATGATCTGCTTAATGGTCACCGCACACATTTCAATATCAACTTCCAGATCAACGAAGGTACATCCGTAACTGGGCGCATTCGTACAGGTCTTACTCGACACGTCAGCAGTTAACTGCCCACCGCGTTCCTTGTGGTAGTAACTGTCGAGTGCCAGTTCCTCAAGATCAAGGACCTTGCTCTCGGGCTGATCCAACCGAATTATTTTTCCACCGACAAGATCAAGATTTTCTGCATCCTCCCCAGTCATCAAATGGCAATGCTCAAGGATCTTTGCTTTTAGTTCTCTCGCCGCCTGAAACACGGCTGGGGCTGCAACATATGTCTGACGTGAGGCGTAAGCACCGGGATCAAAGGGGGAGACATCGGTGTCCTGTTCCGAGACCACATGGACAGCATCATAATCAATACCAAGTGTTTCCGCGGCCATTTGAGCCAGCGCCGTATCAGAACCCTGGCCAATTTCAGTGGCCCCAATCTGCATATGTACCGTTCCGTCCTGATTCAGCACCAACCTGCAACCGGCAATCTCCACACAGGCAGGATAGGTACCACTACCATAGCTAAACGATGCCACCCCAAGCCCCCGGCGAATATTTCCTTCCTGCTTTGCGTTCTCTTCTTTTTTTGTGTCCCAGTCGATGGCCTCACGCCCCTTCTCCAGACACTCTATCATCCCCACGGAATGTTCCATATTCCCTGTCTTGGAGATAATATCGGCCTGTCTTGCCGAATTTTTGATCCGGAAATCAACGGAATCCATTCCAATTTTTCGAGCCACCTCTTCAAGTACACTCTCAACCCCGAAAAACAACTGGGGAGAACCATAGGCCCGCATGGCCCCGGCCGCTGGAATATTCCCATAATGGCTTGTTGCAGAAAACTTTGAAACGCTGCGCGGATATAAGTTACAGAATTTTGACCCTGCAGCCATGGGAATGGAATGGCCATGGGATGCGTAAGCTCCGGTATTAGAGATCACATTCAGATCAATAAATTTTATGGTGCCATCATTGCTTACTCCTGCGCGAGCACTCACTGTCTGGCCATGACGGGTACGGGTGGCAACAAGGCCTTCCTCCCGTTCAAGTTCAATTTTGACCGGTGCCCCATTCATTTTTGTACTTAAAAATGCAACCATCGGTTCAAGAACAACATCCTGCTTATTCCCAAAGCCACCGCCAATATATGGCTTAATGACACGGATCTTTGGCCATGGCATATCAAGTGCCTGACCGACTATTCTGCGGCAAATATGTGGAATTTGGGTGGAGCTGACGATAACCAGGTGGTCGTTATCATCCATATAGGCGTAAGCCGTATGATTTTCCAGGTGGCAATGAAGAATAATGGGAGTGCTGAAGGTTCCTTCCACTATGATATCCGTCTCTTTTTCAGCATCTTCAACGGTTCCACCAACCTCAAAAGTGGAGGACTTAATAATATTCCCATTTGGGTGTATGGCAGGGGCATCTGCGGCCATTGCAGCCTCGGAAGTTACACATACAGGTAGCTCCTCATACTCGACGATCACTGCCTTTACAGCTTTTGCTGCGGTCAGATAATCACGGGCAACCACGATTGCCACCTCATCGCCATGGTAACGAACGTGATCGGTCAGCAACAATCTATCCGCCACATCCTGATGATCAGGATCAAGAGAAAAGGGATGGCCTGCCGTGGCAAAGAGTGTTTTGGGTACATCTTTATGGGTAAAGATGGCTTCCACCCCGGGTATAGCCAATGCCGCTGTCATATCGATACTTTTGACAAGGCCGTGGGCAATGGGGCTCCTGACGTACTTTGCCTGCAGCATACCGGGCATAGAGAAGTCATCGGTATAACGGGTTTTGCCAGTAACCTTTGCTCTGACATCTTTACGTATATGTGATTGTCCTACTGCCATATCAGGTCTCCATCGTTAATCTCTTATTTACAAATACCCTATCAACTTTGTTATTTTTTATGAGGAAGCAGCAGGTTAAGAAGGATAGCTGCCAGGCCTCCCGTGGTAATACCCGAAGAAAAGACATTTCTAATCTCAGTCGGGGCAAAATTTTTCAACACTTCTGGAACCATTGTCACCCCAAGGCCAAGCCCCAAGGACACGGCAATAATCAAGGTGGAGCGATTATCCATTTTCTGGGTGGCAAGAATCTTTATTCCAGCCGTTGCAACCGTACCAAACATAAGAATAGTGGCACCACCAAGAACCGGTTCCGGCATAATGCGAAAAATCCCGGCAAGCACCGGAGAAAGCCCCATTAAGACAAGAATACCAGCTATAAAATAAGCTACATAGCGACTGGCAACCCCTGTTAACTGAATAACACCGTTATTCTGGCTAAAGGTGGTATTAGGGAATGTATTAAAGAGACCGGCTATAAAAGAGTTGATGCCGTCGGCCAATACGCCGCCCTTAATTCGACTTATATAGAGATCCCCTTTTACCGGTTGTTTCGATATCATGGAGGTGGCGGTCAGGTCACCAATGGATTCAATGGCGGTGATTACATAGACAAGACCGATGGCAAAGAATGCTCCCCAGGAAAAACTGATCCCATACTTGAGTGGTTGGGGAACCGTGAACAGATCCATTCCTTCCAGTTTGGAAAAATTGACCATCCCAAAAGCTGCGGCCAGAATATAGCCTACGGTTAATCCAATTACGATGGAGGACATGCGCAGGTACTTATTTTTACTCATATTCAATGCCACGATAATAGCAAGTACCAGAAAGGCGATGCCAAGGTTCTGGAAACTGGCAAAGGCATCTGGAACATTATTCATTACATAAAAACCACCAGCCATACTGACCAGACCGACCTTAATAAGAGTCAAACCAATCAACGTTACCACAACGCCAGTAACCACCGGGGTAATAATTTTTTGCGCCAGATGAAGAAAACGGCTGATAAACATCTCTATAAAGGAACCAGCCATAACACAGCCGAAAACCACGGCAAGGGCAGTATGGGCATCGGCCTGATTCTTTATGGCAATGGCAGCCCCGATTATCGGGCCGAGAAATGCGAAACTTGTTCCCTGCATGGCAAGTAGCCCGGAACCCACCGGCCCCATTCGTTTGGCCTGAACAAAGGTCGCAATTCCAGAAACCAGCAGGGTCATGCTGATAATATAGGATGCATCGGAGACATCAAGGCCGAGTGCATTACTGATAATAATGGGAGGGGTTACAATACCGACAATGGAAGCGAGCATATGCTGCAACGCTGCAAAGAAGGCAATAAGCACAGGAGGTCTGTCTTCAAGGCCGAAGATGAGTTCTGAATCGAAGGGAGTTGCCTCGGATTCAGTAATCGTTTGATTTTCTTCAGTCGTACTCATAAATGCAATCCTCCATATAAATTAATCAGTGTGAACCATTCTACCTATAATTGAAGGTATTGAGTATGGCTTCAAGTACACCACCGCCAACGGCCATTGCCTTATCCGATGCGCTTGTACAAGAAGCCACCTTACCACGAGGGTCGATATCTCCAAGCTTTGTATTCTTGTCCACCGGGGTGCCAGTGCGCAGCAGCCCGCGTATTACTCCGGATATATTGGCACACACCGGTGAAGAGTCTATCTTTGCCACACACTCGCCTTTCTCCACTCTGTCGCCGATGCTGCAGTCCGTCTCAAATATTCCTGTAGCCGGAGCCCGCAATAAGCGCTCCTTGCCATACCCACCAATGATCCCTGGAATCCCTGTATCCGGAGCGGCTGTACCTTCGTAGATAACTCTGCCCAGATTATGGCCTCGTTTGGTTTCGATAACACAGTTCACGTCTTTTCCAGCCGTAAAACCGGGACCAAGCCCAATGACCAGTTCAGCATCATCAATCCCGGTGCCGAGATTGCGCTTTGCTATAATAGCATCAATCACAATATCGGGCTGAAGTTTCTGAATGCTCTCTCCTGTCGCATCAATCACAATCGGAATAGTCTCATCCGGCAGCCATTGTCCAAGCTCTCCGACACCATCAATACACCGGGCTGTGATATCTTCAACAGAAACGTTAGCACTGTTAATCGCTTCCGAAAAAGAAACCAGGCGGCGAACCGCAAGAGGATGTTTCGTTTCCAGAAGCAATACGCGCTTAAAGCCTGAACGATGAAGGCGGATTGCCACGCCCGTTGCCAGATCTCCACCACCGCGCATAATAATCTTTAAATCTGCCAGATTTTCCATAAACAGTATTGCTCTACCCCGTCATTCCCGCCTGCGCGGGAATGACGGAGTACTATTGTTACTTCTCGTTAATAATAGCACTTTGTATGTTGTGCTTTCGTCTTAAGAGCTAAACGGACTTCTGCCATCAAGTAATCGAAATAAAATTGCCGCTTCGGCCACTTCTCTGAGGTTTTTACTCATCAAATTGCTTTTCAATTTAACACTCCCTGCCTCCAGAGAATCTTTGGCAAGGCTCAACGTTACCTCATCATCCTCAAAGAAAAATGTTGCTCCTTTATCGGTGAGAGTAGCTTTTTTACCATCATGTATAAATACCATTTTACCGGGCTCTGTCATAAGAAATCCTTCCCCGTGGGCCTCAAGGCTTGCGGCGGAAAGGTGAACATGAGGTTTATCTATGTAGGGGGCGCCACTGGTAGGGCAGAAGGTCTGGCAGTTACCGCATTCATTACAGAAATCTGGAATATTAATAACCTGATAGGCTTGAGTCAGTTTAATTCGCCGAACGGTCTTAATGGAACCATCCGCATTGATATGCTGCTCCGGATAGGATACGGGATCAGCCTTCAGAGCAACATTGGCTCTGTTTGGACAAACCGTCACACAGATATTACAGACCAGATCACATTGCAGGCATCGGGAGGCCTCGGCCATGGCATCTTCTTTGCTGAGGGTTCCGACAAAAAGATCAAAATTCAGACGTTCACTTGGAAGTAACTCGGGTGCCTTCACACCAAATCTGCGGGTTGCATTCTGCTTTTGCAGCTCAGTAAGATCGAGCCTGCGATCATCAACCGGAGCAATAATAACTTTCGGTTTCAGGCCCGACGCGGCAATAATGGACTTCGTTGCCCGCTGGCCATGACCGATTGCGTTAATCAGTGAAGAAATATCAATAACATCACCTCCGGCAAGGACAAAGGGCAGAGAGGATCGCAGAGATCTTCTATCCACACTCAGTTCACCCTCCGGCAGGAAATCCAGTTTTACTCGCTGGCCGATGGCTACAATGATACTATCCGTTTCGATGATATAATTTTCGCCCTCAACCTTGACCGGACTACGACGTCCGGAGGCATCGGGGTCACCAAGTTTCATTGTGGCTACTTCAAGGCCGGAAACCTTGCTATTCACAACCTGAACAGCTTCTGGCGCTGCCAGTTCCACAATATTGACACCCTCTTCGATTGCCCCGTTAATCTCTTCATGGTCGGCCGGCATCTGCTTACGGGTACGCCGGTAAACAATGGAGACTTCACCATCTTTTCCAACCAGACGCTTTGCTGTACGAGCCGCGTCCATGGCCGAGTTCCCACCCCCGACAATAATTACTTTGGTGCCAATATCAGGCGATTTTCCCTGCCGAACATCGCTCAAAAAGTCAAGATGATCAACCACTCCTGCACTCTCTGCGCCCGGAATTGGTAGGCTGGAACCTTCCTGAGCGCCGATTGCTATATAGATAAAGTCATGGGAATCACGCAGCTCGGTAAATTTCTCTTTATCCACTTTTACACCCGTGTGCAAACGAGCACCGAGTTCAAGAATACGGTCGATATCCTTTTTCAGGCTATCATCATCGAGCCGAAAAGCAGGGATAGCATCCGTGGCCATACCACCGACAAATTCTTTGGATTCATAGATATCAACCTGAAAGCCCTCAAGAGTGAGAAAGAAGGCCGCAGAAAGCCCCGACGGCCCGCCACCGACAATGGCCACACTTTTCCCATTATCAGCCTCGGGAGTAAGCTTGATATCTTCCTTTTGACTCTGGGCAATAAATCGTTTGATCTCCCGAATAAGCAGGGGGGAGTCATAGTTCAATCTGGTACATTTATACTCACAGGGATGATCACAAACCATCCCCTGCATATTCGGAAAGGGGTTGGTCGCAAGGACGGTTTTGAAGGCATTTTCAAAATCACCGCGAGCCGTATAATCCATATAGCGGGGTACATCCTGAGAGGCACCACAACTGGTAACACACGGAGCTCCTGCACAATCAAATTTGAGCAGACGGCGACCGGTCTTCACATTTTGAAAAGGAAAGAGATCCTTACTGTAAAACCCCGTTGCAACCACATTGGCCGCATACTTTTTCAAGTTGGCAAGCCCTGCCGCAACGCTGTCATCCATCCCGGCCCAGTCACAAACCAGTTGTTCAAGAGAACCGGCAGCAACTTCTTTCATACCTGCAAGTACGGTTTCAGCATACTGCGTTACCCGGGCATAGCCACCGGGCTTCAAAAGATCGGTACAGACGGTAATGGGTGCCATTCCGCAGGTCAGAGTATCAAAGACATTAAAGGTATCAACACCTGCACAAAAAGAAAGATCAAGCTCCCCGTTAAACTCTTCCTGGAGACGAGCGGCAAGATTTATGCTGATTGGATGGAGTGCCCGACCGGACATATAGCACATGCCCTCGGTCTTGGGTAATGCCTGGTCAATATTGGTGGTCTCAAGGGTATTGGTCAACTTGATATTGAATTCAACGCCCTTTATTTTAGCAGACTCCAGCAGAGAACGAATAAGAGTAATGGCATCGGGATATTTAAGATCGTGCTCAAAGGCAAGATCCGGCACATCAATTTCAAAATTCAGTTTGTTATTGAGGATATCACGTAAACGCTCGGGGCCAAGCAGAGTAGGGTTCAGTTTGATAGTGGTATGATAGCCACGTTCTTCTATAAAATAGCGGGCGATCTTTTCGATTTCATCGGGCGGACAGCCGTGCATGGTAGAAATCGTCAGGTTATCAGATATCTTACTGGGAATATTCAGCTCTTTTACCCGCGGATAGATGGTGGCAATCTTTTCTATCTTTTCAGCAAGCTCCTTTGAGCAATCTTCCATACGATCAAAAAAGTGCTGAACCGTAGGACTATGAATACCCTTGAGTTCGTAGCCGGCACTCATATTAAAAATAAAACCGGCATCATCTCCACTAAAACCAAGTTTGTCTTTTAGAACATAAAGCAGGATAAAAGCATTCAGATATTCGTTGAAGGATTCATCGAGTTTCAACTCCTGAGACCACTCACAGTTATAGCCTTCATCGGTCATATCGATGCAGGGTTTGGTCACATCAAGTTCATCGAGGACCTGGATGGTTTTCAATTCGATATAACGACTACCGGTGAGCCAGGCAACGACAATGTTCTGGGCAAGTTGAGTATGGGGCCCGGATGCTACTCCAAGCGGAGTTTCAAGGAGTTTCCCATAGCGAGACATACGAAAGGGATCTGCGGAATCTGGAATAAAAAATTGTTCTTTACCAATGCCGAAAATTTCATTTTGTTCTTCCAGATCAGTGAGGATCCACTTGAGAAGAACGTCAATATCAGTGCAGAAAAAGAGATCTTTTTTCATTATATTTTTTCCTATATTCGTAACTTTCGCTTGAGATACCGCCCTGAACCTTTCGAGCCCAGAAATTGCCCGTCACGGACAAGAATATCCCCGCGAAGGAAGACGGTTTTAGGCCAGCCCTTTACAGTCATTCCTGCAAAAGGAGTATAGTCAACATGCTGATGTAAACGTTCCGTGCTCACCACTTTTTCTTTTGTCGGATCAAGAATCAGTATATCTGCATCCGAACCAATTGTAAAACTCCCCTTTTGCGGGGCCAATCCCATAATACGTGCAGGATTTGTTGCAACAAGCTGAACAAAACGTTTCAAATCAATACGATTTTTCAACACTCCCTCTGAAAAGAGCAACGGCACCCTGGTTTCAACACCGGGAATCCCGCCGGGAGAGTTAAAAATATTTTCTCTTCCCCTGTTCAGCTTTTGGGCAAAAGAAAATGAGCAATGATCGGTGGCAACCACATCAATTGTCCCATCTGCAAGGCCTTGCCACAGAGCCTCACAATCCTGCTGTTTCCGCAACGGAGGGGCCATAATATATTGGAGCCCTTTATCATGCTCTTTCTGATAACAGCTGTCGGTGAGGGTCAGATACTGGGGACAGGTTTCCGCATAAACCGGAACTCCTTTTTGTTTTGCATCTCTTATTATTTCAAGCCCGGAGGCAGTGGAGAGATGAACAATATAAAGAGGGGCATTTCCGGCTGCCCGAGAGAGGGCAAGTAGCCTGTCTATGGCTTCAGCCTCGGAATAGTCGGGACGACTTCGAGGGTGGTTTGCGGGATCTGTAACATCACCATTTTCACGAATATCTCGGGTCAGCTCAGCGATGATTGCATGATTTTCCGCATGAAACGCGGTTATTCCACCGGCTGCATGGTTGGCCTTCAGTACCTGAATAATCTCTTTATCATTTAGGCGTCCGCCATAGGTCAGGTACACCTTCAGGCTTGGTATTCCGCCCATAACCAGATCGTCAATCCCAGTCAGAACAGACTCATCAACGTGTTGAACAACTCCATGAAAACCGTAATCAACGACCATCTCATCCCTGGCCTGATCACGGTAGAGATTCATCTGATGATTCAGATCGCAGCCAACGGGACCAAATCCCGGATGCTCAACAATAGAAGTGGTTCCGCCATAAGCAGCAGCCACAGAGCCATAATAAAAGCCATCACTTACCCTTTCTTCACCAACCTGCAGATTCAGATGAGTATGAACATCAATTGCTCCAGGCATAACGTAGCAGTCAGCCGCATCCACTATTCCCAGGCCATCTGTACGATCAAGACCTTTACCGATGGCAGCAATGCGTCCCTCTTCAATCAAAATATCCGACTGAAAAGTTTCGGTGGCTGTTACCACCGTACCATTGACCACCAGTGTACTCATATTCTACTCGCTCAGTTTGACCCAGAGACGTTTGCCCTGTTCCCTGGCATAGGAAAGTACCGCTTCCTCATCCACCAGAGTTGATTTACGATCTTCCACGATTACCTGTCCCTTTGCAATAACCGTATTGACATGAAGAGCTTCCAGGCCAAAAAGAAAGTGCCCGTAGAAGTTTTCATCATTCATTTCGGTTGGGGTATCGTAATCCAGAATAACCAGATTATTCAAATCATCACCAACTCCTGTAAACTGAGCAAGGTAGTTGTGAACATTGCGAAACCTGCGATACACCTCATCATACCCGATACCTCCGGTGGTGGAACAGGCCAGATGATGGGCCTTGGCGGAGCGGAGCATATCGTTGTGCATTCCGTCTGTCCCCAGCATAACGTTGGACAGCCAGTCATAATCGGTGAGCCCCACATTGTTGTTCTGGTTGGATTCCACGTTGGAAACAACCCAGACCGGAGAATCTGCGAGTATTTTTCGTTCCGCATCGTCGCAATGCAAACAGTGGCCCAGAATGGTTTTCGAACTCTCAAGCCCCCCAAGATCACGCAACCGCTCTGCAACCCGTTTGTTATACGTTTTTTCACAATGCACTTCATCGGCAATATCTTCTGCAACATGAATATGAAGGCCGGTATCATATTTTCGGGCAAGAGCAACGGATTTTTCAAAAAGATCATCGCCCACGGTAAAAGAAGCATGAAGGCCGATCAAGCCGGGACGCCCCGAAGCCAGATAGGATTCATGCTCGGCAAGACTTCTCTCGGCAATCTCTTTTCCATTACGATCGGAGGATTCATGGCACATCAGATGGCCAATACCACAGCTCTCAAAGGCATTGGCGATAAGCTCAAGACTGCCCTCCACGTGCATTGGTGAGGCATGGTGATCGATACAAAAGGTCACCCCGCGACGAGCCATCTGCAGAGCGGCCGCAAGAGCACTTGCCTCAACCATATCCTTATCGAGCCGCTTATCAACACGCCACCACACATATTGAAGAATTTCAGAGAAACTTGTGGGAATTTGGGGAGGAGCAGGCATCCCACGACAGAGAGCAGAATAGATATGATGGTGGCCACAGGCAAAAGATCTGGTTACAAAGCGGCCCCTACAGTCGATGACCCGATCGCCATCATTACGTTCTCCAGCAGCAGGAATCATATCCAGCAGAGTCACTCCACCAGTTGCCCCCTCCGCCACAGCAAGATGGGTAGAAGTAACCTTAAGCGTCTGAGAATCAACATACTGGGCATTCTGCAAATAAAGAGTCATTGAAGTATTACTCCTGTATAATAAATACTGCTCAAGCAACATCCGCAGCAGGATTTATGGGGGACTTTTAAGAGCGTCATCCAGTAGATTTCGTAGATTTGAAAATCAAGAAATCTACTGTCAAAAGCGGATAAAAGTTTCCCATAAATCCGGCTAACCACATGAACAAAGACTATTAATCCTTCTTTAAAACCGGCGAAAGAGGCAAAGCATAGCGACGCTTCCCATCATAATCACAAAAAGCATTGGCAATAGCAGGTGCTGTCGCAATACAGCCAATCTCCCCCACTCCTTTTGCCCCAAACGGCCCTTCCGGATCATCGGATTCAACGCCAATCACTTCAATTTTCGGCAAATCATTAATCCTCGGAATCCCCAACGCCCGATATTTCCCGGATGTCAGCCTGCCGTCTTTCAACGGAACTGTTTCACTGAGAGCATAGCCAACACCCATGGCAACTCCGCCTTCAATCTGCCCTTCAAACAGTTTGGGATTAAGAATGCGCCCGGCATCGTGAGATGCTATAATTTTTTCAAGCTTGCCATCCCCGTCAAGGATTGCGAGATTGGTGGCATAGCCATAGGAGATATGGGAGATTATTTCACCCGGCTTTCCATCTGCCTGGGTGTAATCACAGAGAAATTCTCCTCTGTAGGTTTTCCCGGCAAGTTCCTCCAGGGATTTACCCTTAAGATCCTCTTTCAACTCTTTTGCCGCATCAATTATGGCGCGCCCAAGAAGCAGCGTTCCACGACTCGCTGTGGTGGGCCCACCAATGGCGCCTGAAGCCGTACTGACAAAGGGTGTTATCAGATCAGTGTCCGTTATCCCCGTTGCCTCACACAGGGCCTGGCGAGCGATGGTATGAACCCCCTGCCCCATCTCCGTCCAGCCATGATGGAGGGTAATCCTGCCACCCTCCTCAATTTCGATAACAACCCTACTCAGCTCAGGAATACCATTGCCCACACCACAATTTTTCACTGCACAGGCAAGCCCCTTATATTCAGCCTTATCATAGGCATCCTTGACACTCAGCAATGTGTCTTTTAGTCCCACACTCGCAGTAAGCACCTGCCCGGGAGCGAGCATACTGCCAATATCAAGAGCATTATCATAGCGGAACTGCCAGCGATCAAAACCACCCTGTTGACACAAATCATCGATCAACCCTTCAAGGCCAAAGGTGGCCTGGTTAACCCCAAATCCCCGCATGGCACCGCAGGGAATATTATTGGTATAGACGGATCGCGCTTCAATATCAACGGCTTCAAAATGGTAGCCGCCGCTGGCATGGGTCCCGGCCCTGTCCATAACCGGACCACCAACGGATGCATACGCTCCGGTATCACCAAGTATTCTGGCATAAAGCGCGGTGAGCATTCCTTTTTCGTCACAACCGATTACATACTCCAGACTGGTGGGATGACGTTTGGGATGCATCCGGATGGATTCCGGTCGGGTAAGTTTATACTTCACCGGAGTTCGCAGAAGATGGCAGGCAAGAGCTGCATGCCCCTGTACGGTCATATCTTCCTTACCACCAAAGGCACCACCGCAATCTACAATTTCCACCTCAACCTGTTCCTCTGTAAGGGCAAGCTGATGGGCAATCTCATCACGTTCACGATAGGGTCCCTGACTCTGGGAAAAGACCTTTACGCCTTCCCCTGCCGGGATAACGACACAACACTCCACCTCAAGAAAACCATGATCAACAGTAGGGGTTGTAAATGTGCCCTTCGCAACATATGCCGAACACTCAAGCATACCTGCAGTATCACCACGTTTGATAATTTTTTCACCAAGCAGGTTACCGCTTGTATGCACTTTAATATCACTATCAAGTGCCAGATGCATATCGGTAAGTGCTTCCAGAACTTCGTATTCAACGCTGATCAGCTCCACCGCAGTCCTGGCTTGAGCCTCTGTTTCGGCAACTACGGAGGCAAGAACATCACCAATATATCGTGTGACCTCACCGCCCTCCAGCATCAATGGCCAATCCTCAACGATAAGACCGGAGTTTCGCTGCCCCGGAATATCGGAAGCCAGCAGCACTCGCTTTACTCCCTCCTGTTTCTCAGCCTTACTGACATCAATGGAGAGGATTCTGGCCCGGGGATGCTCGGAAAACTTCAGTGCTCCGTGGAGCATTCCCTCGAAACGTAAATCATCCACAAATGGCTTGCGGCCAATGGCCCGATCCACCGCTTTAAACTTGGGACTCGACACCCCTATCCCTGGACGCTCCTCAAAAACAGGTTCACTTTTCTCTGCCATGGCAGTTGCAGCAGCAAGAACGGCATCAACAATCTTCACATAGCCGGTACAGCGACAGAGATTAAAACGCAATTCCTTCTCCACCTCTGCCCTGCTGGGATTGCTGTTTTTCTCTAATAATATCTTCGTTCTGGTTAGAAAACCTGGAGTACAAAAGCCGCACTGAACCGCACCTTTGGCCACAAAGGCTCTGCCAAGAGTTTGCAGCAGCGATTCGGGAAGCCCTTCAAGAGTCACCACGGTTTTACCAGCGACTTTCTTCATGGGAGTGGCACAGGCAAGCACTGCCTTTGTATCCACCTCAACCAGACAAGCCCCACAGGCTGCCTGCCCGGAGCAGCCATCCTTTGCAGCTGTCAATTGCTTATCATTGCGCAACCAGGAGAGAAGCGATATATCCTCATCCCCGGTGTACTGTTCTGTTTTGCCGTTCAATACCAGCTCAATCATGTCCCTTCCTCCCATTACAACCTGAACTACCTGCTTTAAAACGCCCGCGGAGTTGCTCGCTCAAGCAGACGCTGTAGTACATCGGCTGAATTCTTCTGCTTGGAAAGAAATATCATAGCCGCAATAATGTAGGGTTTATAACTGGCCTGTTTGTACTGAGGGACACGGTATCGATCAAAGACCGATGCCTCAACTTCCCCATGTTCACAGGAAACACCGCTGATATCAGCAGGCAGACAGTGCATATAGAGGGCTGAACCGTTACGCGTTGTGCTCATCAGATCTTCGGTGCAGGTCCAGTCCATATGTTTTTTGTTCTGACCGAGTAATTCCTGTTCCAGAGCTTTAATACCATCCATATCCCCATTCCCATAGAGATCGGTACGTTTTTCCATGGCGGCAAAAGGTGCCCAGCTCTTTGGATACACAATATCAGCATCCTGGAAAGCCTCGGCCATGGAGTTTGATCTGGTAAAACGTCCACCGGATTCAACGGCCTGCCTGGCGGCAACTTCTTCGACCTCGGGCATCACTTCATATCCTTCGGGATGGGCAAGAGCCACATCCATTCCAAAACGAGTCATCAGGCCGATTACGCCCTGGGGCACGGAGAGAGGTTTACCGTAGGATGGAGAGTAGGCCCAGGTCATTGCTATTTTCTTACCAGCCAGATTTTCGATGCCTCCAAAATGCTTTATAATATGGAGCATATCAGACATTGACTGAGTGGGGTGATCAATATCACACTGCAGATTTACCAGGGTGGGACGCTGCTCAAGCACACCTTCATCGTGTCCCGCCTGCACCGACTGCGCCACATTACGCATATAGCTGTTTCCCTTGCCAATATACATATCATCACGGATACCAACAACATCGGCCATAAAGGATACCATATTCGCAGTTTCACGAACGGTCTCGCCATGGGCAATCTGTGATTTTCCCTCATCGAGATCCTGAACCTCAAGTCCGAGCAGATTACAGGCGCTTGTAAAGCTAAAGCGAGTCCGAGTGGAGTTATCGCGAAAGAGAGACACCCCGAGCCCTGAATCAAAAATACGGCTTGAGATGTTCTGCTCCCGCATACCGCGCAGAATTTCGGCCACGGAAAAGGTTGCGCCAAGTTCATCCATGGATTTTTCCCATGTCAGGAGAAAATCGTTGTTATACATATTCTGGTAATCCAGGGTGGCAAGCTCCCTGATCAGTTCTTCAATTCCAAGTTTGTCCATTTTTTGTATCTCCTGATATAAACTGGGGAACGATCAGCATTCCACTAAGGAACTATCTGTGTCCCTTTTCCATGACGAATCGCTTCGCCAATATTGTTAGGGTTCGTTATAATAACTCTTTCGCCACCATTTTTAATAAACGCTATGGCTGCCTCTATTTTAGGGGCCATGGATCCGGGAGCAAAATGACCAGCATGAAGGTATTTCTCCATTTCAGCTGCAGACACTTCTCCTAGCCCCACTTCTTCAGCGGTGCCAAAGTTCAGCATTACCTGCTCAACAGCAGTGGATATTACCAGCAGAGGTGCCCTCAAATCAGTCGCAAGAAGGGACGCTGTCTTATCCTTATCGATAACCGCATCGACACTGGTAAGACCAATATCGCTCCGAACCACCGGAACTCCACCGCCTCCGGCAGTAATCACATGAAAACCATTTTCAAGAAGGACAGCAACAGCATCTTCTTCAACTATTTTCAACGGAAGCGGCGATGCCACCACCCGCCGATAGCCTCGATTTGCATCCTCATGGAGTATCCAATCAGGATGCTGTTCTTTAAGCGTTGCAAGCTGCTCTTTTAAGTAAAACTCTCCAATTGGTTTATCGGGTAGCTCAAAACCGGGATCTCTGGGGCTGACCTCGACCTGAGTAACAACGGTCACAGCCTTTCCAGCCATTCCTCGCTTCTCCAGTTCATCGCTCAATGCCTGTTGAATCTGTAGCCCTATGGCCCCTTGAGTATCCGCGACACAAGAACTCAAGGGTACAATATGGAGACCAACCTGCTCCCGGGCAATCTCAGAGCGAAGCATGATAAAGCCAACCTGGGGACCATTACCGTGGGTTACCACCAGTTGATAGCCAAGCTCTACAAGATCTACCAGCTGGATGCTGGTCTCACAAATTGCATTATACTGATCTTCCACCGTTTGCTTACTTCGGTGCTGAATCAGAGAATTCCCGCCAATGGCTATTACAGCCAGTTTTTTTTTCACAGTCCGACCAGCCCTCTACTTACCAATCACATAGACACCGGGCAGAGCCGCATAAAGGGCTGCACAGCGTACCAGATCGGCCTTCCAGGTCTTTTCATTTGGAGCATGCGCCTCGGCTTCTTTCCCAGGCCCAAAACCAACAGTTGGGATACCATGCATCCCGGTAATAGCCACACCATTGGTGGAAAAAGTCCATTTATCAATACGCGGAGCCGTTTTAAAAAGTGAGGAATATGCCTCGGCCGTTGCCTGAACAGCAGGATGATCTTCAGCCACAACCCAGGAAGGAAAATAACAGTCGGTGGGATAGACAAGACCAGTGTAAGCAGGCGTCTCATACTTATACATGCTCACTTTTGCAGAAGCGGCCTTTGCTGCCGGAAGTTCTGCAATCTGAGACATAGCCAGTTTAGCATCTTCTCCTGCAGTAAGACGACGATCAACGGAAACCGAACAGCCATCAGCCACGGCGCAACGGGAAGGGGAACTATAAAATATTTCAGAGACGGTAAGAGATCCCTTACCTAGAAAATCATCATCCTTCAGCTCGGTATGCAGTACCTCAAGCTCACCCAGAATTTTAGCCATCTTGAATATTGCGTTGTCACCACGTTCAGGAGCAGAACCATGGGAGGAAACACCCTCCACATCGATCCTTATCTCCATACGACCACGCTGGCCACGGTAAATACCACCATCGGTGGGCTCGGTGGAAACCACAAACTCCGGCTTTAAGCCACTCTCATTAATGATATATTGCCAGCAGAGACCATCGCAGTCCTCTTCCTGAACGGTTCCCACCATAACCACGGTATACTCATCGGCGAGATCAAGGTCTTTGATTATTTTTCCAGCGTAGACCATGGAGGCCATGCCGCCTTCCTGATCGGAGGTTCCCCGACCGCCAATACACTCATCATCCTCGTAGCCTTCGTAGGGATCAAAGTCCCAATTTCCGGCAACTCCCACGCCAACGGTGTCAATATGGGCATCAAAGGCGATCAGTCGTGGGCCAGAACCGATAGTGCCAAGAACATTTCCCATGGGGTCTATTTCAACTTTTTCAAAACCGACCTTTTCCATTTCTTCTTTAATTCGAAGGACAACCTTCTCTTCGTTGCAGCTTTCACTGGGAATGGCAACCATATCCCGCAGAAATCTTGTCATTTCAGGCTCATATTTCTTCGCAAGATCATTTATTTTGTCAAAATCAAGTGTACTCATTTATTTTTACTCTCTTTTTGTATGTGGACATTCTCCATCTCAGTTGCCGATACCCAGGAAACAAAAGGAGTAATGCCAATCATTTTTAATTATCTCCAATTGATTATTTTTACAAAATGTATAGTTTTGTGTCAACTTTCTTTTAAAAAATCAGTCAGAAATATCGTTCGGCCCAATAGGAAAGAAAAGCAAAACCACGACCACACAGGCAGTTTGACAAACAACACGATTAAAAAAACTGCAAAAAAGAACAATTCAATGATTTTTTACTTGTCACAGGAATTATAAAAAATTATAATTTTTTATAATTCCCGTTATTCACTTTTATTTATTTTATCGAAGGAGATCCAATATGTCTAAAAAAATCATCACAACTGAAAATGCCCCGGCAGCAATCGGCCCCTATTCTCAAGCCGTACAATATGGTGACACCATCTATGTATCCGGCCAGCTGCCGTTAAATCCAGAGACAAAAAAAATGGAAGATGATGTTAGCGCTCAAACCAGACAGAGCATGAACAATATTAAAGCTATCCTGGAAGCGGCCGGTTCTTCAATGGAGAACGTTATTCGCTGCGGTATTTTTGTCACAGACCTTGGAGACTTTGCAACGATCAATGAAGTCTATGCCAGTTTTTTCACAGGAGACTACCCAGCCCGCGCCACCGTTCAGGTTGCCGCCCTTCCGCTTGGAGCCAAGGTTGAAATCGATGCCATTGCCGCCGCCTAAAGGAAAAAACGATGTCCATAGAGTATGTTTTTAATACAAAAATAAAAAATCCCAGCCAAGGAGTATCCCTTGGAATTCTTGACAGCGGTGAGGCCGAAAAGGCGCGGCGCTATCATCAGGGCTTCACTGAGTACCAGCCCAGTCCTCTGGTTCAACTGTCGAAACTTGCCGACTACCTTGGACTCGGCAAACTCTTTATTAAAGACGAATCCTCCCGCTTTGGCCTCAATGCCTTTAAAGTGCTTGGTGCATCCTACGCAATTGGCCGCTATCTCGCAGAACGGCTTGGACGTGATATCTCCGAGATTTCTTACGAAGAGCTACGCTCGGAAGAAATTCGCAGTCAACTTGGCGATATCACTTTTACCACCGCAACGGATGGCAATCATGGACGTGCCGTAGCCTGGGCGGCAGCACAACTCCATCAAAAAGCAGTTATCTATATGCCCAAAGGCTCTGATCCCGTTCGGCTCAAAAACATCCGTGCCCATGGTGCAGAAGCCTCTATCACTGACCTCAACTATGACGATGCCGTTCGGCTCTCACAACAGAAAGCTAAAGAAAATGGCTGGGTAATTATTCAGGATACCGCCTGGAGCGGCTACGAAGATATTCCGACTTGGATTATGCAAGGCTATGCAACTCTGGCCGTTGAAGCAATGGAACAGATGAAAGAACAGGGTGTTACAGCGCCCACCCATGTCTTTCTTCAGGCAGGAGTTGGTTCCTTTGCCGGAGGAGTACTTGGATTTCTTGCCTCAAGCCTTGGAGATAGCATGCCGAAAATCACCATTGTTGAGCCGGAAAAAGCTGACTGTCTCTACCATTCGGCCAAAATTGGTGATGGCAAGCCTCATACGGTGGACGGCGATCTTGACACCCTGATGGCAGGGCTCGCCTGCGGTGAACCCAACAGCATTGGCTGGGAACTGTTGCGCGACTATGCAGCAGCCTTTGTTTCTTGCCCAGATTCCCTTGCTGCTACTGGAATGCGGGTTCTGGCAACCCCTTTAAAGGGAGACGATACTATTATTTCAGGCGAATCCGGGGCTGTCACCACCGGGCTTCTTCATCTTCTGATGGAATCTGAAAGTGGAAACGCAGCCAGACTCCGAGAGCTGCTTGAGCTTGACAAAAACTCCGTTGTGCTGCTGGTCAGCACCGAGGGCAACACCTCCCCTCGTGCCTTTCGGGATGCAGTATGGTATGGAGAATATAGCGACCGGGAAGTAAATCGTAACAGAAAATAAGACCAGCCATGAATACAATGACAGAGCACGAACAGATTTTTCACAACCTTAAACAGACGGCAGATGCCGTTCACACTCTTTTTGGTCCCAACTGTGAGATTGCCATCCATGATATGGTCGATCTTCAAAAATCCCTTGTCTACCTGAAGGGTGACGTGACAGGAAGAACAATTGGAGCCCCGGCCACCAATATGCTGGTTAAACTGCTCCAGCAAAGTTCAGAGAAAGCTGACCATAAACATAATTACAAGTCTGTCACAGCCGATGGCAGATGCCTGAAATCATCGGCAACAATCATAAAGAACAGCAGCGGCAAGGCAGTGGCTGCGTTCTGCATCAATCTGGACACCACCTCCTACTTCAATGCCATCCAGTCTCTGTTGCCCTTTATCCATGATCTTGATACCGGGATATACCCTAGCAAAGAAACATTTGCCGACTCGCCAGGTGACACCGTCCGAACCCTTTTTGGCCAGGCAGTGGAATATATCGGAACCCAACCCGACGCAATGTCTATTGAGGAAAAAACACGCTTTATCAGAAAGATGAAACATAACGGAGTCTTTCAATTTAAGGGCGCTGTTGAGGAAGTATCAAGACTGATGGACGTTACCAAATGCACCGTCTATAATTATCTGAAGAAAACCGAATAAAGGAACTGCTGCAATGACAACGGTCCCACCTCTTCCTGGAATAGTGCTGGCTGCAGGAAACAGCCGCCGTATGGGGGAAAACAAACTGTTGCTGCCCTTTCGGGGGAAACCCATCCTCCAGCACGTAATCGATGCAGCCCATTTTTCCTCCCTCTCCCCTCTTCTTCTGGTTCTCGGACTAGGGGACAGTACGCTCTTAAAAGCCGTGGACACACGATCGGCCAGGATTATTGAAAACCCGGACAAAGAGAGCGGCTATGGCTCATCCCTGCAAGCAGGCCTTAGCCCACTAAAGGATTGCTGTACTGGAGTCATGTTCCTTCTTGGAGATCAGCCGCTGCTGCGTACTGAAACCATCGAAACGTTGATTACGGCCTTTCAAAAAGAACCAGAACGCTGGATAGCACCCTCGTGGAAGGGACAGCGGGGAAATCCGGTAATCACCCCCGCTGCCTGGTTTGACAGAATATTTGCACTGGACGGAGACACGGGGCCACGCAAACATCTTAACGACCCTGCGGCACACTTAAAAACCATTGCAGTGGAGGATCGGGGAGTCATTTTTGATATCGACAGCCCCGAAGATTATCGGCGGTTACTCAGCCATGAGTAGGGCTGGAGTCAGATCCTTAAAACGTACAACCTTTCCGCCATTTTTCTGAGCACTCTGAACGGCAGCAGCTCTGTTTCTGTATGGAAGCGCTTCTTTTCCCATTGGCCCCATAATGGAAGAGCCCACCAGATAATGAAGCCCCATGGCGTACTCGGACCCACCCTCGGGAAAAACTGTGACCCATATTGATTTGACAGGTGTCACGTCCTTAATATACTTTTTGGGATCTGTCTGAAAATGAACAAGACACTGGCTTGAACAAAAATGGTGCTGCTTCCCACCTCCTGTAGTGAGTTGACAACGATACTCTGGATATCTGGCTGGATACATTCCACAAACCGGGCAACGCACCTCAGGGCCGGGATCCACGATTTTTCCCTTCTTCTTTCTTTTTGCCTCAATTTTTGATCTGGATACGCTAAGCTCTTTGGAAGCCATTGCCACAGCCCCATCGAAATCAACAATTTTTCCTCCAGCACTAGCCGCAAATTTTTCTGCCGCCTCCCTTGACTCAAAAACGATCTTTGATTTCATGGTCATTGTTCCTTTTGCGGTGGAACCAATGAGGTAAAAGGCATTTTCGACAGCTATCATTCTTTCTGGATGCAGATATACAGCCGCTTGTACCTGTGTTGGTTTTTCATTTAAATTTGCAGACATATCCGCCAGACAACGGATAGAGCAGGTGGAAAACGTTCCCTCACTGTTTGTAAATTCATGTCTGGTTCTGGCCCACATATTCAAGTTCATACCGCAATTTGGACAGCGCCCCTGAGTCGTATATTTTTCAGGCTTCATCATGGGATGCTGAACAGCAGCGATATCGCCTGCCCAGGCCATAACAGGAAGAGATGAACAGGCCACACTATAACAAGATCCTATCACAGCGGCTTTTAGTATAAATCGTCTTGAAACAGTATTTGACATCATTTCACCTTTGGTAAGTATTAAACTCAATTCCGCTTTATTCTTAAACTGTTGGGCCTCTTGCAAAATAAAAAAAAGCAATGGAAGCTCAACGACAAGATATCATGCTTAATGGGTCGTGTCCAAAAAAGTTTACCCCCTCACCTGGGTATAAACGATACCGGATTGCTTATCATTACCCTGGTTACCTCCCGTAACATAGAGGGAAAATACGTTTTTTTTACTGCTTTATCCTTGACTAAAACATACTTTCCATGAGACCCTGAACATAAGAACGCTCAACTCAAAAATCACTGAACGGATACACTTTTTGAGTTCAAAACAGGGTCTCTGTTAACAGCCTGTCGCCAGAAGCTGCTGCTGTGGATCAATGAAGCAGGCACTGTTTACCCATCAATACCCAGAGATCATTCAACATGAGGAAATCATCCACTGTTTTGTCTGGTGACCTTGCCTTCTCCAATCCCTCTTTTATGGAGAAAAAACGGGTTCGCCTGCTCTATATGCAGGCTCCCATCGCCAACACTGTCATTATCCTCACTTCTTTTCTGTGTTATTGTCTATTGCAGCCACGTCTTGACTCCCCCTTTCTGCTAGTATGGATGTTGGTCCTGCAGTGCACGGCTTCATATCGTATAGGGCTATGGTACCTCAGAAAAAAACGTCCGGAATTACGATCCTCTTCAGAATGGTCACGTTTGTATCATATCGGATGCGGCCTGGCTGGATTGGCCTGGAGTCCGGTATATGCCTTTCTCTATGGAGCCAGTGACCCTTTCGTTTTTACTTTACTGATGATGCTGGCATTTGCGGTCATCAGCGCAGCGGGTCCTGTTCTGGCTGTTTCCATTCCGGCTGTCATCTTTTATATCCTTCCACAGGGAGTTGTCCTGACAGGAACCCTGCTTCGTTACGAAGACAGTTCCTCTTTGTGGCTGGCACTTACAATTGTCATTTATCTGGTTATGACGATTCTGTTTGCCCGAAATTTAAACAAAAGCATTCTGCAGTCAATACGGCTACAGGAAGAAAATAGACTTTTAATTGACGGACTGAACAGGGAAATTGGTGAGCGAGAAAGTCTGATTGTTCAGGGTACTCTTGAATTACAGGAGAGGAACCACGAGTTGATGAACGAGATCAAGAGTCGCGAGGCCACTGAAGAGCAGTTGCGAAAGGCCAATGCTAATCTGGATGCTACGCTGCTCGCCATTCCAGACATTCTGTTTGAGCTTGATGGAAATGGGAAATACATTGAAATCTGGGTCCAGGACACAACGCTCCTGGCTGCTCAAAAAGAGATCCTTCTCGGCCACACGGTGAACGAGATGCTCCCTGTTGACGCTTCGCAGACAGTGATGGAGGCAATTGAGGAAGCCACCAGGATCGGCACATCCCGTGGCCAGGTCATCAGCCTGTCTCTGGCAGATGGAGAACATTGGTTTGAGCTCTCAACATCTAAAAAGCAGGTTTCAGGGGCCTCCTCTCATTTCCTTATGCTCTCACGTGATATTACAGAAAAACAGCAAATGGAGGGCGAACTGCTCAGGGCAAGAAAACTTGAGTCCGTTGGAATCCTCGCTGGCGGGATAGCTCATGATTTCAATAATATTCTTTCCGTTATTCTTGGTAATGTAGAGCTTGCTGCTAAGCAGCTTAAAGGTAATGACTCAACATTTTCTCTTTTGGCAGACGCCAAAAAGGCTACGAGAAGAGCCACAAAACTGACCCAGCAGTTACTGACCTTTTCAAAGGGTGGCGAACCAGTAAAGGAAAACACTTCTTTGGCCCGGCTTATTCAGGAGGCTACTGAATTTGTGCTTCATGGCTCCAGGGTTTCCTGTGATTATTTTTTCCCAGAAGATTTGTGGGTGGTTCATGTGGATGGCGGGCAGATCAGCCAAGTTATTCAAAATCTGGTCCTCAATGGTATACATGCTATGCCAGAGGGCGGGAAAATACGTATTAACTGTGACAATGTTGAAGCCGGTACATCCGAGCTTCTGGTGAGCAAGCATGGTGAGGACTTTTTTGTCCGTATTACTATTCAAGATACAGGAGCAGGTATCCCACAGGAGATTATAAATAACATCTTCGACCCCTATTTCAGCACAAAAGAAGATGGGCATGGTTTGGGATTGGCCATCTGCCATACGATTATCCTCAAACATAATGGAAGCATCACTGTTCATTCCACTCCTGATCAGGGAACGACCTTTACCATCTACCTGCCAGCCGATCCCGATGGTGTTTTCAACCTTAAAAAAAAGGAAAAAAGAGTGTCACTCCCTAAGGGAGCGAGGGTTATGGTCATGGATGATGATGAAATGATCCGTATTTTAGTCAAGGCGCAACTTGCTGCCCTCGGCCATAAGGCAATTCTAACCGTGAATGGCGAAGAAGCAATACAGGTCTACCAGGAAATGGAAGAGCAAGGGACACCTGTTGATCTTGTGATCATGGACCTGACCATTCCCGGCGGTATGGGAGGAAAGGAAGCTGCCCATAAACTGCTGCAGCTGGCACCTAATGCAAAAATCATAGTTGCCAGCGGCTATTCAAACGACCAGGTGCTATCTCATTATCGTGATTACGGATTTTGTGCGGCGGTGTCAAAACCGTTTGATCTGGAAGAGCTGGGAGAAGGTATCAACTCCATTTTACAGACTTAGTGAAAAAACTTTTGCAATACCAAAAATATCTTGCCTAATCACGGAACAAAACGATACAATAATCTTAATTTTTCACATGTGTTGAAGGACTTTATATACTAATAAAATTTGTAATGGAAAAACAGATGTCTCACAAAATGCGAAAGCTCAAAACAGGACTGTTGCTGCCCTGCCTCTTACTGGCAATTACTCCCGCTACAATATGGGCTGCTGATGAAGAGATGCTTGATCTGGATCTCTCCCAGTTTATGGAGATTCAGATCACCTCGGCCGGCCGTAAAGCACAGAACCTTGGCGATGTTGCAGCTGCGGTCTACGTAATTGACCAGGAGGCTATCCATAATTCTGGCGTCACGTCCATACCCGAGGCCCTTCGTATGGTGCCCGGCTTGCAGGTCTCCAGGATGAACGCCACCAAGTGGGCCATCACCTCCCGTGGATTCAATGGAGTGTTCTCCAACAAGCTGTTGGTACAGATCGATGGCCGCAGCGTCTATACACCATCCTACTCCGGAGTCTACTGGGATGTGCAGAATGTGGTGCTGGAAGATGTGGAGCGGATTGAAGTCATCCGAGGTCCCGGAGCAACTCTCTGGGGGGCCAATGCCGTAAATGGCGTCATTAATGTCATCACCAAACAGTCCTCGGACACCCAGGGGGGGCTCGTCACTGTTGCTGCCGGAAATCATGAAACTGGCATTGCATCAATGCGTTACGGCACACAGTTAAATAAAGATACCTATGGCCGATTCTACCTCCATGCGCATGCCCAGGACTCCTATCAGTTGCTGGCAGATGAAACAGATGCCCATGATGACTCTCAACTTTCCAGCGCTGGTTTTCGCCTTGATGGGGATATCGGATTAAAGGATAGCTGGACCCTGCAGGGTGATCTGTATCAGGGGGATGACAGCCAACTCTTATTCCCGTACTGGACTGAAGACTCACCCATGCCGTTGACCGTTGATGATCAGATAAAGAGTGACGGCTACAACCTGTTGGGGCGGTGGCAACACAAAATATCAGAAACAAACAGCTGGAATCTTCAGGCCTATTTTGATGCAACTAAACGAGACGAAATCTATCTCGGGCAGAAACACGACACCGTGGATCTTGATTTTCAGCATCATTTCCAATGGGCAGAGAACGATATTGTCTGGGGTTTAGGCTATCGAAATATTACTGACGAGTTTCGCAATACCTATATGGTTAGCATGGAACCAGCTACACAGACGACTGAGCTCTTCAGCGGCTTTATCCAGGATGAGATCGCTTTATTCGAAGACAAATTCAAGCTCACTCTTGGCACAAAAGTGGAATACAATGATTTCACAGGGGCTGAAATCCAGCCCAGTATCCGTCTCCTCTGGAAAGTAAATCCAGGGAATAATATCTGGACTGCGGTTTCCCGTGCAGTACGAACACCTTCACGGGTAGAAGACAGTGGCCAGATCGCCCTTGACCCCATCCCTATCCCACCGTTTCCCATGGTTTCCGTCCATGGTAATCCAGAGCTGGAGGCAGAGGAGGTTATTGCCTATGAAGCAGGATACCGCTACTCGCCGAACAATAACGTCTCTGTGGACCTGGCACTGTTTTATAACGACTATGAAAAACTCACTAATTATCTGCCAAAAAACCCGGTAACCATCCTCTTCGTCAATGGCATGGAAGGACAGAGTTATGGCCTGGAGCTCAGCAGCCGATGGAAGCCCCTGTCCTGGCTGACAGCTGAACTGGCCTACAGCTACATTGATCTAAAGATGACATCAACCATTGCAATAGGCCAGGACTTTTCCATCAGTGATCTTGTTGCGGAAGAATCAAGTCCGGAGCATCAGATCTCATTGCGTTCGTCCATGGATTTGAGTGAAACGCTTCGTTTCAACCTCTGGGCACGCTATGTTGATCAGCTGACTGCTTCTGGGCAGGCAGCCTATTATGCCGAGATCATAGTGGAGGACTATGTCGCTCTTGATCTCAACCTCATCTGGACACCTATTGAACAGCTGGAATTGATGCTGGTGGGTCAAAACCTCCTGGAATCGCATCATCTGGAGTATGTGCACGAATATTTTATTCCGGCCACTGAGATTGGCCAGAGTGTCTACGCAAAACTCACCTGGAAATTTTAAAGATACCTGGAACCCGTTGAAACAAATCCTTCTTCTCATAAATTTGGTGTCCCTCTTCTGTTTTGTCCTCCCCGGACAGGGTGCTGCTCCGTCCTCTGAGATTAAACTAAAGGTGGCCTACCTCTATAATTTTGCCAAGTTTATACACTGGCCCGAAGATACTTTCACCGACGAACAGTCTCCCCTGGTGATCGGGGTACTTGGAAAAAATCCTGTTGAAAGTGCGTTGGCACCATTGGCTCAGAAAACCGTGCGCAATCGACCCATTGTTATCCGTAACTTCGCCAAGGTTGAGGAGGTACAGGACTGCCATCTTCTCTATATCAGTCCATCGCTTGCAAAGCCTCTGGAGACAATCCTGGGGACACTCGCTTCCCAACCAATTGTAACGGTGAGCGACCGGAAGAATTTTGCTGCCCAGGGAGGGGTTATTCAGTTTGTGACCAGAAGGGAGCGGTTGCGCTTTCTGGTCAATCTTGAATCTGCTCTCAAAAACAACATCAAAATAGATTCACAGTTACTGTCCCTGGCAGTTGACGTTATGGGGATGGCGAGATGAATCAGCGCTTCAGTAAACTGCCAGTCAAGCACAAACTTAACGTTATCATCCTGGGGGCTTGCCTCTTTGTTCTCATCCTTACCTTTGCTATTACCTTTATCAGCCAGTGGTATCTCTACAAGAAAAATACCCTTACAGAGCTTTCGACACTGGCCCTGATTGTTGGGGAAAACAGTAGGGCAGGCCTGGTCTTTCAGGATGCGGAGGCACTGGAAAAAATCCTGCAGTCTCTCTCCAATAAAGAGACGATCACCAAGTCCCGTATTGTTACCACCGAAGGAGTGACCATTGCAGCCTATTCACCAGGTGCTGCTGGCACTGGAATCCATGAACATGACCTGTCCGACCCGAAACTGATACAAAAGGGTCACCTCTTTCACGAAAAGCATATTGAGATCCTCCAGCCCATTGTTCTTGACAAGGAAAAAATCGGGTCGCTCTACATACAGGCTAGCATGACGGATCTTTACAACAACATGCTTCAGGTTGGGCTGTATCTGTTTGCTATTCTCTTGGGAGGGTTGATAGTCGCTGCCCTTCTGGCCAATCGTTTACAGACGATTATTACCGATCCTGTGATCAAGCTGGCTGCCATTATTCAGCAAGTTTCTGCTAAAAAAGACTACTCACTTCGCGCCACACAGTCCAGTGAGGATGAGCTTGGGTTACTGGCCCGTGGTTTTAATGATATGCTCAGCAAGGTACAGCAGCGGGATGAGTACCTTGAAGATCAGGTTCGGGAGCGTACTGTTGACCTGAAAGAGGCAATGGATGAGGCCATCGTCCTGGCAGAGCAGGCACAGGCAGCAAGCAAGGCTAAATCACAGTTTCTTGCGAACATGAGTCATGAAATCCGTACCCCGATGAATGGCATTCTTGGTATGGCCGAGATGGCTCTCGACACAGATTTGGATAAGGAGCTGCGCAGTGCCATTGAGACGATTATGAGTTCGGGAGAATCCCTGCTCACCATTATCAATGATATCCTCGATTTTTCTAAAATCGAAGCCGGTAAGCTGGAGCTTGAAAAAATCAATTTTAATTTAGCAACACTGGCAGAGGATGTCGCCCAGATGCTGGCTTACAGGGCTCACGCCAAAGGCTTGGAGCTGATTGTTGATGTTCCTGACAATATTCCTTCCTATTTTAGTGGCGATCCCAGCCGTTTGCGACAGATTCTGGTGAATCTATTAGGGAATGCCATTAAATTTACGAATGATGGGGAAATCCTCCTGCAGCTGACTCTCCTTGCTGAAACTGATACCAATGCATCTCTTCGCTTCTCGGTACAAGACACAGGGGTAGGTATCACTGAAGAGGAACACCAAAAACTCTTCCAGCCCTTTTCGCAGGCAGATGACTCGACCACCAGAAAATATGGGGGAACGGGCCTTGGTCTGGCTATTTCTCGGCAACTGGTTGACCTGATGGGAGGGGAGATTCACTGCAGTAGTCGTCTTGAAGGCGGATCAGAATTCTGGATGGAAGTCTCCATGGACAAGGCATCAGGAACCGAGATTGTTACAACCGCCGAAGGGGATAAACTTTCCGGAATGCGAGCAATCATCATAGATGACAATGCCACCAACCGCAGATTGCTTGAACATCAGATGACGGTCTGGGGGGTGGATCATGCCAGTGCTGCAGGCGGGATTGAGGGCTTAACCATGCTCCATCAGGCGCTGACCGACAAGAAACCTTTTGACATGGCAATCCTTGATAAGGATATGCCTGGGATGGATGGCCTTGAACTTGCCGTTCTTGTCAGCAAAGATCCTTCTTTGCAGAACACCCGTATGGTCATGCTTACCTCCGTTGGTATTCGCGGTGATGCAAATCTGGCCCACGAAGCCGGTATTAAAATTTACCTTACCAAACCAGTCCGTCACGTTGACCTCTATAGCAGTCTCGTCGCGTTAATGACAAAAGATCGGACTGAAAACCATAGCCAGCTCATTACCCAGTACAGTCTACAGAAAAGCCGGGCCACATTTAACGCCAATGTTCTGGTGGCAGAAGATAATGTCACCAATCAACAAGTGGCCATGGGAGTACTTCGCAAGCTCGGCTGTAAAATAACTTTAACCAAAAATGGCCAGGAAGCATTGCACTCTTTTGAAAAGAATACCTTCGATATTGTTCTTATGGATTGCCAGATGCCACGCATGGATGGTTATGAAGCAACTGCTGCCATTCGACGTCTGGAGAATCTGGAACACAGTAGAAGACGGACACCGGTTATTGCCCTGACAGCAAATGCCCTGACCGGAGACAGGGAAAAATGTCTTGCTGCAGGTATGGACGATTATATCAGCAAACCGTTTAGTCTGCTACAGATTGAAAAGGTACTGAGCATCTGGCTACCAAAAGAATTACGGCAGGATGAAGCCTTCTCGCCCCCGAAAGCATTACAAACAGACATCACAAAGAACGATACCGATGAGGAACTGATTAACCGTAAAGCACTTGATAATATTCGTGCCTTACAACCAGAGGGAGAGCCCGACATCCTTAGCCGTATCATATCCATCTATCTGGAGGATACCCCGAATCAGATGGATAATTTATATCGTGCTCTACGCAACAAGGATTTACGGGAGGTTCGCTCCATTGCCCATAGTCTAAAATCAAGTAGCGCCAATCTCGGGGCCATCGCCCTCTCTGCCCTGTTTAAGGATTTGGAGCATAAAGCCCATACAAACACTCTGGAGAGGGGCATGGAGGACTTTGTCGCAGCACAGGAAGAATATCAGAAGATAATTGATCCTCTTATGGCCGAAAAGGTAACACCATGAATGGTATCAAAGAAGAACACAGCCCTTTGATTCTGATTGTCGACGATGACTTTAGTATTCGTCTGTTAATGCGTACCAGTCTTGAAAAAGATGGGTTCAGAGTAGCTGAGGCAGAGGATGGCCTTGTTGCCGTCTCTAAGTTTGAAGAGTTGCAGCCAGATGCCATCCTTCTGGATGTAATGATGCCAAAACTTGATGGATTTGATACCTGTCGAGCGATTCGTAAGCTGGTAAACGGTATCCATACTCCCATACTTATGGTAACAGGCCTGGAAGACCTTGCGTCCATCCACCGGGCTTTCGATTCCGGTGCCACCGATTTCATCACTAAACCAATCAACTGGCCTGTGTTAAATTACCGGGTCAAATATATGCTGCGTGCCAGCACCGCATTTTTTGATGTCATTGATCAGCGCAAGATGATAGAAAACCTCGCCTTTTATGATCACCTCACCGGTCTGGCAAATCGTACCATGTTTAAAAACACCCTGGATAGGGTGCTTGCTGAATCTGCTACAGAGGGAAGTCAACTTGCAATCCTCTTTATGGATTTGGATCGGTTTAAAAGTATTAATGATACCCTCGGACATCATGTTGGTGATATTCTCCTTAAAAATGTTGCCGAAAGAATAAATACTTGCATTCGTGACTCTGATTCTCTCAGCAGATATAAAAAGGAGGAATCAAGGAGCTGCATTTCCCGTTTGGGAGGGGATGAGTTTACCATTTTACTTCCCAGGCTTCAAAATCCCGAGGATGCCAGCAGGGTCGCCCAGCGAATAAAAAATGTTCTTTCCCGAAGATTTAAAATAGAAGGACACGAAATATTTATCTCTGCCAGTATCGGGATCTCCATTTTTCCACTGGATGGAAACGACAGTGAAACGCTGATGAAACATGCGGATCTGGCGATGTACCATGCAAAGGAAAAAGGAAAAAATGGGTTTCAGTTTTACAAAAAATCACTCAATGTAAAGGCAAAGATACGTCTTGATCTTGAAAATGATATCCGTAAAGCAGTGGCAAATGATGAGTTTGTCCTCTGGTACCAGCCACAGATCAATATGCATGATGGACGAATTGTTGGGGCGGAGAGTCTGACACGGTGGACACACCCCACATTGGGCCAGATTCCCCCATCTGACTTTATTCCTTCCATCGAGGATCTTGGACTTATAGTTCCTTTCACCGACTGGGTCATACGTCAGGTGGGGGGGCAGCAGCAGGCCTGGAAAAAACAGGGGCATCGGCAGGTGCGGGTGGCAGTCAATATCTCCAATAAACAATTTGCGGAGCAGCATCTTCCCCAAAAGCTGCGAAGAACTCTTGACGAGAACAATTTAACACCCGATGCTTTTGAGGTGGAAATCACCGAGAGTGTGATGGCTGAAAAACAAGGAAAGACAGTAGAGATTCTGGAAGACATCAAAGAAATGGGATTAGCCATATCAGTGGATGATTTTGGGACAGGATACTCCTCCCTGCTGTATCTAAAAAATTTCCCCATCAATTCAATTAAGATTGACAGGTTCTTCGTAAAAGATATTGCAGAGAACACGCAGGATGCGGCCATAATTCAGGCAATCATTGCCCTGGCTAAAAGTCTTGGCATGACCACCATCGCCGAGGGCATCGAAACCATCGAACAATTCAAACTCCTCCGGAGTATGGGCTGTGACATCGGACAGGGGTATTTATTTAGTCCTGCAATTCCGGAAGATGCTTTTGCTAAACTCATAAAAGCTGATCTTCCTTATTGTAACTAAATATGCCATTCAGCATAGGATCATTACCCTATAACTTTCCGCAGTAACTCAGGGGATTCTGCAAGCACCACACGATTACGTCCAGCTTTTTTCGCCTCGTACAATGCTTTGTCCGCAAGGCTGATCAGATTTTCATCGGGATAGTCCGGATCAAAGACAGCAACCCCAAAACTTGCCGTTATCGATATTTCATCTATCTCAGCAATCTTCAGCGCCTCAATATTTTTTCGGGTTCGTTCTGCAAGAAAACATGCATTTTCCGAATCTGATTCAGGAAGTATCAACAAAAACTCCTCCCCTCCGTATCGTCCGCAACCATCAGATTCCCGAAGAGTTCCTCTTAAAACAGCAGCAATGGTAATAAGGACTTCGTCTCCTGCCGGATGCCCAAATCTATCATTTATCAACTTGAACCTATCAATATCCAACATAATTACAGCAAGATTCGTCCCATAACGCTGCGCAGAACTCTTCCGTAGATGCAAAAACTCCAACGATGCTTTATGATTTAAAAGCCCAGTCATACTGTCCTGCACTGCAATTTCAGCAAGTCTACTATTCTGTTTCTGCAACTTTTGAGTTCGCTCGTCCACAAGAATTTCCAATTCATCATTCAGCTGCTTCAGATATTCATTGGCCTGAATATTGGCCTTTTCTTTATCAATACGTAACAGGTCAATCCTATCCATAAGGGCGTATCCCAGTAGTACCACTTCAAGAGTCGAACCAATCTGCATAGCGTTGATACTTAAGAAACTATGGGGAATCAATCCGAGAAAGAGCAGACACTCAATAAACACACCAAAGAGGAATACACACCAGGCAACCAGAAAATAACGTGCCGGCCTGTATCCAATGGCAAGAGAACTTAAAATTGCACATAATACGATGGGTGGCAAAAACAGACCTGAAACAACGGAAAGTTTCACCGCAAAGGCATAATCACCCAGCAAACTCAACAGTGTTCCAAGCCCGCCCCAGACAATCAGGGCCTGAAAAAGCCGTTTAACACGTGGATGCCGTTCTCCCCCCCATACTTGCAGAAAACTTCCGGAAAAAAGTACACCGCCCACAACAACAAAACCAACACAGGCAGCGGTGGCCCGACTGGTAAACAAGGGTGCTTCCGGCCACAAATATTGATAACTGAAGCCATTCAGAGAAAATTGAAAAAGAATATAACTCAATAGATAAAGGCCATAATAGAGAAAGATTCTATCCCGAACCTTCAGATAGGAAACAAATGCGGCAAGCAATAGCAGCAGCATAATTCCATAATAGGCACCGAGCAGAAAGTTAGCGCCATCGAGCACCTCAATAAAGGTCTCCGCCTTCCACAGAGACAGTGCAATCTGAGTGGAACCTTCTGTCTGCAATCGCATATAATAGGTACGCGTTTCTCCGGGATGTTCAGGCAAGCGAAAAAGATAACTCCGGTATTTCACCTCTCTTTCTGCAAAGGCAAGGGAGTCTCCGGTCACTTTTGCACGATAGCCACCGGAGCCATCCGGGAGAAAAAGTTTCACATTGTCAAAAAGGGGAAATTCAAGCTCAAGAAATGGCGAATCCTGCAACTTCTCGCTCATATGTAATGAAAACATGACCCAATAAGCTGATTTCGAAAATCCGAAACTATTACTGCTCTCAGCAACGGAGAGAAAAGAAGTCTCTTTCCCGGCGATAACATCTGCCAATTCCAGACGTTGATCCGGATCTGGCAGAATTTTTATATAGGGTGTAAGGCTAAGCTTTGTACTTGCTGGATTAAACTCAATAACTGGTACATTCTCCGCAGAAACCGATCCTGGAAACTGTAACAAAAGAATTATGAGCAGTAATAAATGTCTGTAGAGAAAAGTCATTTCTTTTTTCTGTTCTGATTTGGACAGTTGAGGAATGCCTGCAGGGTAGGAAGATCTCGAAGTACCAGCAGGTCACGCTGAATCCACCGTTGAAGAGAATGTATAGCTGAACGAATCAACTCCAGATTAACCATGGCCCGTTCTCTTGCCAGGTCAAGCACAAACTGACGCTGCTGGTAGCGAGCATCAAAACTCGGAATCATCACCGTGGAAACAGTGATAAGGATAAATATAAAAATGATCTTTCCGCATAAACTTGTAAGCATTCCAAAACCCTGAAGATAAAAGTGCCAAAAGCGCGAACTGAGTGGGATAGACAAGAGTTTTCTTTTACCACAAACTACTCTTACTAGGAACAGATATTACTCTCCTAATGCTCTTTTCTAAAAGTAACGTCAAGAGTAGGATGACACCAGACTCCCCGACAGCTTGGCACTTATCGCGTTGACGGATCTTTTCATTCCGACTATGTTTTTTGGAAGTTACTTTCAGCTGCTCTAGAGGAGCGTAAAGGGAATCCGGTGAAGATCCGGGACGGGCCCACCGCTGTAACCGGGGACGAATATTACACTCATGTCACTGGCTCTTTTGAGTTGGGAAGACGTAATACAGTAGGATGATCCGGAAGTCAGAAGACCTGTCTGAAAGTTTTGTGCACAAAGCACAGCGGTATATGTCTCCCGTGGACAGGGAGGCAGTAACCATTCGTGGGAAATCAGGGCATCCTCGAATCAATCTTTTGGTTCGGGGCTTTTTTTTGCCCTGACCTTTTTAAGAAAGGAGAATGCAACGTGTACAACACATTAAAACCCCTGATGTGGGGGGTCATGCTGGCACTCATGCTGGCATCCACGAACGCCATGGCATCAGGTAAAGCAAACCGGAATAACAACGAAACTGCCATTGTTATTGCCAGTTTCGGCACCACCGTGCCCACTGCAGTAACAGCCATCATAAATATCATCGATAAAACCAAAGCGGCATATCCGGGTACTGAAGTACGGGTTACCTTCACCTCCAATATTATCCGGTCGGTCTGGAATGAACGACGGAGCGAAGCAAAGAAGTGGCTCGACGACGGAATTCCCGAAGAAATCCTCTATGTAAAAAATATCATTTCCACCATCGGCGATCTTCGCGAAGAAGGATATCGCAATATCATTGTCCAACCCACTCATATGTTCTGGATGGAACAATCTCAAGACCTGAAATCCTATGTTGATGGCCTGGCCTCCATTCAAACAACCAAAGAAAAATGGCGCCCCTTTGATAATCTGGTTATGGGACGTCCTGCTCTTGGGATGCCCGGTGATCGCTATGATTACCATACGGATGTGGCTGCCGCCGTGGCAACACTGGCAGCAGATGCTGCATTTGCAAAACAAGAAGATGCCATGCTCATCTATATGGGCCATGGCAACGAGCACTGGTCTACTGGAATTTATGCTGTAACGCAGAAGAAGATGCGTGAAGTATATCCCGATATCACTACTTTTATTGGAGTAGTGGAAGGAATGCCCGGGCTCGATGATTTTTTAAGCCCTCTTCGCTATACAAAAACAAAGAAAGTCATTCTGAAACCCTTTATGATTGTGGCTGGAGATCATGCCGTCAATGATATGGCAGGCCCCGAAGCCAATTCCTGGATGTCTCGACTCACCAAAGAGGGCTACGATGTACAACCGATCTTAAAAGGACTTGGCAGCAACGATGCCTTTGCCGCGCTCTTTGTTGCTCATATTAAAGATGCAGCAGATGCAAATAGCATCCTTCTTCAATAACACTACCCGACGAAATAATTATGAAAGGAACTTTTCACGTAGTAGGGGTTGGCCCCGGTGACCCGGAGCTAATAACCCTTAAGGCAGTACGAATACTTGAGAACTGTCCAATATGGCTCACTGCTGCTGCGCAAAAAGACGGCAACAGCACAGCTCTTGCCATTGCAGGTGGCACCATCAATCTGGAAGAAAAAACGATTATAACGCATCATTTCCCCATGAAGAAGGTTTATATGGGGAAAAATCCGGATCCCGAGGTCCAGGATGCTTGGGAAAAAGCGGCAAAACTCATCAATAAACACCTTGAAGCCGGGCAGGATGTGGCACTGCCCACACTGGGTGATCCGGCAATCTATTGTACCGGATTCTATGTCTACGAGACCTTGCTTAAACAAAACCCCAACGCTTCCATAAAGATTATTCCCGGTATTTCTGCAATCGGAGCCACAGCTGCTGCTGCAAACACCCCTCTTTGTCTGGGGGATGACAGGGTCGCAGTCATTCCGGCCATATTTGAAAACGATAATATCCGGGATATCCTTCTTCAGTTTGAATCAGTGGTTTTTATGAAAGTTCATAAAGCCATGGATCGTCTGGTACCACTTCTGGAAGAACTCGATTTACTGGATAAGGCTGTGCTGGTGGAACGAACCAGCATGGACAATCAACAAGTGCATCATGACCTGAAAGCAGTAATGAATAGAGATCTTCACTACTTTTCCACCCTGGTGGTTCGTAAAAGCTAAGTCTTAAGTAATAACCCGTTCTGGAGCGTTAAAGACATTCAAACGTCCCGGCTTGGCATAAGCGATCAGGGTAACACCGGCACGACGGGCAATGGCAAGCCCGAGTGATGACGGAGAAGTTCTGGACATTACAATGGGAATACCAATACGAGCACACTTCAAAACCATATCCGAGGTTAGGCGTCCGGTGGTGTATACTGCGCCACTAGCTGGGATTTTGCCCATCAGGATTGCACCGATAATCTTATCGACTGCATTATGACGTCCCACGTCCTCGTAAAACCCCTGTAAGCGACCATCTGCCCACAACCCACAGCCATGGATACAGTGTGTTGCGGGACCAAGGGGCGATTGCTGCAGCACTTCACGGATAAACCGACTTGCCTCTTCAAGAGTAATGGTGCATTCATTGAGGGGATCAAAGGCCCCTTCCAGCATTTCCCTTGATATCTTTCCAGTACCCCCACAGCCAGAGGTTATAATAACCTCCTTTGGCGCACTCCCCTCCTCCACATCGGCATGCACGGAAATGCGGCCTTCCGGGCAAACCAGGACCTCACGTACCTGACCGGGTTTGGTCACATAGCCCTGACCAAACAGAAAACCGGCGCCAAACTCTTCTAAACCGGTGGCCAGAACCATGGAGGCTCCAATCTCTTCATCGTTCAGAGCAACTTTATATGGCACTTCAATCGCCACTCTTTCTTCTCGTTCTTCACGGCCAGATGCATCAATGACCAACGTCTTCTGCAATAATGTAACTGAGTTATCAATCTCTTCCACGTTCAGATACCACGGTTATAATTTATAATTTCCACTATGGGATTCAACTTACCGACAATAAGGGATAGGACAATACCAGTACCGGGGAATTTTTTCCCCAGTTAATAATCAGACCCGGATAAACAATCATAATCCTGTGAAAAATTCATAACGGCATATTTGACATCCTTATAAAGATTTTATAAACTCTAAGTAATGTAAAAATATTGCTCAATTGTAAAAATTGAGAACCCAGCTCAACCAAAGGCGCGATTTGTCCACTCGAGGAAAAATCATAAGTTCTGTAATGGCGTTAATTGGAATAATGAGCATTATTTTTATATTCTCACTATTCATCACCCAGCAGCGTGCTCTTGACAAAATTATTCAGGCAAAAGTTGAATCTGCTCATCTTTTAGCTGAAAATATGCTGCAGCAGACAACGAATCGTTACCAGAAACGAATCAAGGGATTTATTAACTACAAATCCGCAAAAACCAAGCAACAGTTTGTCGACGCCTTTGCCCGTCTTGACCGCAAAGCTCTGTTACAATTAACACACCCATTTTTAAAAATTTTTAAAAATTAAAACCCCTATTTCCAATCGCTGGCCTGGGTACTGCCAGACAATACAGCCTTTCTTCGCGTTCAAAAACCAGAGATTCAAGGAGATACAATTACCTCACTTCTCCCCGATGTTGTGCAGGCGAACATCACAAAAAAACAGGTATCCGGTTTTGGCGTAGCAAGATACGGTATGCAGTATCGAATTGTTAATCCTGTTACCTATGAAGGACGTCACCTGGGTGCTGTCCTATTCGGTATCCGGGCATCTCTTATCTCTGATATGCTCGAACAAAAGTTACAGGTACCAAGCGGCCTGGCAATTATTAATACAAACTGCGGTGCTGAAATCACAAGTAAAAGGGCAACCCTGAAAACAAAAACTCACACTATCAGTGTGCGTGACACAGAATTTTTCAAGCTATTACCAGAAGATACCGACTGGACTCAGCAACGCCACGATTTCAGCAAAAACGGTAAGCATTACGTACTACTGAATATCCTTTCACTACACAATTATGCCGACGAATATCTTGGCAACTATTTCATTATATTAGATGTTACCCCAGAACGTCAGGCAACAGCAAAGCTATTATTCGCAGCCTTGGCTGCATGCTGCATCTTCCTTTTTCTCTCGTTCTTTATTATCTATTACGGCTACAGCTCACTCGTTCAAAAGATTGTCACTCTCAACCAGTCCCTCGAACTGAATAACGCTGAACTTGAAGACCGTGTTCGCAAACGAACAGCAAAATTACGGGAAAGTGAAAGACAACTGCACCGTTCCCAAAAAATGGAAGCAATCGGGATGATGGCAGGCGGTGTTGCCCACGATCTCAATAATATCCTCTCAGGTATAGTCAGCTACCCTGAATTAATGCTTCTACAACTCCCTGAATCAAGTGAACTAAGAAAACCCATCGAAGCCATTCACGACTCTGGTAAACGGGCAGCAGCAGTGGTAGCAGACCTGCTCACTGTTGCAAGAGGGGCTGCCAGCACAAGAGAGGCGCATGATATCAACCTCTTAATTGAGGAATATTTACATTCCCCTGAATATACTACTCTCAAATCCATGTATCAGGATGTAACCTGCAGACAACAACTTAACGCTGAACATCCCATTATTTCCTGCTCTCCCATGCACATTAAGAAAACAGTCATGAACTTAATAACAAATGCAACGGAGGCAATTAAAGGCGCTGGAAACATCCTGATCTCAACCAGAAATCAACAGCTGGAACAATCAGAAAAGGACCTGCCCCCCGGAGAATACCTGATTCTTACAGTTCAGGATAACGGCCCTGGAATTACGGACAAAGATCTTGAGCATATTTTTGAACCATTTTACACAAAGAAGGTAATGGGACAGAGTGGAACAGGTCTTGGTTTAGCCATAGTATGGAACACAGTACAGGACCATAAAGGCAAAGTTTTTGTAGAGAGTAACGAAGAGGGAACACGGTTTCAGCTTTACTTCCCGACTAGCAAAGAAAGTGTAATCGATCAGGAGGAAGACAGCCTGCTCAAGGAATTTTCCGGCAATAATGCACATATACTAGTCGTGGATGATGAAGCACAATTACGGGATATCGCCACCGAGATTTTACAAACCATAGGGTATCAGGTTGACTCAGTCAGTTCCGGAGAAGAAGCTATTCAATTTGTAAAGAACTGCCCAGTTGACCTGATTATCCTGGATATGCTGATGGAACCGGGGCTGACAGGATATAAAACATACAAAAAAATACTCAAACATTGCCCCGGCCAAAAGGCCATTATTGCCAGTGGTTTTTCTGAAAGTAACGATGTAAAAGCGGCTCTTAAACTTGGCGCCAGTGGATTTATACGAAAACCCTATTCAATACCTGAACTTGCTCGAATAGTTCAAAAAGCATTACGTCACGAATCAATGGGTCCGTAGAACTACTCTCTACAAATCCATCATAACGGAGTGCATCATTTGGCCCAATTCGGCAAACTCAAACGGTTTTTTCACTGCTGCAACAAATCCATACTCCTCAAAATTGGCCATAACGGGGTCATCGGAATATCCGCTGGAAACAACAATCTTCGCACTTTCATCTATTTTCAACACCTCCCGGACGGCCTCTTTTCCTCCCATAGCACCAGGGATTGTGAGATCCATGATAACCACATCAAAGGGTGTTCCAGCCTCCATATTGGCTTGATAAAGTGCAATACTTCCTTCTCCATCGACCGATTCTTCAACGTCATACCCACGTAAAACAAGCATCTGCCTGACTACGTCTCGCACCGTCTCATCATCATCCATAACAAGCACCCTGCCTTTGCCATTGGAGAAAACAGGTTCTTCCGGAGCCTGTTCAACCGATGCGGAATCCGTAACAGCAGTGAGATAGATAG
>Ga0307929_1000181_pt1 | contig 65962 bp, 53 predicted proteins | sample AceLakmetage1330_FD_203160 | JGI IMG/M metagenome (GOLD analysis project Ga0307929, IMG submission 203160) | Saline water microbial communities from Ace Lake, Antarctica - #1330 | ecosystem: Environmental > Aquatic > Non-marine Saline and Alkaline > Saline | place: Antarctica: Ace Lake... | reverse complement strand
TTGTATTTAGAATGCCGCCTATTTCGGGCAGTGTGGTTTTACCTGCCAGATTCTCGCAGGGGTGATCCAGTTTGGATTCGATTATTTGGCAAACGTCTCCATCTTCAGGCCCCCCGAGCAGGGTAATGGATGCTCCGGCTGAGGTTTGCAGCGCATTGGCGACTTCTGCGAAGCGTTCGACAGGCCAGTTTTTGCTGGGCCAACGTGAGCTAGGGCATATGCCGACACGTGGGTGTTGTGTCTCCGTCTTGTACTCCGGGAAGGAAACGGGGAATGTGTGTGGAATTTCTTCAATACCGAGGTGGCGGATAATGTCGAGATTCTCAAGGACGGCGTGTCGATTTTTATTCCGTACTCCAGCCACGCTGGTGTAGAAGCATCGTGCACCTTCGCGCTGGAAGGAGGGGCCGATGCGTTGCGCTCCGTGAGCTAGTCGTCCAACGATGGCGCTCTTGAGAAGGCCTTGCAGATCGACAATCATGTCATATCGGTCTTCGCGAAGGGATGCCGCGAACGTTTTGAAGTTCTGAAAGAAGTGTTTGCGAGGGAAGCCAATCACGCGGTCGACATCGTCAAAACAGCGAACCAGATCGACATAGGCGGTCGTGGTCACCCAGTCGATGTCGGCGTTCAGGCCCACTTTAAGATTGTGGACTGCCGGAAGAGCATGGAAGAGATCCCCAATCGAGCTGAGCTTAATGATTAAAATACGCATTTGTGAGAAGATAGCAGGGCAAGTGGGAAGTGGGAAGAGGGAAGTGGGCTGGGGTTCAGAGTTTAGAGTTCCGAGTTCTGGGTTCTGAGGTGGGAGGAGGGAGGTGGAGAGTGGGACGTACGCAAAGATTGCAGAATCTGTCATCCCGAGCTTGTCGAGGGATCTCAGGCCGCCAGTAATGCTCGAGATTCCTCGGCAAGCTCGGAATGACAACAGTTTCTTTTGTATGGCCCGTGTACAACGCGGAACTCTGAACCCCGAACACTCAAGCCGCCACTAAACAGCCGAGACGCAGCTGAAATATTCGACTCATCTACTCAAAGAATCGAAAATATAGGGCCTAACCTTTTTCTGCATGGCGTTTGGCAGATTCTACGGTGTTGACCATGAGCATGGTAATGGTCATGGGGCCGACGCCGCCGGGAACGGGGGTAATGACGGACGCTTTTTCCTTAACGCCTTCAAAATCCACATCGCCAACGAGGCGGTATCCTCTTTTGCGTGTGGCGTCTTCAACACGGTTTACCCCGACGTCGATGACTGCCGCCCCCTTTTTCACCATGTCGGCGGTAATGGTGTTGGGCCATCCGGCGGCTACGATAAGGATATCTGCCTGGCGTGTGAAGGATGCCATGTCCTTTGTTCCGGTGTGGCAGATTGTGACCGTGGCGTTGGCGTTTTCCTTCTTCTGCAACAGCATGTTTGCGATGGGCTTGCCGACAATATTACTGCGCCCTACAACGACGGCGTGTGCACCGGAAATTTCGACACCGCTTCTAGCCAGTAGCTGAACAACGCCATGGGGTGTGCAAGGGAGGAAGCATGGTTCTCCAATAACGAGTCTGCCAACATTGCCTGGGGTGAACCCGTCGACATCTTTTTCGGGGTGGATGGTGCCAATAACGGCAGATTCATCAATGTGCTTGGGTAGTGGAAGTTGTACGAGAATGCCATGGATTTTGGGATCCGTATTCATCTGTTCAACAAGGGCAATCAGAGCTTCCTGCGTTGTGTCGGCTGGCAGGCGATTGTCATCGGAATAGATGCCCGCTTCGGCACAGGCTTTTTCTTTTGCGCCGACGTAGGATTGCGATGCGGGATCCTCGCCCACGAGAATGACGCCCAAGCCAGGAATGATGTCTTTGGTGGCAAGTTGTGAGACCTCGGTCTTGATTTCTGCCCGCATATCTGCGGCAACCTGTTTGCCGTCAATGATTGTTGCTGCCATGAGACTATCCTTTCTGAATCGTATTGTTCATTTTTATCTAGATGTTATCTGAAAAGGTTCGCGGCACCAGACTCTCAAATTCACTAATCTTTGTCGCGACAAAGGAACAAGGGGCCCTCATTTTCCGGGCTATTCACCTAGTTTCCTTGCATTCTCTAGCTTTCACTACCTTTTCAGATAATGTCTAACTAGACTAAAACAGCCCCGTCACTTTACCTGTCTGAACGTCTACGTCAATCCCTCGATAGGCGGGGTTGGATGCGGTTCCGGGCATAAGCTTGATGGCGCCTGCCACCGGCACCACAAATCCAGCTCCTTTGTAGACGAGAATATCGCGTACCGGGAGTTCCCAGCCTTTGGGACGTCCCTTCAACTCCGGGTCGTGGGAAAGGCTGAGGTGTGTCTTGACCATACAGGTCCCCATTTTCTTTGTGGCAGGGTCTGCTTCAATAAGCCTGAGTTTCTCTACTGCAATATTGGAGTAGGTAACCCCATCGGCGCCATAGACCTCGTGGGCAATCGTTTTAATACGTTCGCGAAGCGGCATTTCAAGGTCATAGAGAAACTTGAAATCATTTTCGTCTTCGCAAGCGTCCATGACAATCTTGGCCAGCTCTTCTGCGCCTTCGCCACCTTTGAGCCAGTGCTCGGAGACGGCAACGCGTGCTCCGTGCGACTCTGCAATCTTGCGAATGCAGGCAATCTCATTGGGTGTGTCGGTGTAGAAACTGTTAATGCAGACAACAGGACGTATCCCTGTTTTGAGCACGGTCTCGATATGGGCAACAAGGTTAGAGCACCCCTTTTCAACAAGCTCGATATTTTCCTCTATGTAGGCCTTGTCTAGCTTTGCACCAGGCTTAACCGCGGGTCCGCCTCCGTGCATTTTGAGTGCGCGCACGGTTGCAACCAAGACGATGGCATCAGGTTTCAATCCGGAACAACGACATTTTAGATTCCAGAATTTCTCGAATCCAATATCCGCGCCAAACCCACTCTCGGTGACATGGTAGTCAGCGAGTTTTGTGCCCACGAGGTCGGCAATAATTGAACTCTGCCCAATGGCAATGTTTGCAAAGGGTCCTGCATGCACGAGGATAGGTTGCCCTTCAACCGTCTGGAGTAGCGTTGGGTTGAGCGCGTCTACCATCCACGCTGTCATGGCACCGTCGACTTCAAGGTCGGCTGTTGTGATATCATTGCCCTGTTTGCTTTTTGCAACCACAATGCGCGAGATGCGTTCGCGCATATCTTTAAGGCTCGTTGTCACAGCCAGGATGGCCATGAGTTCACTTGCGACGGCAATGGTGAATCCAGATTCCATTTCGAATCCGTCCATTTTCCCGCCCTTGCCGATGGTGATATTGCGCAGGGACTGTGCGCAGAAGTCCATGACCCACTTCATCTCTACGGCATTTGAGTCAATGTCCAGCCGCTTGAGCCCACTCTTGGCGAGGCGTTCATCATCATAATTGAACTCATGCTGCATGCGGGCAGTCAGAGCGACCATTGCAAGGTTGTGGGCATTGGTGATGGCATTGATATCGCCGGTGAGACCCAGTGAGAATGGTGCTAGAGGAATGCATTGGGCAAGGCCACCGCCAGCGGCAGAACCTTTGATGTTAAATGTGGGACCACCGCTCGGTTGGCGAATGGCTCCGATGACACGCTTGCCAAGGCGCCCGAGGCCCTCAACTAGCCCCATCGTCGTCGTGGTCTTACCTTCTCCGAGCGGGGTGGGGGTGATTGCCGTGACGTCGATGTACTTTCCGTTGGGTTTGTCCTTGAGGCGCTCAAGCACGCGCATGTAATCGACTTTTCCGAGTTGTCGTCCCATCGGGATCAACTCGTCGACCATCAGCCCTGCGTCTTTGGCCAGTTGCTGCAAAGGGATCATCGTGGTTTCAGCAGCCTCGGCAATCTCCCAGTCTTCGAGTTTTGTGGGATCTAGTTTCATGGTCTATGTTCTTTCGAGGTTGACTACTGCCAGAGGTCTTTGAGAATCGGGTACTGCGTTTTGAAGCCTAGCAGCGCAAGGTAAAGTCCAGAGCCAGGATAGTTGTTCTGTAATGATTTAAGGTTTTCTAGTGGGTCGTAGGGAGTGTCTTCTGGAATTTCGTAGCCGACACATTCAGAGAGGAGATGGAGTTTTTTCGACATCCAAGCGTCGATAATGATTGGAATGTTAAACGGCTTCAGATCCTCAATAGCAGGGTCTTTGCCGATGACGGGCTGTGTGATGATGTATTCTGCTCCGGCATCGAGTTTGCGCTTCATGCGTTCCAGTTCGTGCTCTGCCGGCTCATAGGGATTGAATGCGACCCCACAGCTAAACTGTCCGGGGTACTCGCGGTTGATGTATTTCATCAACTCGACAGAGGTGACGGTATTGCAATCGAGACCAATACTCTCCGGTGTCAGCTTTGGGAGTCGCTCGCTGCCATCCCCTGAAATTGTCAGTAAATATTTGGCTCCCATGTTAGCAGCGTTGGTGAGGATTTCATCAAGTCCCTTGCGGGTGTGGAACGTGTTGAGATGGATGACGAGTTGCTCGGGCTCGACGGGAAGGTCAAACTCGGGAATGACCTCTGTCGCTTGAAAGCTGAGCATGCCCATCGGGTTGTCAGTGATGCAGGCCACATAACCCGCTTCGATAACTTTAGTGTATTTATCGGCAAACCGCTCAAGATCTGCATCCAATTTCTGACTGTTCTGTTTTGGGGTCAAGATCTCAATATGGAATACTTTGTTGTCAATGTGATGTTGCATGACTGTATCGTCCTTTTGCTGTTACACTTATCTGTGCGTGTTCGACAAATCGGTTCTGAATCGCAATCCTCAGCCAAATCATAGCAACCTTACTCTTTAGGTATTGTATAATCATGCATTCTGCTTGTATAATCATGCAACAATGAAATCGAATCAAATGCCAACAGAACTGTGTGCGATTGTAGAGACCGTAGCAAAGGTTACGGGGCAGGGGGCTGTCTACCATCCTGCGGGAATGGGCCAGCCCATATCCAATGCAAAGGTATGTGCATTTTGTTCGCATTGCTTGAAGCATCCGGCGGTTGCGCCGTATTGTCGTTATGCTTGTCACGGTGCAGCGATGCAGACGCTCTCATCCGGAGAACCGCACCACCAGCGTTGTTGGGCAGGATTGCTTTATGTCTCAGTGGCTGTGGCTCCGAAAGGGGACTATGTCGGCGGAATTTCGATTGGTGGGTTTTATGCAGAAGGTGAGGATGCCGGAATTAGCGATGTTATCATTCAGCGACTTACTGCGGTGGCAGAGGTGGATGTCGAACCGTTTCTCTTGCGTCTGAGTTCGTTGCGTGAGATTGAACCGAGTGCGTTACGAGGGTTGGGGCTCTTTTTGATGGAGACCACATTTTCTTCTGGAGTTAACTCCAGCAAATGGTTCCAGAAGCAGCACGACGACTACGAGCAGCAGCGTGAGATTGCTCAGGAGTATGCCGATCTGTTGCATGGCGAGATTACCCCGCCGGATGTTTTTTCTGACACCTATCAACTTGCTTCTTACCTGAATCGCCAAGATCGCGATGGTGCGATGCAGTTTATTTCGCGCTATCTTGCCAACCTTCTTTTGGTGAGCAATTGGAATTTGACGAAGCTTCGCGCACACGTGCGAGTGCTCCTAGCGGTGATCACCAGTGAGGATGTGCTGCGCGGGATGGATTGGGCTGCTGCGACCCGTAGGGAGTGGTTGTATATGACGCGTATCGAGAAGGCGGCTGATACTGAAACCATTTGTTCGGAGGTGGCTGAACTTGTGTTGCAGCACTTTAGTGGGATTGAGACAGCGGATACCGGCGAGCAGCGTTTGGGGGACCGGGTTGTTGAGTGGCTTGAGCGCAATTTTCAGGGAACGGCAACCCTGCGCGAGGCATCGCGAGGGGTGGGTTCGAGCATGTCTTCCATTGCCCATCAATTGCCGCAGGAAGTGGGAAAGACGTTTGGTCAGCTTCGTCAAGAGACTCGCGTTGCAATGGCAAAGCGCTATCTTGCGACCTCGAGTATGAGCATCAGTGCCATAGCAGAGGCATGTGGGTTTTCAGATCAGAGTCATTTCACACGCGTCTTTAAGTCGGAAGTTAATCTGACACCGGGGCGGTTTCGGAAAATGCTGCGCCGCGGGGTCTCGTAGCTGAGAGGTGGGCTGGGGTTCCGAGTTCCGGGTTCTTAGGTGAGAAGGTTGTAGCCCCAGACTGCGTCTGGGCCTTCTAGCTTTTCAGCACGGCCCGCCTGACGGGCGGGGGAACGCCATACAATGGCGCACTACAACGGGGACACCGAAGTGCTGGTCATCCCGGCGAATATCGGGGTGAGTCCGGGATGCAAGCCCATCGAATGTGGAATGACCTTACGGCGAGAAGGGATCGAGCAAGTGATGCGGTTAAGGGTATCCGAGTAAGAGAGGCGTTTAAGAGTATGTTTTAAGTGTGTGGCACGTTTCTTACACTTACTCGTACACTTCGTCGCCACCCTTAACCGAACTGCTTAATCGGCGAGGTAGAATCTGAGTATGGGCCAATGAGAATACATTGGGAAACGCCTGTTAACGATGTCCTGGCATTTGAACCCCTAACTCCGAACCCAGAACCCCTAACCTTTTAGTATTGAAGCGTGCTGCCGCCAATGTATTCACGCAAGATTGAATCCTGCGGAACGAGCTTTTCTGAGATAGGGAGGAAGTTGAGGAGGAAGCCTGTCAACCTTCTGGATTCAGCGTACTCCAAGTGCGACGGTTTGACCTGCATCAACAAGGGTTCGACAAACGGTTTAAGCACTGCCAGTTCGTAATCGAGCGCAGAGTTGAATGTGGCGTCGGCTTCTTTTTGAAACGGGAAGACCCAACGCTCCTCTCCCCGTCGTACCATTGACCACATCCGAAGGGTTTCGAGAGGGGAGTGTCCGCGAAACTGATGGTCGCGAACCATTCTGCGTATGAGTCGGTTGTCGGTTGTGGGTATCCGGTTGTTGGAGTCGATATTCAATTGGGTCAGAGCGCTGATATAGATTTTGAATTTACGCTCTGGGGGGATCATTTCGGTAAGTCGTGGGTTGAGCCCATGAATTCCTTCAATAATGAGGATTTGATCATCATGGAGTTGTATTGTCTTTTCAGAAATCACGGGGTTCTTTTTCTCAAAGTTGAAAGTGCGTTTGCGAATGCTACGTCCTTCGATCAAGTCCAAGAGGTCTTTGTTGAACGCGGGGAGATCAACCGCTTCAATATGCTCATAGTCTGGTTTGCCGTCGGCATCCAGCGGGTTTCGGTCTTTGCCGACAAAGTAATTATCTGTGCCGAGTGTGATGGGCTTGAGTCCATTGACACGAAGATGGGTCGACAATCGGTTGGCAAAGGTTGTTTTGCCTGCGGATGAGGGGCCGGCAATTAGAATGACTTTTACGGCGGGTTTTCGCTGGGTAATGATGTCCGCAATCCGGCCAAGCTTTTTCTCGTGCAGGGCTTCTGCGGTACGGATGAAGCGAGTGACTTTCCCCTCGTAGGTGATTTGGTTGAGCTTGCCAACGGTGGTGACGCCAAGAATGCGTCCCCAGTTCTTGTGCTCCTGAAAAATTTGGAAGAGGTGGGGTTGATCTTCAAATGGCGGAATGCGGGTTGGTGCGGTCTGTTCCGGAAGTTGCAGCACAAATCCAGGAGGATAGGGGATCAGCTCAAAATATTTTAAATATCCGGTGCTGGGGGCCAGTGGCCCGTGTGCGAGGTTGCAGAATCCGTCGCACCAATGGACAACAACGCGCGGGGGATTTCGGTACTGAAGGAGGTTTTGCTTTTCAACCATTCCGCAGGCCTCGAATTCCCGGACGGCATCGAGAAAGCCAATCTTGCGGCGTTCGATGATGTGATCCTGTTCAACAAGTTTGCGCATGTGTGCGGCTATCGACTCAAGGGCCGCGGTGTCTATTCCCTGAATTCCATCCAGAGCAAAGTTGCAGAAGAGGCCGGGGCCCATTGAATGTCCAACCGAGAATTCGGCACGGGGATAGATGTCGTAGATAGCCTTTGCGAGCAGGAAGCTGAGGGAGCGGCGGTAGACATGCCAGCCGTGTGGATTTGCTGCTGTGATAAAGATAATGGTGCTGTTGACGGTGAGTGGGTAGCTCAGAGAGACAACGTCATTGTTGACCCGGGCTGCAACGAAGGGCAGTTCCTGATCATCCCATGCGGTAGTCATGAGTTCGCATACCATGGTGCCCGCATCACATGTTGTTGTGGATTTCGTTCCGACTGTGACATTGATTTTTCTCATATTTAGTAGGCTAGTGCAGCTCGCGGTTTGGATAAAGGCAAAAAAGAGAGGATCGTATTTGTGAAATGGCGTCATTCTGGGATGTCGCTTTGGGGTGGCAGTCATATGATGACAATATCACGGGCTCTCCGAATACAGGGAAGCACGTCCTACAAGGTTTGGGTTGTGTTGAGACGTTGTGTAGGACGGGCTTCCCCGTATTCGGGGAGCCCGTGGCCATGGCTACAGGATTGTTTAATCGCTCTCCTCGTATTCCCACATCTTGTCGTACACCGATCTCTCCATGCTTTTCGATTCAATATGATCAACAGCGAGTTGACGCGGGGGAAGATAGCTTGCTAAAGTCCATTCAATCGCGCTCTGCAATGGGAGGCATGTGTTGTTTTGCCGTTCCTGTATGCGCTGACGGAATTTCAGGATTTCAGTGGTGCCGATTATGTGATTGAATCCCGCGATATTGTAGCAGAGAAATTAGTGCTAAAAATTGCTAGAGGCTTTCTAGGTTCGATAGCGATATAACAAATAGGAACGGAATCTTATTGTGAGTACACAAATAGTTGAAGCGCGTGCAGGCCGCATAACGCCTGAGATGGAAGCGGTCGCTCGTGATGAGAACCGCACCCCCGAGTTTATCCGTGATGAGGTTGCACGGGGGTATGCTGTGATTCCTCGAAACCCTGCGCACTCAAACTGTAGAGCTGTGATTGTGGGCTGTTCATACAAGATTAAGATAAACGCCAATATTGGGCGTTCTCCGGTTAAGTCGTGTAATGACGAAGAGGTGGCAAAAGTTGCCGTGGCGCTCGACGCCGGAGCCGATTTTCTGATGGACTTGAGTGTGGGAGAAGATCTGGGGGAGGTGCGTCGTGCGATTCTGGATGCCTGCCCGGTTCCTGTCGGAACGGTGCCCATCTATGAGGCCCTGTCGCGGGTGGGTGGCGACGGCAAGGCGCTGACTGAAGAACTCTTGCTTGATGTGATTCGTGAGCAGGCAGAGCAGGGCGTGGACTTTATGACGCTACATGCAGGTTTTATGCGAGAGCATATTCCCTTGGCAGTGAAGCGTCTGATGGGAATCTGTAGCCGTGGGGGGGCAATTCTCGCAGAGTGGATGCAGACCTTTGAGCGTGAAAATCCGCTACTGACGCGCTGGGATGATATTATGGAGATTTGCCGTAAGCATGATGTGACCGTTTCATTGGGGGATGGCTTACGCCCAGGGTGTTTGGCCGATGCCAGCGATGAGGCCCAGTTTGCAGAACTCGATGCGTTGGGTGAGCTTGTGATCCGCTGCCGCGAGGCGGGGGTTCAGGTGATGGTTGAGGGGCCCGGCCACGTTCCTTTTGACCAGATTCAGATGAATATGGAACGTCAGCAGGAGTTGTGTGACAAGGCTCCATTCTATGTGTTGGGGCCTGTGGTTATTGATATTGCCCCTGGTTATGATCACATTACCTCTGCGATTGGGGCCACGGCAGCGGCGACATATGGTGCCTCGTTGCTTTGTTATGTGACTCCGGCAGAACACCTTTGTTTACCGACGTCTGACGATGTTCGTCAGGGGCTTATCGCTTATCGTATTGCTGCACATGCTGCTGATGTTGCCAAGGGGCTTCCCGGAGCCCGTGAGAGTGATGATGCTATGGCTCGGGCTCGCATCAACTTTAACTGGGAAGAACAGTTCAAACTTGCGATTGACGGGAAAACGGCACGCGAGCGTTACGAGGCCTCGAAATCCACGGAGGAGGGGGATCCCGATCATTGTACCATGTGCGGTCGCGAGTTTTGCGCAGTGAGGACAACGCGTCGCCTTGCTGGTCTGGAATGAGCGGTGCGGATAAAGGCATTGACAGACTGTTGTCGGTCGTTAGCCGTTTGCGGGGAGATCAGGGGTGTCCGTGGGATCGGGAGCAGACGCTGGACTCACTCAAGCAGTACCTTGTAGAAGAGTGCTATGAGCTGATTGACGCGATTGATGATGGTGACATTGAGCAGCATAAGGATGAACTCGGTGACGTCTTGCTTCAGGTGGTGTTGCAGTCGCAGATTCGGTGCGAAGAGGGTGCATTTTGTTTTGACGATGTTGCCGATTATCTTGCGGACAAGCTTATTCGCCGACACCCCCATGTCTTTGCTGATGTCAAAGCCGATACGTCTGCTGATGTGATTCGGAATTGGGAGGCGATCAAAGCTATAGAACGGGAACAGAATGCGCAGGGTGATGCATCTCGTGAGTCTGCTTCTGTTTCCCGATCGGTTGTTGATGGCATTCCTCGACATTTGCCAGCCCTTCACCGCGCGCATCGCGTGCAGGTGCGTGCAGCACGGGTTGGCTTCGATTGGGATGCCGTCAGTGATGTTATCGGTAAAATTGAGGAAGAGCTCGCTGAGACGCGCGAGGCGCTTGAATCCGGAGATGTGGCGCACTTGAAAGAGGAGCTCGGTGATCTGCTCTTTGCCACCGTGAATCTGAGTCGCTTTCAGGGGATCAATGCCGAAGAAGCCCTGGATGCCGCTGTGAAAAAGTTTGCAGCGCGATTCAATGAAGTCGAAAGTCGCATTCACGCTAGCGGGCGATCTCTCGACGACTGTTCTCTTGAAGAAATGGGTGTTGAATGGGACACTGTTAAGCGAGAAGAAAAAACCTCACCAGAGCGACATGCGTGAGTTCACGGTTTGAAGAAAGGACGGTTGGTAAAGATGGAGTTTTCTGAGGCACAGAAAGATGTCATTAAGCAATGGGTTGCCGAGGGGTGTGGCCTTGCTGAAATTCAGCGTCGGATTGCCAGTGAATTTGGCAAGACGATGACTTACATGGACGTACGATTTTTAATTCTGGATCTTGATGTAGCCATTGAAGAGCCGGAAGAGAAGCCCCCTGAGCCCGTCGAGTCGCCCACGGCGCCGTCGCCGGAAGCAGCGGATGGGGCTCCAGAGGTGCTTCCGCCTCTCCCCACGCCTGAAGACGCTCTGGGAGGAAGTGTGACGGTGGAAGTAGACCGATTGATTCGCCCTGGCGCTGTGGTTAGTGGCTCAGCAACATTCAGTGATGGTGTCACGGCGACGTGGATGTTGGATCAGATGGGTCGGTTGGCTCTTGAACCTTCGCAAGCGGGCTATCGTCCCTCTGAAGCAGATAATGAAGCCTTTGTCAACGCGCTCAAAGATGAAATTTCAAAGCGGGGAATGCCGTAGCGTCATGTCAACTGCTAAACGTTATGAGAGTTGTCATTCCGAGCGGAGTCGAGGAATCACAGGCCCCGGTATATCGCAGGAGATCCCTCGACAAGCTCGGGATGACAGGATTGCACGTTTAATGAAAGTATGCCTACCATGCCTGAAGTAAAGCTCCTTGCAACAGATCTCGATGGAACACTCATTGGGAAAATGAACGAGCTTCATGCGTATGAAGAGTTTCGTAAGCTACTTTCCACATTCCGGGATAAGCATGGCACGATATGGGTCGCCTGTACGGGGAGGCCATTGCGAAGTTTTCTACATTTTTTCATCCCCATGCAAGAGATGGATTTGGCTCCTGAATATGTGATTGTAAAACATGCCTATATCTATCGCCTGACTCGCTTTGGATATCGCCCACACTATGCTTGGAATTTTTTTATCCGCTACCATATATGGTCTAGTCAACTCTGTATGAAAGAGACCTTGAATAAATGGCATCGCATGATTACAGGCATGTGCGAAGGGGTGACACCGGTGTACCACCGTCGCAACCGGCTTTGTCTGCGTTTTAATTCGGAGGAAGCCGCTGAAGCAGCAGCTCAGGTGTTGACGGAAAAGGCGAAAGCGTTTCGGCATCTGCAAGTCTATCAGTTTCTTCAGGAAGTGGATATTCGGATGGTTCCCTTTACAAAGGGCTTGGCACTTGGAGAACTTGCAGATCGGCTGGGTATCAATGCTGCGCACATATTGGCCATAGGAAACGGTCATAATGACATCAGCATGCTGGATGGTTCTGTGGCCAAGATGACGGGATGCCCTGTCAATGCGGAGACGGATGTTATGGCAGTTGTGCATCGGAGCAGAGGGCACATTGCAAAAAAGAAGGTTTTGGGTGGTGTTATTGAAATCATGCGGGCGTATTTTGAAAACACGGTTGTCAGCGACCTCCCGGAGTGGTGGATGCCGAACAAGCACCAAAAAAATCCGCGTTCGATTCAACGTGCGATGGGGCGTCCTAAGAAGGGGGAGGAAAAGTGGCGACCTCAAGTGGCAGCAGGATGGCTTGGGGTGCTGATCATGTATTCGGTATTGCTGGTGTTTGCCAGCTTTAGGTTGATTCCATTTTCAGGACTCATTCTGAAACCTTTTACGGTAATGATGCAGTCTGTGGAGAAAATATTGATGTGGATGAGTGTAGGATGAGGGGAGAGCAATTGATATGACGATTGGGTTTGTGGGGGCCGGGAAAATGGCCGAAGCGATAATGGCACTTTTGTTGGATTCAGAGTTTTGTGATGTCGAACATGTTTATGTTAGCGACATATCTAATGCTCGACTTGATGTGCTGGCCGCTCAATATGGGGTTCACATCACGACGCAGAATCGTGTCGTTGTGGATGCTTCTGATATTGTCATTCTGGCTGTGAAACCACAGAATCTGGATGTTGCCCTTGAGGATCTTTCGGCATCCTCAGCGGGGAAACTTTTCGTTTCCATTGCGGCTGGTAAGCCTCTGGTCTATTTTGAATCCAAGTTGCCGGCAGCGCGTGTCATTCGCGTGATGCCAAACCTTGCCTGTCAGGTGGGGGAAGGCATGAGTGTCTATTGTGGTGGATCGCATGCATCGGAAGAGGATCTTGCTATTGTCGGGTCAATTTTCGAACGCACAGGCCGGGTACTGCGACTTGATGAGAGTCTCTTTGATGTTGTTACCGCGCTGAGTGGGTCTGGTCCGGCCTTTTTTGCCTATGTCTTGCAGGCCTTGGTGGAGGGCGCTGAGAGCGGGGGGATGCCACGCGATTCTGCCCTCATTCTTGCGGAGCAAACGATGCTTGGTACAGCCAAGGTCCTTCTTGAGCGATGCGTTCCTCCGGACGCGTTTATTAGCTCGGTTGCCTCAAAGGGGGGCACAACGGCAGCGGGTCTTGACGTGTTGCGTGCCAGCCCTGTTGCAAATGTGTTACAGACCACGATAAAAGCGGCCGCAGACCGTAGTCGGGAACTCAGCACATAGGTTATGCCGTTGTAGGACGTGCTTCCCCGTATTCGGGGAGCGCGTGCGCCCACTTCGGCCATACACGGGCTCCTGAATACAGGAAGCCCGTCCTACAAAAAGACCGACGTGTACTAGGGGTGTCTCCGCCATTACGGAAGCCCTCTGTAGGTGAAACCCCTACCCGAAAATCAGGCTAACCCCTATTGTGTGTAATCTCCCTTCATGATAACATCGCTCGCAACTGAACGAAGAGATATGTCATGTTTGAGGAAAGTAATCGACACACAGTGCTGATGGAAATTTCAGTTTTCGCATCCGTTCTTGGTGCTCTTGGTCTCACAATCGGGGTATTCATGCACTACGGAAGCGAGGATCACGTGTATTTGACATGTGGCTTCTGTGGGGGAGGCAGCCTGTCTCTATTACTTGGAATCGCTGTAGGAAACTACAAAAAGTGGCGCTTACGCCGCTAGCTTGGCATGTCAGTCATTCGGTGGGTGATATTCTGATAGCCGGTAACCCACTTAGGACTCGCGTAAAGAATTGCCCCTTCGCTAGCGCTGAGGTTTAAGTTGAAGCTGTGGTTTCAAAATCTCATTCGCAAAATACGATTGTACAATCTATTCAGAACCCCGTATAAACTATATATAAATATTGACATTTTTTACTGTTGCAATTGCAATGTAATAGAAGTTGTGCGGTCTTTTGTGAATCGAAATCCATAAGGAGAAGGGTTTATGTTAAAACTGATGGATGAAAAGCAGGATTCGGTAACCCTAGTGGCCGTTGGAGGACGTTTGGATGGCACCGGGGCACCGGAGTTAGAGGCGCATTGCAGCACGTTAATCGCAGACGGCAACACACGTCTGGTCTTGGATTTTGGAGGTGTTGACTATATCAGCAGTGCCGGCCTTCGCAGTCTACTGGTGGTTGCCAAGCAGATTAAGGCTGCCGGTGGCGGACTGGCGCTTTGCAGCCTGACGGCGATGGTCCGAGAAGTGCTGGAAATTTCCGGTTTCGATAAAATTCTGACCGTAGCGACTGATCAGACAGCGGCGCTGGCAACCCTAGCTTAATACATGAGGGCTTCATGAGTCTGGGAAAAGCGTTTCTTGAACGCCTTCAGGAAGGCTGTGCAGCCGGAGATGGCGATTATACGTACCGGTTTCAGCAGCTTGCAGCGTCAGCGCTTTCCCATGGTAGCAGTGCTCTGAACCTGACGCATCCGGAGCTGGTCGCTCGGGTACACGGAGAGTTTGTAGAGGCGGGCACCGAGCTGATTTCGGCCAATACATTCGATGCCAATGCCGTATGCCTTGGTCGGTATCAGCTGGCCGAAAAGGTTCGCGAGATCAATATGAAGGGGGTTGAGCTTGCCCTTGTCCATGCTGGAACGCAGGCGTGCGTGGCGGGCGTGGTCGGTCCGCTAGGCCTGACATTGAATGACGACTGGGATTTGGATACCTACCGTGATGCCTTTCGCGGACAGATTTCCGCTCTGCTGGAGGCAGGGGCGCATGTCATTCAGATGCAATTATTCGGGAACCTGGCGGAACTGCGTCTGGCGCTACGGGTCGCCAGAGAGCTGGGTGGACGCGATCTGCCGGTGATTACGCAGGCCGTGTTCAATGACGGCGGACTGTTGGAAAGCGGGCAGAATGCGGCGCAGATGGCGGAGAGTCTGATCGCGTGTGGGACAGATGTGGTGGGTGTCAGCGGCGGTCGGGGAATTGCCGGAACCCTCAATGCCGTAAAGCACATGATTAAGGTTACCGGGCAGACGCCGGTCGCTGCCTATCCAAATGCCGGGTTTCCTGAAGATGACAACGGTCAGATTGTCTATGTGGCATCGCCTGACTATCTGGCTGATACGGCGAATCGCATGGCACGACTCGGAGTCCGTCTGATTGGCGGCTGCTGCGGTATGTCGTCGGAAGCCATCCGGGCGATATCTGTGTCGCTCTGCACGGTTCGGTCGCGTCCGCTAGATGCAAAAAATAGAGCCACCGTGCCGGCGACCCCGGAAATGCCTTCGACCATTTTGGAGCCAAAAGCAGGAGGCATGCTTGAATCGCTTTGCTTTAAACATCCGATTATTGCTGAAATTGATCCGCCTCCACATCTCCAGGTGGAGGCGACGCTGAATGACGTGCGGACGGTTGTGGATAGCGGTGCGGATGTGATCAGTATGGCGGAGAATCCGTTGGCCTCGCTCAAGGTCGGCAACATTGCCATGGCCGCCCTGATTATGCAGCAAATGAATATCCAGACCGTCTGTCACATTACCTGCCGTGACCGCAACTTGCTCGGGCTGCAATCGGCGTTGATGGGCGCGCACCTGCTGGGTGTCCGCGGGCTGTTGGCCATAACGGGTGATCCCGTTCCGCGCCAGAGTGGCGGCGGTCTTGGAAAAGGTGTTTTTGATGTGCATTCCCCGGGACTGGTACGGTTGATCAATCAGCTGAACAGGGGAACCACCAGCACGGGAAAAGACCTGAAACAGGAGACTGAGTTTTCGGTAGGCGTGGCCTTTAATTCTTCAACGCGCAATATGGACGGAGAAATACTGCGCTTGGAGAAAAAGCTGGCGGAAGGTGCTAATTTTATCATGACGCAACCGGTCTTCGATGTTGAGCATGCGAGGCGAGTTCTGAACATTACTGGAAAATACGGGGTGCGCGTCTTTCTGGGTTTCTTTCCTCTGATATCAGCCCGGACTGCCTTGTATCTACATAACGAAGTGCCCGGCATCCAGATTCCGGAGCTGATGCTGGAGCGCATCACAGCCGCGCCGGATGCGGCAATGCAACGGCGCATTGGTGTTGAACAGGTAACCTCGCTGATCGACCAGTTACTTCCTGAGATGGATGGTATCTATCTAATCTCGCCACACAGTCGTGACCGTGCTGCTATCCTAAGCGGGTTGATACAACATATCCGGAGCACGCAGCAGGAGTCCACCTATGCATGATCACCACACATGCCGATCCGGTCGCCGGATACGCCACCTTCCCGGGATGCTGGTTGCCATCGTGCTAGGCGTATGCACCGTGGCCGGGGCGGCGGATGAGCATGGGGGCACGGAGGCGCTTTTTCCGGTACGGATCGCGCTGCAATGGCTGCCGCAAAGTCAGTTTGCAGGCTATTACATGGCTAGCGAGCAGGGGTTCTATCGCGCCGCCGGCTTGGATGTCAAGCTGCTGCATGCCGGCCCCGGTCCCTCGTCGCTGGATTTTCTGGTTGAGGACCGGGCAGAGTTTTGCACGATGTTCCTGGGCGATGCGATTGTGTACGCCCGTGAACCGGTTGCACTGGCGCACGCGGCGCAGTTTGTGCAGCGTTCGAGTCTGATGCTGGTGGGCTGGAAAGACATGGGAATTGAGACGCCGGCTGATCTGGACGGCAAACGCATCAGCTACTGGCCGGGCACGTTCTCGATTGCATTCACTGCGTTTTTTCATCAGTACGGCATCCAGCCGAAAGTGTTGCCTCAGCACCATTCCGTGAATCTCTTTCTGCATCGCGGTGTGGCCGCCTGCGCGGCGATGTATTATAACGAGTATCACCGGATCTATCAGGCTGGATATGATTACGATCAGTTGACGCTGTTTCTGATGCGCGATTACGGACTGGGATTCCCCGAGGACGGATTGTACACCAGTGTAGAGACCGCCGCCCGGCACCCGGAGGTCTGCAGGGCGTTGCGTCGGGCAACGCTGGCGGGCTGGGAGTACGCTCGGCAGCACCCGGAGGAGGCGATAGATGCCGTGCTGCGCGCCTCGCGTCGGGTGGGGGTGCCCGCCAACCGACCGCATAGCCGCTGGATGCTGGAGCATGTTCTGGTGTCGATCTTCCCGACCGAGAATGATGTCGTTCCCGGTCGTCTCGAGCGCTGCCGCTATCAGGAAACGGTGCAGGCCTTGGTGGGAGCGGGATTGATCGACGACGCTCCGCCGTTCGATGCGTTTTTCCCGGTTGCCCTGCAGGAGGAGGTGCCATGAACGGGTGTTGTTCGATCCGGGTCCGGATGCAGGTGTCGGTACTGACGGTTACCGGTCTGATTTTGGCGGCGGTGATTTTCTGGAGTTATTTGGCGTCCCGTCATCGGCTGGAGGCCGAGATGGAGTCGAAAGCGGTTTCCCTAGCGGATGGTGCCGCCCGGCGGATTGATGCGAAGCTCGGGCTGTTGCATGGCGTGGTCAACGGCATGGCGCTGACGCTTGAAGCGCAGGCGTTGTCTGTGGCCTTTGATGATGTTCGCGGGATGCAGACTCGCTGCCTGGATGAAAATCCTGGTATTTTCGGGGTATGCGTGGCGCTGGAGCCGGGGGAAGAACCGGATGGATGGGCGGATCTGGCGGCGTGGGCGTACCGGGAGGGTGATCAGCTTGCCTATGTGAACTTGGCTGGCGAAAACGATGCGCATACGCGTGAAGACTGGTTTACCCTGCCGAAACACCTTGCCCGTCCAGTCTGGAGCGAACCGTATGAATGGGAAGGCTTGCTGATGGTCACCTATTCGGTTCCTGTCTACAGAGGCAGCGGGGACCGGCGCCGGTTCACAGGGGTGATCACGTGTGACCTTGCTCTTGACTGGCTGGAGCGGATGATTGCTGAACTACCGCTTGGAAAGAACGGGTATGGGCTACTGCTGACCCGTAATGGCACTTATGTTTCGCATCCATTGCCAAATATAGTGCTCAATGAAACCATTTTCAGTATTGCTGAGGCACGCAACGATCCGGCCTTGCGCAAGACCGGCCAGCGGATGGTCTCCGGCGAACCGGGGATCCTGGCGTTTGACAGCTTTGCTACCGGTAAAGTCTCCTGGTTGGCGTACACACCGTTGCAATCGGCGGATTGGATTATGGCGGCGCTGATCTCTCGCGAGGAGATGCAGGCGGCGATCCTGCACCTCAGCCGGCGGCAGGCCGCTATCGGCGGCGGCGGGATGCTGTTGCTCTGTCTGGCGGTGGGGCTTATTGCCCGTTCCATCACGCGACCGATCCGGGACCTTCGTGATGCAGCCGAGACGCTGGCAAGCGGGGATCTGGATGCCCCGCTACCGCCACCGCGCGGACGGGATGAAGTGGCGGTGCTGACCTGCCGGTTTGGGGAGATGCGTGACAACCTCAAACGCCATATTGCTGATCTGCGCGAGACCACTGCCGCTCGCGAACGGATGCACAGCGAGCTGCGCATCGCACATGATATCCAAATGGGGCTGGTGCCGAAGACGTTTCCGCCGTTCCCTATGCGGAACGACCTGGATCTGTTCGCGGTGCTTGAGCCCGCGCGGGAAGTCGGCGGTGATTTCTATGATTTCTTCCTGCTCGATGAAAAACGCATGGTGGTGGCGATTGGTGATGTGTCTGGAAAAGGGGTTCCAGCCGCCCTATTCATGGCGGTGACCCGCAGCTTCTTGCGCTCGGCGTTCCGCTCGGATGCCGATCTGACCGAGGTGATGACGCACGTGAATAACGAACTGGTCGACGGGAATGACTCGTGCATGTTTGTGACGCTTTTCTGCGCGGTGTTCGACCTCAGCGACGGCAGTTTGAAGTATGTCAATGCCGGACACAACCCGCCGGTGATCCAGCATTCGGATGGCCGCCAGGAATGGATTGCCAAGCCGTCCGGTACGGTAGCCGGGGTGATTGAGGACAGTCCTTATACGGCGGGTGCCACGGAGCTTCCCGAGGGGGCTGTGCTGGTGCTCTATACCGACGGGGTGACCGAGGCGATGAACCCGGACAATGCCCTTTATGACGAGTCGCGGCTGGCTGCCCGGCTGCGGGCCTCGGGAAGCGCCTGCGATTGCCGGGCGCTGACGGAGGATCTGGTGAATGACATCCGCGCGTTTGCAGCTGGCGCGGAGCAGTCGGATGACATTACAATTCTGATGCTCAAGCGCCGATCGGCGGAACAGGATGGCGATGCAAAATTGCCGGTAACGGTTGCGCCGTGCCACCGGTTCAGTTTTGAAAACCGGATGGAGGCTCTTGAAACAGCCATGCAGGAGGGAGACCAGTTCTTGGAGGAGCAAGAGGCGTCCCCGAAACTGGCCTATGCTGTGCGTTTGGCGTTCGAGGAGTTGATCACTAATACCATCAAATACGGCTATGACAATCAACAGCGGCATACTATCGAGGTGGTGCTGGACCTAGCCGTGCCGGCGGTGATGACGGTGACGGATGACGGTCGCCCGTTCAATCCGGAGACTGATGCCCCGGCCCCGACGCTTGACGGTGCGGTCGAGGACCGTCCGATCGGAGGGCTGGGACTGCATATGATCCGCGAGATGGGGATGAAGCTGGATTATTGCCGGGAACACGACCACAACATTCTACGTGTTGTCTTCCCAGAGGGATAAACCGTCAGGAGTCTTGGCGGAGTTTCACAAAGTGCGTGTTGAGGGGTTTGGAAACCGGAGGTGGTGGATGCGGACGATTCGCGGTAAAATGCTGGTAAACTTTGGCGGTGTGCTGTCGATGCTCCTGATTGTATTCGGGGTGGTTATGTATCTCCAGTCACGGAATGCCGTGGTACCCTTGACCAAGCGTCTCAGCAAGGAGGTGCTGACCGCGCGCTCGGACGAGATGGGCCGGCTTCTTGACGGTTATCTGCGTGATGTCCATACCGTTGTCCAGCGCAAACCGCTTCAAAGCGGGGACCCCGCGGCGATCAACGGGGAGCTGGAAATGGTGACCGGCGGCGATTATGAGATGCTGTTTTATGCGGATGCGTCCGGCCACTTTCGGACGACGGACGGCCAGGAGGGGAATGTTGCGGACCGCCTGTATTTCAAGGCCGTGATCGAAGTGGGTGTGAGCCATTACATTAGTGAACCGATCGTATCCAGAGCCTCAGGTGAACCTGTCTTCGTGGTGGCCTGCCCTATCCTGGACGAGCAGGGCGAACGGATCGGTATGGTCGGTGCCACTGTCCTGCTCGAGACGCTTACGGGAATTGCCAGCAACATCAACATCAGCCATAAGGGGTTTGGTTATGTCGTGGGTGGCGACGGCATGCTGATTGCGCATCCGAGCGATGATTGGCGGCTTAAGCTTAATCTTCTGGAGTCCGACACATACGGATTCAAACAATTGGACGAAGTTGGGCGGCGCATGGTTGCCGGGGAGTCCGGTTTTGCAACCTATTCCCGGCCTGACGGCAGCTCCATGATCGCAATTTTCCATCCCGTGCGTTATTCCCCTGGCTGGTCGCTTGGGATTGCGATCTCGGAGGACGAAATGATGGGGCCGGCCCGCCGGTTGATGCATGCCGTGATTTTCCTGATGATGCTCGTGGTGGCGGCGGTGCTGCTGGTGGTGTGGGGTGTCTCGAACGGGATTTCCGCACCAGTACGGGCGCTTTGTCAGGGGGTGAAAACGGTTGGCGAGGGCAGGCTTGACCAGACGCTTGACATCCGTACTGGTGATGAAATCGAAACGCTGGCATCGGCATTCAACACGATGCAGGGCGATTTGAAGGCGCATATCGAAACCCTGCGCCGTACAACGGTGGAAAAAGAGCGTATTGAGCGGGATCTGCATGTGGCCAATAAGATACAGACCAGCATGCTGCCGCGGATCTTTCCGCCGTTTCCTGATATCGATAACCTAGATCTTTTCGCCACCATGGAGGCTGCCCGTGAAGTCGGTGGTGATTTCTATGACTTTTTTCTGGTCGACGATAGTCGCCTCTGTTTCAGCATCGGCGATGTTTCTGGCAAAGGCGTCAGCGCGGCCCTGTTCATGGTCATTACCCGGACCATCCTGAAGAACCAGGCGCTGCAGGGGCATTCGCTGGCCGAGATTATGCGAGGTACCAATGAGATGCTTTGTGACGGAAACGAGGAGTGCATGTTTGTGACGATATTCATGGGCATTCTTGACGTTCGCAGCGGCGAGTTGGAATATGTGTGCGCTGGGCACAATCCGCCGCTGCTTGCCCGACGGGATGCCCCGTTCGCCTTTCTCGAGGTTGAGCCGGGGGTAGTGGCTGGGGTCCTCGAAGGTGCCGAGTTCCGCACGATGAAAACCATGTTGGCCCCCGGCGATCTGCTTTACCTGTATACCGATGGCGTGACCGAGGCCATGAACGCACGTGATGAACTGTTTGGTGAAGAACGGATGCTGCAGGCGGCCAACGCCTGTGACGGACGCCGCGCCCAAACGGTGATTGCTGCCGTCCGCGCCGCCCTTGACGGGTATGTGCAGGGAACCCCCGCCTCAGACGACGTCACGATGCTGGCGCTGGGGATAGCGGATACCCCTTCCTGACCGCATCAGCAGGAAAGGAGTGTATCATGGGCATCATCAGGACTGCCGACACGCGGGGTGTTGCTATGCACGAGTGGAATAATTCGAAATATACAGTCCGTAAAAAGAAGCTCGAAGTCGCTGCGCATACGGGCTTCGATTTCGATTAGTTTTTGCAGCGGAAGATCGGCCGGGAATGCCAGTTCGATCTCAAGTACCGTGGTGCGTCCTTTGTTAGTCGTGAAAATATGCCCTGGCATTTTATAAGCGTCGAAGTATTTCGCAAGAACCGCCATAATCTGCAGTTGCTGTTTCTCTGATATCGGAAAATCCGCCAGCGAACGGAAGTTTCGCAAGATCTGGGGTGTAAAACGGTAAAGCACGTAGATTCCCATAATCACAGAGGCAGCGGAATCCAGTCTTGACATAAAGATAGGGTTGCCGCCTTTCATGCTCATCAGCAGTCCGATGATTGCACACGAGAATGCGTTTCGAATACAACCCGCATGATAGCAGTGGTAAAGTGACGCTATCACGGGGGCGTTGCCTTCCCTGCCGCCCAGTCGTTTGGCTCCATAGGCCTGCATTCCATTGCCCAGTGCCGACACCAGGAGCAGGGCAAGTGCCCAGCCCATTGCAACTGGGGGGGGGGAGACTGCATAAAACGATCGGATTCCCTGCGTCAAGGGAACCATTGCCCCTGCCGCCAGCATCAGTGCGAGAATGATGGCACTTAGATTTTCCATACGCCCGGTGCCATAAGGATAACGCTGGGTATCGCCTTTGGCGGCTGCCTTCATGGTGTGGAGCATCAGAGAAAGACAGGATATGGCGGCAAAAGCAAAGAGCAGCGGGAACATCGCCGTCTTCGAGTTGGAGCGAAAGACGACAAGAGATGAGGCCAGAGCAATAAAGATCTCGTAGTAGATTATGCCGCGGATATAACGAATAATTGTTTTTACTGAGGGTGACTGCATACGAATCCCCATTATGATGATATTTCGTTCAGGGTCATGGCTGTCCGGTTTCCAGACTTCGTCGGTTTCCATACTATGTCGTGAACAATGCCGCGCAGTATGGTTAATCCGAGCGCATCGTCTGTCTGGAGCTCCTCCAGAAAGTTGTGGGGAGAATTGCGGTCATCGATATAGAGTTTAAGGATGCCTTCCTTCTCCGCATACGAGAGAGTAAGGGTCACCTCGGTATGCTTCTCGTATGAGAAGTAAAGTGCCAGCACCTCTTCTATCGCCAGATGCGTGAACTGCGTCATTTTCCGGCTTAAAAAATGTTTTTCGCAGAATAGACTGATTTCGGTATTCATGGCGAAGACATCATAATCCGGGCTTTCAATCACATAGCTGAAATTCCGCAGGCGGGTGATAAACGCACAGGTTTTTTCGCGGCGGGGGGCATCCATAATCTGATGTGCAGGGCCGGATTCGTAGATGACTTTCTCGTCCATATAAAACACCCGATCGGAAACCTCCCGTGCAAACTCCAGTTCATGGGTAACAATAATCATCGTCATCCCGTCACCGGCCAGCCGGCGGATAACAGCCAGCACTTCGCTGATCATCGTCGGGTCGAGTGCGGATGTCGGTTCATCAAAGAGAATGATTTCCGGATTCATGGAGAGGCATCGCGCAATGGCGACTCGCTGTTTCTGTCCGCCTGAAAGTTCGTCCGGCAGGCTGTTGGCTTTGCTGGATAGCCCCACCATTTTCAGCAGTTCGTGTCCGCGTTTTTCCGCGTCAGCACGCGTGTGTTTTAAAATCCGAATCGGACCTGTCGTTAGGTTTTCAAGTGCAGTCAGATGATGAAACAGATTGAACGACTGAAATACCATGCCGGTTTTCCGTCGGATGCGCGGAATGTCGGCGTGCAGGGCCAGAATGTTATCGCCATTGATTCGAATCGTGCCGCTGTCTGGCTGTTCGAGTAGATTTATACAGCGCAACAATGTACTTTTGCCTGCCCCGGAGGGGCCGATAATAGACACGACTTCGCCGGACAGAATCGTCTCTGTGATTGCTTCCAGAATTAATTCGTCTCCGAATCGTTTGGATAGATTTGAAATCTCGATCATGGCGTCAACTCCGGATTCGTTTGCGTTGGGGCGCGAGGTGCTGTTCCAGCTGTGTTAGCGCCATTAGCAGTATTGAGGAGATCAAAAAATAGAGGACGGCCACCATGACCAGTGGGAAGAAGGCATCGAACGTGCGACTACGGATAATGTCGGCCGCCCGGGTGAGATCCTGCACGGCGATATAGCCGACGATGGAGGTCATTTTGACCTGATTGATCACTTCTCCCTTGTAAACGGGCAACAGCCGTCGCAGAGCTTGTGGTGCAACAACATAAAAAAAGGTCTGCACGTTTGTGAATCCAAGTGCGAGTCCGGCTTCGGTCTGTCCCCGGTCTACGCCCTCTATGCCGGATCGGAAGATTTCCGCAGAATAGGCGGCAAAGTTGACGCCGAAGGCGATCACGGCGACCCAGACGGGGCTGATGTTGACTGATGCAAAGACGACATAGAACGTAATCATCAGAATAACCAGAAGGGGTGTGCCTCGGATGACGGCTATAAACGCTTTGGAGGGAACCACCAGCCATGCTGTCCGCGACATACGCATACGGCAGATCAGTCCGCCGAAGCAGGTACCCCAGAGGATCGATCCAATCGCAATCAGCGCGGTGGTTCGGATGCCCGCCAGAATCAAAAAATAGCGATCTTCCTGTAGAACATTACGTTGAAATCCCTGCACAAGCTCTGTGAGTATTCCTGGGGTTCTGGCATATGCACCGCTTGCGCCTAGCACTAGCAATGCCGTGATCAGACTCCAGCAGGCAATCCGGTTGTTTCGTGTTCCACTCATGCAACTCCGTCGCTGGCTATTCGCGTACCAGTGCAGCAATGCCGCCGACATAATAGGGGGAGGAGAAAAGAACACGTTCAGCTCGCTCCGGCGTAATCGTGATACACGCGCCGATCACATCCACTTTGCCAGCGGCTAGTGCAGGAATCATACCGCCGAAATTCATGTTCACGATTTTGAGATGTTTGCCCAGTTTGTTTGCGATCCGATAGGCCAACTCAATATCCAGCCCGACCTCCTTGCGGCTTCCGTCCACAAACGAAAACGGTTCCGTAATGGCGGCGGTTCCAAAGCGGAGCGTTCCGTTGGGGCCGTCTGCTTTGATTTCCGGCATAGGCATTGGGGCGCCCGATTTCGGAAACCAGCGTGAGAGCATGTCTTTGTATTGTCCGCTAGCGTTCAGCTCGTTCAGGACTTCGTCGATGGCAACCTTTAACTCTGGTTCATCCAGCCGAACCGCAAACCCATACTCATCCACCGTGATCATCCCCTCGAGTACTTTCGTCCCCTGATTTTTAGCAGCGAAATTACGGAGAATGGGTTCATCGTAGGCGGCTGCATCCGCTTTTCCGGAGCGTACGGCAATGCAGGCATCCAGCACACTGTTAAAGTATTTGAAGCGGGCTTTTGGAAATTTCGAGAGAACCAGCTGATCGGCAACCGTACCGGAAGGCACAGCAAACTCTTTGTCGGCAAGCTGATCAAGTCTCACAATCACCTCACGCTGCGCGCAGCCAGAGCAAAGCAGGAGGGTGAGCGCGATCATTTTCTGGGTGTTTGATATAGGCGGGAACCGTCTTTTAGTGTTCATGGTATCGTCCTTGGGGTTGTCGCTTGCACGCACGTCAATTCATTAGGTCCGTCAACAGCAGAATAAAATCACATGCATATCCCCGTTTAAAATGTTTTTTGAGCATATTCAGGCAAAGGACGAAAGACAAGGTTTATGCGGGTGAAAAAAGGCCTGTCGTACACCAGTTTCGTCGCTTACTATCGTTATCCGATGCTACTATTGGTGGCGAGAGATGCACACATCGGGGCGAGGGCGCCCCAACTCCATTGTGCAGCATGGAGAATGATGGAGGAGGCCCGCCCCCGGGTCGCAGAGGTGACTCGTTTCGCCTGCGGTAGTACGGTTTTCTCTTGAAAGCATTTTGTGAACGGTCTATTTTAAACGTTCCCAAGTCTGTTTACAATCGTCTGCCCGGCTCGGATCGAGGGGCCGTTACAGGCGTCACCAAAAGGAGTTCAACATGTCTCTGACCATTAAGTCTGTGGAGGGTAAACCCCTGATTTTTACGGTTTCCCTTTGTGGATCGTTAGATAGTGCTACCTATGCCGATTTGGAAAAGAAAATTAATTATCTGATCGCCGAGGGGGGTGCAAAGATCATTACGCTGGACATGGCGGGTCTTGAGTTCCTGAGTAGTATGGGGGTTCGTGTTATTTTCAAGGCAAAGAAGGACCTTGCGCAGCGAAACGGGGCACTGCTGATGGTTAACCTGCCGCCTCAAATCAAAAAGGTCTTTGAAGTGATTAATGCGCTGGGATCCATGAAAATCTTCTCGAGCATCCAGGAGCTGGATGCGTACCTCGCCAAGATGCAGAGTCAGGCTGTAGACGAATAGATCTTCGCTCCCGTCCTTCGGATCCAGGCACCGATGCGTAAACTGCAAGAAAGGTCGTAAATGGATAACATGCTGTATATGAGCAGTCCGATCAATGCGCTGCTGGAAGGGTTTTATCGGGACGACATCACGATTGCCACGTTAAGAGAGAAGGGAGATTTTGGTATTGGCACGTTTAACAATCTCGACGGCGAGATGGTGGCGCTTGACGGCCGCTTTTATCAGCTCGATCTGGAGGGGAATGCGCACGAGACGGATGAGAGTTTGAAAACGCCATTTTCGACCGTCTGTCATTTTAAAGCCATGCTCTCGGAGGAAGTTGACGCGCCGATGTCTTATGAGGATTTCAACGAGAAACTGAAACACATACTACCGTCGGACAATATGTTCTATGCCATTCATATGAAGGGGCGGTTTAAAGCCGTCAAGACCCGTTCGGTGCCAAGAACCGAGAACTACCGTCCGCTTTCTGAAGCGACCGATCACCAGAAATTGCGGGATTTCGAGGATGTGAACGGACACCTGATTGGCTTTTATACGCCTGGCTTTGTTCCATCAGTCAATGTGCCCGGGTACCATTTTCATTTTATCGACGACGCGTTTTCGGCGGGTGGACATATGTTGACCTGCGAGCCGGAACAACTCGATATCCGGTTGCAACTTTTCCACAGCATGGAGTTGACGTTACCGAAGACACTGGATTATCTGACGGCCTCGTTCTCTCGCGACGCCGTCAAAGACCTCGAGAAAGCGGAACGCTGAATAGCAGGGCTCTGGTTTCACTCTGTACTCGTACACCTACTCGTACACTCGAATCTCTTGACTGCCGGTGCCCGATGGGTGCTGGGCTTCGGGGCGAGAGCGCCCCAACTTCATTGTGTAGCATGGATTGGTATAATGGAGGTGGCCCGCCCTCGGGCCGCTGTTCCCTGATTATATCTCTTAACCTCCGCTCGACCTAGCCTTGAACTCTTTCGCAAGCGTGCTATTCTCACTACGTTCAAGATGAATCTCTAAGCGTTATATTGCTCTATTACGATCTAAATTCGGGATCCATATTATTTATCATGACCGTTTGAGGCTAACTTATGTTTAAGTTGATTTGTAACGTATGGCTGGGTGTGCTTTTGATCGGGCTTGCTTCGCTGCTGTTGCTGCTTTCGGATTTGAATCGGCGCCAGGGGCGTTCCTCTATCGCCAGGCGGCAGGCGCTGCCGCGGTTGGCGGTGATGCAGTGGGCTTCCACCGGCCTGCTTGATAACACGGTAAAGGGGATTGCCGAGGGACTCCGGCAGCAGGGGATTGAGGATGGCCGCACGGCTAGCATTCGTTACTTTAATGCATCGGGGGATCCTTCCACTGGCAACATGATGGCCAGAGAGCTGGTCGGTGGCCGTTATGACATGGTACTGACCGCCAGTACGTTGGCGTTGCAGGCAGTCGCCGCTGCCAATCGTGAGGGACGTGTGATGCATGTTTTTGGTGGGGTGACGGATCCGTATGGATCCGGCGTCGGTATTACCGGCCCCGAACCGGACCAGCATCCGCGTCATCTGGTCGGTGTCGGCACCTTTCAACCCGTTGATTCCTCCTTTCGAATCGCCCGCCTGATGAACCCGAATCTGAAACAGATTGGGGTTGTGTGGAATCCGGGGGAATATAATTCGGGGGCATGTGTCAAGGTAGCAAGGGCGGTGTGCGCGGAACTGGGACTAAAGTTGATCGAGGTCAACGCTAACAATACCTCTGAAGTGCCCGAAGCCATCCGTTCGGTGCTCGCGCACGGGGTGGATGCCGTCTGGGTGGGCGGCGATACGGTTGCCATTGCTTCGATTAATGCCATTGTGACCGCGGCCCGCGGGGACGGTATTCCGATTTTCTCCAATGATCCGACGGATGCAAACAACGGTGCGCTTTTCGGATTGGGGGCCTCTTACGAACAGGTTGGCGAGGCGGTGGGTACTCTGGGCGGAAAAATTTTGCAGGGGGCGGCCTCCTGCACGTTCGGCGTCAAAAACATGGCACCGGAAGTTCTGGCTGTGGATGAAGTGCTCGCGGATTCGCTATTGGACTGGACGCTGACGGATGCACTTCGTGCTCAGGCGGCCGCGAGCCAGTTGACATCGTCAGGCTCTCGAACGCCGGTGCCAGCACGTCCTTTCGAGATTCGAATTGTGCGCTATAATGATGCAGCATTTTCGGAGGATACCGCACGGGGAATTATGGATAGCCTTGCTGCCGCCGGATGGCAGGAGGGACGCGAATTCAACGTGCGCACGCTTAATGCTCAGGGGGATATGACGACACTGAGCAGTATTCTGACGGCTGTGGTCAATGACCAACCAGATCTGATTATGCCCATTTCCACCCCGGCGCTGCAGGCGACCCTGCGGCAGGCGGGACTACTATCCATTGTCTTTAGCAGTGTCGGGGATGGCGTACGGGCCGGGGCGGGGGAGACTGTCTCCAATCACATGCCGAATGTAACCGGTATCACCACGAAATCGCCATTTGAAGGCATGGCCAAACTAATCAAGAAAACCGTTCCTGGCGTAACGACCGTGGGTACGCTCTTTTCCCCGGCAGAAGTCAACAGCGAGTTGTATCGGGCATGGTTTGAGGAAGCGCTTCGGGAGGTCGGGATTCGGCTGGTGTCGGTCCCCGTCAATTCGAGCGCAGAGACATCGGAATCCACGGTCGCATTGTTGCGGATGGAGCCACAGGTTATTGCCCAGATATCGGATAATACGACTCGTCCTGGGTATGCCCAGATCGTTCGGCGGGCGACGGATGTTGATATTCCGTTCTTCTGTTTCGACAGTGCTGGCATGCGCGATGGTGCGGCTTTGGCTCTGGCTCGCGATTTTTATCACACCGGTTTTGAGGCGGGTGAGGTGGCCGTTCGCGTGCTGCAGGGGGAATCGCCTCAGTTTATCCCATTTACGAATACACGGACCGAAGTGATGGTGATCAATCGCGAGGTGATGGATCGGTTTGATCTCCGCCTCCCAGCTGAATATCAGGCACAATGCACCGTGTATAAGGAGTGATGATTTTATGCAGATCAACATAAAAAATGCGGGGCACTATACGGTTTTGGAGCTGACTGGGCGGCTGGATGTGACCTGGGCTGAGCCATTCGTGAATGCCGCACAGGAAGCGCTTCGCGCTGGTCAGCATCACCTGCGCGTCGATGCCTCCGGCCTGGACTATCTCAGCTCCGCAGGTATTCGGGCACTGATTAAGGTCCGCCGCGAACTGACTGCGGTGCAGGGTAGTTTTGCTGTTTGCAATCCGTCTCCGTTTGTTGAAAACACGCTTGAGATGTCCGGTCTGGGGCAACTTCTGGAATCTGGAGATGAGGTGAAAACAGTCGACGCATCCAGCACAGAGCAATCCACCGGAATGCATGTCGAGGTGTTGGAGCTTACCGCGGATGCTGAAATTGGACTTCGCGTGCCGGGCCCATGGATTCCGTGGGAGCCCGTGCAGGATAACGATATTGTCCAGATTTCATTCCCTTCGACCGTGTTTGGGCTGGGGATTGGTGCGCCCGGTTATGATGCCAAGGATGCGCGCAGTCGGTTTGGTGAGTTTATTGCGGTTTCCGGATGTTTGTGCTGGTTGCCGGCCGATGGCGATGACGTGCCGGATTACCTCGTGCAGGCCGATCGTTTTGTGCCAGATCTGTATGCCATTCAAGCCCTCACGGCCGAGGGCTCGTTTTCGAATCTGATCCGGTTCCGACCGGCGGAAAAAACGGATTCGCTTACGCTTTCGAATTTACTGGAGAAGGCACTGCAGGCGTCTGGGGGCAATGCCGTGGCCGTCGTTTGCATTGCAGAGATCGAAGGGTTGGTCGGCACTGCACTGTCTCGTTCTCCGGGAACGATGACGAATGATGAGGATCCCGCTCAGTTTCCGAAAGTGCGCAATTGGATGGGGTTCTGCGGCGAACGGGTTCACTCGCGGCAGAGTGCCCTGCTGATTTCGTTTGCGGCGTGGAATCCGGATCCGGCGCTGCTGCCATTTCTGGCTCCGCTGCCCTCAACACCTAACCTTTACACCCATACGCATGCACTCGTGATGCCCTTCCGCCCGTTGCAGGAAGGTCTCATTGACCTAGATGAAAATGTCAGACTGTTCTTTGAATCAGTAGAACCGGTGGATTTGCTGCATCTGATCGAAGATGACCGGCCGGTGATTGGACTGGGGCAGAGTGCCTTTATCCGTGGGGCCTGCTGGTGCGCCCCGCTGGTCTATGGAAAGGAAGGTTAAGCATGGGACTGGTGATCGGTGCCTTTACTATCGGCTTGATCCTGTCGCTGCTTTCAATGGGCGTATGGATCAGTTTTCGTGTCCTGCGCTATACCGACATTACGGTGGATGGATCGATTACGCTGGGGGCATCCGTGGTGGCTGTGCTGCTGGTTCGCGGATGGTCGCCCTGGATGGCAATGCTGGTGGCAACGCTGGCCGGCGGTCTCGCCGGTTTTGTGACGGGTACGCTGCATACGCGGTTTAAAATCCAGGAGCTGCTTTCCGGAATTTTAGTGATGACCGCGCTCTATTCCATCAATCTGCGCGTGATGGGGCGTAGTAATGTTCCGCTGCTGGATGTGGCGAGTGTTGCGGATCCGGCCCGATGGCTGCTCTCTCGCCTGAACCCCGGCGATGCCATAATGATTGCCGGGTGGCGGGTGCCAGCACAGGATGCCGCCATGCTTTTGACCGTACTGGTCATTACGGTGGTGGTCGCGATTTTAATCCAGAAATTTCTGATGACGCACCTCGGTACGGCGTTGCGGGCGACGGGAGAAAATGCACAGATGGTCCGTGCTCAGGGGATCAACAATGAGCGGATGCAGGTTTTCGGACTGGTTTGTGCAAACGGCCTCGTTGCCATGTCGGGGGCGCTGCTGGCACAATACCAGGGATTTGCCGATGTCCAGATGGGGATTGGTATGATTGTCTGGGGGCTGGCGAGCATCATTATCGGAGAAGCGCTGGTTGGTCGGCTAACGCCAGGCCTGGCGCTTTGCGGTACGATCATGGGGACGATCCTTTTCCGTTTGCTGATTGCGATTGCCTTGCGCTGGGGACTGAACCCCAACGATCTCAAACTGGTGACCGCCCTGTTTGTGTTTGCAGCACTCGTGCTGCCGGGACGGGTTCGGATGCTTTCTGAACGACGGATGCGAAGGCGGGCTGCACAATGAGTAGAGCAGCGGAAGCAGGCAACGTGCAGATGGCGACGTCGGAAGTAGCGGTAGCCGGAAAAGCCAGAGGGTTGAAGGGGGGGGGTATGCTGAAAATAAAGAATTTGAAGAAGACCTTTTTTACGGGAACCCCGAACGAGGTAAAAGCGTTGCAGGGCATAAATTTGGAAATTCAGGAAGGTTGTTTTTCGGCGATTATCGGCACCAACGGCTCTGGAAAAAGCACCCTGCTGAATGCTGTTGCCGGCACATTTGAACCCGATCAGGGCTCGGTGATGATTGCCGGTGCGGATATTACCCGCTGGCCGGAGTATCGCCGGGCCACTCTGGTCGGCCGTGTTTTTCAGAATCCCTTTGCGGGTACAGCGGCGCAGATGACCATTGCTGAGAACATTGCGCTGGCGATGCGGCGGGGCCTGTTGCGTGGGCTGGGTGCCGCAATTTCTCGCCGTGCGCGCGAGGCGATGGCCGATCGTGTGCGGACGCTGGGAATGGGACTGGAAGACCGTCTCGACAATCCCATCGGCACGCTCTCCGGAGGACAGCGTCAGGCGCTGACGCTGCTGATGGCGACTTGGCTCAAGCCGCGATTGCTGTTGCTGGATGAGCATACCGCTGCCCTGGATCCCAAAAGTGCGGCTCAGGTTGCCGAGTTGACCCGTGAGATAATAGCACGGGAGCATCTGACCGCGTTGATGGTAACGCACTCCATGCAGCAGGCGGTGCAGCTGCCTGAGCATATTATCATGATGCATAAGGGACAGATCGTGCGACAGTACAGCGGTCAGGACAAAGCACGTGTACGCGTTCAGGACCTACTGTCCGCCTTTGACCGCATCCGCCGCCGGGAACAGCTCGATGCACCAATGGCCGCAATTCTCGCCGATCAATACCGCTAGGCGAAACTCCTACCGAAAAATCAGGGCTTTCCCGATGGTGTGTATCATCCCTTCATGTTAGTGTCACCCTGCAGTACAAAACGAAGAGATAGATTATGCTAAGGGGAAGAGAGCAGCACAATGCACTGATTGCAATTGCGGTTTCCGCATCTGCTCTTGGTGCTCTTGGTCTCACAATCGGGGTGTTCATGCACTACGGAAGCGATGAGTTCACATATCTTCCATGTGGCCTTTGTGGGGGAGGTTGCCTGTCTCTATGCCTCGGAATCGCTGTAGGGAAATACACAAAGTGGCGCTCACGTCGCTAAGTTGGCTCTGCTCATTTCGAGTCTGGTAGGCCATCAGGTGAACGTCCGAATTCACGTAGTCGCAGAGGAAGGCATTCGAGCGGTTTACCAGAACCTGACGTACGTCACCCGCGCGCGGCATATCTGGGAACAGATCCAGCAGCAGGGCCCATCCCATTTCTTCGGTACAGGTGATGCTACACAAGAAATCTGTATCATGTTTCAGGGACAGCAGATCAATGCCGCGTTCCTCAAGGCATGCGACATCCAGATGATCCGTTTCGGTTGATGGGGTCGCAACCACGCGCAAATTGGGGCACTGCACAATCACGTCGCGGGTGAGATGCACCTTGAGCGCGGGTAGGTAAGCGTTACAGGAGGGCAGATGCTCGCGCAGGTTTGCTTTCGTCGGAGGAAGCGAAAGCACCTCCGCCACCACTTTGAGAGGATCCAGTACATCCGGAATATGATCAACTTCTTTTTTTGAGGCTTCCGCTTTACATTCCGCCAAAAAAGGTCAACCGAAGCGTGCCTTCTCCTTGACTCCCGGACAATGACGTGACAATTATCCAAAACACGCAAGGAGGGTGACGACATGATCGGTCCGGAGAACACGTCTTTTGAATGGCAGGCTGCTACTACGGACATCGTGGTGCTACCGGTTGGCGCGCTCGAACAGCACGGGCAGCATCTGTCGATCGACACGGACACGTGTCAGTCTACATTCTTTGCGCGCCGGATTGCACATGATCTGAACGCGGCTGTGCTGTCGCCGATCACCATCGCCACCAGCATGGAGCACACGGGATTTCGCGGTTCGTTTTCGCTCAAGCCAGAGACTCTGATGCAGGTCGTGCGTGACTTGGCCGATGATGCCGCGCGCCAGGGGTTTCGCATCATGATTGTGGCCAACGGACACGGAGGCAACCACACACTTGTGCCGGTGTGCCGCGACATCAATCGCCGGAACGGCATGCTCAAGGTTCTGCTTGTCGAGTGGTGGAAGTTCGCGGGCCAGGGCATTACGGAGACGGATAGCTGGCGCGGGCCCAACCTGCATGCGTCGGAGATGGAGACGTCTGTGATGCTGGCGATCGCGCCGGACCGCTCCAGGAAGCCGGAGTTCGATCCGGAGTATCCCGATGAACAGTTTCCTTTGGGGCAGTCAGACCTGACTACGTTCGGGATCGGCCAGCTTAACCCCGACGGAATCACGGGGTGGGGGTCTCACGCCACCCGGGAAAAGGGGGAGGCCCTTGTGGTATCCGTGCTTGCAAGCATGCTTCCGTTTGTCAGAGACAGGGTCGCGCGACTCAGGCGCCAGCCCTATTACTCTGGATCGGGCGGACTGGTGACACGCAAGATGCACACGCGTGACATTCCTGCCGGCATGGCGCTGAAGACGTTGGCCGGCTGGAACCAGGTGGAGGCTGACTGGGAGATGATGCTCAAGGCCTGGCCAACTGGCTGTTTGGCCACCGTTCACCAGGGTCGTGTCGTAGGCACGGTTGCGGCTCTGGACTACGGCGCGAACGTGGGCTGGATCGGCATGATGTTGGTCGACCCCGCGTTCCGGCGGATGGGCGTGGCGACACGGTTGATGGCCCGCGCGATGGACGTTGTCTGCGCGTGTGAGGGTATGGGACTGGACGCTACGGCCGACGGCACCAAGGTTTACGAACGGCTGGGTTTCAAGAAGCAAGAGAGAATTGTGCGTATGGCAACGGCCGCAGTGCCCGCGTGCGAGGTCTCCGCCGACCGGACAACACCGATCGATCCCGCTGCCTTGGATGCAGTGTGCGATCTGGATGCACGGGCGACCAGCACCCGCCGCCGGCCGGTAATCGAGGCTCTGTTACGGAGTGCGCCTCCCCTCGGACTCCAGGTGGTGGGGCTCAGCGGCCCGGAAGGCTACTGTCTTGGCCGACGTGGATCTGGCGCTTTCCAGGTGGGGCCTGTCGTGGCACGTGCTCCGGACATCGCCTGCGACCTGGTGCGTGTTGCTCTGGCTCAACTTGTGGGTGAGCCGGTCGTGCTGGATGTGTCGGAGAGCAGTCACGAAGTGCTGGAACTGCTGGCCGGATACGGATTTGACGAGGTACGGTCATTCGTGCGCATGTTCAAGGGCCGTGTGCCTGCGGTAGGTCAACAGGCACGGCAGTTTGTCACGGCGGGGCCGGAGTTGGGATAACGGGTCGGCTGTCGACAATGAATTCATTCTTAGAAGGTGTTCATATATAGCGAGGCTATACCCTATGTCAGATATACTATATTTTGATTGTCATGCTACTGTAGGGCCGCGTCCCTTAAAGCATCCACGCATGCGTTGGACGACTGAGCAGCTTCTGGAAGATATGGATCTGGCGGAAGTCTCCGGCGCGCTGGTGATCCACTCCGTCGCGAAAAGCTATGATCCGGTCTATGGCAATACACGTCTGGGTCAAGAGCTCGTCAAAGCGCCAGATCGGCTTTTTGGCGTTTGGTCCATTCTGCCCGTTGGAGAGCCGGACTTCTTTAAGACCGGGGACGATATGATAGAGGCGATGGAAGCGGTGGATGTTCGGGCGGTGCGTGTGGCGCCGGGTGGATTCACCCTTCATCCTCAGATGATGGGCGATACCTTTGAGGCGTTACAATATCACCAGATTCTGACGTTTATGGACGTGGGGTGGGGGGGTGGGGATGTCTTCACCTTCTTCCATGACTTGCTATTACGGTATCCTCGGTTGCCCGTTCTGATGATCGACCATTCATGGAGTCAGCAGCGGCATGTGCATCGGCTGATGCAACTTCATGACAACCTTCACATTGAGTTCTCCTCATACCAGATCAACCGTGGTCTGGAGAAATACGTATCCGAGTTCGGAGACGAAAGACTGTTGTTCGGGACAGGGCAAACCGAAAAGTCGCCCGGCGCCGCGCGGACATTTGTCGACTACGCGCAGATTCCGGAGCCATCGAAACGCAAGATCGCCGGCGAGAATCTAAAGCGGTTGCTGAAAGGTCAAGGTCCGGTTGAGCCAGCATGGCCCCACCGTAGAGAGGATCCGCTGTTGGTGGCCGCCCGAGTGGGCCAGCCACAGTCTGTGACCGTTCTGGATGCGCATTGTCACGTGCTCCACGAAGGAGGGCAGGCCGCCGGAAGCCGCTATATAATGTATGATGGAGATGCGGAAGGGCTGTTTGAGGTGGGCGACTGGTGTGGATTTGATCGGATTGCACTGATGAGTTGGAATGGTCCCGTCGACTGCGATGCACACGATGGCAATGAGATCGTGTGGCGCGCCATGCAGCGGCTCGGAGACCGAATCGTGGGCGTGGCTTCCATCGACCCCTCTCACATGACCCCCGAGGAAATTGATGCTGAGATCAAACTGCGGTATTTGGAACAGGGGTTCGTGGGGATGAAGCCCTATCCGCAGATGGGGTTTAGCTATGAAGATGAACGGTTTACCTCCTGGTGGGAGTTCGGAAATGCGCATCGGCTCTATGCGTTGATGCACGTTGCAGGCTCTACAGGGGGCGTCGCTGGCATCGGTCGTTTGGCGGATCGATTCCCGGACGTAAGCTGGGTGATTGCTCATGTCGGCGGGAGTTATGCCTATGCAGAGGAGGTCGCTGCGTGCATGCAGGAACACCCCAACGTCTATGCCGAGCTTACGCTGACTCCTGTTACTAACCGTGTGATCGAGTATCTTGTAGAAGCGACGGATGAGGATCATGTCCTTTTCGGTACGGATGCTCCCATGAGAGATCCACGTCAGCAGCTTGGATGGGTGCTCTGGGCGGATTTGCCGCCGGAAACGAGAACGAAGATTCTGGGATCGAATTTCCAGCGTATTCTGGACCGAAGTTTGCTGGGCTCGAATTCGGGGCAGGGCGGAGCCGAAAGAGGTTGACCTGGCACGTCCAAGGTTCGTCAGTTGGAACTATCTTGCAGAGTTCCTTAGGAAACTTGCTCTTCTGAATGACGCTCTGAGCGCGGCGCGACTCCGTTCAGGAAAGGACCAACGGACATGAGCCGTCGTACACAACGACTTCATCAGATGGTGGATGCAATGCGAGCCGCACAGCGGTTGATTGATACCCCTCCGGAACAGATCGACTGACTGACACGGCGTAACGTAAAGAACCGCCTGAATCGGGATATCTCTAATGCGTACAAGATTCTCGCTCCGAGACGTTGACCGCGTCCTCACCGGTTCGGTGGAAATTGTGCGTAGTTGACGCAGTATTTGCTCCAAGTAACCAATTGAGCAAGTCAGGCTCGCCATCCAACCCTGATGCCATTGGCTAAGGCAGACAAGGAATGTGTTGCAGATTCAGCAATCGCAAAGGGGTGGTTACGAGCTCTGGTAATAGCATCCCTCTAATGCTCACAATGAGAGTGTTACGCGGTTATCCGAACAAGATTGATCTCGTATTTCAAATGGCTGCAAGCGGTCATTTAAAGCGGTAATTATCATGTAGTCCAATGGTTAAACGAGCAAACCCACACGATCACGTCAACCATCCACTAGCATTCGCAAATCGCAAAATCACAGAAACTCCAGCGCGGTGGCTAAACGTATACGAAAAAGAAAACGTATATCAGAAGCGATGTTGAAAAGGGCCCCTCTTGGACCACGGGCTTTCCAAACTGTGGTTTGATAAGCTACGGATTCAGCTTAACTCCCAATCTGAAACACCTTGGGTTTCCCGGTTCGGTATTCGTGTAAGCCTTCTGCGTGCCATCGCCTTGGATTTGGTGGATTGGGTACCCCACGGTTCATCAGGTGATAACAAACTGCCGCTAAATCATCCGCGCTATCTTCGGTATGAGAAAGAGAATAAACCAACGGCCCGAGGCCTCGTCGTAGACGGCTTGATCAAGTGCGCCGTCACCATCGAAATCGCCACACACCGGCAATATGCCCAGCCAATATAAAAAACTTAATGCTCTTCACTAGCAACAGGGACAACGAACATGTCATCAATATTTACGATCAGATTCTTGTTTCCCATGTTCCGAATGGAGAAGGAAACGTCTGACAAGGAAGAATTATCCGGAAAATCGACTGTGTATTTCTCCCAAGTGCCGGATTTGACGGGAATTCTGGCAACCGGATTGCCAGACAATAATACACTGAGAGGAGCATCAACGCGAACGGCTTTGGCCATGAATGATATTCGCTTTACCTGAAATTGCCGGGAAAACTTGAATTGCGTGAAATTAAGACCGTGGCGGCCCTGGGGACGAATGGAAACGCCCATCGCAGACTCCCCTGAAAGATAATCATGATAATCATGGTAAAGTCTGGAGCGATCGAAGACGCTTTCAAGCAGAAAGGCTTTTTCAAAATCAAGCGTGAACTCGCGCACCGGCAACAAGGAGAACTTTCCTGAATGATTATATTGATACGTTCTCTGAGGCATGATCATATCGTTGCCGCCCTCAAAAATACTTGAGTTGGCCGCTTTATAAGCATCATCGACTTCTGATACATACAGATACACCTCACTTACTAGAGGCTCCGCTCTATAGGTCAGCAGATTCAATCTATTGAAAACGCTTGCACGGATGTCGGGTATGCAAGAACCTAACCCGTGCGAGAGGAATACATACATCCCAACATAATTAGCGAGACCCCGGTTGTCGGATTCGCTTAACAGGAACTTGCAGTCAGGCTGGTCTTGTATACGGTTCTTATTAAGCACAGCGGCGAGCTCTATTTTGTTTCTTAGCGGAAACATTTTCTCGGAGTTGAATACTATGTGGTAGAATTCATATCTGTTAAAACTTGAAACGCCTAAGACCAGTAAACCAATACTAGCAAATAATGCCCAGCGCCTGTTAACTCGTTGAACTTGGATAATGCAATAGATCGAAAAGACCATCAGAATAATGACAAATGTAGAAATATACCGTTCATAAGAGCTCAGGTTTAAGACTTCCTGTTCAGAAAACAGCTCAAAGTAAATCAAGAACAGTGTGACAGCATACAAGAGAGACTCCAAAGGAAGCATTACGGCAAAAACCAGTAAGTCTGGGCTCTTTTCTTTTAGTTTTAGGATCATGTAGATGTTCAGAATCAGACAGATCACAATGAAACTGAACAAAGGTAATGAAATTCCGCAAAGATGTACCGTTTCGTTTAAGAACATCTTTCTGAAGAACATGAGACGGCTTTGAGAAAACCAGTCGATCGAATTGAAGAACACAATATCGACAAGCCCCGACCAATCCATGTTGCTGGAAAACTTGCTTTTGACCTTGTTGATTTCAACAAGACACCCCCAAGCATAAGTTGCCGAAACAAAGCAAGAAACAGCCGCCGTGAAACCTATAACATCGAAAAACACCTTCTTGCCAATCAGCGCCTTCCTATTCCTGTACAGCTCAAGAATCCACGCCACACCCACCGGAAATAGAAGGAGAACGACCAAGCCCTTTCCTGATGTTTTTATCAAGCTGATAAATGTAAGAATAATGCTTAAACCTGAAAAAAACAAAAGCCTGTTTGCACGGCATTCAAGTACAAAACATACTGCAAACGCAAAATAAACACCCAGAATCACATCTACAATCAACGCCATGCTGTATCCCCACTCGCTTAGCAGAACCGGCATGCAAAACAGAGAGATCCCTAGGAAAAGAATGAAACAAAGATTCCGTTTCCAGACAATCCTGCCAAACAGGAACGAGAAGCAACAGGAAATCAGAAAGCCTTGTGAGAAAATGCAAAGACCTTCGGAATAATCCCCGTTCAGTTTCGCCAGGAGATAATGCAATAACGTTGGGCCAGGCATATAGTTGCCATGGCTAAGGTATTGAGGGGAGAAGCAGGTTAGTCGCCCGGATTCAAATGTTATGTATGCAGCCTGGCCCCAATGGACAAACACATCCGAACCTTCAAAGTAATGGTGTCTTAGAAAGAAGTACAACAGTCCAGAAGATGTGACAAAATAGAACAAGCCTGGGGTAAAGACATTCTGTTTTAGAATGCCGAATGAGACTCCTCGCATGCGAATCGATTGTATGGCAACGCCAAGATAACCAGCAATGGCTAATGCACACAGACCACGAAAAGACCAAGGCATAAGGTCAACGCAGCCACCCGCAAATAGAAACACCACACAAAATGATATCCATAACGGCAGAAAACACTCGATTCTTTTTCGTAAGCTGAGCGCAACAAAACAGGGAATCGACAACGAAAATAGCATAAGCAATACGAAAAATAGCATTACGGTGTTTTCCTCGACTGGTGTAGTTACCTGAAATCTATCTCATCAGGGATGTGTGTGTAATGTGGTTCCATAGTTTCCTTTCTTTCGCCAACTTGATATTGACCGGCAACAGTTTGTCCCGCTATCCCGCGATTATTACTAGATAATTGGCATATTTGCCGGTTATCCATCCCAAATGCCCGGAGAATAGGCGAGTACTTACACACTTTAATGGGTGACGCATCGGCGGTCCAGCATGTTTCGAGAAAAAACGGGTCTGCCAGTGTCTCAATTGGTTGCCAGTGGGTGAGGAGGGGGTATGGCACGCCCAAGGGGAGTCGAACCCCTCTTGCCAGGATGAAAACCTGGAGTCCTAACCGATAGACGATGGGCGCGTGACAGATTTGGAGTTGGAAACATACCAGAATATGTCTGCGATTCAATAACTTTTTGAAAAAGGGCCTAGCATTTTTGCAACCGAGGCAATGGTCAGACCAGAATCTTGGCTTGTTTCCTAACGTTTGTGTGTGTTGTCCAAAAACAGTAGATCTGCTCTCCGGCAATCCCTGCCGGAGTTCCCAACTCGGAGATACGTGCCTACTGTATTGCACCTGAACTACTGGAACTTGAATAGCGTCAGTGGGGGTATTTCTGCGAATCTCCAAGGCGTCAGCCAGGTTTGTTGAGTGGCGCTGAGTTGCCAGTTAGCAGCAGTGTTGATAGCAGGTAGCAGTGTCGCACGCGGCGCAAAGCGTTCGCCGTAGTAGCGACCGTGCTTGTTGACGGAGGTGTCTGTTGGCATCACCGCCGTTTGCCCTTCGGTAAGAGCCGATGGAAGGTGTGAGTCCTTTGCCTCTGCTACTACTTGCACGTCAGTACGCCATGGGTACATTCCGAGGGCCGCGATGAATGTAGGCGCTGTTACGGTGCCTCGGAAAGCAAGGAGTTGATCGCCTGTAGCTGCCAACTTGTCCAGGCTTCCCGATATGGTTCCACCACCTGTCACTGTTGTGCCTTGAATTCGAATGACGTTACCGTAGCTCAGACCGCCCGCTGGCGCTGTCCACACTGCTGTATGCTCTTCGAGTACGTTAATATCAACATCAGGCACGAGGTCGGTCTTGTCCCAGCCAATGTCCGTGAAGGCAACTTCAGTGTTCTCCGCGATGTTCGTCATCGCTACGAAAGCAAACCGGTCTGATTCGAGGTCGTATGCAATGAAGGCAATATCGCCAGCCACGAGGGTGGGGGTGCTTGATTGAATGTTGAAGGACCAGGTTGGAAAGGTGACTTGGCTGTCAGCGTTGGTCCATCCGGCTCCGTTATTGATCGCAGTCTTGAGCGACTCAATGGTGCCGGTTGTCTTGATGTTGTAGTAATAGCCGCTGTCGGTATTGTTTCCGAAGTTTACTGACGTGAGTCCCGGAGTAAGTGTAGAGGGTAGCGCGATGCTGCTCCAGGATCCGGCTCTGATTCCTGCGAGGAATGTGGGGCTTGCTGCCGCCCCTTGGTATGCGAAGAGGGGGTCTCCATCAGCGGCCAGTCCAAAGCTGCCCGATTGAGACCACGTGCCCGACGATGCGCTTCCCCCAAGTGTAATGGTAATAACGCTCCCAGCGGAAACCGCCGAAGATGCTGTCCATGTTCCGCTACCTTCTCCTCCTGCGAAGCTGCTCGTGTTGGTGCTCCAATCGTCATCGGTGAAGACGATTGCGGTTGCTTGCGCAATGTTCGTCAAGGCAACAAAAGCAAATTCATCAACTGAGATGTCGAACCCGACAAAAGCGATATCACCGGCGTTGAGTGAGGATGGAGATGCGAAGGAGAACGGCGTGGAATCAAATGGTGCATCCGGTTCGGCGCTGTCATGGCCATTCACATTGCCGTCCGTCTGACGTATCCAGTTGTCCTCATCGACCAGCATGACTTTGAACTGCTCCTTGGTGTAGCCGCTTCGGGCATTCGTGTAGGCACCAATAGCCGTTCCGGATGACAGCGCTAGAGTGGTGTCGTTCTCGATAAGCCCTGTTCCATTCAGGTTTGTAAATGTGCTCGATACTGTCCCGTTACCAATTGCGGCGATGAAACTGGTTGGTGTGTTGCTGTCTGATCCATAGAAGCAGAAAATCGCATCTCCCGTAACGTTTAGTGATGTGTTTTCTCCCACAAGCGAACCGACTGATGCCGATCGAGACGGTCCGCCGAGGTCTGAGAAGACAACCACTGCACCGGCGTTGATCAGCGATGCGCCGGAATACCAGGAAAATGCCTCGCCCCCGGTGCTGAACGCTCCGCCACTGCCTAGCGCAAGGCCATTCCATTCTTCGTCTGAAAAATGAAGCGTTGTGCCCGCAGCCACATCTTCAAATAGGGCGAACGCTAAGTCCTCGTTCGTCGCTGCATTGTAGCCCGTGAAGTATAAGTCGCCTGCCGAAAGAAGGGCAACGGCCGCGGTTGTGGTTTCGCTGTTCGTAGCCGAATAGCTACTGTTACTTGCCGAATTCATGGAGCGGAGTCGAAACCAGTAAGGTGTTTCCGGTGCGAGTCCAGTAATCGTGACGGACTCATCTGTTCCTGTCAGGTAGTCATGGAAGCTTCCCTCATAGCTTCCGAAGCTGCTGCTTGTTGATACGTCGATAGTGTAGTTTGTGGAGGTCGATACCGCGTTCCACATAACGGTGAATTCATTTGCCTTGATCAACGATGTCGTGATTCCTGTGGGAGCGTCGGGGATGGTTGTGGGAGAGCCGGTGACGATAATGTTGTCGAGCATGCCTTGCTCGGTTCCCGTGTTGAGGTCGCGCATCGCCACGCGCAGCTTGAGCGTGGAGCCCGATAGTCCACTCTGTGTTACGGTCTGGGATGATGCCCCTGAGTCGCCTGAGCCCGACTCACCCGTGATCCAAGTCTCCGTTGCACTTCCTTCGCCGTTCCAATCGGCTATCAGCGTCCAGGACCCCCCGTTCAGCCTATACTCAACGTTGATGAAATCGGTGTCCTCGTGGTCGCCGTTTTCCGCTAGATCCAGCGAGAACCCGATATCTGAGTAGGCGCTAATGTCAATGGAAACCGATGTCCAGACACACGTTCCATCGACGTCCTGTCCCTCGAGAACGCCCGACTGCGTCATGAAGTAGTCCGTCGCGTCGGTTAGGCTTGCGTCGGCCATGTCCAGCGACCACTTGGTGACTCCAGAGGGGTAGTCCCCTGAGTTTACTAGCCCGCTTCCCTTGATACCCGTCCCAAGAGCATAGCTCTGAAAATCCTCGGACCATATCTCCACCGCACTGGAAAAGTTGGCAAGGGTAAATAGCATTAAGGATGAAAGTTTTATCATCTTCCATCTAGAAATCATTCGACCGTTACTCATCCGACATTTCCTATCGTTACCCGAAAAAACTATAAGAAAAATCCTTATGTGTGCGCCAGCGAAGATTTGTTAGAATTATGTTCAGATTGTGAAATGCTGAGGTTTTATGCCATTCTGAGTCCTCTTTGTGGCCTGCCTCTGAGGCCCGTATTGGGGCAAAATGGAGAATACTCGCTTTTTGCAGATTCTGGGCGCTGGGGTTCATGATGGAGATCAGAGGATAGAAGTATTGGTCCCGGTGCAATGTCGGAGCAACCTCGACTGTTAAATAGCTAATCCTGAGTCACGATCTTTTGATGGGAACGCTCGATTGATGGTTGGTGTGAACGAGGGCATTAGGAGCGCGACATTTACTGCAACATCCGTTGCTACTTGGTACTACTCGCTATGGATAGGATGGGGTGGATCGGTTGGTGATAATGGCACCTATCACAATGGCAGCTGCACTTGGCACGATGGCAACGGTTTGGGCTATATTTCCAGTTCTTTCACCGCATGGAAAATTGCATCTGCGACATCCATCAGTGAGTTCTCTGCCGACAAGTTAATATCACATCCGGTTTCAGCAACCCGAACAGTGGTTAGTGGGCCATTGAAAAAACGGGTGATGATCTAGAGCTTGCCTACACTGGTGGTGCGGTACCAACACTCTTTGACATCCTACCCCGCTTCCGTTTTCAGCAGAAGTAAGAATGTGAATTGAGTAGTTTGCACTTTATTGTCGTTCGTCGATCTTTGAGTAAGCAAAGGTCGATGGACGCATTTTTTATGATTTTTTTTTCACTGTAGACCTATTGACGTGAATGATGTTTAACGGTAGAGTCGAAACCAATGAACGGTTGTCACATGCGATGATCGTACATGTGCTGTGAGTCCTTCTGGAACTTTGAGGGTTGGCCTCTTTGTTCTACGGTGAAGGTTTCACGGCTGCTATAACCAGCCGGCGTGACCGGCCAACAAGGAGGAAGAAGACATGGCAGCGAAGAAGAAGGTGACGAAAAAGGTTGCAGCGAAGAAAGCACCCGCAAAGAAGAAGGTCGCCGTGAAGAAGGTTGCCAAGAAGGCTCCAGCGAAGAAAAAAGCTGTAGCTAAAAAAGCGCCTGCGAAAAAGGCTGTAGCGAAGAAAGCTCCAGCGAAGAAAAAGACTGTAGCTAAAAAAGCACCTGTGAAAAAGGTAGTCGCTAAGAAAGCTCCAGCGAAGAAAAAAGCTGTAGCTAAAAAGGCACCTGCGAAAAAAGCTGTAGCTAAAAAGGCACCTGCGAAAAAGGCAGTAGCAAAGAAAGCTCCGGCGAAGAAAAAAGTAGTGGCGAAAAAAGCACCTGCTAAAAAGGCAGTGGCGAAAAAAGCAGTCGCGAAGAAAAAAGCACCTGCTAAAAAAGCCGTAGCGAAGAAAAAAGCTCCGGCCAAGAAGAAGGCTGCTAAAAAGAAATAGTGTAGCAGATTATCGGGGGCGGTGGGCGTTATGCCTACCGCCCCTTTTTTTTGCTTCGGATTGTTAGAGCGGTTTCAGTTCTGAAAGCGCTTGTGGTTGAAGTTCTCGAAGCCAGCGGAGTTCGCGACGTCTCATCTGTTTGCGCTGTGTTTCGGTATCATCCAATCCACCCGAGAGATGATCGCACCCATGGGCAATATACAGAGCGAGCTCCTTCGAAGGCGTCCATCCCTGTCGGTGGTGGCATTGCATGGCCCGTTGAACGTTAATAAAGAGTTCGGCTGTGGTGCGGGTTTCAATGCCTGGAATGGGGTCATAACGCAGTGCGATAACATCTGTAGATTTTTTGCGAGCAAACACAGTCGCATTGATCTCGGTGATGTGCGTGTCGTCAGTGAGCATAACGACGACGTCTCCCCACTGAGTATCTTTATCGAGTCGTTGCGCTCGGTTCAGCAACCAAACCGTTAGATCCTTGACCTGCCGGACGTTCACGGGATGCAGCTTTTGCTTGTTGTTTATCTTTACTCTCATCTTTTGGATAAGGAATGCGTCCATGTAGCATGGTTGTGAGGGTGAAGACAAAGGCCCTTCTTACCATGCTGAGTTCCTTCATTGTTAACTCGCAGGCATCGAGTTGTCCGTCATCAAGTCGCATTCTCACGATGTCGCTGACGAGGCTTTCGATGTGTCCCGGTGTGGTCTTCTCAAGAGAGCGTGATGCGGCTTCAACGGCATCAGCAAGGCATATGATTGCAGATACTCGTGTTGAGGGTTTGGGGCCTGGGTAGCGGAAGGCGCCCTCATCAAGTTTGGCGCTGTTAGTCCCTCCATCCGTTGATTCCATTTCAAACTCTAGTTGCGATTTTGCTTTCTGATGAAAATACATAAGCATGCTTGATCCGTGATGCTCACGAATGGCGCGTAGGACGGGTTCAGGAAGTTTGTTGAGCACTCCCAGGCTGAGCCCCTCTTTTACGTGTGCCGTAATCACGAGTGTGCTCATGCTGGGGGGGAGCGCGTCGTGTGGGTTCTGTTGCATGTGGATGTTTTCGGCAAAGAAATTGGGCTTTGTTAGTTTCCCAATGTCGTGGAAGTAGGAGCAGACCCTGGCTTCGAGTGTGTTAGCGTTGATTGCTTCGGCGGCGGCTTGTGCCAGGTTTGCGACCACTAGGCTGTGGTGATAGGTGCCGGGAGCCTCAAGCGCTAACCGTTGCAAGAGGGGATTTCCCAAGTCAGAGAACTCCAGCAACGTGATGTCTGTCGTGATCGCAAAGGTGTGTTCAAAAAGAGGTAGAATTAATAGTGCAATGACACCTGAAATGAGTCCGCCCGTTAGGGAGGCTGCCGCGCAACGGATTACGTTCATGATATCCGAGCTCTCCCAGTCCAATGCCGTGAGGCCGAGAATACAAATGATTTGTGCCATCCCCACGACGAGGGAAAGTCTGATTACCTTTGTTCGTGTACGCACATGACGTGTGGCGTGAGATGCAACGGATGTGGCAATAAGTCCGGTCACAAAGATCGCCAGACTTCGATCCCAGTGTAGGGCTATCACTAGGCTCGTCCACATCCCGACCGCCATTCCGGCTCTTCCTCCGACAAGAATAGTTGTCAACAGGGGGGCGAGCGCGAAAGGTAGGAGAAACTGAGCCGTCTCCACTGGAATCATACCCAAATCTAGCGCGATGTATTGGATCATGTGTGCAAGCCCTACTCCCAGTAAGGAAATAAGGCCAAGAAGGACAACACGCGAATTGCGGCGGAGATACTTTGGGCGTACCACATTTAGAAAGAGCGCACTACAGAATAACCCAACGAGTGAAAACACAGCATCGCTTACAATGGGCAGCCAGATTTCAAGGGTTATATCGTGGGCCAGAAGCATTTGGGTGCGAAGGCCGAAGCTGACGAGTAGCCATATCAGAGCCGCTACGGCAAAACCAATTATGGGTTGATCCAAGATGGCAACGTGAGGCAACTTGTTCCGCCCCGCATTCTTGTGTCGCTCTTTGGTCTTCCGTGCACGTTCTTTGGACACGAGTTTGTCCATAATTCCTCCTCTATTCAGGACGTCAAGTATCGCACGGCCTTTGGGGTGGGGGAAAGCGCAAAATGCTTGCCGCAATCCGTGGTCAGCGCGTATGGTGTCCCTATGTCTGATACCTCTGTCTATCTGATTTATGGCAATGATGAATATCTGGTCTCTGCTAAGGGAAAGCAGATTGTGGCCGACTTGATTCCAGAAGCAGAGCGCATGCTCAAGCTTGATGTGGTTGATGGTGCGGTTGACACGGTGGATGCTGCCGTGACGGCTATCAACCAATGCCTTGCCGCATTACAGTCGCTTGGACTGTTCAGTGATGAGAAGGTGATTTGGTTACAGAATGCCTCGTTTTTTGCTGACAACCGCACGGGGAAATCTGCCACGGTACAAGAGCATGTCCTGCGCTTGGTGCAGCTGATCAAGAAGGGGCTGCCATCGGGTCAGGTGCTTGTGATCACCGCATCGGGTATCGACAAACGTCGGGCATTTTATAAGGCCTGTAAAGCGGGAGCAGAGCTCCATGAGTTTTCAACTCCGGAAAAATCGTATCAGGCCGATCGGGTTGCGGGTGAGAAGTTGGACCAGATGCTGGCAAAGGCTGAACTGAAGATGACGTCGCGTGCCAAGGTGGCTTTTCTTGAGAAGGTCGGCGTTGATACGCGGCAGTTGGTCAATGAGGTGGAAAAATTGTCCGTTTATGTTGGCGAGAACAAAAACGTCGATATTGATCAGATCTATGCGATTGTTTCGTCTTCTCGGGAAGCGCTGTCCTGGGATCTTGCCGATGCGTTTGGAAAGCGAGACCTGTCACGTGCTCTGCTTATATTACGGCAGCTGATCTTTCAGAAAGAGAACGTTATTGGACTTGTGGTAGGACTTGAAAACCGTATTCGTGAATTGCTCATTTATCGTGAGGCGCTTAAAAATGGCTGGTTGGTGAGCAAGCCTGGATATGGAGGTCGCCCTTCTCTGGCGTGGGGCGAGGTGGCGCCGGAGGTAGATGAGATCTTCGCCTCGCACATGGGGCGTGATCCACGCAAAATTCATCCGTTTCGGGTGTCACTTCTTGCTGAGCAGGCCCGAAAGTTCTCTCGTAAACGGTTGATGTACTGCCTTGAACAGGTGACGGAGGCACATGCAAAACTGGTGTCCAGCCGTATCCCCCCGGAAATGACATTGGAGTTCCTGCTCATCCGCATGCTTGCTGTTGCGCGAAAATGAGTAGGGTGGGGCCCATTATCGTAGCAAGTGGGGACAGACCCGATTGGGATGTCTTCGCGTCATGTGCCAGGAGCCGTGCTGCTGAAGCAACGCACTCTGGGCATGGCAACTTCCTTAGCTTACGAATTTTTTTGCAAATGGGATGGTGGGTTCGACGATCCTATCGCGCTGACCAGCGTTGATAGTGCTGTCGTCATGGCTTGCTGATACTGATCAGGTTCGTGAATGCGAAAGATGTAGCGTCCGGTATCCTCTCCTGTCAGATCCCAATGCGTTTCCCCATCGTCCGCACAGGTTACAGAAATCGGCGCGAAGTCAAAAAGCGGTGTCTGGATCTCGCTGGCAGGCAGGAGCCCCTGCTGTGCATCAATTCCCATTCCTGCGGCATGCAGGATGGATGCTGTGCTCCACATGCTTCGGTGTTGCTGTTCGAATTCTGCTCTCAGGAGTGGATCCACCGGTTGGTGGAGATACCGGAGGTACTTCGGATCGGCAGAACGACTCAGCATATAGAGAAAAAAGTTGCAGAGGGGATCACTGAGATTGGTGAAGACATCCTTTTGGACAAACGAATACCAGGTTCCGTTCGCTCCAACCTCACGCACTTCCGTCTGATGCCAGCAGGGACACCAGTAGACGGGGCAGGGCAGGTCGAAGATTGCCGCATAGGACCCAGGGTTCAATCTCACGTTGTATTCGAGTTCGCCCGCCTCACCCGGATGTGCCGCCCCCGCGTTTAGGTACACAGCCTTGCACTTGGATTCGAAAAGGTCGGGCCGCAATAGACCGGCGAGAGCCACATCTGTGCACGAGCCCACGATGTTGATGACCATCGGGTCTTGATTGGTTTCCAGCATGTGGCAGAGCCATTCCGCTGCTGCGCGATTATTTTCAGCTTTGTCTCGCAGGGCGTCCTTGCGGTTGCGCATCGGATGCATTGATCCGATGACCGACGGGGTTCCTGTGATGCCGCTGAGATATTCGAGTTGTGCCATAGCCAGCGTGGCAGGATCGCCTGCACGATGGTCAGGAGGATAATCAAACATCACTCCCCGCAGGTTCAGTGCCCCTCGGCCCGCCAGAGCATACACAGTGGCCAAGTCCCAATGGTCATCTGGGTCGCCATGAGGGTGAAAAATATCGGTTTGGTGTATGAAACTGGTCATTTTCTCTCTCCGTCGAACGTTTAGCGATTTATCTTGAATGCTACGAGCATAGCACTGATGCAGAAGAGAACAAGGGGGGATCGAGTAGGATTCGGAATAAAACTCCGGCTGTTGCCGTATGAATGGCCAGGTACCCGTTGCCCAGTTGCAGAATGTCTTCGGTCTGTATATAGGAGTGAATCTCGGCCTGATCCAGGCAAGCATGAAGTTCTTGTGACGTCAGGGCGAGACCGTACTACTTCTGCAATTCCCTGTTGCCCGAGAAAGTCGTTTTCTCGAAGTCGGTATGGTTGACCGCACGTACAACGATGACACAGAGGAAATTGGCTGGAAGATTTGCTGTACTCTCGGTCCACGTGGTTTCCTTCCACAGAGTTTGCCGTGCAGCTTTACTGAGTCTACAGCCAGCAAGGAATGTCCAACCTCGACCAGATTGTATCCCAAGGTCTCAATACGCACGAATGCTGCCATGTAGCCTCTTGCTCTTGCCCCCGAGGCGAGCTTGGGATGCAAGCACTTGGCTATTGGAAATTTCGTGTTGGCTATTGGGTGTTGAATCTCGATTCGCTAAGCCCTTAAGTAAGTGGCATTCAGCCTCGACACCCGGATGCACATAACGGTTTTGCTGGAGCCGTTCAGGCCTGTCCAAGGGCGTAGGCTACTGACATGGCGCTGTCGGTCGGCAGGCAGCGGGTTACGGGGGTGCCGTTGAGCAGGCAGTCGATGAAGTAGTGCATCTCGGCGGCGTGTCCACTGAGGCCGGATGACTCAACCTCTTCTTCGCCTTCTTTTGTGCAGAGTTCAAGTTTGCCACCGCGATAGCGCAGGACGGCGGATTCGAGAACGATGCGGAACTCGGCCTGGAACCCTTTGACTGCCTCCCAGGATGCTTCCATCTGTACTACGGGGCCGTCGTTGTATTCCCACTGGCTCAAGACTGACTGGACGCTATCGGCTGCGCCTACGGTTCGTGAGGTCGCTGCGTCGGGTTTTCCCCACAGCCATAGGGCGGCGTCGATATCGTGGATGTGCAGGTCAAGGTTTACGCCGCCGCTACGCTCAATCTCTGCAAACCAACGGCCGGGGTGGCCTGCGTAGCGGTTCATTGTGACCGCGAGCGGCTTGCCGAAGCGACCGGAGGCCATGATCTCATGCGCGGCAATATATTCGGGGAAGAACCGCAGGCACTGTCCGACCATCAAGGTTTTGCCGCTGGCCGTGGCAGCATCGATCATGCGCTGGCAGTCGTCGTGGTTAAGCGCCATCGGCTTTTCGGTGAAGACGTGTTTGCCATGCTCAAAGGCCTGAATCGCCGCAGACGCGTGCAGATCGCTGGGCATTGCAATACAGACGACGTCGAGATCCGGGTCGATGCAGAGTTCGCTGTAGTCTTCGTAGGAGCGCACGTCCGTGACGTTCAGCTCTGTATTATCTTCCAGCTCCAGGTTCGTCTGTGACGTCAACTTGGAGCCGGTGCGCCGATCCTCGATCGGATCGGCAAGCGCCGCAATCTTGACCTTATCGGTCATGGCCAGAAGTGTGCGTAAATGAAGTGTTCCCAACCCGCCGACACCAGCAATTCCCATGCGTAACATATCTTGCTCCTTTTTCTAGTTCAGTTTTCGAAAGTTATGTCTTGGTCCAACATCCTGTTAGTGCGTCTGACTCCGAGCTTGTCGAGGGGCAGGCGCTCTCACGGCCTCAATAAGAGCGGCTTCCCTGTCGGGTAAGCCGCCACTAAAACGATTCCCGTCTGAGACAAGATTTCTGAGAATCACTTTAACGCAGTGGTTCGAGCATCGCTATTGCGCTCTTGATGTAGGCTACCTGCTCATCGCTGCCTCCGCATTCGCATTCGATGGTCAATGGGCCGGAGTAGTTCAGCTCTTTTAGACCGGCCACTACGGCCTTGAAGTCCACCTTACCTTCGCCCAGCGGAACCTGCTTGCCCAGATTATCACCACAGGTTGGGAAGAAGCCGTCTTTGATGTGGAGGTCCTTTACATATTTGCCAAACACTTCAAGCGAATCAACCGGGTTGCCCTTGCCGTAGAGGATCACGTTTGCTGTGTCCAGGTTGATCCCAACGTTGCCCAGGCCAATATGTTCAATTGTGCGTAGTAGCGTGACTGGCGTTTCCTGGCCGGTCTCGAAGAGGAAGTCGATGCCCAGCTCTTTGCAGTGCTGCACGATTTCCTTCAGGGCGGCGACGGTGCCGGTATACAACACGTCGTTGGGATCCTCGGGGAGGAAGCCGACGTGAGTCGTGATGGAGGGCAAACCGAACTTTGCGGCAAAAGTAGCCGCCTGTTTGAGCTCTGCGGTGCGCTGCGCCCGATACTGCTCCGGGACCAGCCCGATGGTTGTTGGACCCTCAATGAAGTTCCATACGGCCGGGCCGGTATAGCCGGCCCAGAAGGTTGAGACGCGGACATTGAGCCGCTTGCAGGCTGCGGCTAGTTTCTGGCCCACTTCGTCCGTCCACATGTCGGGCTGCCATGAACACATCTGGCAGCTGCACAGACCGAATTTAGCCACGCGCTCAATCGCCATTTCTGGTTCTTTGTTTAAGTTGACCAAAACCCCGATATCCATCTTACTCATCGCATTTCTCCTGTTTCCAAATAAATTACAACGCTCGATAGTGACATAGCAATGGCAGTATTGATTGCATTGTTATCAATTCCGACTAGGATGATGCGATGAAAAAGTATGATTCAGCACTTACCAAGAGAGTTGTCGAAACGGGAGTAGCCCTGGACTATTTCAACGGTGTCCGGCACGGGCCGCTCCTGTTGCCTGACAACATAGTCTGCTTCAGTCATCGTCATGTGGCCAGTCTGCATGCAGCTCACCACTGCCGTTTTATGCTTCTGCAGAACACCAGGGGCGACGGCATCGTTTGCGTGGACGCCAATATGTTCCCCTTGCCAGAGTCACATGCCATGTTGATCTTTCCATTCCAGGCTCATTACTACCCCGCAGTTGATGACGCATCCGGTTGGCTCTTCACGAGCTTCGAGATTTCCGAGTACAGTCATCTCGAAAAGCTGCGCAATCGTGTAATCAAGAGTTCCGCACGCTCAGCATCACTGACCCGTCGGCTGTTGCGTATCTACAATGGCGAGGGCACTGACGAATCGAGTGGTAACCGCTTGTCATTGTATACGGGGCTTCTGCTGGAGCAGTACATGGCCAGCGCCCGGAAACTCCGCCCGGACAAGTTGGCGACAACAGAATTCAGCGCGCACCAACAGACCATGCGCAAGCTGCAGCGTCTTATCTTTCAGCATGTTGGTGAGCCGGTCAGTATCACGGATCTGGCCGCTGAACTCTCCTTATCGGAATCACATCTGCGCTTGTTGTTTCGTAGCGAATTCCATACGAGCCTGGGATACTACATACGTGACGTCAAAATGACGCGGGCCTGTCATCTGTTGGCGACGCGCAACGGTACGGTCACCGCAATAGCCGATGCCTGCGGCTATGAAACCGTCTATTCGTTTAGCCGCGCCTTTAAGACGCACTACGGGATTTCGCCGAGGGAGTACCGGAAGAACGGTTTTGTGGAGAGCTGAACTCTCACGAATCCAGCTAAGGGGAGGGATGAATGGACTGTGGACTTCTTGAGGTCTGAATGGCTGAAGGGTCGGGAGGGCGTCCAAGCGGCTTGTTATGAGTCTCTCAGAATTTCGCTGACGATGGCAACGTTCTTCTCGATCATGTCATCTCTGTCGCGCGCGGCACGCGGGACGCGTTTCTTCAATTCGGGGGGATGGGCTTGAAAGGTGGCACCTTCCAAGTTCGCCGGAAAGGCGATCGTCCTGTTGTTCGCTTCCGGTTTATCGTCGCGTGTTAAGATACGTGGTCAGGTCTCGATCGTAATTCTCGCGCGGGCCGATCATGATCAGTTCAAGCGTTCCGCCCCCCGCCATTCGGCAGGAAAGGAGATGTTGTGTGGCCTGAATCTTGAACTTATGGACGAAGACTCCGCGGAGTTCGGCGCGTTTCTCACGTCCGATGGATGGATCCTTGGCGATTTTCCTGACCTGTTGGTCCAGAAGATTCTTCTCCTGCTTGCGGAAGCGTCGGACCCTCTTCTCAAAGTTGCGGGATTGGATGATTCTCATGGTTGATCAACCAAACTGATATTCGGAGGACTCGCCCTGATTTAGTTCCTCAACCCCGACCAAGATATCCTTGATGACGCGACAGGTCAGTTCGGGATTTTCCTCCGCACACTTGCCAACCCTCGTCCAGTGCTTGATCTGACCGGTTACAGAACGGTTATCGACTGCACTGATGAGACACGCTTCACGCACTAGATTTTCCGAAACTCGAACTGCGGTTGTCGTTGGATCACCTCGTTTCCTTATAGAGAGTTCGGACTGCAACAGAATGCTGCATTGTGCAACGCGCATCTTTGATCTTCTAAAAAGCGAACGTTTTGGTGACCTTTTCAAACCGTGTTTTGGACAGGTATGGCGTGAGAAAAGCTGAAACGGAGAAAGCTGAAAGGCTGAAATGGTGTTAGTCGCGCTGTAGTGCGAGGGGGAAGGGGCAGGCCTCACAGCCGGAGCGATCGGTGAGGCAGAAGTCGTGGAAGATTTGCATGATACCTTGTTGTCTCAATCCGCTTTTGCTGTATAGCAATGGATTATGGTCGCGACCAAACAGGGCATGTGCGGTTTGGCGAATGATGGCATTGTTCTGCTCAGGGGGGAGTGTCTGTATTAGGGTTTCGGTTGGTTTTCCTGTTGCAGCCAGGTAGGGCAGGAATACGTTAGCGCTTAGCGCTGAAAGCCGAGCGTGCCCGATGATGGCAATGGGCTTGTCGCGTCGCTTTGAGCCGAGACTGATGTGTGTGTGCCAATAGTCGAGTGGGGAAGGTGCGAGAAAGCGTTTGGCTACCGTTTTGCGCCAGAGGGTGGGGGCATTGGTGGGGATGTCGGCGAACTGCTGGCTTAGCGAATCGGGCTTGCATGCCACTGCGGCTATGGCCGCCAGACGCCGAATGGGATGGTTTTGGGGGCGGATGGAGGAGAGTGTCCATGCGCTGCGAGAAAGCTGAACATTCTGCCATTGGGCCTGCTGCGGCCACCAGGCATCCCAGACGTAGCGGATAAACTCCCGCGTTTCGGCATCCCAGCGGGGAGAGGGTTTTTCTGGCAATAGCCCCGAAATGCCAAGCAAGAGCGCGTAGCCCGCGAGCGGGGGCATGGAATGGATCACGTCGTAGGTGATGCGATCGGCAATATTCCGGCATACAGCCGTGTTTTGTTTATACCCGAAAGCTCCCAGCACTTCGCGATACAAGACGGCATCGGGGGTGGCATGCTCCAGTTGCATCGCAATACGGTTTGCCTTGATTTGCATGCGATGGGCTCCAGCCGCTTCAAGCATTGGCCCAAGTCTGTCGGGATGCCAGTTCTGAAGTGCGAGTGCACAGGGGCGTGGGGAGTGGGGGAGCGTGGCGTAGGGGTATGCGGTGATGTCAATGGATTCAAACGAAAAACCCGGGGTGGTGGTTAATGCTTCTTGTAGGGAAATTTCAACGGTGCCGCGTGGCAGGGATTGGAGGGGCGCGTTGCCGGGGGAGTAGGTGACGTGTGCAATGACGCGCCGATAGCGCGGGTCGCCGCTGTGTTTATGATGATCCCAATCGGCGGGAGATATGTGAATCTCAATGTCTCCTTGAATGCGACGGCGCTCGGGGCCCAGCAACAGGACGGCATCTAGAAAATCTGGCCCCGCTTCCAGGTTCCAGTGTCCAGGATCGACAATGGAAAGGGTTTCGCCGTTTCGGGTTGTGAGTGATGTTGGGCGCAATCGACTGTTTTCCCATACGCATTGCAGGTGTCGTTCAGAAAACGCAAAGCTCGTGTTTGCATGATTTTCTCGCACGCAGTTTGACTGTTTTGTGAGGAGGGCTTGGTAGGCATCGGTTGACGGCATCCCTGGAATAGGATCGGGGCTGTTATATGTTGAGCGATTTGATGTCATGCCAGCTTCTCTTATATATTGCGGGGCGAGGGCGCCCCGGCTCCATCTGTTGTTTCAATATCCAACAGCCAACACGGAATGTCCAGTATTCAAGGGGATAAAGTCGACGGGTGTGCGTTTGTCGATTAAGGGTATCCGAGTAAGGGGGTCGGTTAAGGGGTCGGCCCTACTTTGCCCTACGGGCTACGAAGTGTACGGTTAAGAGTTGGATGGGGAGAGTGAGCCTGAAGAGAGACGGTGGATGCCGGTCTCCGAACGGCGTTGAGCAAGTGAGAGAGCCTTGAAGAGAGACAGGCGAGTCCGGGGGGCTCACTGTCACACCCCAGGCTCTCACGTTGCACAACCGCGTCGGGACGCCACGGTTCACCTGGTGGCGAATGCGGAGAACTTGGGGCGTGAGAATAGCGATTAGGATTACGATTTGGTTGGCTGTGTTCGTTCGTAATCGTAATCATAATCCTGCTCGTAATCGCAATCCTACTTGCCACTACCTCCGTTCCAGTCGCCGTGGTGCTTGACTGCCTTCAGAGAAGCCTCATAATAGCGCAATATTGGTATCCGTCAAATTTGAGACTTTGCGATGCAGGTTGAGGGTTATAGATGGATGGGTTTGCCGTTAGTACGTGCCCCCTTTTTGAGACATTACAAATGATTGAAGTCAAAAATCTGACAAAGCGATTTGGTCGAGTTACTGCCATCAATGGTGTGTCGTTTGAGGTCGGCAAGGGAGAAATTGTTGGATTGCTGGGACCCAATGGTGCTGGCAAGACGACGACGTTGCGCATTCTGTCCTGTTATGTTCCTGCGACAGGTGGCGACGCGCTGGTGGGTGGAGCGGATGTTTTCACCGATTCACTGGCCGTTCGGAGCAAGGTGGGTTATCTGCCCGAAAGTGTTCCGCTCTATACTGATATGCGGGTTGTGGAGTATTTGCGTTTTCGCGGGGCGTTGAAGGGGTTGCGGCGCGGTCGGCTTCGGAAGCGGGTGAGCGCGGTGTTGGAGCAATGCAATCTGACCGACCACGGTAAGGTTATCATAGGAAATCTATCAAAAGGGTTTCGCCAGCGTGTTGGGTTGGCCGATTGTTTGCTGCACGAACCCGAGTGTCTCATTCTGGATGAACCCACCATTGGTTTGGACCCGAATCAGATTCGGCATATCCGGGAGTTGATTCGCGGTCTTGCCAAGCAATATACCGTATTGATCTCAACGCATATTCTGCCAGAGGTGGAGATGCTTTGTGAGCGTGTCCTGATTATGAATGAGGGACGCATTGTGGCTTCAGATACCCCCCGGGCGCTGGTTGGTCTGATGAAGGGTAATGCGAATGTGATCGCCGAGGTACTTGGATCGCGCCGGGTGGTTATTCAGGCGTTTGAGGCTATTTCGGGTGTGGAGTCTCTTGTGTGTGAACCCATGGGGGAGTGGAGCCGGGTGATTTGCCAGTGTAAGAAGGACGCAGATGTGCGCGCCGAGATGTTTAAGGTGATTTGCGAGAACAAATGGGAGGTGCGCGAGCTCACCACAGAACGTCGTAATCTAGAGGATGTGTTTGTGGCCATCACAAAGGGAAGTCTTGATGCTGAGGATCGGGGATTGGAGGTAGAGGATGCGTAAGGCCCTCACCATTATGAAGCGAGAACTCTGTTCTCTTTTCTATTCTCCTGTGGCATATGTCACGTCCGTGGTTTTTGTTGCCGCTTCGGCATGGACCTTTCTGCAGGCGGTGGAAACAAGGGCGGGTAGCGAAGACTCTGTTGTACTGATTCTATTGGTTTCGATTTTTTTGTGGATTCCAATTTTGGTGACGGTTATTTGCATGCGATTGCTTGCCGAGGAAAAACGAGCGGGTACACTTGAGACTCTGATGACGGCCCCCGTTACTGAAACGGCCATTATTTTGGGTAAATATGCAAGTGCACTGCTGTTTGTCTGGTTGGTGCTCGTTCCTTCCGTGCTGACCGTGTATTGGCTGGCAACTGTAAGTCCGGGAATCGAAAGCATCGACCCCTATGCCGTTGTGGGGGGATGCGTTATTTTGGGTCTGATCACGGCGTGTTGTGTGTCTGTGGGGGTATTGGTGTCGTTGTTGACACGGAATCAGATTGTGGCGGCGATCTGTTGCTTTGCCGCCATTTGCATGCCTTTCTTTGTGAAGCCGTTGGCTGTTGCGCTACCCTTCGTTCGCGACAGCGTGGTGGAGTATGTTTCGTTGGAGACTCATGTGGTGGGGTTTGCGTCGGGTGGGCTGAGTTTACAGGTCTGTGTGCTCTATCTTTCAGTGACGATCCTCATGTTGTTTGCATCCATTCGCATTATGGAGTCCCGTCGCTGGCTGTAGCCGTATAAAGAAAGTCTACTTGAAGAGTTTGCTATGACCATAGAAGTACAAGAAGAGCTGCGCGATGCACTGCAACGGTGTCGGCGTCAAAGGCGGCGGCGGATGATTACGGGGCTGAATGTTGTGATTGCAGTTATGCTTATGACTGTAGCCGTCATTCTCGTCAACATTCTGGTGTCGCGATTTCCCTGCCGTGTACAACTGCAGGCACGTTCTCATGTCGCCCTCTCTGAACGAACGATGGGGCTCCTTAATGGGCTTCAGGCAGATATCAAGGTAACGGCCTTTATTGCCTCGGAATCGTCGTTGTATGATCAGGTTCGCGTTCTGCTTCGTGAATATGCCTATGTGGCCACCGGGATTGAGGGGTTGACCCTCTCCCTGGACGTTGTCGATCCGAATAGGGATATTGCCCGTACGCGGGCTTTGGCCCGCGAATACGACGTTGCCGCTGAGGATGTTGTCGTCTTTTCCTGCGGGGGACGGATGAAGTCTGTTGGGATCAAAGATTTGGCACAATATGAGGTGGAGTTGACGGCGTCCGGAATTGCACGAAACCTTATCGGGTTTTTTGGTGAACAGGCCTTCTCCTCCGCCATTCTCAATGTGACACAGGAAGAGACGCCTGTGATCTACTTTGTCATGGGACACGGTGAACGCGACGTTGAAGACTTTAGCAAGCAGGGAGGCTTCTCATCAATCGCCCGGGCCGTTCGTCATGACAACATGGAGGTACGGCGTCTTCAGCTTGCCGAGCACAGTGCGGTTCCGGATGATTGTGCAGCCCTTATTGTTGCGGGCCCTGACAAACGTCTTTCTGACTTTGAGATTCGGTGCGTTGAAGATTATCTCAAGAACCGCCATGGCCGTGCGATGTTTCTTTTGGACCCATCGGTGGATTCTGGTTTGAATCCGCTACTGGATCACTGGGGTGTTGGGTTGGGCGCCGGTGTGGCTGCAGGGCTGACACTTTCGGGGCACGAGCTGGTGATTGCCTCCTATGGGAAGCATCCGATCACGCACGCATTTAAGAATGTCACCACAATGTTTTATATGCCCCGCCCTGTGTTTGCTACGGCTGCCGCGCGTGATGAAAGCAATGGTCATGGTGAAGAGGATCGAGCGCGGGTTACAGTATTGGCGGCTACCGGGAACGAGGGATGGGTCGATCAGAATTTATCACAGGATCCCCCGCGGTATGATGAAGGGACCGATCGTCGAGGCGTCGTTTCCGTTGCTGTGGCGGTAGAGAAGGGCCCCGTAGGTTTTGATGTGGAGATTCAATCCACGCGGCTTGTTGTGATCGGGGACTCCTATTTTGTATCAAATGCTGCGATGAATAGTGGGGTGGGTGGCAATGTGAGTTTCTTCCTGTCGTCGCTGAATTGGTTGGTTGAGCGCGAGTCCCTGTTGTCGGTTGCCCCTCGTCCTCCATTGGAGCTTCGTCTTGAAATGAGCCAGCAGCAGTGGACGAAGGTGTTTTTGTTGACGGTGGTCATCGTGCCCGGATGTATTGCGCTGCTTGGGTTTTGTGTATGGCTGAAGCGCCGTCGCTAGAGCGGTAAAACTGTAGCCGTTTTGTAGGAACCACAATGCGTTTTAAAACAACATTTCGACTGTTTATAGGGGTTTGTTTGCTTGGGAGTTTACTCTTCCTTGTTGATTATCACGCGCGCGAGCGCCAGGTGCGCAAGACAGAGAACCAGCGCGTTTTTGATTTGTCCACGGAACGGGTGGTCGGGATTAGCATTACGCGGGATGACCTTACGATTGAGTGCCTTAAGAAGGGGCATGAATGGTTTATCAATGCCCCTGTGCGCTCCCGAGGAAATGCTGCCGCGATAGAGCGTATTGTTGCGATGCTTGAAATGGTGGAGTGGAAAGAGCGCATTACGGCTGAGCAACGTCAGTCGCGAGACCTTGCGATGTCCGACTATGGGTTGGCCCCTGCTCGCCTCCGTGTTGCGGTGGATACGCCGTCGCGCCGGCAGACTCTGTTTCTTGGCGATGATATGCCGCTTGGGGATGGCCTATATGCACGACATAGTCTTTATGATGTCGTTTTGACAGTGCCGGCAGCCCTTGCGGAAGCTCTACCAACTTCAATCACGCCCCTACGTGATCGCGCCATTCTCCACGGGTCGCCAGCGGATACGGTGCGTTTCGAGATTCAACGCCGTGAGTCAGGCTTTATTCAATTGGTTCGTCAGGGTTCGGGCTGGATGATCCAGCAACCCCTTTCTGTGCATGCCGACACTGCTGTGGTTCAGCAGCTTTTGGAGGCCCTCTACACGCTGCGGGTGGAACGGTTTTTTTGGGATGCTGGGATGTCGCGTGTTCCCATAGCGGGTGCCGCAGGCTCTCTTGAGATGGCGGCGAGCGCAAGTGTTGAGTCTTGCGGGTTGGCGGCTGACTCCGCGCAAATTCGGGCTACCGTCTGGGTTGAAGGGGATAGCCTTGGGCAGGAGTTGTTGCTTGGCAAACCGAGCCCCGATAGGGACGGGGAGATCTATGCCAAGCGCGGTGAAATTGACGCCATCTATACGGTGAGCAATGCTGTGCTTGAGGCATGTGATCTCGATGTGAATGCCCTTCGTGATTGTACGGTGTTTCCTGTCGTTGCTGCGGCGGTTGGGCGCATTGTTTTGATAGCTGGTGAGTCACGACTGTTGCTGGTCTGCGGGGATGCTGAAGATCCAACTTGGCGTATTGAAGAGCCCGTGCAATGGGCTGCAGATGGTCTTTGCGTACGTGAGCTTATAGACCACCTTTTGCTCTTGTCCATTGATGCCTATCTGGATGATCCGGTGAATACGCTTGATACGCTCGGCCTCACACCTCCACAGTATTCCATTCAGTTAGATGGGGTACCGCAAGCCATGCAAGAGGATACGGCTGCAACGCAAACGCCTCTTGTGGGTGGGGGGGAACTTCAGATTGGTGTGTTGACTGCTGATGGACAATCCCGGTATGCGAAGATGGGTAGTCGTGATGAGGTGTTTTTAATCTCAGTTGAGGCGTTTTCGTGCTTGGGTGATGAGTGTATCAATCCGCTATTGTATCGGGATCGAACCATGTTGGCTTTGCCCGCGAAAAGTGTGCGTGGAATTAGCGTTTTGAATATGGCTGGAGATCAGGGAGTTATTCGCGATGAGGAGGGGATGTGGAGTTGCGTTGGAACGGGGCAAATGACTCCGGCGCTTGGGATTATTAAGCAAATTTTGTTTGCAGTCGCTAATGTACGGGCTGTGCGTATTGAGACGCATAATCCGAAGTCTCTTGAACCCTATGGGCTTGATGCTCCGGTCGCGACGGTAACTTTTGGATTGCAGGGGGATGATGCGATTCAAAAGTCACTTCTCATTGGTGGTGCTGATGCGGCGGGACGGATATATGCCATGGTGCGAGGGCAGGATGTTGTCTTTCTTATTCCCGAGACGTTGGTCGCACTGTTTGCACACCCCCTATGCATTCCCCAGACGAGGGCACCTGACAGTGCTGAGCCCTCTGTCACGGCCGGTGAGGAAGGTTGATGTCTGTCCATCCTCATGCTGTTCGCCGATTTCTATGGCGCGCGCTCTGGAAAATGGTCTTCTGTCTGGCCCTTGCCGCTGGAACCCTCTTGCTGTATGCGAATATTGTGGGGATTCCTGCGTGGGTTGCAGACCCCATTCTTGAACGCTTGAATCGGGGAGGTTTTGCAATAGATATTGGCCGGGCTTCGCTTGTGGGGGTGAGGTGTGTACGGGTTTCTGATGCCGCACTCTATCGCAAGCGCGTTCTTGGGCCACCCATGTTTGAGGCTGCGTTGGTGAATGTGGAACTAAGCCCTTTGGCATGGCTACAGGGAAAGCTCCCTGTTGTTTCCGTTTCCGCAGAGCATGCCTCTTGGCGTCTCAAGAAGGGTCGGAGCAATATGGCGCAACCTCCGCGGTTGCTGGGAATGCCTTTTCAATTCAGGGTTGAGGTACGGGATTGTCGTGTGGGTGATGTGATGTTAGATCATATCTCGTTTATCTTGTCTGGCGCGGGTAAACGTGTAGATGTCGATACATTAGCAGTGACGCTTAGCCGTGACGGACGCGCTGGGGATATGACGGGGCAGCTTTCATATGATATGTCTGCTCGGGTGCTTTCGGGGCGTGTGGTCACAAGCCTCGATCCCCGAATTGTTAAGCCGTTGGTAGATGCAAGCGGGCTGTCCGCCTGTACAAAACTCATTTCACGATTTACCTTTGACGGTGAGGCGCCTCGTGGCGAATGGACTTTCGATCGGCGACTGTCAGAGAAGCAGGATATCCATCTCACAGGCGATTTTCGTATGCGAGATTGCTCCTATCGTGGCGTTGATCTGCTTCGTGCCGATGGATCCATCACGGTCGATCGTCGGGAGTTGGTTTTCAATGTTGAAATGAACAATCTGTTTATGGTGCGTCGCGAGGGCATGGCGAATGTTGCTTTTTCAGTAGATCCCAGAGACAAACGCCTTGAATTCAGCGTTGAATCGTCAATTCAACCCTTGGCGATGGCGCGCATGGTTGGGGTTTTGACAAACCTTTTTACGCAACATGTGGTGTTTAACGGTGGCTGTAGTATTGAGGGCCGGGGGGTTGTCGACTACGGCGATCTGTATGCAGCAACCGATCTGACCGGCGTGGTGCAGGCGGATCATGTTAATTTGCATCAACTTCAGTTTGAAAAAGGCTACAGCGAGATCCGCATGCTGGGGCGAACGCTTACGCTCACAAATCTCCAGGCCCAAGTTCATTCCGGTAGCGCAACCGGTGTCGTTGATGTGATAATTCCTCCGCGTACCGAACAGCCCCGGGTGGTGTGTTACCGGATGGATGTCCAGTATCAGGACGTCGACTTCGAAGCCTTTATGAATGATGTTGCCCGTCCTGTCGCAAAACTTGACTACGAGGGGCTTCTGTTTGGATCGCTCAAAGTTGAAGGTGAGTTGGGGAAAAGATTCCAACGAAGTCTGAATGGAGAGGGATTTATAGAGATTCGCGATGGTCGTGTCTTTATGCTGCCCCTTTTTGGTGGATTGTCCCGCTTTATGACGCGGATTATCCCTGGCCTTGATTTTGTTTTGAGGCAAAGTGATGCCCGATCGACATTCCGCATTGTGGATGGTCGTGTGGAAGCCCACAAGCTATTCATTGAAGGAGGGGTTCTGAGTTTAAGCGGTGACGGAACCTTTGTGTTGGGGGGGAATTTCGATTTTGACATACAGCTAAGGCTGATGAAGGAGCATTCTCTGGTTTCAAAGCTTGTGCGTGTGCTAACTTACCCAATCAGCAAACTCTTTGAATTTCGTCTGCGGGGAACACTGGCGGATCCACACTGGTATCCTGTGCACTTTTCGCGGGATATTTTGGAGAGAATTGGGCTACGAAAGCGCGAGCCGAATGTATATGTAGAGGGGCGTCCCGAATCTGAAGAAGATTTTACCTTAGAAGACTCGAACGAAGATGGTGAGGAATGAAATTTTATATAAAGACGTATGGGTGTCAGATGAACGTGCGAGATACCCAATCTGTCGAGGTGCTGCTAGAGCGTCATGGGTTGATCCGGGCAAGCAGTGAAGCGCGTGCCGATCTGATTATTGTTAATACGTGCAGTGTGCGTGCCAAAGCTGAAGCCAAGGCGCTTGGTAAACTCGGGATCTTGTGTGCCACGAAACGAGAACACCCCAAACGCCTTATCGGCGCGATGGGATGTATGGTCCAGCGGATGCAAAAAACCGTGTTTGATAAAGTTCCCAAGCTCGATTTTGCTGTCGGCACGCGGCGCTTTTCAAGTATCCCCGCTATTCTCGATCTTGTCCAATCGGGGCAGCAACATGTGCTCGACGTTGGCACAGAGGATGAGGACTTCGAGGCGCTAACAGGGCATGAAGAGGGGTGCCTGTCTGCTTATGTCAATGTGCTTTTTGGGTGTGACCGACGTTGCTCTTACTGTATTGTGCCCGATGTTCGGGGCAGGGAGTGGAGTCGCTCTGGTGAGAGCGTTATTCAGGAGGTATCCAGCCTTGCCGAGGCGGGGGTGAAGGAAGTCACCCTGCTGGGGCAGAGCGTCATGATGTATGGTCGCCGTAATACGGTTTGGCCTGCTGAGGTTCAATCGCCCTCTGGATTTGTTGAGCCCTTTATTAGGCTGCTTGAGTCCGTGTGTGGTGTTGAGGGTATTGAGCGCGTGCGCTTTACCTCAAGCCACCCGTCTGGATGTACGCCGGAATTGGCTGAAGCGATGCGGCGCTTTCCCAAACTCTGTTCCCATCTACATTTGCCCCTCCAATCGGGATCGGATCGAATTCTGAAGCGGATGCGCCGAGAATACACATCGGGGGACTATTGGGGTGCTGTTGAGCGTTTGCGAACCGCCGTTCCCGATCTCGCGCTTACCACCGATATCATCGTTGGCTTTCCATCGGAGACGGAGGCTGAATTTGAAGAAACCCGAGCGTTTATGGATCGGATCGAATTCGACAATGCATTTGTCTTCAAGTATTCTTCCCGGCCTGGCACGCCCGCGGCCGAGTGGGAAGATGATGTTTCGGATGCGGAGAAACTTCGCCGCAATAAAGTGCTACTCGCAGATCAGGACCGACGGGGTCGTGAATTGAATGAGCGACTTGTTGGGAGCATTCAGGAGGTACTGGTTGAGGGTGAAAGCTTGCGCAATACGGAACGGTGGTCTGGACGGAGCCGCACAAACAAGATTGTGGTGTTTACTCCCGTCATGGGTTGTAAGGTGGGCGATCTGGTTTGTGTGAAAATAGATCGTGCAATGCCGCAGACACTTTATGGAACGATAACGGAAGGTTGAATGTAATGAGCGAATTAGCCATATGGACATTAGGTCTTGCAGTTGTTTTGTTGGGACTCCATGGGGGGTTAGCTGTAGTACCAGATAAGGCTCGCAGTCTTGTGCTTGCCTTTCCGCGTCACAAATGGGCCGGACGCATTCTTGCCACCATCGCGTTACTCTGGGCGGCATCGTTGCTTCGCGAGATGCCAATGGGCCGTTTCGAGCACCTTAAACCGTGGTTGTATGTTATAACCCCCGTAACCATTGGGATGACCTTTGCTTATATGGAAGAGCTCCTTGCTCCACGGGCACTTGGAGGGTTGCTGCTCCTCTATCCTGCTCCGGTTCTAACACTGGCACGTCTGCATGAATCACGGCTCAGCCTTGTGATTTCGATCGTTGCCTACATTATGGTTGTAAAGGGCATTGCGCTATTACTGAGCCCGTATCTGTTTCGCAAAGCGTCCTCGCGTATTATTGCCAGCAATACAACCTGTCGCATCATGGGATCAGTGGGAGTCGGCATTGACCTCCTCTTGATCCTCCTCGCCCTGACGGTGTATTGAGTGGCACAGGTGAACGAGAATCTCCCCGCCATCAGCTGAAGCATTCGGCCATCATCTTGAACTCGGCGTTTATGCGTCGCGGTCGAGAACAAGCGTACAGAACATGAGGATGCCATTTGGGATCACGCGGTCGTCGAAGTCAAAGTCATTGCGGTGCAGCGGGGCGTGGTCTTCGCCCAGCCCGAGCCAGAACATCGCACCTTCGCGGTTGCGCAGGTAGAAGGCAAAGTCTTCCATGTCAAGCGTTGGCTCCGGGGTTTCGATCCACTGCTCGTCTCCAAGGGACCGGATGGCGGCCTGCTGAACCCGATCGAAGGCGGCGCAGCTGTTCACAACGGGAAAGGCGTACCGTGTGTCGTAGCTGAACTCTACCGCCACGCCGTAGTGGTGGGCGGCGGTGGTGGCGGCTTCGTGAATCTGTTTGCGAATGGGGGCGTGTTGAGCGGCCGAGAGGTAGCGAGCTGTCCCGCTTACGCGTGCTTCGTTGGGAATCACATTGCCCGAAAGCCCGGCATCGATGCCGCAGGGGGTGATGACGATGTGTTCCGAGGTCTGTAGCTCCTTACGGAGTGTTTCGAGCGCCTGAACAAATGCCGCGGCGGCTGGGATCGGGTTACGTCCCAGCTCCGGGGTGGAGCCATGGCAGCCCCGTCCGCGGAAGGTAGCCTGGATGTGTCCTCCCGTCGCCATCATGACGCCGGGACGGCAGCTGACCGTGCCAAGCGGATATCCGGGACGACCATGGAGGGCGTAGGCCTCGTCGCAACTGTCACAACAGCCGGCTTCGACCAGCTTGCCGCCCAGAGCCTCCATTTCCTCGCCCGGCTGAAAGACGAAGCGCACCGAGACTGGAAGGTCGCGGTGCATGGCCTGTAGGACGCGTGCGGTTGAGAGTAGAATGGCGGTATGGCCATCGTGTCCACAGGCGTGCATGCGTTCGCGATGGGTGGATGCGTAGGCGACACCGGTCTTTTCCTCAATGGGGAGTGCATCCATGTCGGCGCGGAGGCAGACGGTCACGGGGGAGTCGGTCTCGATCTCGGCAATCACATCGGTGCCGAGAAGGGAGGGTTTGAGTGTGAGCCCGGCTTTCTGCAGGTCTGCGTGGATGAGGTCGTGTGTCTGCGTTTCGTGTCCGGCAAGCTCGGGTAGCTGGTGCAGGGCATGCCGTGTGTCGGTAGCGCGACGGGTTTCTTC